>Ga0209544_1000284_pt1 | contig 77166 bp, 83 predicted proteins | sample MesohylPK_FD_187297 | JGI IMG/M metagenome (GOLD analysis project Ga0209544, IMG submission 187297) | Host-associated microbial community of the marine sponge Aplysina aerophoba from Gulf of Piran - sponge mesohyl, lysed by proteinase K... | ecosystem: Host-associated > Porifera > Sponge >... | reverse complement strand
AACAAAACAGGGGGCGAGGCAACTTTATCATCCTGTGCCGAACTCGGATGATGCTTTACAACCGGTAACGCCACACTTGACTTCGCAGCAATCATCAACAAAACAGGGGGCGAGGCAACCTTACCCTCCTGTGCCGAATCCGGATCGTTTACAACCGGTCACTTCACAATCGAAAAAAAAGATACAGCGCTTTTCTCACGCTTATAAGGTGGATGTGCGCCCTGTTCCTTTAAAACCGAAGGCATTAAAAGATCCAGACGTGTTGCGCTGGCGTGACTTATCAACTCAAGAAATGCGCCTTGAGGAAGAATTAGAGCAAGCAAATGCAAGTCCTAATACTGAAGAAAATGTAGAAAAAATGCTTGCGATTTCTGCAAAACTTTCGTCTATTGAAGAAGAAAAACGTTCTCTAGAAAATCTACTTCTTCAAAAAGATATTGATGTGCTCAGTGTACCAGATCCAGAGCCGCTTTTTGCTGCAGACGAGAATACAGAAAGTTATGAAGAGGTCATGCGTGTTTTGAAAGCACGTATGCACAGAGCTGTCTTGCGAGGCGATCAACAAGAAATAGTAAGAATCCAACAACAGTTGCAAGAGGCAAAGCAAGAGCAAATGCTAAAAACCCTTAATAAGGGAAGTGATAATCCTACCGCACCACCTCTGTTTTCAGAACAAAAGAAACCTTCTGAAGATCAAGAAATACCAATAGCAAGAGAGAGTGATTTTGGAGAAAAGGCTAATCATGTTAGAATGAAAGACGATTTGACGGAAGATGATGCCATTCCAAATTTAACGGAAAACCCTCTTTGGCAAAAATCACACGCCAGATCTGTTGTTGTAGCATCCTCTGCGGATGCCAAAGCAGAGTCGAGTAAATGGCAAAGAAGAACCTAGAAAACACGCAATACGCCTATGTTAAATCCCATGGGTGCAATGCCAATCTTTACGACTCACATCGTATGATGGATCTGTTGGAACATCATGGCTATACTTTGGTTGATGAATATACAAAAGCTAATCTCATTTTAGTTAACACATGCAATATTCGTGAGAAAGCAGCTGAAAAAGTTTATTCTGCTATTGGGCGGTATGCAAAACATAAAGCAGAAAAACAAAAAAAAGGTGAGAGCGTCATCATTGTTGTGGCTGGGTGTGTTGGGCAAGCAGAAGGTGAGATGATGCGGGAAAGAGCACCTGTTGTGGACATTGTTCTTGGTTCGCAAACTTACCATCAACTTCCAGAAATGCTTGAGCGTTTGCGGCGTAAAGATCCAGATGCTTACCGAGTCAATACACAGTTTCCTCTTGAGCCAAAATTTGATTTTTTGCCAAAAGTAAAGGCGCGGCAAATTGGTAGTACCAGTATGGCGATTCAAGAGGGGTGTGATAAATTTTGTACGTTTTGCTGTGTCCCTTATACGCGAGGTCCAGAATACTCTCGACCGTTTGATGTGCTTGTGCAAGAAGCAAAAGAGCTTTCCCAGCAGGGTATTAAAGAAATATCTTTAGAAGGGCAAAATGTAAGTGACTACAGAGGCAAATCTTCTTGTGGGCGTAAAACATACTCTCTTGCTCAGTTGTGCCGTGAAATTGCAAACATTGAAGGTATTGCAAGAATTCGCTACTCTTCTTCGCACCCACGTGATATCACACAAGAGCTGGCAGATACGCACCGAGACTGTGCTAAAGTTATGCCGGCGTTTCATTTGCCAGTACAGTCGGGATCAAACGCAGTTTTGCAAAAAATGAACCGCCAACACACAAGAGAGCGCTACTTAGAGATTTTCGATATGTTCAAGAGCGCTGTTCCTCATATAAAATTTTCTTCAGATTTTATAGTGGGTTTTCCTGGTGAAACAGAGCAAGATTTTGAAGATACTCTTGATCTTGTGCGAAAGGTAGAATTCACACGCTCTTATAGCTTTGCTTATAGCCAACGTCCTGGCACTCCAGCGGCCGTAGAGGCGCTGCAAGTGCCAGAGGATCTGAAGAAAGAAAGGTTGTGGCGCTTACAAGAGCTTTTAGACCATTATGAGAAGACTTTTAACGAGAGTTTGGTAGGACAAGTTGTGCCGGTTTTGTTTACACGTAAAGGCCGTAGAGAAGGACAAATTGTTGGCAGAAGTTGTTACCTTCAATCCGTATACACAGAAGCCTCCACAGAACTTTTTGGAACGATACAGAAAGTAGAGTTGGTGAGCGCAGGTGTGCATGGCATGGGTGGAAAAATTTTAAGATAAATGAAAACAATCTCCTGACAGCGAGGATTGAAAACATATTTTTCACAAAATTACGACCAAGAATTCCTTGAAAAATATGCCGCTCTTTAGCTGGAATCTAAAATGATGGGTTTTGTTCAGGGCTAGTATTTTGCGCTATAATCTGATATTCAATAGGTGTGTTGATGGAGCGTGATGTTGGCGCTCCATCTTCAAGGAGAGTTGTGGCATCACCGTTAGCTGAGAAAGTGCAATCCACGCACTATAAAATTATTTGGGAAAATAATGCCTTTGTGCAATGTGTCGTAGGCGCAAATAATTGCCATTTAAATCAATTACAAAAAAAGATGAACGTTGCGGTAAGCTTGCGCGGGAATGAGGTGTTTCTTCAGGGTGCACCAGAAGCGGTAGAGCAAGCTGCAAATGTTTTAAACGCTGCTTATGATTTGGCGGTGAAAGGCCGCGTTCTGGATATCCGAGATTTTGAGCTACTCTTCTCCTCAGATGAGCCAAAAGAAATGCATAAAGTTCTTTTTACGGTAGGCAATAAATCCATTTGTGCGCGCAACGCAAAACAAATGCAGATGATAAAAAATTTAGAAAATAATGAACTCAACTTTGCCTTAGGAGCTGCCGGAACTGGTAAGACTTACTTGGCGGTTTTATACGGACTTAAAAGCTTATTAAACGGCTCTGTTAAACGGCTGATTTTAGCGCGTCCTGCGGTAGAGGCAGGTGAACAGCTAGGATTTTTGCCAGGTGATATGCGGGATAAGGTGGACCCTTATATGCGACCGCTTTATGATGTGTTGTACGAAGTGCTCGATAGTGTGCGTGTTGCGCGTATGATTGAAAATAATAGTATTGAGGTTGCTCCTATCGCGTTTATGCGTGGTCGAACATTGAGTAACAGCTTTATTGTGCTTGATGAGGCGCAAAACGCGACCTGTGTACAAATGAAGATGTTTTTGACGCGTTTGGGTCAAGGTTCTCGCATGGTTGTTACAGGTGATCCTCGACAGGTGGATTTACCGCGTGCGCAAGGTTCGGGTTTGATAGATGCCGTAGAGCGTTTAGAGAATATAGACAGTATAGGATTTGTACGCTTTTCCATGCATGATGTTGTGCGCCACGGTCTAGTTTCAAAGATCATTCAAGCTTATGACGGTGAAGTTTGATATTTTACAAGAAGATGATCGGTGGAACAATCTTCCAATACAAGCTATTACCGATCAGGTAAGCGCCGTGATGATTTTTCCTGATCGCGCTTCTGAAGTTTCCGTTTTGTTAACCAATGATGCTGGCATTCAGAACCTTAATAACACTTATCGTCATAAGGATAAAACTACTAATGTTTTGGCATTTCCGTCTTGTGATCCAGCAGGTATGCTGTTAGGTGATATCGCTATGAGTTATGATGTGATGCAAATCGAAGCGGAAGAAAGAGGTATACCACTTCGTTTTCACTACGCTCATCTTCTTACTCATGGACTTTTGCACTTAATGGGTTATGACCATATACAAGATGATGATGCACAAAAGATGGAAGCAAAAGAGGAGGAGATTTTGCGTCAATTAGATATTCCTTCCCCTTATTCTGCTGAGTAACATTCATGGTAAAAGTGAAAATGGTGAGTGGACAGATAATGATGGTGGGAAAATTTTAGAAGTGTTTTCACTTATCTTATAATGGTATGAAAGTATGTGGAGATGCTGGTGTAGCGGCGTCATGCTGAGAGTGAAGTTTTTCTCCTGCACACAGGATTAAAAACAATCATATCAGAGTGTAGCGCTTATGTGTGAATAAAACATTTGGCGAATCTGTCGGATAGTATTATAATGATTTTGTCTGGAGGGGTGGCTGAGTGGCTGAAGGCGACGGTTTGCTAAATCGTTATACGAGGTAACTTGTATCAAGGGTTCGAATCCCTTTCCCTCCGCCAGACGTTTTTGCAATCCTAAAACATATTGATAAGGTCCGCTTTTGTGATGCCGCCAAAATCGGTAATGTCGTGTGCAATATATCCAGAGTGTAGAATAATGATGCGCGTGCTGTATTGCAGCGCATGCGCCAAGTCATGTGTTACCGCTATGCTTGCACTGTTGCGCTTTCCTAAAATCTGATTAACTTCTTTTGCAACGCTTTGAGCTGTGTTGGGATCCAGTGCTGCTGTGATTTCATCCATTAAAAACAAAGAAGAATCTTTTTGCATGACCATGAGAAGAGCCAAAAGTTGACGCTGACCTCCTGAAAGGCTGTCCACTCTTTGCTTGAGGCGTTTGTTTAACGTGAGGGGCGCGGTCTTTATAATATCATGCACACAATTGATGCTTTTTTTTGTATAGGCAAGGCATAAATTATGTTTTTTCTTAAGGGCAAAAAGCATATTTTGCTCTACGGTCATATGCCCAATGGTGCCTTGATCAACATGTTGCTGTATATAACCTATGAGGTGTGCGCGTTGATATGCGGAACTCTGGGCAATGTTCTTCCCGTTGAGAGTGATGGTTCCGGTGTGTTTCAGGGAGCCTGTTATGGCTTTCAGAAGTGTCGTTTTTCCTGACCCGTTTTGACCAAGGATGCTGACCTGTTCCCCTGCTTTTATATCTAAAGATAGGGGGTGTAGGATGGTTTTTTTATTGATTTTAACGGATAGATTAATAATTTTTAGCATGATTTTCTTTTCCATATAAGAAGAACCATCAAAATAGCTAAGATAATATTAATATCGTATGGTTCTAACCCTAGGCTTGTGCATTGTATGGCAAAGCTGATGAGAGTTTGGTAAGCGATAGCGCCCACAAAACATCCTGTATAGGAAGCAAGCAGTGATCTCAAAGGAAATATTTTTTCTCCTAAAAGTGCGATGCTTAATCCAGTAATAAGTGTTCCCGTTCCTTGTGTAATATCAAAAAACTCTTGATAATTCGCCATGACACCTCCGCTTAAGCCAATAAGCGCGTTGCTGAGCGTGAGACCACCAGTAATCATGCGGGTTGTTTTGACATGAAATTGTTGTGCTAGCCATGGCTTGTATCCTGCAACTTGCATGGCAAGTCCTAAGCGAGTGGAAAAGAAAAACACATAGATGATAGCAAAGAAAATCACTAATAAAAAAAGTATTAATAAGGTTGGCTGCTGCGTAAAAATATTATCCACCTCCATAAAGGAACGGTTTGGTGCGCCTTTTAGGATATGCAAGCCTATTGAATACCCGGTGTATGCGGTAATAATGCCTGAAAAAATGTCTGATATGCGCATATGAATATGCAAAAAGGCCGTGAGTGCTCCCGCAGCGCCGCCAGCTAAAAAGGATGCTAGCGTTGCAAGCCAGCAGTTGTAGCCCAAAAAAATCATTTGAGCGGCTGTGGCGGCGCCAATGGTAAAGCTTCCGGTGCAGGTGAGGTCTGTGAAATTAATGAGCCGCAGTGTAATATAAATCCCTAGAGATAAAAAGCCAAATATTAGCCCTAGCTCACAGCTTAAGAGTAGATCTGTAAAAGTCATGATTTTTCTGAGGATTGAAGAGAGGCGGGTATCGTTATTTTGAATTGCTTCGCTAATTTAGCGTTGATAAGGGGTGTGCTTTGTGCTGGTCCTTCTATAGGAATAACAAGTGGTCCTTTGGAGAGAAGGGTAAGGGCCATTTTTCCTGCTTGTTGGCCAATGGCATATTGGTCTGGGCCAAAGGCGGCGAGAGCGCCTTGCATGACAACGTCGGTGTCACTGACATAAAGCGGAATGCAAGACCGACGTGCTGTTTTTGAGATCAGAGGAATAAGGCTGAGTGCTAAGTTGTCGTTGCTTACAAAGAGTGCGTTTACATTTTTATTCACAAGGTTTTGCACGCCTGTGACCATCATTTCTGCAGAAAGGACAGCCTGTACTTCCAGCGAAACTCCAGATTTCTCACAAGCTTCTTGGACTTTTTGTACCATGATGGTGGAGTTTTTTTCTCCTGGATTGTAGAGCATTCCTAGGGTTTTAAGGTTTGGCTGTATGCGTTGAAAAAACTCTATTTGTGGTTGTAGTGGAGTGAAATTTGAGACACCGGTAATATTTTCTGTAGCAGATCCAGATGGTAGAATGTCGCTAGATACCGGATCTGTGACGCTTGCATACACAATAGACAGATTGGGGTATTTGCGCAAGAGAGTTTTGCAGGTTTGTGCAGGCATAGTGCCTACAGCAATCACAACAAGTCTTGGATTTTGACTAAGCTCGGACATGATGATTTGCTTAGCCATGGTGGGTTGTCCTTGAGCGCTTTGAAGGATAATGCGTTTTTTGTCTATCCCATTTTGTATGAGAAGGTCTTTTGCTCCCTGAGAGGTGGAATCAAGTGCTGGGTGCTCAATGACGCGCAAGATCAGGACCTTTGGTCTTTGTTCTTCTGCGCGAGCGCTGCCTGCTATTGCTGTGCAAAGCGTGACTAATATTGTTAATAAGTTTTTCATTTTTCTAAATTCTGTTTTGTTTCTAAAAGGATTTTGTATCCTTGATTGCTTTCAACATTTAAAAATCGTGCAACACGGGTAATGGTGGTAAGGCTTGACCCACACTTTGCGTGCACTTCACGATAAGAAAGCCCAGAGGAAAGGAGTTGAGCAACCTGCCACCTCTCTTGTAAGGACGAAAGTTCTTTTGGTGTGCAGATATCTTTTAAAACGCGTTCCATTTTCTCTGAGCTTTGGATATGCGAGAGGAGTGTAATAAGGTTTGTAAATGTGTGTGTCTGATCTTTTGTCATACTACAGTATAACGAATGTGAGTAATTTGTCAAACGCAGTTGCTTTGTATGCTATACTCTGAGGGAAACGCGGTAGTTAGAGAAAGAGAGTTTTGGAATGAATAAAAAATTGCCATATACGATTGCACAAACGTTTGTGAAAGATGTTTCCTTTGAGAATCCCCTTTATGTAGATTTGTTAGTGCAGGCACAAAAGCATAAACCAGAAGTAAATTTTAATTTAGAAATTAAAATCCATCAAGCAGGCGAAGACAGATTTGAAGTTGCTATTATTGTGAAAGTGAATGTTACATTTGATAAAAAATCCTATGTGCGTTCAGAAATTACTTACGCTGCGCTAGTGATGCTTGCTGACACTGACAAACAAGAGCATATTTTGTTTGTAGATGTGCCTCATCAAATTTACCCAGACTTACGTCCACTTGTGTCACAGCTGTTTTTGGCGGCAGGTGCAGCGTCTTCCTTTAAGCTTCCGATTGTTGATTTTGCATCACTTTACGAGAGGCGCTTAGCTGAAAAAGCCAAAGAATCAGCAAAGGAAGAAAAAAACACTGTTAATTAAGGCAGTGTACGCGTATTCTTTGTGAGGTAAAATTGTATAATGCCTGCGAAGAATGCGCATATGAGACAGTATAGCTGTCCCAAAGAAAGAAATCCCACCATACCATCAGGTGTGCGGAAATATTCCGCGCAGAAGCGCCCAGCACTGTATCCGTATATAAACAGGAAGGTAGCTTTCCAAGGGTTGCTAAGGCTTGGCTTGCGTAGATGGAAAAGATAAATGATAATCCATACAATAGGCCCTTCCAGGACGGCTTCATAAAGTTGTGACGGATGCCTGAGGATTGCATCTGTATTTGTGAAGACAACGCCCCACCCTTGATGAGTGGGTACACCAATTAACTCCCCATTTAGATAATTGGTGACTCGACCTAAACACAACCCTAGCGGTGCCGCTGTTGCAACAGCATTGCATAAAGTGCTGAATTTAATAGGAGGAAAGCGCTTTGAGACCCAGTACATAGCAAAAATTGTGCCAATAAGCCCGCCATGAAAAGACATTCCTCCTTCCCAGATTTTGATTATATCCAAGGGATGCGCACAATAAAACAGAGGATCAAAAAAGAGTACATGGCCTAAGCGTCCACCCAAAATGATGCCGGTACAAAGATAGCTGAAAAAAGGATCAAGAAAGAGCTTTTTTTTCATCTCTGGATGCACCCGCTGTGTGAGTGCTTTGGTATACAAGGTTGCGACATAGATACTACACAAATAAGACAGTGCGTACCAGTGAATGGCAAAAGAACCCAAGGTAAATGCAATGGGTGAAGGCTCGTGTATGATAATCATAAGGCATTTTAGCACGTGATCCATGGCATCGTGTTATAATAAAACGTTATGATTAGTTTGGGTGATGCACAATACAAAAGTCGCGTTTTTTTAGCACCTCTATCTGGTATTACAGATTTACCATATAGGCGTGTTGTCTCACGTTTAACGGATTGTCCGGTAATCTCTGAGATGGTTGCTTCGCAGGCTATGATTCGTCAAACGCAGCAGTCTTTAAGAAAAATTAAAGTTTTAGAGGAACATATAAATTCCTCTGCGGTTCAACTTGCTGGAAACGAGCCTGGGGTGATGGCGGAAGCCGCGCGGCTTGTGCAAGATATGGGTGCCCGTGTTATTGATATTAATATGGGATGCCCGCAGCGCAAGGTTGTGAACGGATATGCTGGATCTTACCTTATGAAAGATGAAAGACTTGCATGTTCTATCTTGGAAAGCGTTGTAAACGCTGTCAATGTTCCTGTTACACTGAAAACACGTCTGGGATGGGATGAAGGATGCCTGAATGCGCCAAACTTGGCAAAGCGTGCTGAAAATATTGGTATTAAAATGTTGTGCATTCATGGCCGTACACGTTGCCAAATGTTTAGAGGGCAAGCGGATTGGCGACAAGTGCGTCATGTTAAAGAATCTGTTTCTATTCCGGTCTTAGTCAACGGCGATATCAAAAGCATTCAAGATGTGGACGACTCCCTTGAGCAATCGGGAGCTGATGGCGTAATGATTGGGCGTGGAGCTAACGGGAAGCCTTGGTTTTTACAGCAAGCCCACCAACATTTATTGGGGCAAGAGCTCACACCTAACCCTTCTGTGCCTGTGTTGCGGGAAATAGTGTTAGAGCACTACGAAGATATGTTATCTTTTTATGGGGAGCGTATTGCCGTGCCAATGGCACGCAAACATCTTGCTTGGTATACAAAATCATTGCCCGGATCTTCTGTTTTCAGAGAAGCCGTGAATGGAGAGCGCTCTTCGCAAAAAGTTTTGCAGATTTTGAAAGATTTTTTCAAAGTTGCAATTGATATAGGGTAGACCGTGAACGTAAGGCATGTTTTTTTTACGCGGCGCGCAATGGCGCTTTTGTGTGGGACACTGACACTCCTTATTTTAACATTTCTTTGTCTTGGTGGTTTCTTCTCTTTTGGGTTAAGCCCAATTTATTTTTACGTTTTGGTATGTTTGGATGGTATTGCACTTTGCTACATTAGCTATTTAATTGTGAGCAGGTTGGCGGCGTTAGATCGTAAGCAAAAGAAATTCCAGGGCATTCTTTTACAGCGGCGCATTAGTTTCTTGTTTGCGCTTCTTTCTGTTATTCCAACAAGCTTGGTGATGATTTTATCCGTTGTGTTTTTTAGCTATGGCATGCAAGACTGGTTTAATATCAAAGTGCAAACGGCTGTTAACGAATCGTTGGTAGTGGCGCGCTCCTATCTTGAAGAGCATAAATCACTCGTGGGACGTGATGCGCGTTTGATGGCTCAAGATTTAAGCAATAACTGGTACAAGATTAAAGAAGCAAAGGATCGCAAAACGTTTATGGAGGAATACCTCCACAGCATTGGTTACATTCGTTCTCTTACGGAAGCCATCATTTTTAACGAGAAGCGTGATGTTTTAGGAAAAGGTTTATTAACGTTTGCTTTAGAGTTTGAGCCGGTTCCTTTAAATGCGTTAGAAAGCGCAAAGAATGGGGAGGTGGTGATTCTTACAAGCCCACATCACGACCGAGTGAGAGCATTATTGCGTGTGAATTTAGGTGGAGAAGATCTTTTCTTGTTTGTGGGAAGGTCTATTGATAAGCGTGTGCTTGTTCACTTAGAAAACACTGAGAAATCAGTGGGAGCCTATAATGATTTAGAGAGACAACATACAGGATTTCAGCTTATTTTTATTACCCTATTTTTGCTCGGATCTATTGTTTTGGTTCTGATTTCTGTATGGATGGGTATGAATTATGCAGATCAATTGACGCGTCCGGTTCGTGCATTAATGCGCTCTGCAGCGCGTGTGGCTTCAGGGAGTTTAAGTGAGCGTGTTCCTTTGCCCACTGAAGAAAGCGAATTGTCACTTTTAAGTCGTTCTTTTAATAGTATGCTAGCGACGATTCAAAAACAACAAAAAGACCTGATGCGTGCCCAACAAACATTGGCTGCCCATAACGAATTTATTAGCACAACACTACAAGGTGTGAGTTCGGGCGTTCTGCGCGTGGATGCGCACAATAAAGTGACTTACTATAATACACGAGCGCATAATATGTGTATGATGGCAGGTATAAAATTACGCAGTAAGCACAAGCTAAATCTTTTAATGCCTGTCCTCACAACACTATTACGTGCTGAAAATTTTGAACCTTCTTCCAGTGTGTCTACAGAAATTATGTTAGGGAGGCGTGTGCTGCGTGTGCGTATTGTGGCCGAGAAAAAATCCTATTCTATTAAGGGTTATATTATCACTTTAGATGATATGACCGACCTTCTTTCAGCACAGAAGCAGTCTGCGTGGGCTGATGTAGCGCGTCGTATTGCGCATGAGGTTAAAAATCCTCTCACTCCTATACAACTTTGCGTGGAGCGTTTAAGAAATAAATACGATAGTTTGGAAAAACATGTCATAGAAAAGTATGTTGATACAATTCAAAAACAAGTCACAGTCATTGAGCGTCTAATTTCAGACTTTGCTTCATTTGCCCGTTGGCCAGCTCCTAACAAACGTCAAACAGATATTTTGCTTATTATGCGCCAAAATATTGTTGCTATTGGCAGCATGTTTAATAAAGTGAGGTTTAATGTTCATGTTCCTGATCAGAAAAGGGTGATGTTTTTTGCAGACAGTGAGCAGATATCTCAGCTTTTTTCTAACGTTTTGAAAAATGCCTGCCAAGCTATGATGGAAGGTGGTAAAGAAGAAGGTGAGATTAATATTGTCTTTGATGTTGTTTATGTGGAAGGGCGCATTGTGATTCATGTGGATGATTCAGGTCCCGGATTCCCTGCAAACATCATTGAAGGCCTTATGTCCCCTTATGTGACAACACGTCGCGATGGCACCGGTTTAGGTTTGGCTATATGCCGAAAGATTGTGGAAGATCATGGAGGTAATATACAGCTGCAAAACCATGAAAAAGGCGGTCGTGTTGTTATTAACTTTCTCGCAGAGATTTAAACTTTCTAGCGCATCTATAACCGTGCTATAATGACTTGAATATGACAGCATCTATAACGCCAAAACCCTATATTCTGGTTATCGATGATCAGACAGAAATTTTAGAAATAGTAAGCCATATCCTTAATGATGAAGGGTATGAGGTGTGTTGCATATCAGATAGCCGCAAGATAGTGGAGAAAGTACGCGTGCGGCAACCAGATATCGTGCTTTTAGATGTGTGGTTGAATGATAGTCGTTTTGACGGTGTTGCAGTATTTGATATCATCAAACAGTATTACCCAGATTTGCCAGTGATCATGATTAGTGGGCATAGCAGTATTGAAACAGCTGTTAGCGCACTCAAGAGAGGCGTGTTTGACTTTCTTGCGAAGCCATTTTCTACAGAACAGCTTGTGAATGTGGTGCAGCGCGCCATGGATGTTAGGCGCCTAAAGCGTGATTACTCTCTTCTCCAAGAATCTTCTCGAGAATCTTTTAGTCTTGAAAAAATTTCTCCAGTTTGGGAAGGAATATACAAGAATTTACAAAGAGTTTCTGAAGGGCGTAGCCGCATATTTTTAAGTGGTGAAATTGGTGTTGGAAAGAATTATGCAGCGCGTTATATCCATGCTCAATCGCCCTTTCAGTCAGGACCGTTTATTGTTTTTGATGCTGACATAGAAGGAGAAACTCAAGAAGAGATTTTAGAAGCGCTTCTTGGTCGTGAAGAAATCACTCAAGCTGATCGTGCTGAAGTACGCATTGGTGCAATAGAGCGCGCAGCACGCGGTACACTGCACCTCAAAAACATTCACCTTCTTAACAAAGAAGTACAGCGGACTTTACTTGTTATCTTAGAGACTAATACTTTTATGAGGCGAGGTGGCAAGGAGGAAATTCCTTTGGAGGCGCGATTTATCTCTTCATCTCACGTAGATATTAAAAAAGAGGTGGAGCGTGATGCTTTTTCATCAGATCTTTACTATCGTTTGAACGTTGTGGAAATCAAAATACCGCCTCTAAAGACTTTTGGCAATGGAATTGTTGCTATGGTTTCATTCTTTATCTGCTGGCATGTGCGCAAAAATATTACGGTTGAATTTGACCGATCTGCGAAGTTTAGCCTAGAGAGCTATGCTTGGCCTGGTAATTTGCGTGAAGCGTCTAATGTGGCTGAGTGGCTATCGCTTACTGTTCCTCTTCAAAGTTCATGTATGTTAATTAATAATGATATTTTAGCGCTGCGCTTGGGCTCTTCAAACCACACAGAGGTTGTTGCAGCGCCAGGGTTAGAAACTTTTGATATTACGCACGCCTTAGCGCTTCCTATGCGCCAGGCTCGTGAGTACTTTGAACAGTATTACTTGGAGTTTCACCTAAAAAGGCATAACAGAAACTTTTCTCGTACAGCGGAAGTTGTTGGTATGGAGCGTACAGCTTTGCACCGTAAGATGCGTCAATTGCACAACTCAAATTAATACTGCGTTACTATCTGTGAATAAAGAGCTTGCAGCTTTTGCACAATAGGATTTTCTTCAAAAAATATGTCATTAATTTGGCGAATGGGCGCAATGTGCATGAGAGAGGAAGAGCCAAAAATTGCAGCTGCATCACTGATATCATTTTGATGAATGGGTCGTACTTCACAAGGAATGTTTTGGCTTTGTGCAATGCTGAGAATCATGGCGCGGGTACAACCAGGTAAGATGGAACCATTATTCGGTGTGGTGATGATTGAGTTTTCCTTGGTAACTAGGAAAACATTATAGTGAGTGCCTTCAGTGATAAAATTATTTTTATCGCATAAAATAGCAAGATCACAGTTATTATTGTGCGCAGCATGTGCTGCTAAAGTGTTGGTGAGTAGCGATGTGCTTTTAATCCAAGGGCGTTGCCAGCGCTCATCGTAGATAAAGGTCGCTTTTTTAAAAGATGCGTGTTGAAAGATGTACGGAAAAGCTTGCACAATCATAGTGGGTTCACCGCTTGTGAGTAGACTGCGTACTTGTGTGACACCACGAGAGATGCACACAAAGAGATAACCTTCACCTGACATAGTGTTTTTCTGCATTAAGTGATGAGCAATGTTTTCAAAAGCGGTTAAATATTTTGGTTCTGGAATGCCCACGATATCCAGTGAGTTTTTCAGGCGGATGAGGTGGTCGTTAAGGCAAAGAAGGTGTTGGTGATAGCAGTATATGGTTTCGTAAACAGCATCACCAAAATGGACGGCGCGATCAAACGAAGAAATATGACTTTCATCAGAGTGAAAAAATCGCCCATTTATAAAAGCTATCTTTTGCATGATTAACTCGCATAGTTAGTAGAAGAGCTCTCGTGACGTGGAGGTATGTCTAAAATGGGTTGTGTTAATGCATGCATCAGCACTTCATCCATGTGTGATACAGGAATGATAGTAAGCTTCTTTTTGATATTAGCAGGCATGTCGATCAGATCTTTTGTGTTTTGCGCTGGAATAATGACTCTGGACATGCCATAGCGTAGCGCTGCAAGCAGTTTGTCTTTCAAACCACCAATGGCTTGTACATTACCTTTTAACGTGACTTCTCCGGTCATCGCTAAATCTGCAAAAACAGGCGTTTGTGTAATTAAGGACACCAATGAGGTGGTAATAGTAATGCCTGCAGAAGGACCATCTTTGGGGATGGATCCATCAGGAATGTGAATGTGGAAGTCAAATTCACTAAAAAGGTATTTGTTGAGGCTATGTTTTTGTGCGTATCCTCGTGCAAGGCTCAGAGCGATTTTGGCAGACTCATTCATCACTTGCCCTAGGTGGCCGGTGAGAGTCATTTTTCCAGATCCTGTGTGCATAGCGGATTCCACAAATAGTGTGCTTCCACCAACGCTGCTCCATGCTAAGCCGCATGCAGAGCCGGTGGGAAGTTCTTTTTGTTTTTTCTTGTCAGGTGTAAACTTTTCTACTCCAAGAAAGTCGCTAAGATTACTCGCATTCACAGCGCATTTCTTGGTTTTTCCACTGACAATGCGATGCAATGATTTGCGCGCAATGGTGGATAAGCACCTTGTGAGCTCACGGACGCCTGCTTCGCGTGTGTATCCGCTAACAATAGAGGGAAGAATCTTAGTATCAAGGGAAAATTCTTTTGTGGTTAAACCGTTTTCGTTCAGTACTTTTGGTAAAAGGTGTGAGTGAGCTATTTCTACTTTCTCTTCTTCTGTGTATCCTTCCAGGTTAATAATCTCCATACGGTCAAGAAGAGGGGGGGCGATGTCAAGCGAATTTGCTGTTGCGATAAAGAAAACGCGTGATAAATCGTAATCTAACTCGATATAGTGATCCGCAAATGTACTGTTTTGCTCACTGTCTAGGACTTCTAGAAGCGCAGAAGAGGGATCACCTCTCCAATCGCGTCCAACTTTATCAATTTCATCGAGTAAGAAAACGGGGTTTAGCGCTTTGGCTTTACGCATGCTTTGTAATATCTTGCCTGGCATAGACCCTACATAGGTTTTTCTATGCCCTCTGATTTCGCCTTCATCGTGTACACCACCCAATGCACAGCGTACAAAAGGTCTCTGTGTGGCTTCAGCTATAGATTTACACAAAGATGTTTTTCCAACACCCGGGGGTCCAACAAAGCATAAGATTTGACCTTTGGGCCTCTCTACTCTTTTATGCAACGCTAGGTATTCAAGAATGCGCATTTTAATTTTTGTAAGGCCGTGATGGCGTTTATCTAAAATTTTAGCGCTATTGTCTAAATCAATCTCAGCAGTGTCTTGCTGAGACCAAGGAAGAGACAAGACCCATTCAATGTATCCTCTAAGGACAGATGCTTCTGCGGTCATGGGGTTCATAGAGCGCAGTTTAGCAACCTCAGCCTCTATGCGCTCTAAAACATGTTTGGGAAGCTGCTTTTCTTTTGCTTGAGACAAGAACTTCTCAGCATCATCATCTGGTCCCCCTGCGCCCATTTCTTTTTGGATAGCTTTAAGCTGTTCTTGTAAATAGTACTCACGTTGGCTTTTGTTGACATGCTGTTTTATGCGATCTTTAATTTTTTCTTCTAGGGAGAGACGAGTTAATTCGTTTTGCAAAATCATCAAAAAAGATTCGTAACGCTCTTCTAGCTTTGTTTTTTCCAAAAAATCTTGTGTAATGTGCAAATCAAACCCGCAATGTGAAATCACAGTGTCTAATAAAAGATGTGGATCTTCTAAATCATAAAGTGATTCCATAAGTTGACTTGGAAGTTTCTTTGACAAGCTATCAAAATGCTTTAACTCATCAAGTAAAACGCTTCTAAATGCTATGGAAGATTGGTCTGTAAAAGAGGCGTAATTATGTGTACGAATTTTTGCTTGCAAAAAACCATCGACAGATTCTTCTAATTCTGTAATTTTGACACGCTTAATACCTTCCACAAGAATTTTAATCACGCCATCAGGCAGAGAGAGAGTTTGAATAATTTTAGCTGAAACACCTATATTATAAAGATCTCCTAACGATGAAGGCGAGGTCATTTGAGGGTCGCGTTGCAAAGCTAGAGCAATACGTTGTTGCTTCCCAGCATTGGAAAGTGCTTGTCTGGATGCATCGCGTCCTACGAAAAGGGTCGCTATCACACCAGGAAAAACCACAAGATCACGCAAGGGTATTAGTGGTAAGGTATTGTTTCTTTTTTGTGTCAGCGTCATGCGGTACCCTTAATTTTTTTTGCAGTCTTTTTTTTATTCATTACTGCAGGCTCTTCTCCAGAGGCGGTTTTTGCTGTGATTGTAATGGATTCTATATTAGTTTTGCTGGGTACTTCAAACATAGCATCAAGGAGAATTTTGTCCATGATATTGCGTAATCCACGTGCTCCGGTTTTTTGTTTCAGCGCTTCTTCTGCAAAAATATCAAGGGATTCAGGTGTAAAGTCAATTTTGACGTTGTTGAGAGAAAAAAGCACTTTGTATTGATTGATTAAACAATTTTTTGGTTTTGTTAAAATATCAATTAAGGCTTCTTTGGAAAGTGATTCGAGTGTGACCACAAAAGGCACTCGCCCCATGAACTCAGGTATAAAGCCAAACTTCACAAAATCTTCTGTGCGCAAATTTTTCGAAACAGCGGTGTAGTCCATGGTTGCTTGCTTATCCCGCACTGGTGCAAGAAAGCCCATGGATGATTTTTCCATACGTTGCGTAATAATGCGCTCGAGTCCGTCAAAGGCTCCACCACAGATAAATAATATGTTTGTGGTGTCTACCGAAATGGTTTCTTGTTGTGGGTGTTTGCGCCCACCTTGTACGGGAACATTGATGACTGATCCTTCTAGCATTTTCAGCAACGCCTGCTGAACACCTTCTCCAGAGACATCGCGTGTGATGGAAGGACCATCAGATTTTCGCGTAATTTTGTCAATTTCGTCGATGTAAATAATACCTTTTTCTGCAGCCGCTACATCAAAAGATGTGCTTTGCAGTAAGCGTGTCAAAATAGTTTCTACGTCATCACCCACATAGCCTGATTCGGTGAGGCTGGTTGCATCTACAATTGCAAAGGGTACGTCTAACATACGCGCTAATGTTTTCGCTAAAAGCGTTTTTCCTGATCCTGTAGATCCCACCATCAGAACATTCGATTTTTCAATTTCTTTTTCTGGGTGTTGTAGGCGCTTGTAATGGTTATGTACTGCAACAGATAGTACTCTTTTTGCACGCTCTTGCCCAATGACATAATTGCTGAGATGATCATAAATACTTTGTGGAGATGGTGGCTCAATCACTGCATTTGGTGAAGAAGATTTTCCAAGTACGGTGCTACACAAGCGTACGCATGCGTCGCAAATGTATCCTTGCTTCCCTGAAATCAGATTTTGGACTTCAGAGCGTTTTTTACCACAAAAAGAGCAGGTTAATGTTTTTGTTGTCATGAGCGTTTTTCCACTATTTTATCAATCATACCAAAATCTAAAGCTTCTTGTGGCGTAAAGAAATTATCGCGCTCTAAAGCATGTGCGATTTCTTTGATAGGTTTTTTTGTTGTGCGTGCGTAGATATCATATAAAGTTTGTCTAACGTCTAAGAGAGCTTTAGTATGAATGTCGATGTCTGTGACCTGTCCGCCGATGCCGTGAGCAAGTGGTTGATGCACCATGATGCGCGCGTGAGGAAGGCACGTGCGTTTTCCCGGCGTTCCGCAACTCAGAAGAAGCGATCCTGCAGAGGCAGCTTGTCCTAAACAAAGTGTCGTAATGTCGCACGATATGTAAGCCATAGTATCCATGATAGCAAGCGCTGATGTCACGGATCCACCTGGCGAATTTATGTATAAGTAAATATCTTTTTTTGCACCTTCAGACTCTAGAAAAAGAAGTTGTGCACATAAAGAGGATGCGACAGCGTCATCAATAGGACCTGTCAAAAAAATCACACGCTCTTTAAGTAGACGTGAGTAGATATCAAACATGCGCTCCCCGCGAGGGGTGCTTTCTACTACGTACGGAATCAAATTATTGAAAACTCTATTGGACATTTAACAACCTTATAACCTTTCATACTATTATAACACATGGGGCAATTTTGGCTACGAGCCGGATGGTAAGTTGCTCAGCGCTGATGGCTTGCTATTTCGTCTTGCAGTTCTTTGACAGACATGACTTTTTTGGAGGCGTCCAAATGCTTTTCTAAATCAGTTAACACTTTTCCTTCAAGGACGATGCCCTCGTAGAATTCCATTTCTTCGGGAGTTTTTGGAGTGTATGAGGCTTGAATCTCTTTGGTGGTTGCCGCGATGTTATTTTGTTTTGCGTATGCCAATACAAAGGTGACCAATTTGGACTCGTTTAGCGCAGCTTGATTAAGATATTTTTCCTCATCTTCAGAGAGTTTTTTGCGCGGAAGTATGGCGTTCATAGCGCTCTGTCTTTGGTGCGCCATGCGCTCCTCTAAGATAGACTGTGGAACTGCAAAGGTGAGCTCAGAGATTAAAGCCATGATAGCTCTGTGGCGCAACTCTTTTACTGTGCTTAAGGCTGTTTTTTGTATGTGGCTCTGAAATTGAGTCATAAAATCTTCTAAAGATTTAGCGCCAATTTTTTGAGCGGCTTCATCATCAGCTTTGGGTGCAAGAATGAATTTTTTAATGCCAAGAATCACAACGTGAAATGTAGCTTTTTTGTTGCGAAGCAAAGGTGATGATGCATCAGAAAGCTCAACTGTGGATTCAAAAGATTCTTCAGTTTTTCTGTTCAGAAGGGCATCTAATACCTCTGGCCAAAAATCTTTTTTCTTCATGTCTATGACAGCCTTTTGTGCTGTATAGGCAGGGAGAATTTTGCCATCTACGCGACATGTGATCTTCACCTGCACCAAACTGTCTTGTTGAACAGAAAGTTCATCTACCAAATCGCCGGCTTTTTGCACCAACTCTTTGTGAGCGAGTTCGTCTACTTCATTCTCTTTAGGCTGGAAATCAATAATAGAGATTTGCTTGCCTTTGAGCTTTTCCCACGGCACAGTCGGCAGGCACTCTAAATCTACTGTGCACAAAATAGGTTTTTCTTGATCTTTGTCGCTTTCCTGATCGCCGTCTAAAGACATATTGGATAGGTTGAGGACAGTGATGTCATCTTCTTTTTGAATCTTAACGACTTGCTCTTGAATGACAGAGTGAAAAGCGCGTGAGGCAATGGCTTCAAAATCACGAGATCCGCTCTGCACAGCTAACTTTTGTTCGCGCTCCATGGCAGCGTTAACAGATTCTCTTTCAAGGGTGCACTGATACTTGCGTGTGACTTCGGTTTTTTCTAAAAGCTTAAACACTTTGACTCCTTAGAGCGGTAACTCAATGTGGTGCGGGTGGAGGGACTTGAACCCCCATGGCGTAACCGCCGCTAGATCCTAAGTCTAGTGTGTCTACCAATTCCACCACACCCGCGGGTCCAGGATGATTATGAAGCATTTTGCTTTGTTTTGCAATAGAGAGGGGGAGATGACATTTTTTCAGAGTAGTGGTATTATGTTTCGTAAGGAGATTGTTGTGAAAAGTGTTGTTTTAGAGATACGGGAAACACTTGGTAAAGGGCCAGCGCGTAGAGCGCGTACTGCAGAGAAAATACCATGCTCTGTATATGGTTTGAAGCAAGAGCCAGTCGCATGCTTAGTGACAGAGAAAAATTTTGCGCAAATTCAAGGTGCAGATTTGTATAATGTTCCATTTGAGATAAAAATGGGTGATCAATCTAGCACGGTTGTGTGTCGTGATGTGCAGTGGGACCCAGTCACCAATAAGCCATTACATATTGATTTTTTGCGCGTTCAAGAAGGGGCGCCAGTTGTGGCGCGTGTGCCGGTTGAGTTTGTGGGCATGGATAAATGCCCTGGATTGCGTCAAAAAGGTACGTTGAACGTTATGTTGCGTTTTGTGCGTTTATGGGCAAAAAGCATTGATCATATGCCCAAGAAAGCCTTTGTTGACATCAGTGAGACTGAAGCAGGTACAACCTTGAATTCAGATATTTTTGTACTGCCTGAGGGTGTGGAATTGCGCGATGCTGATAAGACAGTAGCCAAGATTATTCCGCCACGTATTAAGGCGTCTTAGCGCTGTGATAAAAGCCATTTTTGGTCTCGGAAATCCTGGCGATCAATATGATTACACCCCACATAATGTGGGGTTTGCTTTGTTGGATAGCTGGGGTGTTACTAATTGGGAAAAAGAGAAAAACTGCTTGTATACTCGTCAAGTGTGTAGTGAAAATTCATTTTTTCTTGTGAAGCCGCAAACTTTCATGAATGTTTCGGGAAAGTGTGTGCAAAGCTTTACGCAAAACAAGCCGATCACCACAAAAGAGTGTATGGTTGTTTATGACGATGCAGAATTGGAAATTGGTCGTGTGCGCTTAGTCTATGAAGGTGGCGCTCGTGGTCATAATGGTTTGCGTAGCGTGATAGGTTGTGTGGGACCTTCTTTTTGGCGTTTAGGTGTTGGTGTGGGGCGGGACCCTCGCATGGATCTTGGTTCTTATGTTTTGAAGCGACTTCCCTTAAATTTGTGGGAGTCAATCTTGACTGTTTTTGAAAATATTTTTGATAATGAAGAACTGCTTTTGTCGGCTGATCCTTTAAAGAGCTCCCAGTTTGTGAGGAATGTAAATGGCTGTTAGTTGTGGTTTGATTGGATTACCAAATGTTGGGAAGTCCACTTTATTTAATTTGTTGATGCGTCAAGATGTGGCTGCTTCTGGAAATTTCCCTTTTTGTACGATTGATCCGCAAGATGGACAAGCGGTGGTGCGTGATGAGCGGCTAGAAAAAATAGCGCGTTACGCCAATACTAAACGCATAGTGCCCGCCACATTTTCGCTTACAGATATCGCCGGTTTAATTCGTGGCGCGAGTCAAGGTGAGGGATTGGGAAGCGCTTTTCTTTCTAATGTGCGTAATGTCGACGCTTTGATTCATGTTGTACGTTTTTTTGAAGATGATGACATTATTCATGTAGATGGGTCGATAGATCCGGTTCGTGATATTACTGTTATTGAAACAGAGCTGGTTTTATCTGATCTTACATTCTTGGAAAAGAGAACGCAAAATCTTCAAAAGCAAAGATATTCAAAAGATCCCGCTATTCAAAAAGAATTAGATTTTATACAAAAGTGTCATGATGTCTTGATAGAGGGCAATCCTGTGCGTCTAATGTCCAATGTAAGGCACTACCACGACACAGACACTTATAAAGGTTTGTTGACACTGAAACCCACTATGTATGCATGCAATGTTGCAGCAGATCAGGTGGCAGATTTTGCATCCTCACCTGAACTTAAATCCGTACGTGACCATGTAGGTGAGAATGCTGTGATTTTGCCTGTGTCTGTGTCGCTAGAGAAAGATCTTATAGAAGTGCAAGATGAGTCCGAGCGTAAAGAACTTCTTTCTGAATATGGTATTCAAAAAGAAGGGGCTACAGATCTTGTGCGATGCGCCTACACTCTTTTAGGACACATCTCTTATTTTACAGCTGGTGAAAAAGAAGTGCGGGCATGGTCTATTGCGCAAGGTGATACAGCTGTGCAGGCGGCGGAAAAGATTCATAGCGATATTGCGCGAGGGTTTATTGTTTCTGAAACGGTATCTTTGGCTAACTTTTGTGAATATGAGGGCTGGCAGGGTGCACGTAATGCAGGAAAGGTGCGCCAAGAGGGGAAGGATTACGTGATGCAAGATGGCGATATTGTGCTTTTTCGCTTTAATGTTTAAACTGGCTTCTGTTGCAAAATAACAAGAGATGTATATATTTTATGCATTTTTATTCAGCCCAAGGCATTTGAAAAAATTAATCGTCGCGCTACAATGCGCTGTGGGGAGGTCCGCACGGTGGAGCTTACATATAAAAGCAGCTCGCGTTTGACTAAGCGCTTTTGGGCTATTGTTCTTATTCTCGTTGTTGGAATGGGAGCGCTCGTTTTTCAACTACGTTATTTGTACGAATACGGCAGCGAGCGTGATCAAGCAGTTGATGTTTATGATTTGTTTCGCAAATCTGCCAAGATATTGCGTAAACGCTATGCACTGGTGCGCAACAGTAGCGTTCCATGGAGTGTTCGCTCAAAAAGTGTAATGCGCATGAGTTCAGATGCCATAGGTATGCTGGAGTATCTTTATACAGAGCTATCTCGCGATAAGAGCTTGAAAGCAACAACATTTATTAATGAAGTCGCAGATCTGATTTCAGATGAGAAAAAATACAAGGTGCAGCTAGAAGATCACATGATTTTGGCTAGTACTGTCGCTAAAGAGCAAATGCATATTGCGGAACATATAGGGCATGCGCAGAAAGCTGCGCAGAGTCATGATTTGCGTAACCACGGATCCGTTCCCAAAGCTGAGATCTGGTTGAGCGACTCTATGCAATTAATTACTACGCGACCCATAAAGCCTTCTATGTGGAGTCAAATGAAATCTCCCCCCATTGATGAAAATAAATGTCGAGGCCCTAAGTGTAAGCCATACAGAGAATTTGCTTCCTCTTTGCGTAGTATAGACAATGAGATGAATGCCCTGAAAAATAAGGCGCAAATCAGCTCAAGTCGTCGCGCGCTCGTAGAAAAAGAGCGCAAAGTATACCAGAAACTGTTTGCGCTTTCTGATGGAGTGGCAGGTGTTCTTATGATGCGTGAGTCTAAGTTTCCTGAATGGCGCTATTTAATTGGCGCTGCCATTATTTTTACACTGTCTGTATTGGCTTCCCTTGGATGGTTTGTGCGTGGACAAAGAAAACAGTTGGATCGTACAATAAGCTCTATTGATGAAGCGTTGACTAGTGGTGATGATGCTACTGTTCCTTCAGAGCTTCTCCCGCTTGTGGCAAAGGTGCGTAATTTGCAAGCGCAGCGTATTACCACTATTTGTGTGGAAGATCGTGATATTGAGGAGTGGTTTCGCTCTGTTTTGCGATATAACAATGAAATTAGAAGAAGTGTAATTGGGTTGCGCGATGGTATTGTGTGGCAAAAGATTAATAATTTAGAGCCTTCTAATGATGATTTGGCGCATGTATTGCGTCAGTTGGATGCACAACAGGAGTTGTTTGTGGTTTTGGACTCATGCATTTCTTTGCTTGAGTCAGGGAAGATTTCGCGCAGTAATGTGCGAGAAATTATTCGTGTCTTGAGGCAAGTTCAGCGTTTTTATGGTGATGTTTTGCCAGGTATGCTGAAGTATGCTTCAAGCTCGTTCCAAAGAGCAGAGCATCGCTTAGGTGAGACAGTGCGGATTATGAACCTGTTAATTCGTGCTTATGATAATTTGCGTGAAAAACTACCAGAGCAAATACACTCTGTGGTGGAAGATCGAATCAATAAACAGAAAGAAGAAGATAACAAAGACAATAACATCTTAGAGGATGATGTTGTCGATTAATGAGATGACGGTATAAAAAAAGAGGGTATCAAATACCCTCTTTTTTTATGTATTGAGTTTTTTACTCAGGATCGTTTTGAGAGATTCCTTCTTCAGTGTTTGCTTCAGGATCTGTTTCAGATGCTTCCATTTCTATGGCTGCTTGTGCCGCTTCTTTCTCTCTTTCTAGCTCTCTTTCCAGCTCTTTTTGACGTAAAGCTTCTTTCTTTGCGTTTTCAGCGGCCTCTCTTTTGGCCTCTTCTTCCGCTTCTTTAATGTAAGAGTGAGCTTCATCTTGTGAGGGAAACACGTAGACAGTGGCGCTACAGATTACTTCTGGGTGTATGCGCAACTGAAAGGAATAAGCACCAATTTCTTTGATAGTGTGTGGTAAGACCACAGATTCTCTTTTCAGGAAAGAAAACTTACTCACTAAAGCATTGTAAATTGTGAGTGGACGCACAGTACCATAAAGATGGCCTTCTTGGCTTGCTTGACTTTCAATAATGAATGGTTCTTTTTGCAAGAACTCCATTAACTCTATTGCTGAGCTTTTCAGCTTGTGAAGACGTGCTTTTAACTCTGCACGTTTTTCTTCAAATTTTTGTAAATTCTCAGGCGTTTCTCGTAGAGCTTTTCCTTTAGGAAGTAGAAAGTTTCTACCGTATCCTGATTTAACAACAACCACTTCACCCTCACAGCCTAAGCCGTGTATGTACTCATTTAAAATAACGCGCATTTTTAACGTTCCTCAGCTTTCTGCACGAAAGGAAGAAAAGCCAAAATTCGTGCTCTTTTAATGGCAATCTTGAGTTTTTTTTGCTCACGGGGTTCAAGATTAGATACTCTTCTTGGAAGAATTTTCCCACCGTCTGTAAGAAAAAACGAAAGAGCACGTGGATCTTTGTAATCAATTACTCTGCGAGATCCGCGACTAGGTTTTTTAGTTGCGGCCAACATGATGGGTTTAGGACCAGATGGTTTATTCCTGCGTGGGTACATTGCTCTTCTCCTTGTCTTTGATGATAACAGCCTTTTCTTGTGTGGAAGGCACTGCAACGCTTAAGAAACGCAAAATAGTTTCATTCAGCCGCATTTTTTCCTCAATATTTTTGATAATGTCTTGTTCGCCTTCAAGCAAAAGGGTTGTGTAAAACCCTTTTTTGTGACGTTTAATAGGGTATGCAAGGGTTCGTAAACCCCAATCGTATTCATCTACGATGCTCCCCTTATTTTGCTTAATTTCTTTTGCAATAATTTGTCGCTGTTCATCTAACTGCGCTTGCGATAATTCACCACGTGTTATAAAAGTCAATTCGTACCGTTGCATCCAACACTTCCTACTAAAGATATATTAATCTAAATACACCGCCTTTGCAATTTACAATTTATAAACTACCTTTTTTGCGCTATCTTCGCTATAATTGGCTCATGAAGGCAATTATTTTTCCAGGTCAAGGTTCGCAAACACCAGGCATGTGTAGTGAATTATATCACAAATACCCGTACGTTAGAACCCTTTGGGAGGAGGCTAATGATTTATTAGGTTTTTCCTTGAGTAATATCATTTTAGAAGGTGCCGCAGAAGACTTGAAGCGCACCTCATATACGCAGCCCGGACTTTTTTTGGCGGGTGTGTCCGTATGGCGCGTATTGGAGGAAGAGACTGGTGTGACCGAACAGGATGTTTTTTTGGCGGGGCACTCTGTTGGTGAGTACGCTGCTTTGGTGGCAGCTAAGAGTTTAGAGTTTTCTGATGCAATAAAGGTGCTAGGTGTTCGTGGTCAAATCATGGAAGAAGCAGAAGTGGATGGGGGGCTGGTAGCCTTGATAGGAGGTGAAACTGAAGATGTTGAGCGCCTTGTCTGGGAGACGAACGATCAGTGTTTGGATAGCTGTTCAATTGCGCTCTTTAATGCACCGTCACAGCATGTTGTTGGTGGGCCGCGTAAAACTCTCGCTGTTTTGAAAGAAAAGGTGGCGGCGCCGATTAGGCGCGCTGTGGATGTGGCTGTTTCTGGGCCATTCCACACTCCTTATATGGCTTTTGCCCAGGAAAGGCTTCTGCCAATTTTGAAAGCAATGATCATATCTCCCCCTGAGCGCTGTGTTTTTTCGAGCGTGACAGGAGCTAAATTAGAAGGGGTGGAGGATGTTCGTGCTGCCTTATCATTGCAAACGCAAGGTCCTGTGCTGTGGACACATGTGATGCGGTTGTTGTATAATGCTGAGGTCCGGAATGCCGTAGAGGCGGGTCCTGGAACTGTTTTGGCAGGATTGATGCGTAAAACTGTGGCTGATTTGGTCGTGCGGCCTTACGATGCCGTTTTGGAGGAATATGCAAAATAAAAAGATCGCGCTTATAACAGGGGTTGCAGGAGCTATTGGCTTTGCTGTGGCAGAGCAGTTTGTCAAAGATGGACATGCTCTTTGGTTGATGGGGAGATCTTCTAATTGTGTAGATGCAGTTGCTGAAAAATTGAAGGGTCATGTGGTCGGAGTTTCGCATTGTGATTTGACTGATACAGAATCTGTGAAGGATCGGGTCTCAGGCATCTTGAAGCAAACCTCAATACATGTTTTGGTTAATAACGCAGGTGTTACGAAAGATGGGCTTTTTATGCGCATGAGCATGGAAAATTGGGATATGGTGCAGCATGTTAATTTGCGAGCTGCGTTTCAAATGATGCAGCTCATTATTCCTTCAATGATGCGTGAGCGATTTGGTCGTGTTGTAAACATTGCATCAGTCACTGGCTTTTCAGGTAATGTTGGCCAAGCAAACTATGCTGCTTCTAAGGCAGGATTGGTTGCTTTGAGCAAAACTGTTGCTTTAGAAGTCTGTAAGCGTGGAGTCACCGTCAATTGCGTTGCTCCTGGTATGATAGAGTCTGATATGACGCGAGCTATGCCAAAAGAAGCGCATGCGCAGTGGGTGGGAAAAATACCTGTTGGAAAAATAGGGCGCCCAGAAGATGTGGCGCACGCTGTCTCTTTCTTGGCAAGTGAAGAGGCAAACTATATAACGGGCCAAACCATTCATGTGAATGGTGGGCTATATATGTGATTTTGATTAAGGAGAAATATTACAGTGGAAGATATTAAGAAAAAGGTTATTGATATAGTGGTCAAGCAAATTGGCGCTGACGCTGACAAAGTGACAATGGAAAGCAAAATCATCGATGACTTGGGTGCCGATAGTTTGGACCGTGTCGAGTTAACGATGGCTGTAGAAGATGAATTTGGAATTCAGATCCCTGACGTAGATGCCGAAAAGCTTATTACGATAGGTGATGTGGCTCAGTATATTATTGATCACTCGTGAGTATTATGAAGCGTCGAGTTGTCGTGACAGGCTTGGGTGCTTTGACGCCTCAAGGCTTGAATTTAAAATCTAGTTGGGATGGTGTTGTTGCTGGTATAAGTGGTATTCGTCCTGTGACGCGTTTTGATGTGAGTGCATTGCCCTCTAAGATTGCGGGTAGTGTTCCTGCAACTCTGGATGGTTGGCCTGATCCTTGTCCTGAATTTGAGCATATTGTGTCTGTGCGCGAACAGCGCCGTATGGACTTATTTTCTTTGTTTGGTATTGTTGTTGCTGATGAAGCGGTGCGCGATGCTGGTTGGGCAGATATCTCTGATGCAGAAAAAGAGCGCACAGGCGTTGTTTTTGGCGTTGGATTTGGTGGGCTTGGTTTGGTCGAGCGTGAGGTGAGAAAGGTGATGGCAGGTGGGCGTGTGAGCCCTCTGTGGATGCCCTCTGTTCTTTCGAATATGATGCCAGCTCATGTGGCGTTGCGTTTTGGATATCATGGAACAAATTACACAACAACATCGGCATGTGCCTCCAGTGCGCATGCAGTGGGTTTGGCGTATCAGGCTATTCAAAGAGGAGAGCTTGATGTTATGGTGGCAGGTGGTGCGGAAGGCGCCCTTTGTCATATAGGTTACGCTGGTTTCACCTCCATGAGAGCTCTTTCCTCCTCTTTTAATGATCGGCCTACGGAAGCTTCGCGACCTTGGGATAAAGCGCGCGATGGCTTTGTGTTTTCTGAAGGTGGTGCAGCGCTTGTGTTGGAAGAAATGGAGCACGCGGTTGCTCGTGGTGCTCACATTTATGCAGAAATAAAGGGTTTTGGTGCTAGCTGTGATTCACACCATGTGACAGCACCGCATCCTGATGGTAAATACGCGGCTTTGTGCATTCAGCGTGCTTTGCAAGATGCGGGTATGCACGCTGATGAGATCCATCATGTGAACGCTCATGGCACATCTACGCCTGTGGGTGATGAGGGTGAATTGCGTGGTATCAAGAAAGGTTTGGGGTCCGCGGCGCACAATATTCCTATTACCTCTACTAAATCTGCTACGGGCCATTTGTTAGGTGCGGCTGGTGCCTTAGAGGTGATTTTTGCCATTAAGGGATTAAACGATTCTGTTGTTCCTCCCACTATTAATACAGAAGATTTGTGTGATGAGGCGCATGATGTTTCTATTGTTTTGCGTGAAGCGCAAGAGTGTAAAATGAAGAATGCTCTTTCTAACTCATTTGGTTTTGGCGGCACTAATACTTCCATTATTGTCGGGCAGTGTTCTTGATTGTACGAGAGCGTATTTGTGTGATTTTGTGGTGCTTTTCCCTCCTGACGTTGGGGGGGATAAGGCGTTCTATGGAGCGTGTGATATCTACAAATGAAGGCTATATTGTTGCTAAGCAAGGTGACGCCGCCTCTGCGGTTGTGCATCGCTTAGGCATTCGTCATCTTTCACTGGAAATTTTTTGCCGTCTTTGGCTGTTGTGGAGAGAGGTGCATGTGGGTGCCTATTCCGACGGAAGGCTATCTGATGTTTTGAGCGATATTGTTTATAGGCGTCAAAAATTATTTCCCGTGCATATTCTCCCCGAGAGATCTGATTTTCAAACCATTTCTTACTTACATACGCTGCCTTTTTTGAAGCCTTTAAAGAAGAAGTGGGTCTATAGAGGTTTCGCCGCAAACACTTACTACGTTACTTGGGGAACAAGTGTGGAAAGTGTGCTGATGATGGCTGAGCGCGCGCTGTATGCAGAAATAGGAAAGTTTTGGGATAAGCGAGGTCATGTGTGGTGGAGTTTGACGCAGGATCAGTTTGTTATCCTCGCATCCATTGTAGAAAAAGAAACACATTTGTTTGAAGAATACTCTAAGATTGCAAAGGTTTATTTGCGTCGTTTAGGTCCAAAGTTGCGAGGCCGCCTTTACGCTGATCCGACTGTTCGTTATGTTGCTGAAAGGCATAGCATCCGCTTGCGTGCTAGGATTTTTAAGAAAAATTTATCAATTGAAGATGCGGATAATACATACCGTTATTCTGGATTGCCATCTTGCCCTATTGGGAATACCTCTGTGCATGTATTGCGAGAAATTGCTTTTCTCAATAACTTAGGTGAAGATGAGTATTTTTTTTGGCACCCAGCCTACAAGAAGCATGTTTTCTCCAAAACTCATAGTCAGCATCTTGCCAGGCGTAGGAAAGCGCCCCAATATGGTGTATGATTGATCTGATCTGTCTTTGTGCCTGTAGCTCAGCTGGATAGAGCGTTGCCCTCCGGAGGCAAAGGTCAGAGGTTCGAATCCTCTCAGGCGCGCTTTCAAGGTTTTTTTAGAAAATGCTTGTATTGAAGAGAGTAAATAGCGTATAATCGACTGTACGCGTAGTTTGGGGGGATAGCCAAGTGGTCAACGGCAGCAGACTGTAAATCTGCCCGCGATTGCGTTCGTAGGTTCGAATCCTACTCCCCCCACCAATTGCTAGTTGATGGGATATGCGGGTGTAGCTTAGTGGTAAAGCTCCAGCCTTCCAAGCTGATTACGAGGGTTCGATTCCCTCCACCCGCTCTTTTTTAGGATTGTGAGAGTAAGAGAATGTCAAAAGAGAAATTTGAGAGAAATAAACCGCATTGTAATATTGGAACAGTAGGACATGTGGACCATGGTAAGACAACGCTAACGGCTGCGATCACGAGAGTTTTGGCAGAAAAGGGTGGAGCAGAGTCTATGGCGTATGAAGACATTGATCGTGCTCCAGAAGAGAAAGCGCGTGGAATTACGATTAACACAGCGCACGTTGAATATGAAACAGAAAACCGTCACTACGCACACGTAGACTGTCCTGGTCACGCGGATTACATTAAGAATATGATTACCGGAGCGGCGCAGATGGATGGAGCCATATTGGTGGTATCTGCTACAGATGGTCCTATGCCGCAAACAAGAGAGCACTTGTTGTTGGCGCGTCAGGTTGGAGTGCCAGCGATTGTAGTGTTTTTGAACAAAGTGGACCAAGTGGACGATGCAGAATTGGTGGACTTGGTAGAGATGGAAGTGAGAGAGTTGTTGTCTAAGTATGACTACGATGGTGACAATGCAGTGATTGTTAAGGGATCGGCACTGAAAGCTTTGGAAGGAGATGCCCAGTACGCAGAGCGTATTATGGAGCTTATGGAGGCGGTTGACGCAAAAATACCGCAGCCAGAAAGAGCGATTGATAAGCCATTTTTGATGCCAGTGGAAGATGTATTCTCTATCTCAGGAAGAGGAACAGTGGCCACGGGAAGAATTGAGAGTGGAAAGATTGTCGTTGGAGATGAAGTAGAGCTTATTGGCTTGGGAGCAGATGTGACGAAGACAACAGTGACAGGAGTAGAGATGTTCCGTAAGTTGTTGGATGACGGAGCGGCTGGAGACAACGTAGGATTGTTGTTGAGAGGAGTCAAGAAGGAAGATATTCATAGAGGTCAAGTGTTGGCTAAGCCGGGAACGGTAAAGCCACACGTAAACTTTGAAGCAGAGATTTACGTATTGACGAAAGAAGAAGGTGGGCGTCACACGCCATTTTTCACGAATTACCGTCCACAGTTTTACTTTAGAACGACGGACGTGACGGGAGCGGTATCGTTGCCAGAAGGAGTGGAGATGGTGATGCCAGGAGACAATGTGAAATTCACAGTAGAGCTGTTGGTGCCGATTGCAATGGAAGAAGGTCTTCGCTTCGCGGTAAGAGAGGGTGGACGCACGGTGGGCGCCGGTGTTGTTTCCAAGATATTGAAGTAGAAGTTTGTAGGAGTGTAGCTCAGCTGGGAGAGCGACGGTCTCCAAAACCGTAGGTCGGGGGTTCGATCCCCTCCACTCCTGCCACACAAGAGAGAAGAAAAAAAATGAAAAATCCTGTAGCATTTATGCGCCAAGTTAAAGAAGAGGCGCGCAAGACAACATGGCCTACCAAAAAGGAAGTGGTCATGACTTCGCTTTTTGTTTTTTGTTTTACCCTTATTATGGCTTTATTCTTTTTGGGTGTGGATAGTGTTTTTGTGCGCATTGTTTCGGCGCTTATGGGTATTTAAATGGCTCGATGGTATGCTTTAAAAGTATTTTCTGGTGCGGAAAATCGCATCCTTCAAGAGATTGAGAACACTCTTGAAGAAAATGGCATGCGCGATGCGCTTAAGGAGGGGGTTATACCCTCTTTTGAGCATGAAAGTATGCGGTCGGGAAAAAGAATTGTGCAGAAAAAACGTTTTTTTTCCGGTTACATCTTTTTAAAGATAGATTTTTCTGATAAAATTTGGTATCTGGTGAAAGGTGTTGAGCGTGTTATTGGTTTTGCTGGCACACGTAAAGGAACCCCTAAGCCGATTTCTGACTCTGAAGCAGAAGCGATGTTGGCGCGGTTGAATACAAAGGTGCAGGAAGTAGATGATTTTGTGGTTGGGCAGTCTGTAAGGGTGCGTAATGGTCCTTTTGCGACTATGCAGGCGTTGGTCCAAGAAGTGGATTTGACGAGGCGTCGCTTAAAGGTAGTTGTGACTATTTTTGGACGTTCAGCTCCGGTGGATCTTGATTTTGTGGATGTAGAGAAGGTTTAAAGTATGTCAAAGAAGAAAGTTGTAAGTACATTTAGATTGGTTGTTGAGGCAGGTAAAGCAAACCCGTCTCCGCCTACGGGTCCTGCGTTAGGTCAGCGTGGCATTAATATTATGGCCTTTTGTAAAGAATTTAATGACAGAACAAAGGGTGAGGCGCCGGGTTCTCCGATTCCAGCGGATATTACACTTTATGCTGATAAGAGTTTTTCTTTTGTGTTGCGTAAGCCGCCAATGTCTTATTTTATTAAGCAGCACATGAAAGTGAAGTCAGGATCCAGTTTGCCTGGTCGTGTTTCTGTTGGTGAAATTACGCAGGATGGTCTGCGCGCAATTGCTGAACAAAAAATGGACGACTTGAACGCCTTATCTGTGGAGATGGCAATGAAAATTGTGGCAGGTTCTGCGCGTTCAATGGGGATCCAGGTGAAAGAATAATGGCTTTAGGAAAAAGATTACAAGACGTATACAAAGATTTGGGTGAAGAGAAGCGCTTTTATAAGCTCTCTGAAGCCATTGCTGGCATAAAGAGGTATGCTAAGTGTAAATTTGATGAAAGTGTTGATTGTGCGCTTGTTTTAAATGTTGATATGCGTAAAACTGATCAGCATATTCGTGGTGTTTTTCAACCGCCGCACGGATTGGGTAAGCAGGTTCGTGTTTTGGTTTTCGCTTCCCCTGATAAAGAGGCGGAAGCAAAGTCTTCGGGCGCAGATATTGTGGGTGGCGAAGATTTAGTAGATAAAATTCTTTCAGAGGGCAAGGTTGATGTAGATGTTTGCGTTGCGACTCCGGATATGATGATGCATGTCGGTAAATTGGGTCGTTTGCTTGGGTCAAGAGGTCTTTTGCCTAATCCAAAGTTGGGTACGGTTTCTAATGATGTTGCTCGTGTTGTTAAGGAAGCTAAAGGTGGTCGTGTGGAGTACCGTGCTGACCGTGCAGGTGTTATGCGTGTAGCCTTGGGGAAAGCGAGTTTTGCTGAAAACGCTTTGAAAGAAAATATTGTAGAATTTATTAAGACCATTGTGCAGGCTCGTCCTTCCGGAGTTAAGGGTGTTTTGTTGAAAAAGGTTTTTGTAGGTTCAACGATGGGTCCTGCATTTGAGTTGGATTTGAAATTGTTGAGTGAGGAAGGTATATCGTGTTAACGCGTACTAGAAAGGAAGAAATTATTTCCCAGCTTACTGCAGTGATGCAGGAGGACCGAACGATTTTTGTTGTAGAATCTAAGGGTGTGGATGTAGCAACGCTCACGGCCTTGCGTTTGAATTTGCGTTCGGCGGGCAGTTCTATGCAAATGGTGAAAAATACTTTGGCAAGCCGTGCTGTCAAAGATACAGCGTATGAAAGTTTGATGCCCTTCTTTAAAGGTGTTTCGGTTCTGCTTGTTGGATCAGACTCTTTGGGTATGGCAAAGGCGGTGCAAACTTTTATGAAAGACCATGAAGGCGCTATTTCCTATAAGGGTGGCGTTATGGATGGTGCTGATGTTTCGTTAGAAATGTTGAAAGCGCTTGCGAGCATACCGCCTCTTGAGCAATTGCGCGCTGAACTTGTTGGTGTGCTTGCAGCGCCGGCGGCGGAAATTGTACGTGTGTTGAAGGCAAAGCCTCAAGCTGTTGTTAGCGTACTATCAAATAGAGTGGAAAAAGGAGAATAACCATGGAAAAAAAATTAGAAGGAATTATTGAAAGCTTGTCTCAATTGACAATTTTGGAAGTAAAAGAATTGGTAGATGCTCTTAAAGAGCAGTGGGGTGTTTCAGATGCAGTTGCCGTGGCGGCACCAGCGGCGGGACCTGCGGCTGAAGCGGTGGAAGAACAGACAGAATTTGATGTTTTCCTTGAAAGCGCTCCGGCAAACAAGTTGAAAGCTATTCAAGAGCTGCGCAAATTCAACAAAGATCTTAGCCTTACAGACGCAAAAGCATTGATTGAAAAAGCGCCAACAGTGTTGCTTTCTGCCCTAAGCAAAGCAGATGCAGAAGCTGCTAAAAAGTCATTTGAAGACTCAGGTGTTACTGTTGTTTTGAAATAACATTGTTTTTCATAAAGCAGAGTGCTTCAAGCGCGCTGCTTTTTGCTTTTTATCGTTTTAAAGGCCTTTATGCAAAAAAGATTACGTAGACAGTTTGGTGTGGTTCAGCGCGATATGCATATCCCTAGTTTAGGGGATTTGCAAAAAGAATCGTATGAGCGCCTTCTGCAAATGAAAGTGGACGCAAAAAAGCGTCAAAACATAGGTCTTGAGCGTATTTTGCGCTCTGTTTTTCCTATTTCTGATTTTTCTCAGAAAATCAAATTAGAGTATCTCTGGTATAATTTAGAGCCTTCTAAGTATGATGTGGAAGAATGTTGCCACAGAGGTTTGACGTATTCATCCGCTATTATGGTGCGTTTGCGTTTGGCGCTGTGGGATATCGACGAAAAAAGTGGTGAACGCACAATGCGCAGCGTCAAGGAGCAAGACGTTTATATGGGAGAGGTCCCGTTGATGACTAAAGACGGAACCTTTGTGATTAACGGTATTGAGCGTGTGATTATTTCGCAGGTACATGTTTCTCCAGGTGTGTTTTTTGGTCATGATGGTGGTCGTACTTATGCTAACGAAAAACTACTTTACTCTGTACGTGTGATTCCCTATCGTGGCTCATGGATGGACATTGAACTTGATCACCGTGATCTTGTTTTTGTGCGTGTAGATCGTCGTCGTAAATTTTTGGCTACGACATTCTTGATGGCGCTAGAAGGAAAAGACGACTCAACAGAAATTCATTCTCCGGATTCGAACATTGATGACATGAAAGGTATGTCTCGCAAAGAGATTTTGTCAACATTTTATGATGTTGTGCAATATCATTATGCAAATAAAAAATGGACATACTCTTTGGATTCTTCTGCATGGGTGCGTCGTGTGTTTCATCACCCTGTGCGACAAAAGGATGGCGAGGTGTTGATACAGTCGGGTGTGAAAATTCTTCCTCGCTCCATTAAATTGATGGAAGAGGTCAATAATGAATTTTTGGCAACTCATGATGATGTCTTGGGTTTGTATGTTGCAGAAAATGTCATTATTGATGAAGAAACTTCACTGGCGGCAGGTGAAGAAATTACCGAAGACATTCTTGCAAGAATAGAGCTTTCTAAAAAAATGACTGTGCCGATTCTTGTGCGTCATGATGCGCGTGATGGTTGGTATATGCGCAATACACTGATAGAAGACAAGAATTTTTCTCGTCAGGATGCGCTTTGTGACATTTACAGTATATTAAGGCCCGGTGAGCCTCCAACATTAGAAGGCGCAGATCAATTTTTGAAGAGTTTGTTTTTTGACCCTGACCACTATGATTTGTCTGCTGTTGGTCGTGTGAAGATCAATGAGCGTTTGGGTTTTCCTGTGGAGGAGTCCCCTTTTATACTTTGTAAGAAAGATGTGATTGCTATGATGCAAACGTTGCTTCGTTTGCGTGATGGAGATGGCGATATTGATGATATTGATAATTTGAGCAATCGACGTGTGCGTTGTGTGGGTGAATTGTTGGAAAATCAATACCGCACGAGCTTGCTAAGTATGGATAGATCTGTGCGTGAGCGTATGGGTACACTGAAAAATGATGTGATGCCTCATGACCTTATTAACGCTAAATTGGTCTCTTCCAGCACACCAGAATTCTTTACATCTTCGCAGCTTTCCCAGTTTATGGATCAAACAAATCCTTTGGCAGAAGTGACGCACAAAAGAAGACTGTCCGCATTAGGGCCTGGTGGGCTTTCGCGTGAAAGAGCGACGTTTGAGGTGCGTGATGTGCATCCTACCCACTATGGTCGTATTTGCCCAATTGAAACACCGGAAGGGCCAAACATTGGTTTGATTAATTCGTTGGCAACGTATGGGCGTGTGAATAAATATGGATTTATTGAAACTCCTTATTTTAGCGTAGAAAACGGTATTGTTTCTAAAGATATCCAATACCTGACAGCGTTTGGTGAGCATGGTCATACTATTGCGCAAGCCAGCACCGTGACAGATTCAAGTGGTCATATTACGGATGAATTTGTAAGCTGTCGTCGTGCTACTGATTATGTGATTGTGCATGTGTCAGAAGTTACGTTGATTGATACCTCTGTGTTGCAGCCAGTTTCAGTGGCAGCCTCTTTGATTCCTTTCTTGGAGAACGATGATGCCAACCGTGCCTTGATGGGTTCAAACATGCAACGTCAGGCTGTCCCTTTGTTGTGTGCGCAAGCGCCTATTGTGGGAACTGGTATTGAAAAAGAAATTGTGAGCGAATCAGGTGCGGTTGTGTGTGCACGACGCAGTGGGGTTGTTGATTATGTGAACTCTGCACGTATTGTTGTGCGTTCTGCGTCAGACGGTGAGGATTACGGCATTGATATTTATGATTTACGTAAGTATGGTCGTTCTAATCAAAGTACATGTATCAACCAACAACCAATTGTGAGAGTGGGTGATCGCGTAGAGACGGGTGATGTTATCGCCGATAGTCACGCAACTGATAAGGGAGAATTGGCGCTTGGTGATAACCTTTTGATTGGATTTATGTCTTGGCGTGGTTATAACTTTGAGGACTCTATCATGATCTCAGAGCGTATTTTGCATCGTGACGTCTTTACATCCATTCATATAGAAGAATTTGATGTAATGACTCGTGACATGAAGATTGGTATGGAGGAAATAACGCGTGATGTACCACATGTGTCGGAGACTTCTTTGAGACATTTGGATCAAACGGGTATTGTCCGTGTGGGTGCTTATGTTGAGCCCAGAGATGTTTTGGTTGGTAAGGTGACGCCGAAAGGTGAAACTGTTTTGACGCCAGAAGATCGTTTGCTGCAAGCTGTTTTTGGTGAGAAAGCGGAGAGTGTGCGTGATACATCTTTGCGCATGCCATCTGGATTGTCTGGTGTGGTTGTGGACGTGCGTTTATTCTCTCGCCGTGGCGTAGAGAAAGATGATAAGGCTCTTTTGATAGAAGGTGCTGAAGTGCAAAGGCTGCAAAAAGATATGGAAGCGGCTCGTGAAAGCTTGCAGTCTAGTTACCGGCACTATATGGTTTCTGTTCTTTTGGGACAAAAAATTGTGAAGGTTCCGAAAAATCTTACAAAACATTTCCATGAGAAAGATGTATTGACAGAAGACTCACTTGCTTCGATTAGCTTTATGGCATTAAAGAGCCTGAGATTGGAAAGCGTAGACGCGGAAGAACGTCTTAAAAAAGCGGCGCGTGCTTACGATAAGCATGTTTTGAAGATTCAAGGATTTTTTCAAGAAAAGATTGATAAGATTTGTGTTGGTGATGATTTGCCTCCTGGCGTAACAAAGATGGTGAAGGTCTTTGTTGCTGTTAAGAGAAAGCTTCAGATTGGTGATAAGCTTGCGGGTCGTCATGGTAACAAAGGTGTTGTTTCTTGTATTACCCCAATCGAGGATATGCCGCATTTGAAAAATGGTCAGCCTCTTGATATGATCCTGAACCCTCTGGGTATTCCATCACGTATGAACGTGGGGCAGGTTCTTGAGGCGCATCTTGGTTGGGCAGCTGTTGGTATTGGATCAAAAATTAATGAAATGGTGCGCAAGGCAAAAGCAGACGCTACTCAAGCAAAATTCTTGCGTGATTTTGCGGAGGATGTGTTTGAAAATGCTCAGTATAAGCGTGAATTCAGCTCTCTCTCTGACAGTGAGCTTATTGCTAAATTTGATCAAAAAGAACATGCTCTTTCTATGGCAGTTCCTGTTTTCTCGCGTGTTGGTGTGGACAAAATTGAAGCTCTTTTGGACAAGGCGGATTTGAATCCTTCGGGTCAAGAGGTGCTCTACGATGGTCAAACAGGTGAGGCCTTTGATCGTCCATGTACAGTAGGGTACATGTACATGCTTAAACTGCACCATTTAGTGGATGAAAAGATACACGCTCGTTCTGTTGGTCCTTACAGTCTGGTTACCCAGCAGCCTTTGGGTGGTAAAGCCCAATTTGGTGGACAGCGTTTTGGTGAGATGGAAGTATGGGCGCTGGAAGCTTATGGTGCCGCTTATACATTGCGTGAAATTCTAACAACTAAATCGGATGATGTGACAGGGCGTTTGCAAGCCTATGAAGCTATTGTTCGTGGTAGTCAAGAGTTTGAAACTGGCTTGCCTGAGTCATTTAAAGTGTTGGTGAAAGAAGTTCGAGCACTAGGTATTAATATGCAATTAGAGTCGTCAACGAAGTAGGTGTTATATGGCCAAAGAAATAAAAACTTTTCCTAGTGATTTTGATTCCATTAAGGTTAGCGTTGCGAGTCCCGAAACGATTCGCGGTTGGTCATATGGTGAAGTTCAAAAGCCGGAAACGATAAACTATCGTACATTTAAGCCAGAACGAGGCGGGCTGTTTTGTGCGCGCATTTTTGGACCTTTGAAGGACTATGAGTGCTTGTGTGGTAAATACAAACGCATTAAATTTAAAGGTGTTGTGTGTGAGCGCTGTGGTGTTGAAGTGGGGCCGGAGCGTGTGCGTCGTGAGCGCATGGGGCACATTGACCTTGTTTCACCTGTTGTGCACGTTTGGTTTTTACGATCACTGCCTTCGCGTATTGGATTGTTGCTTGACTTGCCGCTGCGTGATCTTGAGCGTATCCTTAACTTTGATGCTTTTATTGTCTTGGATCCAGGGTTGTCGCCATTTGTTAAATATCAACTTTTAACAGAAGAAGAGTTTTTTGATGCACAAGACACATACGGAGAGGATGCATTTTGTGCCTCTGTTGGTGCGGACGCTATTGAAGCGCTGTTGAAAGAGGTTGATGTTGAAGAGCTTGTGAAAGAGCTTCAAAAAGAAATTCATACCGTTCAGTCAGAAATTAAGCGTCGTAAGGTAATTCGTCGTTATAAAATGGCCAAATCCTTCCTGCGTGAAGGTACTCGTCCTGAGTGGATGGTTTTGCGTGCCTTGCCGGTGATTGCGCCGGATCTTAGGCCGCTTGTTCCACTTGAGGGGGGGCGCTTTGCTGCTTCTGATTTGAACGACTTGTACCGACGTGTTATTAATCGTAACAACCGTTTAAAACGTTTGCAGGATCTTTTGGCGCCTGAAATCATTGTCCGTAATGAAAAGCGTATGCTTCAGGAATCTGTTGATGCATTGCTGGACAATGGTCGTCGTGGCAAGGTGACAACTGCTAGCAAACGAACGTTGAAATCGCTTGCAGATATGTTGCGTGGTAAGCAAGGGCGTTTCCGTCAAAATCTTCTTGGAAAGCGTGTAGATTACTCTGGACGTTCTGTAATCGTAGTCGGTCCTCGTCTGCGCTTGCATCAATGTGGTTTGCCAAAACGTATGGCTATTGAACTCTTTAAGCCTTTCATCTTTGCTAAACTTCAACATTACGGAATTGCTACAAGTGTGAAAATGGCCAAAAAATGTGTAGAGGATGAAATTCCAGAGGTGTGGGATGTATTGGATGAAGTGATTCACCAACATCCGGTTCTTTTGAACCGTGCGCCGACATTGCACAGATTGGGTGTGCAAGGATTTGAACCTGTATTGATTGAAGGTAAAGCATTGCAGCTTCACCCATTGGTGTGTGCATCGTTTAACGCAGACTTTGATGGTGACCAAATGGCCGTTCACGTACCAATCTCTTTGGAAAGCCAAGTAGAAGTGCGTGTATTGATGATGTCTACAAATAATGTTTTGAGCCCCGCTAACGGTCAGCCAGTCATTGTTCCAACAAAAGATATTGTTTTAGGTATTTACTACATCACTATGAAGCTGGACAAGCAGGTTGGTGAGGGGCGGATCTTTACTTCCACAGATGAAGTTGAGTGGGCGCTTTACAGTGGCTGCTTGTCTTTGCATGCGGGCATTAAAGCTGTGTATGAGTCGGTGGATGCTGAAGGTAATAAAACGCGTGAATTGGTGTCAACAACACCAGGTCGTATGTTGTTTGCGAAAATTTGTCCTGCACACCACGCTATAAGCTTTGAAGAGATTAACCTCACTATGACAGGAAAACATCTGTCAACACTGATTGATAAAGTGTTTTCTGCCTGCGGCGCAACGGAAGCGGTGCGCTTTGCAGACGCTGTGAAAGACTTGGGGTTCTCTTGGTTAACGAAGTCTGGTATTTCTATTGGTAAAAACGACTTTGTTGTTCCAAAAGAAAAAGGTTCTTTGATTCAAGAAACAAAAGAGCGTATTGCTACGTATGACCGTCAGTATCAAGATGGTTTGATTACACGTGGAGAGAAATACAACAAAGTTGTTGACGCTTGGTCTCAATGTGGTGATCGTGTTGCCAATGTGATGATGGAAAATTTAGCATCTACCAGTGCTTACGATCCGAACTCTATTTACATGATGGCTGACTCAGGAGCGCGTGGTTCGCAAGCTCAGATTAAGCAGTTGATGGGTATGCGTGGATTGTTGGCAAAACCGTCGGGTGAAATTGTTGAAACTCCGATTGTTTCAAACTTCAAAGAAGGTTTGAGTGTGTTGGAATACTTTACATCTACCCACGGTGCGCGTAAAGGTTTGGCGGATACAGCATTGAAAACAGCAAACTCTGGTTATCTAACCCGTCGTTTGGTTGATGTTTCTCGTGACTGTGTTGTTGTTGAACAAGATTGTGGAGCGGAAAAAGGACTCGTGATGCGACCTGTTTTGCAGGGTGGTAGCGTTGTTGTGTCTTTGGGAAAACGTGTATTGGGTCGTGTGTTGTTGGAAGATGTGATTTGTCCTAATACCAACGAAATTTTGTTTACGAAAGGCACGATGTTGGACGAAGATCTTATTGAGCGTATACCAGAAAATCTTTCTAGCATTGCCGTGCGCTCTCCAGTGCGTTGTGAGGCGCATAGGGGAATTTGTGTAACATGCTACGGTCGTGATTTGTCTGCACGTCAAATGGTTAGTATTGGCGAGGCTGTTGGTGTGATTGCCGCTCAGTCGATTGGTGAGCCAGGAACGCAGCTGACGATGCGTACCTTCCACGTTGGTGGTGCTGCGCAGGGTGTTTACAAAGAATCAACTGTTGACGCGCCATGCGATGGTCGCGTTGAATTTGCAAGTGCGAAGCTTCTTAAGAGGGGTGATCACCACCTCGTTTTGAACCGTTTGACAGAGCTTAGCTGCTTTGATGAAAAGGGTTCTGTGCGTCGACAAATGCGACTTCCTTATGGAGCCAAAGTTTTTGTGGAAAATGACGCTGTTTTAAAGAAAGGTACAAAAATTGCAGAATGGGATCCGTACACTGTGCCGGTTATCGCTGAGGTAGATGGTGTTGTGAGGCTTGCTGGTGTTGTTGTGGGTGTTTCTGCACGAGCGCTGGAAGATGGTGTTGGTGGCTATGTTATTACTGATTGGCGTCAACAAGCAAACACAGCAAATACGCGTCCTGCGGCGATTATTGAGCCCTCTGAAGGTGTAAAGGTGGAGGCTGGTTCCAAAACACGACATTACTTCCAAATGGATACAGTTGTAGTTGTGGAAGATGGACAGACAGTTAAGGCTGGTGAAGTTTTGGCTCGTATTCCAAGAGAAACATTTAAAACGCGAGACATTACGGGTGGTTTGCCGCGTGTATCGGAGCTTTTTGAAGCGCGTAGTCCAAAGGACAGCGCGATTTTGGCCGGTATCGGTGGACGCATTGAAATTGTTGCTGACTATAAAGGTAAGCATCGTCTTTGGATTCATGGTGAAGACGAAGAGATGGAAGAGGTATTGATTTCTCGTTCTCGTCACTTGTTGGTTCAGGATGGAGATGTTGTGCGTAAGGGAGATTATCTTGTTGAAGGGTACCCTGCACCGCAAGACATTCTTCGCATTAATGGTGTTGCGCGTTTGGTGGAATATCTTGAGAGTGCAATTCAAGAGATTTACCGTATGCAAGGTGTTGACATTGACGCTCGTCATATTGAAGTGGTTGTTCGCCAAATGTGTCAAAAAGTGGAAATTACCGATCCAGGTGACAGTCACTTCGTGCACATGGAGCAAGTGGATCGTTACGATTTTTGGGATGTAAATAAGAAACTTGAAGAAGCGGGCAAAAAACCATCTGATGGTCGACCTATTGTTCAAGGTATTACAAAAGCATCTCTTCAAACGCCATCGTTTATTGCCGGAGCTGCCTTTCAAGAAACTATGCGTGTTTTGACAGAAGCGGCTGTGGAAGGTAAGCGTGATATCCTGCAAGGGTTGAAAGAAAATATTGTTATTGGGCGTTTAATTCCAGCCGGAACAGGATTGTGGTTTAAAAAATATAAGGATAAAAACGCAGATGCGCAGGTTACTCCCACTGCGTAAGAGAGAAGGGTCCAAGCATGTCTTGTTGACCTAGGGGAGTGTGTAAGGTATGATATATCGTAAGAATCGAGGAAGATATGCCAACGATTAACCAACTGGTAAAAAATGGAAGAAAAAAAGCGGTGGTGCGTAGTAAAGCGCCGGCGCTAAAAGGTTGCCCACAACGTAGAGGTGTGTGTTTGCGTGTAACAGTGACAACGCCAAAGAAGCCGAACTCGGCTTTGCGTAAGATAGCGCGTGTGCGTTTGACGAGCGGTGTGGATGTGACAGCTTATATCCCTGGTATAGGGCATAATTTGCAAGAGCACTCAGTTGTTTTGGTGCGTGCAGGTCGTGTGAAGGACTTGCCAGGTGTGCGTTATCGAGTGATTCGCGGAGTTTTAGATGCAAAGGGCGTTGCAAACAGAAAGCAAGGGCGCTCCAAGTATGGTGTGCGTAAGGACGCTTAAGGGGAATAGAAGATATGGCACGTAGACGTAGAGCAGAGCGCAGAGAAGTAAGTCCAGATCCGGTGTACGGAGATGTTGTTATAGCTCGTTTTATCAATTATTTGATGTGGGATGGTAAGAAAGAGGTTGCAGAAAGTCTCTTTTATGGAGCTTTCAAATCTTTCTTGAGTCAAGCAGAAGGGGTGCAGGATCCTGCACAAGCTTTTGCAGCTATTGTAGAAACTGTGCGTCCTTCTGTTGAAGTGCGTTCTCGTCGTGTTGGTGGCGCTACTTATCAGGTTCCTGTTGAGGTGAGGGCTATTCGTGCAGAAGCATTGGCGTTGCGATGGATTGTAAAGGCGGCGCGTTCGCGTAAAGAAAAGTCTATGGAAAAGCGTTTGACCTCTGAGTTGTTGGATGCATTTTCTGGTCGTGGTAACGCAGTAAAGAAAAAAGATGATGTTCAAAGAATGGCGGATGCTAACAGAGCGTTTGCTCATTACAGATGGTAAATAGGTTATGTCGAAACAAATTCCACTAAACAAATATAGAAATATCGGTATCATGGCGCACATTGATGCTGGAAAGACTACGACAACAGAGCGTTTTCTTTTTTATACGGGCCGTTCGTACAAGATCGGTGAGGTGCATGAAGGTACAGCAGTCATGGATTGGATGGAGCAGGAGCAGGAGCGTGGTATCACGATTACTTCGGCGGCGACTACATGTTCATGGAATGATCACCGTATTAACATTATCGATACCCCTGGTCACGTAGACTTTACAATTGAAGTTGAGCGTAGCTTGCGAGTATTGGATGGTGCTGTAGCTGTGTTTGATGGTGTGGAGGGCGTTGAGCCTCAATCGGAGACAGTTTGGCGTCAGGCGGATCGTTATGATGTGCCGCGCATTTGTTTTGTAAACAAAATGGACCGCCAAGGTGCGGACTTTAAAGCGAGTTGTGATTCTCTTGTGGAGCGGCTTTCAGTTGAGCCGCTTCCTTTGCAATTGCCTATTGGTATTGAGGCGGATTTTGCGGGTGTTGTGGATCTTGTGAAGATGAAAGCGTTGATTTGGGACAAAGATAAGGGCGTATCTTTTGAGGAAGTGGAAATTCCTGAAGATATGCGTGACGCTTCTAATGCAGCGCGTGCTCACATGTTGGATGTTTTGTCGCATCACAACGAAGAAATTTTGGAAATGATGCTGGAAGGCAAAGATGTTCCTATTGATCTTTTGAAGCAATCTATTCGTAGCCTAACAATTTCTCAAACACTTTTTCCTGTGTTGTGTGGGTCTTCTCTTAAAAACAAGGGTGTGCAGCCAGTATTGGATGCTGTGATTGATTATCTTCCTTCTCCAGAAGATTTGGGGCCTGTTCAGGGGTCCGATGTGAAAGATGAAGAAAAAGTTGTGTTGCGTAAGCACAGCAAAGATGAGCCTCTTTCTGGCTTAGTCTTTAAGATTATGACCGATCCATTTGTTGGAACATTGTCTTTTGTGCGTGTGTACTCAGGTGTTTTGCGCGGTGGATCAGAAGCTTTGGTGGCTGCAACAGGTCGTAAGGAGCGTATTGGTCGTATTATGCTGATGCACGCGAAAGAGCGTGAAGAAATTAAAGAGGCGAGTGCTGGTGAAATTGTTGCGCTTTGTGGTCTGAAGAATGTTCGTACCGGTGACACGCTGACGGATGTGAAAAATCCAGTATTATTGCAGCGTATGGAGTTCCCTGAACCTGTTATTGAATTGGCGGTTGAGCCAAAAGCAAAAGCAGATCAGGAGCGTATGGGGGTGGCACTTTCTCGTCTTTCGACGGAAGATCCTTCGTTTTCTGCGGAAAGTGACCCAGAATCTGGGCAAACCATTATTCGTGGTATGGGAGAATTGCACCTTGAGATTATTGTGGACCGTATGCGCCGTGAGTTTAAGGTGGAGGTTTCAGTGGGTGAGCCTAAGGTTGCTTACCGAGAAACGCTTCTTCGCGCTAAAGAAATTGACTACACCCACAAAAAGCAAAGTGGTGGTGCTGGTCAATTCGCGCGTATTAAACTGGCCTTTGAGCCTTTAGAAAGGGGCGATGGCTTTGTGTTTGAAAGCAAAATTGTTGGTGGATCTGTTCCAAAAGAGTACATTCCAGCTGTTGAGAAGGGAATAGCCTCTGCAGCGAAAGCGGGAGCGCTTTTAGGCTATCCTTTTGTCGACTTTAAGTGTATCCTTTTAGATGGGGACACGCACGAGGTGGATTCAAGCGCCTTGGCCTTTGAGATTGCTTCGCGTGCTGCATTTAGAAACGCTATGAAGGAAGAGGGTATTGCGGGAGTGCTCGAGCCGGTCATGGAGGTGGAAATCTCTGTCCCAGAAGAAAATATGGGAGATGCGATGGGTGATGTGAGTAGTCGTCGTGGTCGTGTCTTGCAACAGGAGTTTAAAAGAGGTCAGGCTGTAGTGATGGCGGAAGTGCCATTGAGTTCAATGTTTGGCTATGTGAATCGCTTGCGGTCTATGACGCAAGGTCGAGGATCGTTTATGATGCAATTCAAGCAGTACGAGGCGGTGCCGTCACACGTCTTGACTGAGATACAATCAAAGGAGTAAGAGAATGTCAAAAGAGAAATTTGAGAGAAATAAACCGCATTGTAATATTGGAACAGTAGGACATGTGGACCATGGTAAGACAACGCTAACGGCTGCGATCACGAGAGTTTTGGCAGAAAAGGGTGGAGCAGAGTCTATGGCGTATGAAGACATTGATCGTGCTCCAGAAGAGAAAGCGCGTGGAATTACGATTAACACAGCGCACGTTGAATATGAAACAGAAAACCGTCACTACGCACACGTAGACTGTCCTGGTCACGCGGATTACATTAAGAATATGATTACCGGAGCGGCGCAGATGGATGGAGCCATATTGGTGGTATCTGCTACAGATGGTCCTATGCCGCAAACAAGAGAGCACTTGTTGTTGGCGCGTCAGGTTGGAGTGCCAGCGATTGTAGTGTTTTTGAACAAAGTGGACCAAGTGGACGATGCAGAATTGGTGGACTTGGTAGAGATGGAAGTGAGAGAGTTGTTGTCTAAGTATGACTACGATGGTGACAATGCAGTGATTGTTAAGGGATCGGCACTGAAAGCTTTGGAAGGAGATGCCCAGTACGCAGAGCGTATTATGGAGCTTATGGAGGCGGTTGACGCAAAAATACCGCAGCCAGAAAGAGCGATTGATAAGCCATTTTTGATGCCAGTGGAAGATGTATTCTCTATCTCAGGAAGAGGAACAGTGGCCACGGGAAGAATTGAGAGTGGAAAGATTGTCGTTGGAGATGAAGTAGAGCTTATTGGCTTGGGAGCAGATGTGACGAAGACAACAGTGACAGGAGTAGAGATGTTCCGTAAGTTGTTGGATGACGGAGCGGCTGGAGACAACGTAGGATTGTTGTTGAGAGGAGTCAAGAAGGAAGATATTCATAGAGGTCAAGTGTTGGCTAAGCCGGGAACGGTAAAGCCACACGTAAACTTTGAAGCAGAGATTTACGTATTGACGAAAGAAGAAGGTGGGCGTCACACGCCATTTTTCACGAATTACCGTCCACAGTTTTACTTTAGAACGACGGACGTGACGGGAGCGGTATCGTTGCCAGAAGGAGTGGAGATGGTGATGCCAGGAGACAATGTGAAATTCACAGTAGAGCTGTTGGTGCCGATTGCAATGGAAGAAGGTCTTCGCTTCGCGGTAAGAGAGGGTGGACGCACGGTGGGCGCCGGTGTTGTTTCCAAGATATTGAAGTAGAATGATGCAAACAGAGAATACAATAGCTATAAGATTACGTGCTTACGATTTCCGTTTACTTGATAGAGCGGTGAAGGAAATTAGAGCAACTGTTTTGCAAACAGGTGCAAAGGTTGTGGGGCCTATTCCCATGCCTACGTGTACTAAGAAGTTTACTGTAAACCGAGGTCCACATGTTGATAAAAAATCTCGTGAGCAGTTTGAAATGAATGTTCATGTTCGTTTGTTGCGTGTTAAGGAATGGTCCCGTGCAACAGTAGATGCTTTGATGAGTTTGGAGCTTTCTTCGGGTGTGGATGTGGAGCTTCAGTCATAGGTGAAAAAATGCAGTGTTTATTTTTAAAAAAAGTTGGCATGATGCAAGTCTTTGATAAAGAAGGTAAGCGTATCCCAGTAACCGTTTTGCAAAAAGACGTTTGTCGTGTTGTTGGCCTGAAAAACATGGAGCGTGATGGTTATCAAGCTGTTTGTGTTGGTTATGGTCAGGCTGGCCGTCGTGTGGCTAAGCCATTGCGTGGTGTTTTTGCTAAAGCAAAAGTAGATCCAACGCGTCGCATTAGAGAAGTGCGCGTGAATGAATTGGCGCTAGAGCTTGGTCAAGAGCTTTCTGTTGATGTGTTTTCTGAAGGAGATCGCGTTGATGCTGTTGGTCGTTCCAAAGGATCCGGTTTTACAGGTGTTATGAAAAGGCACAATTTTGCTGGTCTTGTGGCTTCACATGGTGTTTCTGTATCCCACAGATCAGGAGGAAGTACTGGGCAACACCAAGATCCTGGACGTGTGTTTAAAGGTAAGAAGATGGCTGGTCAGTGTGGCAATAAACGTGTGACAGTTCAAAATCTTACAGTGTACTCTGTGCGTAAAGACAAAGAAGTTTTGTTGGTGGCGGGATCGATTCCTGGACCTTGTGGCGAATATATCATGCTTAAAAAAGCGGTGAAGGCATAAAATGAAAACAACGATTTTAGACTGGAATAATAAATCATGTGGCACAGCATTGCTTCCTGAATGGCTGGAAGATTCTGATGCTATTCGCTATGACGTGATGCACCGTGTGATTTTGTGGCAGCGTGCTAATGCGCGCACAGGATCAAGAGCAGTGAAAACGCGCTCTATGGTTGCGGCAACAGGTAAGAAGCCTTTTCGCCAGAAAGGAACGGGTCGTGCTCGTCAAGGGAGCACTGTGGCTCCTCACATGCGTGGTGGAGGTGTTTGTTTTGGTCCTTCTGCAGAAATCAGGCATGGATTTTCTCTGACGAAGCGTATTCGTCGTATGGGTTTGCGTTCAGCGTTGGCTTTGCGTTTGGCTCAAAAAAATCTATTTGTTATAAAAAATGAAGATTATCCTTCTGAGAAAACGAAAGATTTGCGTCATTCTGTGCAAAAGAATGATTGGTCTTCTGCACTTTTTGTGTCTTTAGATAAATCTTGCGAGAATTTTTCTCGTGCATGTGCTAATATAAAGAATGTGGATGTTATGCCGGCCCTTGGTTTGAATGTGCAGGATGTGTTGAAGCATGATAAGATTTTTATTTTTGAAAATGCGTTAGAGAGTGTTGTTGCAAAGGTGAGGTATTAAATGGCTTTAAGTATATACGATGTTTTGAAAAAGCCGCATGTGACAGAAGATGCAATGCGTCTTGCGTCAGATGGTGTTTTTACCTTTGTTGTTTCAGAAAGTGCTGACAAAAATGTTATTGCGAAAGCTGTAGAAAAGATTTTTAATGTTGAAGTAGAATCTGTTCGTATTGCTCGTAAACCCGCTAAAAGAAAGGTCTTTCGCGGTCAGAGAGGATTGCAAAACAAGCTTAAAAAAGCCCTGGTGCGTTTAAAAAAAGGGCAAACAATTGAGGGATGGTCATAATGGCATTAAAGACGTATAAGCCGACAACTTCTTCTTTGCGTGGTTTGATTCAGATTGATAGAAGATCACTGTGGAAAGGAAGGCCAGAGAAATCATTGGTGCGTTCGCAGCCTTCGCGGGCGGGGCGTAACTCTGACGGACGTATTACCGTACGCCGTCGTGGTGGTGGTCATAAGGTTTTATTAAGAACTGTAGATTTTTATCGTCAAAAATTTGATCAAGTAGCAGAAGTTGAGCGTTTGGAGTATGATCCGGGACGAACAGCATTTATTGCTCTTGTTAAATATGCAGACGGCACAAAGGCTTACATTGTTGCGCCGCAAAGATTGGCGCCAGGTGATAAAGTGATTTCTAGTCAAGGAGTTGTGGACCCTAAAGTGGGGAATGCAATGCCTTTGCGTTACATTCCTGTAGGTCTTCTTGTGCACGCAGTAGAGATTCGTGCGGGAGCGGGCGGAAAAATGGCTCGTTCAGCTGGAACATACGCGCAATTTGTTGGTAAAGACGCTGGATATGCGCAGTTACGCCTTAGTTCTGGTGAGTTGCGTATGGTGCCTTTGGCATGTATGGCAACTGTTGGTTCGGTTTCGAATCCTGATAAGCGTAACACGACTGTTGGTAAAGCGGGCCGTAGCCGTTGGTTGGGTCGCCGTCCAAGCGTTCGTGGAGTAGCCATGAACCCAATTGATCACCCTCATGGTGGTGGTGAAGGGCGTACTTCTGGAGGTCGTCACCCTGTTTCTCCGTGGGGCTTGAACTCGAAAGGTAAGAAGACGCGTAGTAAGAAGAAGCACTCAAGTAGATTGATTATTAGGAGAAGGACTAAGTAGTATGGCAAGGTCGGTTTGGAAAGGCCCTTTTGTGGATGGGCATTTATTGAAAAAGGTGGAGGCTGCACTTGCCTCTGGGCGTAGTGAGGTTATTAAAACATGGTCTCGTCGCTCTACGATTTTGCCAAGTTTTGTTGGTTTAACGTTTGCAGTGCATGATGGGCGTTCATTTAAGTCAGTGTATGTGACGCCAGAAATGGTGGGTAGCAAGTTGGGTGAATTCTCAATGACGCGTACGTTTAAGGGCCATGGGGGCAAGAAATAGGTGAACATGATGGAAAAGCAATCAAGAGCTATGTTGAAATCTGTGAAAGGTTCCCCTCAAAAAGTGAACTTAGTCGCGGATTTAATTCGTTGTTTGGATGTAAAAAAGGCGCTAAACATACTTTCTTTTGTGCAAAAGAGAGTTGCGAAGCCGATGCATGATTTGTTGCGCTCAGCGATTTCTAACGCTGAAAACAATCATGATATGGATGTTGACGCTCTTTATGTCAAAGAAGTTTTGGTAGGTAAGTCGCTAGTGTTAAAGCGCTCTATGCCTTGTGCAAAAGGTCGGGGAGCGCGCATCACGAAGCCGTTCTCAAAGATTACAATAATCTTGGAAGAAAAGGAAGGAACAGATGGGTCAAAAGGTTAATCCAATTGGTTTGCGTTTAGGTATTAACAATACTTGGGATGCGCGTTGGCACGAAAGCAAAAGGTACGCTGCCTTTTTGTATCAAGATGTTTTGATTCGCCAACACATTATGAAGAAACTTCGCTACACCGCTGCGGTTTCTCGTGTGGTTGTAGAGCGTGCAGCTAATCGTGTGAAGGTGACCTGTTACGCAGGTTATCCTGGTGTTTTGATTGGTCGTAAGGGTGAAGATATTGATCGTCTGCGTAAAGAAATTATGGCTATCACAAAAACAGAAGTGACTGTCTCGGTTTTGGAAATTCGTAAGCCCGCCCTTGATGCGCGTTTGGTTGCCGACTCGATCGCGCAGCAGTTGGTTAAGCGTGTTTCTTTTAGGCGTGCTATGAAGCGTGCTATGCGTATTACGCTGAAAGCGGGCGCTTTGGGTATACGAGTTAACTGCGCAGGACGTTTGGGTGGAGCGGCAATTGCGCGTACAGAGTGGTACCGAGAGGGTCGTGTGCCATTGCATAAGCTGCGCGCAGATATTGATTACGCATTGTCAGAGGCGATGACCACTTATGGTGTTGTTGGCGTGAAAGTATGGATTTACACAGGCGATATTATGGAACATGATGCTATGGCGCATGATAATCGTGTGCGTGCTATGGGATCTGCGAGGTAAAAGGAAAATGTTAGCACCAAAAAAGACAAAATATCGTAAGCATTTTAAAGGTAGAATTCATGGAAAGGCTACCCGTGGTAGTCAAATCACTTTTGGTGATTATGCTTTAAAAGCATTGGACCCGGAGCGTGTTACTTCGCGTCAGATTGAAGCTGCACGTCGTGTTATTGCTCGTAAATTAAAGCGTACTGGTCGTGTCTGGATTAAGATTTTCCCAGCTTTGCCAGTATCTAAAAAACCTATTGAGGTGCGTATGGGTAAGGGTAAAGGAAATCCAGAATATTGGGCTGCGGTGGTGCGTCCCGGTTTGATTATGTTTGAAATCGCTGGTGTTTCAGAAAGCTTAGCAAGAGAGGCCTGTTTGTCCGCTGGTGCAAAACTGCCTGTGCGTGTGGCGTTTGTCGTGCGAGGAGAGATGCAATAATGAAAAAAATTAAAGATTTGAAAAATAAAAGTGTGGTTGAGCTGAAAAAAGAAGTTGTTGCCTCTAAAAAAGAGTTGGTGGCTTTGCGCATGCAGCATGCGCGCAATATGCTAAAAAACCCTATCCTTATTAGGGAGAAAAGGCGTTTTGTGGCACGTATGCAAACCTTAATCACCACTAAAAATGCGGAGGTGACAAATGCCTAAGCGCGTTCTAACTGGTAAAGTAGTGTCTAACAAAATGGATAAAACCGTTGTTGTTTCTGTGAGGCGTTGGTTTCAACATCCTCTTTACAAAAAAATGATTAGTAGTTCAAAGAAATACCTTGCTCATGACCCAGAAAACAAATGCGAGATTGGTCAAGAGGTTTCTATTATTGAATCACAGCCTCTTTCAAAGCGTAAGCGTTGGTCTTTGCAAGAAAAGGAGAGTGAGTCATGATTCAAATGCAAACCAGATTAAAGGTTGCAGACAACTCAGGTGCACGTCTTGTTCAATGCATTAAAGTGTTGGGTGGTAGTAAGCGTCGTTTTGCGGGAGTGGGTGATGTTATCGTTGTTTCTGTCAAAGAGGCCTTGCCTAACGGTCGTGTGGAGAAGGGAAGTGTGCAGCGTGCTGTAGTTGTGCGAACGGCTTATGCTGTACGTCGTGATGATGGTATGGATGTGCGTTTTGACACAAACGCAGTTGTGCTTGTTAATACAAAAAGCGAACCTATTGGGACGCGTATTTTTGGGCCTGTTACCCGTGAATTGCGTGAGCGCAAAATGATGAAAATAATTTCTTTGGCTCCGGAGGTGGTATAATGGTAAGTCGCGTAAAAAAAGGTGATTTTGTTATTGTGACAGCTGGAAAGCACAAAGGTGCCAAAGGTCAAGTCATGAAAGTGTTTACTGCGATTAACAAAGTGACCGTTAAAGGTGTTAACATTTTGAAGCGTAACATGAAACCACGCCAAGGAAACCCTGGTGGTGTTGTGGAAAAAGAAGGGGTTTTGGATTTATCAAATATCATGTTGATGGACCCCAAAACTCATCGTCCAACGCGTGTTGGTGTGACAGTGTTAGATAATGGTAAAAAAGTGAGGTACGCAAAAGTATCTCGCGAGTTAATAGATGATGCGGAGTAAGAAATGGCAAGGTTAGTAGCACATTATAAAGAAGTGATTGCGCCGGCTATGCAAGAAAAATTTGCATACAAGAATCCTATGGAAATTCCTAAGCTCGTATCTGTTGTTGTTAATATGGGTGTTGGTGAAGGTGCTCGTGATAAAAAACAAATAGAATACGCAGTGCGTGATTTGACAGCTATTACAGGTCAAAAGCCAGTTATTTGTTTAGCACGTAAATCTGTTGCGGGATTTAAAATTCGTGCTGGTATGCCTATTGGTGTTAAGGTTACGTTGCGCTCAAAAATGATGTTTGAATTTGTTGATAGATTGGTGAACATGTCTTTGCCGCGTGTGCGAGACTTTCGTGGACTTTCTAATAAGGGTTTTGACGGACGTGGAAACTACTCAATGGGTATTAAAGAGCAAACGGTTTTTTATGAAATCAATTACGATACAGTGGATCGTATGCGTGGTATGCAGTTAACATTTGTGACAACTGCAAAAACTAATGAGGAAGGTGAAGCTTTGTTGTACGAGTTTGGACTTCCTTTTAAGAAAAAGAGGGCAAGCAATGGCTAAAAGAAGTGTTATAGAGCGCAATAATAAGCGTAAACATATGGCAAGCCTGCAAGACGTGAAACGTCGTGAGCTTCGAGCTAAGCGTCGTGCGGCTGATACGGGTATTGAAGAGCGTGTGCGGATCAGCATGCAGCTTGCAAAAATGCCTAGAAATGGTGCGCGTGTGCGTGTGCGCAACCGTTGTGTTTTGACAGGTCGTGGACGTGGTGTATATCGCTTTTGTGGCTTAAATCGTATAGAACTGCGTCGTATGTCCTCTGAAGGGCTGATGGCCGGAATAGTGAAATCAAGTTGGTAGGTAAAAAATGGCGATGACAGATCCAATTTCAGATACTTTAGCGCGCATTAGAAATGCTCAAATGCGTCGTCACGCTATTGTAGACTGTAGAAATTCAAAATTTATTAAAGAAGTTTTGAATGTATTAAAAAATGAAGGCTACATTGATAATGTAGAGTTGAAGAGTGATAAAGGATGGCCGGTTCTCCGTGTGTACTTGCGTTATCACGGTGAAAAGGGAACAATTCATAAGATTTGGCGTGTTTCGCGTCCTGGTCGACGTGTCTATTCCTCGATTTTATCGCTTGGTAAAGTAGCAGACGGTTGGGGTACGTATATTTTATCTACCTCCAAAGGTGTTTTGTCATGTCGCCAAGCGCGTGAAAACGGTATTGGCGGAGAAGTTGTTTGTGCAGTATTGTAAGGTGAATGATGTCGCGTATAGGTAAAAATCCCGTTGAAATTCCACAAGGAGTAACGGCAAAAATTGAAAACAACTTTCTTGTTTTTTCAGGCGCAAAAGGAGTGCTTTCTTCTCCTTGTCACAGTTCTGTGAGCGTGGAGATACAAGAGAATAAGATAGTTTTTGTTCCAAAAGACACTACCAAAGCTGTAAGATCTTTGTGGGGCACTTTGCGTAGCTTGGCCAACAACGCCGCGCAAGGCGTTGCTCATGGAGTGACGCATGATCTTGTGCTGAAAGGTGTAGGTTTTCGTGCCGCTGTGAAGGGTCGTTCTATTGAAATGAACCTTGGATTCAGTCACCCTGTGATTTACCAGCTGCCCGAAGGTGTGGACGCAAAATGTACTTCTCAGGTGGAGATTACCCTCAGTGGCTGTGATAAACAGCTTGTCGGACAGGTTGCGGCAGAAATTAAAAAATTACGACCTGTTGAACCTTATAAGGGTAAGGGAATTCGTACGAAGGATCAATACGTCAGAATCAAAGAGGGTAAGAAGAAATAATGCTTAAAAAGGATTTACTGAAAAAAACGAGAAGGCGTGACCGTAATCGTTACAAAATATCTTGTGCAATCAAAGCCTCAAAAGAAGGGCGTTTGCGTTTAAGTGTGTTTCGTTCAGCGCGCCACATTTACGCACAAGTGATTGATGATGTTAATAGTAATACAAAAGTCGCAGCCTCTTCGTTAGAGAAGGATATGCGTTCTTTCAAGGGTAACCAAAAGGAATTGGCTGTTTCTGTTGGTAAGCTTTTGGGTGAAAGGGCCTCGAAGAAAGGTCTTACACAAATGGTGGCTGATAGAGGAGCATACCGCTATCACGGCCGTGTAGCTGCATTTTTTGATGGTGTGCGTGAAGCAGGAATTGATGTTTAGGTAATAAAATGGCAGAAGAATCAGGCAAAGAATTAATTGAAAAGTTGGTCTCCGTACGACGTGTGGCGAAGGTTGTGAAGGGTGGTAAAAACTTCTCTTTCTCCGCTCTTATGGTAGTCGGTGATGGACAAGGGAATGTAGGATATGCAACCGGTAAGGCGCGCGAAGTTCCTGAGGCTATCAAAAAAGCTACCCGAAAAGCGCAAGATGCTATGGTGCATTTGGCATTGCGTGAGGGGCGTACGTTACATCACCCTGTTAAATTTAAGTTGGGTGCTGGTCGTGTGGTAATTTTGCCAGCGAATCCTGGTACAGGCTTGATTGCAGGTGGTGCGATGCGTGCCGTTCTGGAGGCCGCCGGAGTGCAAGATGTGGTTGGAAAAGCTGTGGGATCCAGAACCCCACATAGCTTGCTGCGTGCAACAATAGCGGCGTTACAAACGATTTTGTCTCCACGTCAAATGGCGCAAAAGCGCAGAAAATCAGTTTCCTTTATCCTTGGAAAGCGTCCGTCACAATCTGATGCACCAAAGAAGGAGAATGAAAATGAATAAAGTGAAGGTAACACTTGTGCGTAGTATTAATGGATGTACAAAAACACAGTTGTTGTGTGCACGCTCTTTGGGATTACGTCGCATTAATGCATTTAAAATTTTTACAGCGCATCCATCCATAATGGGTAATGTGCGCAAAATCGGCCATCTTTTGAAGGTTGAAGAATACAAAGGTGACGTATGATGGATCTTTTATTAAGAGATAACCTGGGCGCTAAAACAAAAGCGCGTCGTGTCGGAAGGGGGCACTCCTCAGGATGGGGAAAAACCTCGGGAAGCGGACACAAAGGTCAAAAAGCGCGCTCTGGTGTTGCTATTAAAGGTTTTGAAGGCGGACAAATGCCATTTTATCGTCGTGTGCCAAAGCGTAATGGCTTTACATCACACAAGGCAGATTATACGGCGTTGGATTTGAAACGTATAGACTCTCTTATTTTTAAAGGATTGATTGATGTAGCGCAACCTTTAACTTACAACGTTATGCTGGCAATGGGATTGGCTGATAAAAGAAAGAAGGTAAAACTTCTTGGTAACGTCACATTATCTCAACCTCTAACAATAGAGGTTCATGCTGCATCACGTGCGGCTCAAGAAGCTATGAAAAATGCCAAAGGTACTTTGCAGATTATTGTGCCTACAGAGAATGAAGCAGACAAGAAAGAGGGATCATGACATCTATTGCAGAACAGCTTTCGTCTAATTTTGATCCTCAGTTTTTTAAAAGAGCGCGTGCTTTACGCAAGCGCCTTGTTTTTACATTACTAGCTTTGATCGTTTATCGCTTTGGTACATACATTCCTTTGCCCGGAGTAGATATTTCTGTGATGGCCGATATTGCCAAGCGTAACGCAACAGGTGTGCTTGGTATGATTGATATGTTTGCAGGTGGAGCTTTGTGGAGAATGACTATTTTCTCCTTAAACATTATGCCCTACATTTCTGCAAGCATTGTTGTCCAGCTGTTAGTGGCAACAACACCGTCTTTACAGCATTTGCGAAAAGATGGAGAGACTGGTAAACAAAAAATTAATCAGTACACACGTTACGGCGCCTTAGGTCTCGCGCTCGTTCAGTCTTATGGACTGGCAAAGGCTTTGGAGTCAAGCGGTGTTGCCGTCAATTCAGGGTTTTTCTTTGAATTAACCACTATGTGCATTATTGCAGGTAGTACTATGTTTTTGATTTGGTTGGGTGATCAAATCACCTCGCGTGGTGTAGGCAATGGTGTGTCTATGCTTGTGTTTGCAGGTATTGTTGCTAACTTGCCGGAATCAGCATTAAAAATGCTGACATTAGGGCGTGAAGGGCACTACCACGCACTGTTTATTTTGCTTGTGATCTTGGGGCTTGGATTGCTGATTACTTTCATAGTTTTTATGGAACGTGCTCAACGACGCATTCCCATGCATTACCCTAAGAATCAAACACCTAACGCAGGAGGCAACTACCTTCCTCTGAAGCTAAACAATGCAGGTGTGATGCCCCCAATATTTGCAAGTTCTATTTTGCTAGCGCCTGTTACAGTGAGCTCTTTTGGGCTTATCGAAAACGATACAGTAGGTGGTATCTGGAGTAGTATTGTTTACTATCTGACGCCAGGAAATCCTATTCACATGGCGTTATACAGTGCACTTTTGATCTTTTTTGCTTACTTTTATACAGCGCTTACAGTAGATCCATCAGATACAGCAAACAATTTAAAAAAATCTGGTGCTTTTATTCCAGGCATTCGACCAGGAAACGCAACAGCGGATTACTTAGAAGGTGTGTTAACACGTTTGACAGCTATTGGTTCTGCTTATCTGGTTTCGGTGTGTATCATTCCTGAAATTATTAAATCAAAATACACTATTCCTTTTTACTTTAGTGGCACAAGTTTGCTGATTGTTGTGAGTGTGGTGATTGATTTAATTTCGCAAATTTACGCTCACCTTGTTGCTTACCAGTATGAATCTTTGATGAAAAAAGATCGTCGCGCGAGGAGAAAATAGTGAATATTGTTTTGATTGGCGCGCCAGGTTCAGGCAAAGGCACGCAGAGTGCCTACATCGTTGAAAAATACGGACTGCACCATGTATCAACAGGTGAAATGCTGAGAGAATATGCGCAACAAGATAATGAGCTTGCACGTCGCTTAAATGCTATGATGTCAGAAGGTCGTTTGATTCCAGATGATTTAATGAATGAGCTTTTAACAGACAAAATTATACGCATGGAAGTCAAGAATGGCTTTTTGTTTGATGGTTTTCCTCGCACGCCTCAACAGGCTTCAGACTTGGAAACATTGCTTCAACGGGTGCAACAAGACCTAACATGTGCTATCATGATCGATGTAGAAAGAAGTGTGATAGAAAAAAGACTGACGGGTCGCTTTTCTTGTAATTCCTGCAAAACTACTTACAACGTGTACTTTAAGCCTACAGAGCAAGAAGGCGTATGCGATGTCTGTGGTGGTTGTATGTTTGACAGGAGAGACGACGATGATGTTGTGGCTGTTAAAATGCGTATAGAGAAGTATCAAGAGCAGTCAGATCGCTTATGCGCTCATTACGAAGGGCTCAACAAATTAAGCTGCGTTGATGGGATGCAGCAAGCAACTGAAGTGGCAAAAAGTATCAGCCATATTTTAGAAGGAGAAAGGTAATGTCACGATTGTTTGGTGTGAATCTTCCAGGCCGTAAAAGGCTAGAAATAGCATTGCAAAGCGTATACGGTATAGGACTTTGTACTGCTAGGGAGATTTGTGAAAAAGCTCAACTGGATTTTGGGATGAAAGCAGAGGCACTTACAGATGAAAGTCTTGCTAAAATCCAAAGTGTGATCACAGAAGATTATGTGATCGAAGGTGATCTTAGGCGTACGGTATCGATGAATATCAAGGCGTTAAAAGATATGAATTGTTATCGTGGTGTGCGCCATCGCCGTGGTTTACCTGTGCGTGGGCAAAGAACACATTCTAATGCCCGCATGCGTAAAGGACGTGGATTGCCAGTTGCTGGTAAGAAGAAAGTGTAGAGGTGTATTTTGGCTAAAGTTGTAGGAAAAAAGAAGAGTAAAAAAAACCTGATTGATGGAGTGGCGCATGTTTCTGCATCCTTCAACAATACTATGGTGAGTATTACTGATTTGCAGGGTAACGTAGTATGCTGGGCCTCTGCAGGAACGGAAGGCTTTAAAGGTGCGCGAAAGTCTACTCCGTTTGCGGCGCAAAACGCTGGTAGCTCTGCTGTGCGTAAAGCGCGCGTTATGGGTTTAAAAAGTTTGGCGATAAAAGTGAGTGGGCCAGGTGCAGGACGTGAATCTGCACTGCGTGCTATTATTCACTCCGGCGTATCTATTCGCTCAGTAGAGGATGTTACCCCGATTCCTCATAACGGATGTCGTCCTCCGAAAAAACGTCGTGGGTAATTAAGAGGTTAATTGTGATACAAAAACATTGGAAATCTTTGATATCGCTCGAGGACATTGCTGTTTCTCGTGTAGGCGATGATCCGTATCAGGCAAAGATAGAAATTTTTCCCTTAGAAAGGGGATATGGTTTAACACTTGGATCCGCATTGCGTCGTGTGCTTTTAAGCTCTATGCGCGGTGGTGCGGTGACATCTGTGCGTATTGAGGGTGTTTCTCATGAGTTTTCTGCGGTATCTTTCCTTAGAGAAGATATTACGCAAATCGCTCTGAATCTGAAACGCTTGCATATCGCAACATCTTCAGAAGAACCAAAAGTACTTTATCTTAAAAAATCTGGCAAAGGTATCGTGTATGCGAGTGACATTGCTAAGGCTACTGAAGTGCGCATTTTGAACCCTGATCTTGAGTTATGTGAGATTGTGCGTGACGATATGCCTCTAGAAATGGAGCTTACCGTTGAACAAGGTGTGGGATACCGTCAAGCATCTGCAGAAGTTCGTGAATCTGATCGTATTTATTTAGACGCTTTGTTTAGCCCTATCTTAAACGTAGCAGTGCATGTAGAAAAAACACGTGTAAAGCAACATACAGATTATGATAAGTTGGAGATGATTATTCGCACAGACGGAAGCGTTATGCCACGTGACGCACTCGCTTATGCAGCGCGTATTTTGCAAGAACAGCTTGCTCCGCTTGTGAACTTTGATGATCCAAAGGATGAAGTTTTGGAAAGTAGCGATCAAACTGTTGATCCCATCTTGATGCAACTCATTGCAGATTTGCCAGTAACAGCACGTTCAGCAAACTGTTTGCGTAATGAAAATATTGTTTATTTGGGTGATTTGGCATCTTTGACAGAAGCAGAAATGATGAAAATGCCAAACTTCGGACGTAAATCTTTAACAGAGCTGCGAGAGCTTCTTGGCAATTACGGTCTGTCTTTTGGGATGGATTTGCCGGTATGGCCTCCTAAGAAACTATAGGTGCGTTATGAGACATAAGATTGATAAAAGGAAATTAAATAAAAAAGGTGCGCATTTACGCTCTATGTTGGCTAACATGGCGGTTTCTTTGATAGAGCATGAGTCTATCAAAACAACATTGCCAAAAGCTAAAGAGTTGCGTCGCTATATTGAGCCCCTTATTACAGTGGGACGTCAGCAAACACTTGCTGCCAGAAGGCGTGTTTCCAGCAAACTGCATCAGCAAGCGCAACCAACGCGTAAGCTGATGAATGAGCTGACAAAAAGATTTGCACAGCGCCCAGGTGGATATGTGCGTGTACTTAAGGCGGGTATTCGTCCTGGAGACACCACGCCTATGGCAGTGATTCAGTTTGTGGATTATCAAGAAACATTGCAAAAGAAAGAGGAGTTAGCCCAACAAGAGGAAAGTGCGGTTGGAAAAACTGCCAAAACTCTTGATGTTCAAGCGACTCAATCTGAGGAATCTCAAGAGAAAAAATAAATATTTTTAATGCAGATTGTATTAAAAGGGCCGGCTAAACACTGGCCCTTTTTTTTGATATTTGAGAGGGTAAATAGTAACACTAAAACTTTATGAACTCCCTTGTAAAATCTTGACTGATCAATTTCGGTAAGATGCATGCTATACAAGCCATATTTGCTTTGATGAATCTCTCTTTTAGTTCTGATGCAAACTATTATAGTATTCAAAGATGCTATATACCCTAACAGAGTTATTTTTTGTTGATATAAGATCTTTCAATATTTGTGCACAAAACTATTCAACAGAAGATCGTTTTATAAAAAGAATGTGGGTTCAAGATCTACATGCATGGTGATCGCTTGAGGAGCCTCGCCAGTGAGTTCTATCCATTTTTTTAAAAATGCCCGCAACAAACTGCCTCTTTGTGTGCGCACTAAGAAAAACCAACGATGTTTGTTTTCAATAAGGGCAATAGGAGATTCTGATGGGCCCAAAACTGTGACATCTTTGTGGTGTGGACACAGCTTGAGGCAGTGTGTGCTCCAGGATTCAATTTGACGCTTGTTTTTTCCAGTGATTCTGACTATAGCCAGCTTATGATAAGGAGGGAGCTGGTGTTTGTGTCTTTCTGTCAATTCATTGTTAATAAATGCGCTGTTGTTATTGTTAATAATGGAGGAAAGAATGGGGTCATTAGGGGTAAAAGTTTGTATAATAATACGCCCTCCTTCAGGGTTGCGGCCACATCTTCCTGAAACCTGCACAAGAGTTTGGTAAGCGTGCTCTGTGGCACGAATGTCATGAAAAGATCTCCCCAATTCTGCATCCACAAAGCCCACTAAGCTGAGAAAAGGAAAGTCTAGACCATTGGTGAGCATTTGTGTACTGACGATAATGTCTGTTTTGTTTTCCTTAATTAAGTTTATAGTGTTTTGCAGTGTGCGAGCTGATGCAAACATATCACTTGAAAGGGTGCTGACGTGTGCATCTGGAAATTTCTCAGCAACCTCTTCTGCGATACGCTCAATGGCAGGTCCAAAAAATATAAGGGATCCAGATGCGCAGTGTGGGCAGTGAGAAGGAAGGGGGGTTTTTGTAGTGCAGTAGTGGCAGATAAGTAATTTTTTTCTCTTATGATAGGAGAGAAAGGTATCACACTGGTGGCAGGTTATACGCAGACCACAGTGTGTGCATAGTGTGAGTGGGGAGAAACCTCTTCGGTTCATAAAAATAAGAGATTGCTTTTTATGGTTTAAGGTTTCGCTAATGGCTGCACAAAGGGGTGGTGATAAAAAATCGCGAGAGTCGGTTGGTGGATATAGGCGCAAATCAGCGATGGTGGTTGTATTTTTGCTTTTGTAAAAAGATGTGGTGAGTTTGACGTGGCAAAATGGCTTTTCTTGAGAGGCATGGCGTGTTTCCAAAGAAGGTGTGGCGCTTGCATACAAAAGTGGGCATTTGTGCGCCTGGGATAGCAAGAATCCTGCTGATCGAGCATGATATATGGGAGAAGATTCTTGCTTATAGGATGCGTTGTCGTGCTCTTCATCCAGAATGATAGCGCCAAGGTTTTGGAAAGGAAGAAAAAGTGCTGAGCGTGCTCCTACAATAATCAAAGGCATGCCTGCCAAAACGGCGTCCCAAATAATGTCTTTTGTGCTTTTTGTGGTGAGGTTATGCCAGCAAAACGCAGGGAATCCTAGAGTGTCTTTAATGCGTTTTGCAGTTTGTTCGGCAAGGTTGATGGTTGGCGTTAAAATAAGAATTTGTTTTTTATGTATTAAGTGGTGTATCCATTGCAAATACACTTCTGTTTTTCCGGAACCAGTTACGCCTTCTAGGAGTACGAATTGTTGATTTTCTATAGTTTGGGATATTTCCCGTTGTTCTTTAGAAAGGTCAAGTGTTTTGAGAGAAATATCAATTTGATTATCATAGAGAGGAATGAGAGATTTTTTTTCTACGGCGTTTGTAAAGAGACGTGCGCCCAGCATATCCAGCGCTTCGGGAAAGGTGATTTTTTTTTGTGAGTAGAGTGCGCGCTTTTGGGCAGGAGATGTGGCTTGACTGTCCACGGAGTAAAGCGGAGCAATACACGCGCTCTCTGTGTCACGTAGCATTATATTTAAAAATCCTGAAAATGGTTGCAGGGTAAAGGATGTGAGAGATGATAAAAAAGATATGTTTTGAGATGATAGTTTTTTCTTAGTGTCGTGAATCGGTTTGGTGGTAAAGGAAGGGCGGCCTATCGTTTCTGTTATGATGCCTAAGCAAGAAGATGATCTCAAAGGTGCGCGGACAATACAACCTGGTGTCAGAGGAACCTCAGAGTGGTAAGTGAGAGGTGATAGGATTTTTTGTGTGCTTTGCACCTTAACAAAGTATTTATGCATGGGCTTACAAGCAGTATAGCCGCTATGATGTTGTGTGGAAAGCTTGAGTCATGTGCTGTCGATCAAAAGCGATGCATTTTGATGATATAATGCTTGTAAGATACATGTGGCGATATTTTTGTTGGGATGGTTGCGCCAGGTGTTGTGATACAGAGGGCTTAGAATGGGGTTAACAGACGTCTGGCAGCAACAAGTAGAAGAATATCGTAGTTGGCTTGTGCATGAAAGGCGTGTTAGTCGTAATACATCTTTGGCTTATGTTATGGATGTTAAGGCGCTAGCTGTTTTCTTGCAAACGCACTACGGAAACTCTTTTTTTTGGAAGGATGTGCAGATTTCTGATGTGCGTAGCTGGACAGCGTCTTTGGTGTCGCAAGAGCGAGCAGGATCCACGATTGTGCGTGCGCTTTCGGCGGTGCGTACTTTTTATACTTTTATGCAGTCTGTGCATGGATTGCAGCATGCGCCTGTGCAGTATGTGCGATTTTCCCATAAAGAAAAACGAATGCCTTTTTCTTTGACCATTCATCAAATAAAAATCCTGCTAAAAACTCAAGAACCTTTGTCATGGAAAGAGAGAAGAGTGCATGCACTTATTGCCGTGCTTTATGGCTGTGGTTTGCGTGTGAGTGAAGCACTCGCTTTGCGTTGGAAGGATGTGAAAGGCAAATCTCAAGCTTGCATTCGTGGTAAAGGAAACAAAGAGCGTATTGTTCCTATCTTGCCGTTTGTGCACAATGTTCTGAACAATTTATGGGAAGCGGGAAGTTATCGTGCAGAAAACCATATATTTATTGGAGAAAAGGGTGATATATTGAGGCGTGAGGTAGCTCTTCGTGTGTTGCGCTCGCATTCTGTTTTTGTGGGATGCACTGATCGCATTACACCGCATGTTCTGCGCCATAGCTTTGCGACACATTTGCTTGAAGCGGGGGGCGATGTGAGAAAAATTCAAGATTTGTTGGGTCATGTTAGTATTGTGACCACACAAAAATATGTGCATGCAGGGTTGCCGTATGTGCGAGGTGTGTATAATGAAGCGCACCCAAGAAGTTATAAGGAAAGAGTTGAATGAAAAAATTTTTTGCAGTTTTTATGATGTTATTGAGTGGCATTTTGTCGGCGAATGCTTTGGGTTTATCCGGTGGTGTGAATGCTAAATATTTGTGGTGGCAAGCGGATCGTAATCTTTCTGGTGTTGCAAACGAAGAGAGCAATGTGAACAATGATAATTTTGTGTTAGGTGCAAAATATGAACAGCCTGTCCGTGATTACTCTTTTCAGCTTTATGTGCGCAAATCCCTTTTTGATGTTCTTCCTTGTGTAGGATGTTATGTTGGTCTCTCAACATACGCAACATCTTTGAAATGGACTGCTGAGGCACAAATAAACCGCGTTTTCAGCTCAGGTGATGTGCTATCTCTTAGGCAGCGTACTAACTCTCATTTTGGTGTTTTGTCTGAGAGTTACAATATAAACCCTTTTTGTATGTGGGATTTAACAGCAGGTATTGCTTGTAATTTAGGAAATTTGAACATTACGTTAGCTGCAGGAGGGCGTTACTACTATCTGAAGTCTGACATGCGTGTTCATAATGCGCAGAAGGCACAAAATGCACAAAATATTAGTTTGGCGCTTTCTTACGATCAAGATGCGATACGTATTAAGGAGAATTTTCATGTACTCTCTTGGGTTTGTGATGTGGTGTGTGGTTGGGCGCTTTCATCAATACCTTTGTCCCCAGTAATTTCTCTTTATGGTTCATTTATGTTGCCGCGCGAAATAAAGTATGAGACTTCAGAGAAATTTTATGTAGATACATCTGTGCAACAGAATTATCCAGTGATAGAGAAAACAAAGAAATTTGGCACTTTACGTGTTTCTGGTTATGAAGTTGGTCTTGCAGTTGAGGTAGGTTGCTAATGACGGTTTTTGGTAGATTATTTTTTCTTTTTCTTTATATTAATTTATGTCAAACGGCATTTGCGAGTGTCGAGTCGCTAGCATTGGAGGATCCACGGGAGCAATTACAAATAATGGAGGGCTACAGTATCTCCCTAGCAAGTTTGCAAACAATAGCCACACATTATTCATTGAATGCCACACATGCTCCTGCTTTGTCTAAGTGCGTGGAACGTGCAATAGAACAGTGTGCTCACAGTTTTTCTGGATCTGTGGCGGGAGCAGCTGTGAGTCCTTTGCGTGACAAGATGCTTGCGGCAAACGTTCTTATGTCGGAAGGTAGAAATCTAAATTTATTAGATCGTTTATGGGAAAACCGAGGTAGAGAAAATCAACCAGTTGCTATCGAAAATATAATGATTGATTTTCAGCAATTTAAGAAACCTGTCAAGGCTTATTTCGATATTCCATTTGTGGGAAGCGGGGCTACGCAGGACGCCCACAACATTGAAGAGAATATGGCGGCTATTTTGCAAACACAAGCAGTAATCTGTGAAGGTAATGCTGGTCTCAAAGATCTTTTTGTTGCATCTCATAAAAGAGGAGTCGAGATGCATGAGGCAGTGAGTGATATGCATCAGATGATCAAGGCTCTAGTAGCTGATTTGGATAGCAAGAAAGTTTGTTCAATGCAGACAGATAAGCAAAAGATGCAGAAATGGGAAGAAGAGCATGCTGTTTTGGAAAGGCAAAAACAGGATTTGATCGAGAAAGTAGCTGATTTTGAGAGAGAAGAAAAAGAGCTGCTTCAGAAGAATGCAGATGCAGAAAAAGAGAAGGAACAAAAAGAACAGTTGGTGGCAGAATTAAAGGCCGTTTCAGCTTCTTTTGCATTAGAGAGAAAAAGTCTTAAAGCCGAATTGAGAGGGATGAGTGAAACTAAAGCAGCGCAAGAGGATTCTCTTAGAGAGTTGAGAAAGCGATTAAAAGAAGCTGAAGAAGATCTTGAATCCGCATTGGTTGAGAAGAATGCAGGGATAGAAGAAAAAGAGAGCGCTCTTAAAGATTGGAGCAAGCGATTAAAAGAAGCTGAAGAAGCTAGAGCTAACCTTGCAGTCGAATTGAGAGGGATGAGTGAAACTAAAGCAGCGCAAGAGGATTCTCTTAGAGAGTTGAGAAAGCGATTAAAAGAAGCTGAAGAAGATCTTGAATCCGCATTGGTTGAGAAGAATGCAGGGATAGAAGAAAAAGAGAGCGCTCTTAAAGATTGGAGCAAGCAATTAAAAGAAGCTGAAGAAGCTAGAGCGAACCTTGAAGTCGAATTGGTGCAGAAGAATGCAGATGCAGAAAAAGAGAAGGAACAAAAAGAACAGTTGGTGGCAGAATTAAAGGCCGTTTCAGCTTCTTTTGCATTAGAGAGAAAAAATCTTAAAGCCGAATTGAGAGGGATGAGTGAAACTAAAGCAGCGCAAGAGGATTCTCTTAGAGAGTTGAGAAAGCGATTAAAAGAAGCTGAAGAAGATCTTGAATCCGCATTGGTTGAGAAGAATGCAGGGATAGAAGAAAAAGAGAGCGCTCTTAAAGATTGGAGCAAGCAATTAAAAGAAGCTGAAGAAGCTAGAGCGAACCTTGAAGTCGAATTGGTTCAGAAGAATGCAGCTATAGAAGAAAAAGAGAAGGCTTTTAAAGATGTGAGCGAGCAATTAAACAAAATAAGATCAGCTATAGAAGAAAAAGAGAAGGCTTTTAAAGATTTGAGCGAGCAATTAAACAAAATAAGAGGGGATTTTTCAGTCCGATTTGCTGGTATGACTGAGGGCCATAAAAAAGATCTGGAAGTGTTGCGGGAGCAAGCAGAAAAAGAGCATCAGAGGTATCAAAGCACGGCGTTAGAGAAAGAGCGTCTTCAGCAAAAATTGGAGCAGGTGAGTAGCGATAAAGTACTACAAGAGAGGGCTTGGCGGGCGTCTGAGGAAGGATACGAATCAGCACTGGCTGTCTTAAAAGCAGAATCATCGTCTCTCAATTCAGAAAAAGAGCAAAATGCAGAATTATTAGCTGAGTATCGCGAACAATTAACTCAAATGGAAGCAGACCTGAGTTTTAAAAGTCAAGAAATGGATAATAAAGTTTTGGAGATAAGAGGTCTTTTAATGAAAATGAAAACATTAGAGCATGCCCTCCAAGAAAAAACAGAGGAGATAGGCCAGAAAATCCTCCGAGAGAGAGAATTGACGCAATCTGAGAGTCAGATGAAAAGTGAGATATCTTTACAAAAATTTCAGTTAGAGCAGAAAGGTGAAGAGTGCAGAGCACTCCTTTCTGAGAATACTAATCTAGCATCCAAATCTGATTTCTTGCTCCAAAAAGCGAAAAGATTAGAAGAAGATCTAGAATCTATACAACAGTATAGAGACGAACAGGATAGAGAGTTTGAGGCATCCCTTCTATCCCATACAAGTACCTTGCGTCAGCGAGATATAGACTGCACAACTCTGTCTCGAAAGTTGGCAGAGCTGCAGGCCTCGCAAGCAAGAGAAGCCGAAAACATGGAAAAGATGACTGTCAACAATGATATGCTACAAGACGTCAACGATAGGTTGAAGGCGCAAATGGCGAAATTGGAATCTGAAAAAGAAAGCTTGCATGCAGAGTTAGTTGAAAGTGTGAGTAAATATGAGGCTGCAAGGCGTGAAGCACTTGCTCATAATAGGGAGGTTGTACACATGCCTGATGAAGATGATCTTTCTGAAGCATCACTACAAGGTGATGGAGAATGGACTATATCGCCAGTGGATCCCCTTTCTTCTGAAGAATCGGACACTGCCCAGTGAGGATAGCGGTTTTTCTAGGACGAGGAAGAGAGAGAAAAAAATTCGTATGCGACTACATGCGCCCACGTAGGTTTCAGAAGAGTACTTTTTATGTTACGATATGACGAATAATGGATAATATGAATGCATGATATTTTTGAACAAGCTAAGCGGGATGCTTTACTCGAGAGTGTGAAGAATTTTTATTTTAAAAATAAAAAGATTTGCAAAAATACCTTTACAACATTGACGGTATTGCTGGGAGTGTCTGTCTGGTGGAGCTATGAAAAAGTAGAGCAAAAAGAAACAAGCTCTTTAACTTTTTTCCATGCACTGCAGGTTTTGGAGTCTAATGATGAGAGCAAAGCTCTCACATTATTAGAAAATATGCCTTCTAAGTATGAAACAAACTATACTTTGCTTTCAAAGTTTTTGGCTGCTAATTTGTTTTTGCGCAAAAATGAAGCAAAAAAAGCTTCGGATATATATCAAGATATTTATCAGTCAGCTGAAAAAGTGTATGCGGACTTAGCATATGTTAAATATCTTTATATACAAGCGTTAGATATGCCCTGCGATGACGCATTAAATGCCATCAATGCTTTTTTGCAAAGATCTCCTGCATGGAAAAATATTTTATTAGAGTTGAAAGGGATGATTTTGATGAATGCTGGAAAGAAAAAAGATGCTCTGAAGGTATATGATTCTCTTTTGCAAGATCAATCTTTGACAAAAGATTCACAAATGCGATTGCAAATATTGCGTCTATCAACCTTAAACTCAGAGGCAGAATGTTAAAGAAAATTTTTTTATTGATTCTCACGTTTCTTGTGAGCTGTAGCAAAAAATTACCACCCGAAGGAGAGCGGTCCTTAGTGAGTTTTGGAGGCGCTCAAAAAGTAGAAAAAGATGTTGAGGCTGATAACTACCGTGTTATTTTGCACGATTTGAATACTGATCAAAATCCAGAATTTTTGCATGAAGGTCGCAACAAATGGATTGGCTCTGTTGGGAAAGTGACAACACGCGCTCTCTTAGAAGTGGCACCTGTTTTTGGTGGCGGAAAGCTATATACTATGGATATTACAGGCTCTGTGATAGCGCGTGATGCTGAAACCGGTGTTGTGGCTTGGAGCCTTTCTTTGGTGGAAGACCCCCCTGAATACATAGTGGGTGGTGGACTTTGTTATGATCACGGAGTTGTTTTTGCAGCAATGCCTATTGGCGTATTGGCAGCAATAGATGTGCGCTCTGGAAAAGAGCTTTGGCGTGTGAAGCTGGATGATGCCATACGTACTGCGCCAGTTGCTAATGCAAATTTTGTTTTTACTTTAACAGTTTCTAACAAACTTATTTGTATAGATGCGCGTACAGGGAAAAAACTATGGATAGATGAAGCGCAATCCACAGTGAACTCAGTCTCTGGAGGACCTGCACCTCTTTTAGTGGGCGCAGATGTGATAGTGGGTCATACCACCGGTGAAATTAGTGCTTTACGTCAGGAAAACGGTCATGTGCACTGGCGTAATACAGTTAGAGCAGAGTCAGAAATGCTTGGTTTGGAGGAATTTTTGAGCTGGAAAGCCGACTTTAAATATCAAGAAGGATCGTTGTATGTTGTTCACCCTGTAGGATCTGTGATGAGTATAGATGTGAGAAGTGGACAAGTGCGATGGAAAGTGAATACAGGCCATTTGAGTTCTGTGGCTTTAGGTAAAAATGTTCTTTTTGCGATTGATATGATTGGAAGAGTGGTATGTTTAGAGCGTATTTATGGAAAGGTTTTGTGGATTTCTCAGCTTCCGGTGTATGAAGATTTGATGCAGAAAGTGAAAGTGCCTTTACACTGGTTTGGTCCAGTGATTGCTGGTGGAAAATTATGGTTTTCTGGTACTGATGGCGCTTTGCTTGAAATGGAAGCAACCAATGGAAAAATTTTAACTAATACAAAACTTGCAACATCCGCATTTTATATGCCACCAACCATTGCTCACAATAAGCTATATTTGGTGACACAAAATGGAGAAATTTTTGCGCGCAGATAACGTTTTGGCATTAGTGGGTCGCACGAATGTTGGAAAATCTACTCTTTTTAACGCTTTAGTGAAAAAAAGGCGTAAAGTTCTTGTTGCGCCTGTAGAGGGGGTGACCAGAGATGTTTTGCGCGATAAGATGCCTGATCTGCTTGGTTGGGAAGTTCTGGATACACCTGGGTGGAATAAGAAAGAACATTTTTTTGAAATTATGCGCAAGCGTTATTTGGAGATTTTACAACAATCTTCGCAAATCGCTATGGTTTTAGACAGTCAAATGCCCTTGTCTGAAAACGATGAAGAGCTGATTCAATGGATGCGTGAAGCCAACCTTCCTTTTGTTTGTCTTGTGAACAAGGTGGATGCACCTACGACTGCACTTCACCCTTCTGTAGAAAAATTTATTTCCAAAAATCACTATTTTTGTATATCTGCTTTGCACAAAACAGGTTTGCAAGCTTTTTATGATCACTTGCAATCTTTATTGCCTATGCCAAAAGTGGAAGATCAGTGTATCAAAGTGAATGCTTGTCACATAGTCTTGGTGGGTCGTCCAAACGCGGGAAAATCCACACTCTTTAACGCTTTGGTTGGTGAAAATATGGCGCTTGTGAGTGATATACCTGGCACAACACGCGACACTGTCTGGAAATTGTATGAAGATAAAGCAGGAAAGAAAATTTGTCTCTTTGATACGGCAGGTATCAGAAGACGTACACGTGTTAATGAAGATCTTGAAAAAATGAGTGTCTCAGCAGCGCGTGATGCTTTGCGCTTTGCCCATATTGCATGTCTGCTTGTGGATGCTACGATGCCTTTGGAAAGGCAAGATTTGCGTATTATGAGTGATTTATGCAAAAATGGCCGTTGTGTTATTTTGATAGTTAATAAGATTGATTTAGTGCGTGACCCAAAGCTTTTGATGAAACAGATTAATAATTTTTTTCTGCGGCATTTTACAGATTTGTTAAAACCTATTGTTTTGCCTGTATCTGCAAAAAAAAGTTTGGGTGTACGAAAAATATTGCCTGCGATTCATTATGCTTATAAAGCGTGGGATAAGCGTGTTGGCACTTCCCTTTTAAACAATAAATTAGCTGACTGGTTAAGCGAACTAGCACCACCTCGTGTTGGAGGTCGTACTGTGAAGGTTCGTTTTATTACACAAGTAAATAAGCGTCCACCGACATTCTTATTATCTGTGAGTAATACCAAAGGTATGACGGATGCCTATTTGCGTTACTTGAGAAATAAAATACAGAAAGAGTTTGGATTTGAAGAAGTGCCTGTGCGGATGATGGTGCGCTCTTCTAAGCGTGAGCGTTCATAGTTGCTCTTCGAGGTCTCTGTATGTGGTTTGCATCATAGAGCGTTTTCGGTTTGTTGATAATGTATGTGTAACGGTTGTTTCATGCCAGTGATGAACTAAAGCTGCATATTTTTTCAAAATACGGGACTGTCTGTACAGATCTTGTAGTAATGCCTCAAAAAAAGGTTGAGCGCGAAAGTCTTGCTCTTCTATTTTGATAGTTTTGCGCTTTGTGGCGTTTAGTGAGCGTGGTGTGATAATATGATCTCCATACTCACGCTCTGGCCATTCATGTATAGCTAAAAGCGCTGCAAAAAAAAGTAATATCGCTATACAGGCAAGTGTTGTTAAAAGCTTGTCTTTTTTCACACTGGCACCCCCCACTACATTATAGCGTAGATGTATTCAGTGGACTATAGCTCTTTGGGGAACAAGACGCCGCAAGAAACAATACGATTATCGCTGTTGATTGCACTTTCATGGCGTAGACAAAGCCATGATCTCTCTGATTGTTTTATGTCTAATGCGTTGAGTATTTTGTCTGAAGTGTCTGGTAAAATTGGGGTGATATATAAAGCAATACAGCGAATCATCTCAAGTGTTGTGAAAAGCGCGTTTGTAAGCTTTTCAAAATTCTTTTCTTTAAAGAGTTGCCAAGGCTTTGTGTGATCCACGTAACGGTTGCAATCAGCGATCAGAGACCACAGTTTTTCACAAAAACGTGTAATCTGATATGATGTCATATGTTTTGTTAAATCGTCTTTTAAGCTGTATGTATTATTTATTATGTTTTTATCGTATGTTGCGGATAACAAATGTGCTTTGTAACGCACAAACATAGATGTGGTGCGTAAAATCAAGTTGCCTAAATCGTTGCTCAAATCAGCAGTTGTGCGCTTTATGAGAGCTTCTTCAGAGAAATATCCATCTGAGTTGAAGGGGGCTTCTCTTAATAGAAAATAGCGTGTAGGCTCTGGTCCAAATTTATCGAAAAGTTCGTTTGGATCTATAATGTTACCAAGAGATTTTGACATTTTTTTCCCTCTGTTGATCCACCATCCGTGTGCCACAACACTTTGTGGAAGAGGAAGTTTTGCCGCCATAAGAAAAGCAGGCCAAAAAATTGCGTGAAAACGCAAAATATCTTTTCCAATGATATGTACAGATTCTGGCCAATAGGTGAGAAAGTGCTCTGAGTTGGTGTCAGGATATCCTAATGCTGTAATGTAGTTACACAGTGCATCAATCCAGACATAGATAGTAAGTGCAGGGTCGCTGGGTGTTGGGATTCCCCATGTCACACTTGCGCGTGAAATAGAAAGATCTTCCAAACCTTGCTCTACAAAGCTAATGACTTCGTTAAAACGCTCTTTTGGCTGTACAAACAAGGGATTTTTTTTAAAAAAATCGAGCAGAGGTTGTTGAAATTGTGAGAGGCGAAAGTAATGTGTTTTTTCTTCTATAAGTTCTACATCAGCGCCGGTAGGCGCTTTGCCATCGACAATTTCTTTTTCTGTGTAAAAGCACTCGTCTTGTGCTGCGTACCACCCTTTATAAACGCCAGAATAAATGTGGCCATTTTGTTCTAAAGTTTTCCAAAAGTGTTGCACAGATTTGATGTGGTCTTGGTCAGTTGTGCGAATAAATCTATTGTGTGAAAGATTAAATTTTTCAAACAAGTCCTGAAAATGCTTAGCATGCACTGTCGCATGCTTTAAAGGGGATTGCGCATTCTTTTCTGCGGCTCTCTGCACTTTGATGCCATGCTCGTCAGTGCCGGTCAGAAAAAATGCGGGTACACCTTGCTGGCGATAGAATCGCGCTAGTGCATCTGCAATGATTGTTGTATAAAGGTGTCCGATGTGTGGCTTGGCGTTTACGTAATAAACTGGTGTGGTAATAAATTTTGATTTAGAGTTCATGTTGTATACCAAATGATATCAGGGTTGTTGCTAAACGCGATACGGGTAAGCCAGGAAGTGCAGAGGGTGACCCATTGATGCTTTTGACAAATGCATAAGCTTTGGTGTGTAAGCCCCAACCAGCTGCAAGGCCATTCCATTCATTGCTTTGAATGTATTTGCGCATTGCCTGTTGTGAAATTTTTCTGAATTGTATGCGCGTAACGGTTACCGAAAGAGAGCGACGATTTCCTAGAGCAAGACACATGCCTGTCATAATCTGGTGGCGTGTATTGTTGAGAAGATCCATCATCTCCAAGGCTTCTTCTGGAGACTGTGGTTTTTGCAAAATCTTATGGCTTTTATAGCCTATTGTATCGCCTGAAATAATAAGGGATTCAGGATGTGTTTTTTGAATGGTTTCGACTTTTTCGAGTGCCATGCGCTTAACATAGATGCGTGGATCTTCGTTGGGAAGAGGCGTTTCGTCAATGTTTGCAGGCAAGCACTGAAAGGGAAGATCAAACATCTCTAAAATTTTCTTACGGTTTGCAGATTGCGATGCAAGAATGATGGGCGGTGATGCTTTGCTCATAGCGGACTAGAGTCTTTTGACGATGCGGCCACGGTCTAAGGAGTATTTAGAAACCTCCATAGTAACGCGGTCTCCGCGCAAAACGCGGACTCTGTGTTTGCGAATGCGGCCAGAAATGTGTGCCACAGCTGCCAATGTTCCTTCAGGAGCTGATCCAAGAGCCTTGATAACGGATTCGCGGTTTAATGTGACACGAAATTTGCCGCCAGGAAGCTGATCTTCAACATAGCCTTCAATGATAATAATATCTTCTTCTTTTTCCATTCATAACCTCACAGCACCCTGCACAAAATCTTAGCATTAAGGAGACACTGATGCAATATTGATGTTTGTGGCTCTGATGTTTTTTATGGTAAAATGAAACATGGTTGTTATCAAAAGTATGAGTGAGATATCTGCGCGCTATGACACATTTTTCCTGGATATGTGTGGTGTGCTTATTTTTACACAAAAGCCCATTCCAGGTGCAAGTGAATGCTTGCGCGCACTGAAAAAGGAAGGAAAACAAATAATACTGATCACAAATGCGCCAAATGGCAGTGATGCCCTTCGCGATTCTTTGCGTGATTATTATTTGCCAGATGTGGATGATCTTTTGGATAAAATAGTCACCGGAGGCGATATGCTTGCTGATAAAGTGGCTGAGGCCGATATGAAACTTCCTGCCAAAGTGTTTTTCTGGGGTAATCACGCGTATGTGCCAGGGCAAGATATGACATCACACATCCGTGAAAACACAGCTATGTTTCAGACAGTTGAGTCACCGGAGGATGCTGATTTGGTTGTTTGCTTCAAGGTGGCTGCTGAAATTTGTGAGCAAGCTGATTACATATTAGATGAAGCAGATAGAAGATTTTTAGAATTCCTGAAGTCACGCAACATCCCGCTTTTTGTTCCTAATGCAGATATTGTTGCACCAAATGGTGACAATCGTGTCTCCATTGTGTCTGGTTTTTTTGCGCATATGTACGCTGAAATGGGCGGTCCTGCTATCACCATGGGGAAGCCAGGAACCGCCATTTTTGAAAGAGCATATAAATTAGCTGGATTTCCCACTAAAGAGAAAATAGTCATGGTTGGCGATACGCTGGAAGCAGATATCTTGGGCGGAAATGCCTTTGGTATTGACACAGTTTTGTTGCGTGGCGGTAATTTTGGTGGCAAAAATAGTTTTGCACGTCATGAATTGGGCAACATTAAGCCTACGTGGATTGCAGATAAATTCTCTTATTAGAGGATATGATTCTATATATATGATAAAATGCGTGTGGATGCTGAATTTTTGTATAGAGCAAGGAAGCTTTAAAAAGAAATGGAAAATGTTTTAATAGATATTGTAATTTATATTGCAGTAGGTTTAGCCGTATCTTTGTTAGCAAAGCAGTACAACTTTACGCCTATGCTGGGTTATATTGTGGCCGGTGTTTTTATTGGCCCGTATGCATTTGACGTTATTTCTTTAGAGCAATGGAGTCATTCAGCGGGTGAGTATGGTGTCGTCTTCCTGCTATTCACCCTGGGGTTAAGCTTTACTTGGAATAAGCTTTGGGAGCTGAGATATTACGTCCTCCTTGTAGGCAGTCTACAGGTGCTTTTATGCGCCGTGGTTGCTGGATCTTTCTTTTATTTTTGCGGTGTGTATTTAGGAATATCCTTATTTTTAGGTGTCATTTTTGCCTTTTCGTCTACTGCCGTTGTGGGAGAAATTCTTTCAGAAAGAAATGAATACGCTTCGAAGCACGGGCGTATCACTTTATCCATACTTCTGTTTCAAGACTTGGCCGTGCTTTTTGTCTTGGTTTGGGCAAAGCTTTTGAACGCGCAGTTTACAGGAAGCTTGCTGGTTGCTGCGATGCACGCTCTTGTAAAGGCCGTGATTATTATGATCATTTGTGCTCTTTTGTGGAAGTTTATTTTGCGACCTATTTATCGTTGGGTGAGCGCCACTAAGCGCTCTGACCTTTTGACCAGCATGATGCTTTTGATGGTTTTGCTTTTGTCCCTTTTGACAAACTTGGCGGGCCTTTCTCCAGAATTAGGAGCTTTCCTTGCAGGTATGCTTTTGGGTGATACAGAATACCAGTCTCAGGTAGATGTTGATATTAAACCTTTCCGCTATTTGTTGCTTGGATTGTTCTTTATCACCATTGGTATGAGTATGAATACTCAAATATTTGTGACGAATTTCTTTACAGTTCTGATGATGCTTTCTGCGCTTATTATTCTGAAATTTTCTATTATTTTTGGTATTTTAATGGCTTTTGGGCGTGTTTTTCCATCAGTTGCGGTACGTGTAGCCGGTGCTTTAGCGGGTGGTAGCGAATTTGGACTTCTTTTGTTGCAGAGAGGAAAAGCCGGGCTTACGATGACAGTGCAACTAGCGGATATTTTGGGTTTGGTGCTCATTTTGAGTTTAGTCTTAACGCCATTTTTGATTAGAGTGACCCGTGTTTTTTCACAAAAATTATTACTATCATCGCAAGAGGAAGAATTTTCAGGTGATAAAGACGTTCCTATGTGCGATCACGTTGTGGTGGCTGGTGTAGGGCAGGTGGGTTACACTATACTGCGTGTGTTTCAAAAATTGCGTATTCCTTATATAGCTATCGATAACAGTGTCAAAAGAGTCAGGCAAATACAAAAAGAAACCGAAGGGGTCTTTTTTGGTGATGTTTCAAAGCTTGAGATTTTGAAAAAAGCTCATATAGAAAACGCCAAAGCTTTTGTTGTGTGTACGGATCACTTTGCAAATGCAGAGCAAATCCTCAAGATTATGCGAAACCAAATGCCGCATCTTCCGATTATTGTGCGCGTGCAAACAGTATCTCAAATTGAAGTGGTGCGTAAATATGGGGGTGTTCCTATTGCCCCGGACCTTGACGCTGTGAGCTTAAATATAGTTTCACATACTTTGCATGCATTGGCGTTTTCAGAAGACCGTATTGAGCACACTTTGCATGAATTGCGTTTACAAATGAGGGCTAGATAATGATTGCGTTACTAATACTTTTTCTATCATTTTCCACGCATATTGAAGCAAGTAGCGTGACGAAGGACCTCAGATGTATGGTGTTGTGCTCCCCCTACAACTGCGCTGAAAGCGCTCATTTTCTTTGGTGCATGATGCATTGTACGCGCTCCCTTTATCACAATGACTTAGGGCGGTGTGCAAAAAGTTACTTTGATATGTGTGCAAACAAAAAGGGAAGCTGCCAGAGTGTTTTGAGACAGGAATTGGGCAGTGAATTTGAGGAAGGTATTGCCTTGTTTTGCGATCTTACGCAGCAGTTTTATGTGGCAGAAAATGAGCAAAGCCCATCTGTGAAGAAAGAGCTGTTTAGCCACGCTTTGAATGATGTGCCGAGCTTACGTCAATTATCAAATTATGCCAGAAAGGATTGATACTCAATGATAAAAAATAAAAAAGGTTTTTCCCTCATACCCGACGCTTATGGGATTGTTTTGTTTTTGAATGTGCTGGTATGTGTGCTGGCGTATTTTTGTTATGGCTGGGATATTCGGAAAATAGGGGAAACTTGGACGCACTCTATGTGGTCGCTGTCTTCTTTTACATTGGGGATATTGATGACCTTTGTGTTGGGTTATGTGCTTGCAGTATCGCCTTGGGTTAAAAAAATGCTTCATGCTTTCGCTCAATGGCTGCCTGTCAAAGGCATTTATTTGAGCACATTTTTAATGGTAGCGTTTTTATCATTGATTAATTGGGGCCTTGGTTTAGTCGGTTGCGCAGTTCTTGCGCGCACACTTGCTGCTATTAAAAAAGATATAAACAAAACGGCTCTGGTAATGTCCTCATATGCAGGATTTATTGTTTGGCACGGTGGTTTGACAGGATCTATACCTCTGATTGTTTCTTCCCATTTAAATCCACTCAAGCATATAACAGGCACAATACCTTTGTCAGAAATGCTATTTTCTTCCTGGCATCTAGGGTTGATTGCTGTGATGGTTGTCTTTCTGGGAATAGCCTCTTGGATTTTGCCATATGTTATGAAAGAGCAAAATACAAAAGAAATTCAGGAGTCAGAAGTTGCGGCAACGACTGCGCCTCCAATTAGGCGTGTTGAGCGTATAACCACCCTTTTCTTTTGCTTAATTGGTTTGGTTAATCTTATTTATATCGTTCAGGAATCTGTGTTGATTGATATGCATGTGGTTAATATGCTTTTCTTCTTTGTAGGTTTATTGCTGCATAAAGGATGGACGCCTTGTTTGGCTGCTTTGACGTGTGGTGTCAAAAATATTGTGCCCATTATTTTTCAATTTCCTTTATATGCGAGTATTGCTGGTTTGTTAGAAAAAACAGGCATGGGGAATGATATGGCGCATTTCTTTCTACAGTTTGCAGATAAAGATAACCTTTCGTTTTTAACATTTCTGTCAGCCGGTTTGATAAACTTGATGATCCCATCTGGCGGAGGGCAGTGGGTGATACAAGGTCCAGCTACTATGCAAGCAGTAGCTGAATTGGGAGCTTCTTTTCCACATGTTATTCAAGCGTTGGCGTGGGGAGATTCATGGACTAACTTGATTCAGCCTTTCTGGATGCTCCCTGTATTATCATTGTGTCGCATTGATTTGCGAGACTTATTACCGTATTGCATGTACTATCTGATCATTAGTGGAGTCGTGATGGGTGCATACTTTCTTCTGTGGAGTTAACAATGAAGTATTCAAATATTATCTTTCTTGTATTTTTGGCACTGCTGGGATTTTGTTGTTTCTCGGGGTGTGTGCCTCCTTTTGATGTGTTACCAATAAGGGCATCTGCGCTCTTTTTCATCTTTATATCCATTATTGCTTCTGTGGTGATGAAAGGTGCGAGACTGGGGGTTGCATCGTTTTGTGGCTTAAGTTTGATCTCTATTGCTGGAATCATGCCGTTTTCATCGGTGATGTATGGATTTTCACATGGTACACCTTGGCTTATTTTCTTTGCTTTTTGTTTTAGCAAAGCTTTTATGAATTCTGGGTTAGACAAATACATATCGTCTTGGCTGATGAAGCGTGTGCAAGGTAGTGCGCCGCTTTTTCTTCGCTGGGTGGTTACTTTGGATTTTGTGATTGCGCCATTTGTTCCTAGTAACGCCGCGCGCGCAGGTAGTTCTTCTGTTCCTATTATTTCTGGTGTTATTCACCAGTTAAAAGCTCAGCACGGCTCAAAAGCCAATTCCACCGTGCACTACTTAGTCATGGGTGCTTTTATTGGTAATTTGATTTCTAGTGCCACGTTTTTGACAGGAACGGCTCCGAACCTCCTTGCGCTTTCGTTGGCACAAGAAATAACGCA
>Ga0209544_1000283_pt1 | contig 77373 bp, 80 predicted proteins | sample MesohylPK_FD_187297 | JGI IMG/M metagenome (GOLD analysis project Ga0209544, IMG submission 187297) | Host-associated microbial community of the marine sponge Aplysina aerophoba from Gulf of Piran - sponge mesohyl, lysed by proteinase K... | ecosystem: Host-associated > Porifera > Sponge >... | reverse complement strand
TCTCGCGCCTGGCGGCGGCCGATGCGCTGATCGTCCGCCCGCCCCACGCGGTCCCGGCGGCGGCCGGCGACAGCGTCGCCATTATTCCGTTGTCGAAAGACCTGCCCGTCATTTGACAATTGTTGCAGCCAGCCAAACATTTTTGCCAAATCTGCATATGTGTCTACGCAGAGCCGGCTTGCGGACTGAACTTGGTCTGGACCCAAACTCAACGACTTTCCTTGGCCCCGTGCAATTAAACCGGGACCAGCATAACACCAAGCAAACATCGAGCGAACAAGACCTTGATCTTTTACCCAAAATATTGCAAAAAGGTATATCCTCGGCAGAAATTTCCGAGACAGCCGGACTACGGCATGCTCATTCGTGGGTGGAACTACACAGCTGGAGGCATAGTTTCTAATGTGGCGAAAACTCCATTCATCTGCTCAACAAAGGTTACTACAGGAAATGTCTGAACTAAGATTTCCCGAGAATTAATTGAACCCAGTTATCAATAACGCAGACGCTGGTGAGTTATAGGCCAATGCTCGATCAATCTTTCTCTGCATCCAACTTCCGAAAAATCTATGATATAGAAAACCGTCTAGGAAATTATTTGGAATCGGACTTATTTCCTGAAATTGAAAAACAAAGTCGACTAATACAAGTAAGCAAGAAAAATTTGAGGCTGCTTAAAAAAGAGAGGGAACTGTATCTTCCTAAGGAGTATGAAGAAAGGAAAGAGAAACTTAAGATTGAAATCGAAGATCTAGAAAATAGAAAAGAGACAATGCTTAAATTTGAGTTGGAAAAAGCTAGCATTGCAGTTGGAATGAAGAATTTTTCTTTCGGCATCACAAAGGTAGATATTGGTACTCCCAAACAGGTATTTGTTGCTGAGCGGAATCCTGCAACATACTTCGCGTTAAAGCAAGTCCAGCATAATATCCGGCGCCTATACAAAGTAAAGCAGGGGAATAGGCATCACATTGTATGTCAACTGAGAGAATTGCTTGGAGATAAACTTCCAAAGTACATCATTAAAACAGACATATCCTCATTTTACGAAAGTATTCCAAGAAGATTGATCTTAAGAAAACTAAATGATGACCCACTTCTTACTCAAACTTCGAAGAGAATAATCAGCCGTGTATTGTTCGAATACGGACAGAAGACCGGCAACGAAACAGGATTACCTCGAGGAATCGGAATTAGTGCCTATCTTGCAGAACTGTACATGCGGGACATTGATCGATCTATACGCAATTTCCCGGGAGTATTGTATTATGCCCGTTACGTTGATGATATGTTCATCATCTACTGCCCACCACCAAATGTCGGTACTTCGCAATTTCGTAGGACCGTAACAGCTGTGTTAAGGGACAGGGGGTTGACCCGTAACAGGGAAAAGACAAAAATTATAACAATAGACTCCGACCGAAATTTTATGGTCGAATATTTGGGATACAGATTTGACATTCAAGGTGGATCAGTTGTTCTGAGAATGACCAAGAAAAAGAAGGAGCGGTACAAACGACGTATTGATCTTTCTATTGATGACTACAACAAACAGTCTCGCAGGTCAGAAAAGCGGGCCCGTAGACTACTCGAAAAAAGAATTCGATTTTTAGCAGGTAATACGAGACTCGTAAATAATAAGAAGAACGTTGTATCCGGAATTTACTTTTCAAATTCTTTACTGAGCGACGCTCGTGACCTAAAGGGATTAGATGCTTATCTACATAATGTTATTAATACTATTCCAAGTAATCGATTAAAACAAAGGTTACTAGCAAATTCTTTTGAACATAGCTTTCAAACCCGAAAGTACTTCAAATTTACTACGCAGGAATTGTCAGATATCGTGGAGGTTTGGAAAAATGTCACTTAGAAAAGTCAGACTTCCTTACAAAAAGGAAAGATGTTTGCTGTCAGATGTCTTGCCGTACGAGATACCCATTTCATTTTCAAATCGCCATTTTTTTCGGTTTGTTCTTCGCCACAAAATCACTGTGGAAAATGATTCTATTTTTTGGCTGAAGAGCACACCTGTGGTGGACAAAATTGTATCTTTGTTATTCGCACTTCCAGACAATCAAAATCGAATTTCCGTCGAAACAAAGTTTATTGGAGAAACACAGCGACATTTTGTGCGGTATCGTCTTGATGATGCTGGTCCCGCAACAAGTCGCTTTCCTAAGCCTGACCGATTCTTGAATCCGTTTGCTTTCAGGGTAAGACATAAAGAAATGGAATTTAGAGAATTGTCTATATCACATCCGAGGAGCCAGCTTTTAGTCGTCGATTTTTATGATCGGTGTAAAGAAACAATTCTGCACTACACTTCGCGCAGCAGTTATACGATCCGTGCCCCAATGAAAGTAGCGAAGGTACAATACTTTAAGGACAGGCTTCATTTTCAACACTTATCAAAGGAACATTCAATCATTGAGCAATCAGGACTAGAGTATGAAACCTTGAGGTCGTTTTTTGTCTATAAAGAATATAGCAATATCCACAAATTCTACGAGTCTTATAGGTATCACCGTGCGGAGAAGAAATTTAATAAACTCATAAAACTCGACATCTCTAAATGTTTTGATAGTATTTACACGCACTCTATCGGTTGGGCTGTAATCGGAAAGGAAGCGCAAAAAGAAAATCTCCAAAAGAGCAAAGGAACATTTCCGGATCGCTTTGACAAGCTGATGCAAAACATGAATTTTGGTGAAACTAATGGTATACTTATAGGACCGGAATTTTCTCGAATATTTGCAGAAATTATACTTCAAGCAGTCGATCAGGAAGTTGAAAGAGAACTGAAGGATAACAATAAGCCATTGCACCACAGAAGAAACTATGAAGCTTTTCGGTATGTTGATGATTATTTTATTTTCTTTAACAACGATGTGGAAAAGACCCGTATTATGGATCAGCTACAGTATAGTCTTAGAAGGTATAAACTCAGCTTGAATGCAGCTAAAGCAATTGAGTACCAAAAGCCTATAATTACAAAGATTACGATGGCTAAGCAGCAAATTTCAAATCTGCTCGAAAAGAAAATTAGATTCCATCGGGAGAAGGCTATAACTGAATCAGACGAGGTCGTGATTAAGGGTCGGATTTTTGTAAATTCGAAATCCCTCATAACAGATTTCAAGACAATTATTTGGACTTGCGGAGTGGAATATCAAGATATGCTTAATTATTCACTCGCAATAGTTGAAATAAAATTTGAAGAGATGATGGTTGACTACCTTGCTGTGTCGGAGGAACGGCGATTAGACACGCAATTTGTAAAATCGATTAGTTACCTTTTTGAATTTGTATTTTTTATATATTCTGTGTCACCAAGGGTGAACACCACTATTCGGCTGTGCAGAATTCTTTTTGCAGTTATTTCGTTTTTGAAATCTGGACACTTCAATGATGAACAGTGTCAACTTATTTTTAAGCAGATTCACGATGACGTGTGTTTTATTTTGAAGAAGACCGAAACAGAAGAGCTAATTCAGGTGGAAACGTTATATCTTTTGTTGGTGCTGTCCGAGCTAGGTCGAGAGTACTGGTTGGAAGAAGGCACGCTCGGAGAATATCTCGGTTTCCACAGAGAGTCTGGTTCTAAGATGGAAAGTCCAGGCGCCCATTTAAACCACTTTTCAATAACGGTTTCATTATTTTATATGAAAGATAAAGTCCGGTACGATAGGCTGCGAGAGCAAATTATGGATATTGCTTTGGATCGAATTAAGATGCGCCGAGAAACTTGCCACAAGGAATCAGAACTAGTCTTTTTGTTGTTTGATTTGATTTCTTGTCCTTACATTTCTCAACAGAAGAAATTTGAAGCCCTTAAGGAATTTGGTGTGACTGATTCCACGACGGCTAGGGAGTTGGTAGATTTTAAGGATGGGGCCGGAAGACCTCAGACTTGGTTTACGAGTTGGAGGGATTTTGATTTCGGAAGGGAACTTGACGCCAAACGCAGCCAAGAGGTATATTAGGGGCACGCGCTTCGTCAGACAGATAATGGCTGTATGCAGCCACACACACATGCGCGGAGATGTATGTGAAGCAAAACCGCATTCATCGCATTTGGGGTGGTGTTGGCGAGCCACCCCAATTTTCTTAAAAGAGCGCGCCAACGGTATTGGTAATTTGATTCGCGCGATACCTGGCGCCAGCGACCTCGATGACCTCGAAGCCCTGTTGGATATGGCGGCGGTGGTCGACCGAAGCGCAATGCTTGGGCAGTACGACGGCCCGCCGACCGAAACCGCAATCCTGGGCGCGGACCTGGCCGCCAACGACGAGCGGGAGGACTATCTGCGCGCCACCCTGTCGACGGACGACGCCGGCCGGCCGGTCGCGACGCCGTTCGCGAAGCAGGACAGCTCGATGCTCTCGCGCCTGGCGGCGGCCGATGCGCTGATCGTCCGCCCGCCCCACGCGGTCCCGGCGGCGGCCGGAGACGATGTCGCCATTATTCCGTTATCGAAAGACCTGGCTGTCATTTGAAGATCGTCTCAAAGAATACTTGACCGGTGCGCCGAACCAAAGTAGAACAACTTTCAGGTTTATATTTTGTTCCCTGACGTCGGGTGGCCAGATTTCAGGGAACCGGCAATCCAGAGAGGTCGAAATGCTTACCCGCAAGCAGCATGAACTGCTCGTCTACATAAACGACTACATCGCGGAGAGCGGCGTATCGCCGAGCTTCGACGAGATGAAGGACGCGCTGAACCTGCGTTCGAAATCCGGCATCCACCGGCTGATCACCGGGCTTGAGGAGCGCGGATTCCTGCGCCGCCTGCCCCACCGGGCGCGGGCGCTGGAAGTGATGCGCATGCCGGAGACCGCCGCGATCGGAACGTCGCCGGGCACGCCGGCGCGCAACAGCAAATTCGCGCCCAGCGTGATCGACGGCGGGCGCAGCGGCATGCTGGCCGGCCGGCCCGTCACGGCAGCGAATGACGCCGCGGCGCTGCCGCTCTACGGCAGGATCGCGGCCGGCACCCCGATCGAAGCGTTGCGCGATACCTCGAATACCGTCGAGGTGCCGCCCAGCATGCTCAGCCGGGGCGAGCATTATGCCCTGGAGGTCGACGGCGATTCGATGGTCGAGGCCGGCATCATGGACGGCGACACGGTCGTCATCCAGCGCTGCGAAAAGGCGGACAACGGCACGATCGTCGTCGCCCTTGTGGACGAAGCCGAGGTAACCCTCAAGCGCCTGCGCCAGCGCGGCAACTCGATCGCGCTGGAACCGGCGAACCAGAAATACGAGACCCGCATCTTCCACCCGGAGCAGGTCCGCATCCAGGGCCGCCTGATCGGCTTGATCCGGCAGTTCTAGAGAGTTGAACGAGCGCAGCAGCCGCAATCTCCGTTCGGTTGCCGGAAATCATATTTTGCCGGATTGCCGGTCCGTCGATACGGCGTGGAACCTGCCTCGAGCGAAGCCGAGGGGTGCCGACTCGGGATGAGAGAAATTGTTTGTGCCGCTTACTCTGAACGACATTCTCCCCTCATTCTGAGTAGCCGCCGGAGGCGGCATATCGAAGAGTTCGTCGGCGAGAAAATTGCGGCCGCGGCTTCGGGTATGGGCAGTTCCCGTCTGATGAATAGCCGCTTTTCGGGCATCGCAGCTGCATGACCGCCATCGTCGACGACACGAGCCCCTTCGGCGCCTACCGCCCGAACGCCCTGCAGCGCCGGCTGTACCGGTTCATGGCGCGGCTCTACGGATTTGGCTGGGCCGGCAAGCGGATATTCGGGCGGCTGCGCTGGCTCGACCGCCGGCTTGCCGGCAGCGACATGGCGGACGTGCAGCGTTTCGGGCTGCGCTGGCGCCTGTACCGCACGGGCAATGTTTCTGACAGCCGGCTGCTGCTCCGGCCCGACAGCTTCGACCCGCTGGAAATGGACTGCCTCCTCCACCGGGCCAACCCGGGATTCGCGTTTGTCGACGTTGGCGCCAATTGCGGATTCTATGCGTTACGGATCGCGGCGGCGGGCAGCCGGGTGGTTGCCGTCGAACCCCATCCGCAAATGCTTCGCCGCCTGCAATTCAATCTTGGGCTGAACCCGGATTGCGCTCTGCGGCTTCTGGACTGCGCGGTCGGCGACCGCCACGATTCGATCCGGATTGCCGAGGACACGCGCAATCTCGGCAGAACCCGCATCGACGACGCCGGCGCCATATCGGCGGAAATGCGCCCGCTGCTGGATATCGTGACGGACGAGGGACTGGAGCGGCTGGGCGCCCTGAAGGTCGATGTCGAAGGCTTCGAGGATCGCGTGCTGGGACCGTTCCTGACCGATGCGCCGGAGACGATGCTGCCCGGTATCGTCATCGCCGAACATACCTGGAGCGCGCAGTGGGCGGACGACTGGCGGCAGATCGCGGACCGGCGCGGCTATCGCGAATGGGCGCACACCCCGACCGGCAATGTCATCCTGATCCGCGATTCGTAGTGCCGTGGGAAGGGCCGCCGCACGGCCAACCGCAGATGGGGGTTTGAAGCCCTCCTCTACGGCGCGGATCGAACGGCGCCGCGCTTCGACCGCGCTACCCGGCCAAGGCCGCCTCGACTTTGGGCCGCAGTTCGGCGGCGTGGGCGTCCATGATCTCGAGGTAGGACGGCTCGACATAGTCGGCGAGGCCGGCAAAGTTGGCGCGCGCCCGCACCGCGTCGTACCACGCCGCCAGCGCCGGGCGCCTGTCCCACATCCAGGACAGGTTGAGATGGTCAAGCCGCACGAGGTAGGGCGTGAGCCCGGAGTCCGCGAGCGAATAGGCCGCACCGGCGAGCCAGGGCCCGCCGTCCGCCAGCGCCGCCTCCATCCGGCCGAGCACGCCGTCGTAGGCCCGCACCGCGGCAGCCGCCGGCGGCCAGTCCATGCCCTGCTCGATGCCCATGCGCTTGCGCTCGCGCCGCCCCGGGTCCGGCGTCTGGGCCAGATTCGCTTCCCGCTCCGCTTCGCTCAGCGCGAGGAACTGGTAGCGGAAGGCGAGCGCGTTGGAGACCGTGCCGCAGGCGGCGTGCAACCCCTGGTCCGGCACGCTGGCCCAGCGTCGCATTCGCGCCCGATCCGCCAGGTCGGCCGGGCGCAGCGGCGGATCGGGGAAGGCCTCGTCGAGAAATTCGCAGATCAGGGTCGATTCGATGACCGGCCGGCCGCCATGCACCAGGGTCGGCACCACGCCCATCGGGTTGAGCGCCATGTATTCAGGCGCGAACTGCTCGCCCCTGCGTAGATTGTAGTGATGCTCGACCGGCGACAGCCCTTTCTCGCGCAGCACAAGCCGCACCTTGGCCGAGCACACGCTCATATTGTTGTGGTGCAGTTCGAGCATCGGGAAGCCGGCGCCGGGGATCGAATGTACCTGCGCCCGGTCAGACCGGCAGGCCGGCCGCGCGCAGTTTCTCGGTGAATTCCGCGCGCCATTCCTCGGCCGGCCGGAACGTCGGCGAACCGCTGTAGGCCGTGCGGGTCCGTTCGTGAATTTCGTCGTCGCTCAGGGACAGGTCGAGCGGCTCGATCAGCGGCTGCTCGACATACCAGGGCGAGTCGATGAAGACCTCGATCCGGTTGCCCTCCGGGTCGCGGAAGTAGAGCGACCAGGCATTGCCGTGATTGATCGGGTCGATCTGGCTGACTTCGGCCTCGTCTTCCAGGATCGCCGTCATGTCGCGCAGATCCTGCAGCGAATCGGCCCGCAGCGAGACCTGGTTGACGACCCGCGCCTCCGGGCCGCCGGTGCGCCCTTCGGACAGGATGATCTGGTGATGCTCCTTCGGGTCCCGGCTCAGAAACACGATGGGCGAGCCGCGCGCGATGCCCCGGTCGGTCGCCACGAAGCCGAGGACGCGGGTGTAGAACGCCTCCATCTTCGGCAGGTCGTGAACGTAGAAGCCGACATGGCTGAAGCTGAGATTGGCGGGCGGCTTGGGCATGGTCCGGCTCCTCGATTGCCGCCGCCAGTGTAACCGTCCGGTGCGCCCTATCAAATGCTGATTCCGCCGCGCCGATCTGCTATCGGTGCCTCCGCTCCCGTTCCCCAACCGCGAGAATGCGCCGATGACCGACCTGTCCGCCGGCTTGCCCGACACGATGACCGCGATCGAAATAACCGAACATGGCGGCCCGGAGGTGCTGAAGCCCGTCCGCCGGCCGCTGCCGGCGGCCGGCGCCGGTGAGGTGCTGATCCGGGTCGCCGCGGCGGGCGTGAACAGGCCGGACCTGGCCCAGCGCGCCGGCAGCTATCCGCCGCCGCCCGGCGCCTCGGACCTGCCCGGCCTGGAGGTTGCCGGCGAAGTCGTGGCGGTCGGAGAACGTGTGGAAGGCCTCGCTATCGGCAACGAGGTCTGCGCGCTCGCGCCCGGCGGCGGCTACGCCGAATTCTGCGCCGTGCCGGCAGCCCATTGCCTGCCCCTGCCGCAGGGATACGACATGGTGCGCGCCGCGGCATTGCCGGAGACCTTCTTCACCGTCTGGACCAACGTCTTCATGCGCGGCGGGCTGCAAAGCGGCGAGACCCTGCTGGTCCATGGCGGGGCCAGCGGCATCGGCACGACGGCGATCCAGATCGCCGCGGCGCGCCGCGCCACCGTGATCGCAACCGCCGGGACGGTCGACAAATGCGCGGCCTGCGAGGAGTTGGGCGCGGCGCGGGCCATCAACTACCGTAACGAGGATTTCGTCGCCATCGTCAACGAGATGACCGGGGGCAAGGGCGCCGACGTAATTCTGGACATGGTGTCCGGCCACTATGTCCCGCGCAACCAGAAATGCCTCGCCATCGGCGGCCGGCTCGTTACCATCGCCCTGCTCGGCGGCCGGGCGGCGGAGGTGAATTTCGGCCTGCTGATGGTGAAGCGGCAGACCATGACCGGCTCCACGCTGCGGCCGCAGTCGGTCGAGGCCAAGGCGGCGATCGCGGACGGGCTGCGTGCGGAAGTCTGGCCGCTGCTCGACACCGGCGGGATCGCTCCGGTCATCCAGGACACGTTCGGCCTGAAGGACGCCGCCGCCGCCCACGCTGCGCTGGAAGCCGGCGACCATATCGGCAAGTTCATCCTGACGGTGGCGTGAGGCGCCCTTCGATACGCGCCCTTCGGGCGCCGCTCAGGACGAGGCAGAGGGTTCAGGATACTCCGGCAATTCAGCCCCGATCACCCGACGGTCACCGAATCCATCTTGCCGGTGTAAAAGGCGACATGGCCGGCGATGGCGGCGACTGCGTCGTAGGGTTCCTCATAGGCCCAGACTGCGTTCTCGGCGCTCTCGATCCCCACCGTCACCGTGTAGTAGCTGGCGTCGCCCTTGTACGGGCAGTAGGTCCGCCGCGCCGTTTTCGCAAGCGCCGCCCGGTCCACATCCGCGAACGGAATGTAGTAGACCGGCGCATAGGCCGCTTCCTGCATCTTCAGCGCGTGCGCGGATCGGGCGATCGCCTTGCCGTTGAAAGTGACGGTGACCGTCTCCGCGGCGGGCTCGACGGTGATCGGGTGGTCGGGTCCGGGATGCTTCATCGGCAAGGTCCTCGGGATCGGAGTGGCCAGCAGCCTTCGGTGTCTCGCCGACAAGATTGGTTGCGCAAGGCCTTTGTCCAGACGGCGTCCGGCCGGCGCGATGTCGCGCGGCACAGAGGCGGCTTTCAAATCGTCCGGCGCCGGTCTATTTTATCCGGGAGGGATCAGTCTGGAATGAGAGAGTCTGCACCATGACTGCCACAACCGCCACGCCAGCCGATACCCACCCCGCCGCACCGAACGAACCGGTGCTGCTGCCGGAGTTGTCCGACACCGGCGTCCTGACGCTGACGCTCAACCGGCCGCAGGTTTTCAACGCCCTGTCGGAGGATCTGCTGGACGCGCTGAAGAGCGCTCTGGAAGCCGCGGCGAAGGACAGCGCCGTGCGCGTCGTCGTCATCCGCGCCGCCGGCCGCGCCTTCTGCGCCGGCCACGACCTCAAGGAAATGCGCGCCCAACCGGACCGCGCCTATTACAGCGAGCTGTTCGACCGTTGCAGCGCCATGATGCAGATGATCGCGGCGATGCCCCAGCCGGTCATCGCCCAGGTCCATGGCATCGCGGCCGCCGCGGGCTGCCAGCTCGTCGCCGCCTGCGATCTCGCGGTCGCCGGCGATTCGGCGGTCTTCGCGACCAACGGCATCGACAACGGGCTGTTCTGCTCGACACCCTCGGTCGCGCTCTCGCGCGCGGTGGCGCGCAAGCACGCCTTCGAGATGCTGTTCACCGGCGACTTCATCTCCGCCGGCCGGGCTGCCGAGATCGGCCTGGTCAACCGGACCGCGCCGGACAACCGGCTGGACGAGGCGACCCGCGACCTCGCCGATCGGATCGCCGCGCAATCGACGGTCACGACGCGCAGCGGCAAGAATATGTTCTACCGCCAGCTCGGCCTCGAGCTTGAGGACGCCTACGACTTCGCCGCCCGCAACATGGCCTGCGACATGATGAGCGAAGACGCCGCCGAAGGCATCGACGCGTTCCTGGAGAAGCGTGCGCCAGTGTGGCGGGATCGGTGAGGGGGATTCGCAATTGCGCCACCGTTTCAAGAGAAATTTTTTTGAAGTTCGAAAGAAGTGAATGGACGGAGAATTTTGAAGAGTGCAAAGCGGTTGCATCTCGGTATATAAAGAAATATTACTATATTATATGGGACGAAGCGATCGGAGATTCCGAACCAATTCTAAATGCGATTGAAACTGAGGAAACACTAACTGGATTTATTGACCGTATCGCGGAGAAATATGACCTCAGTTGTATATTCGACGATGATGGATTAGGACCGGTGGCGCATTTCGAACATTTAAAGAAAAACGGATTGCTTGAGGATGGCTAACGCCATTCTAACCACCAAGATCGATCCAGCATACGACGACTTGCCGGACACCCGGTATCATTTTCCGAAGCAATATCTTGGCAGGATCGAACAGGTTATCGGCGATCTGATCGTCTACTACGAGCCAGGACGTAAAGGGGCATCGGGTTCCGACCGCTCCGGCGCAAGAAGTTATTTTGCCGTAGGACGCATTTCCAGAATCGAACCGTCGCCCATGCAGGACGGCACCTATTACGCCATGATCGAAGATTATCTGGATTTCGAGCAGCGCGTTCCATTCCGAGAAGACAGCTACTATTACGAAAGCGCATTGCGAAGGCCGGACGGCACCCATAACACAGGCGCGTTTATCAACGCTGTTAGGCTCGTTCCGCCGAACGAGTTTCAGAACATCCTGCAAGCAGGGTTCGCCCAAGCGGCAGACTACCGCCAACCAGACTTCGGACAACCGTTCGACGGCATAGCGGAAGGGGATTATGGGGAACCTGGCGAGGACCGCCCGATCGTCGAACGGATCGAAAGGCGTAGATTCAGGGACCAGATGTTTTCGCGCCGGGTGCGCCGGGCCTATCGGGAGCGATGCTCCTTAACCGGGCTTCGGCTGATAAATGGCGGCGGCAGACCGGAGGTCGAGGCGGCGCATATCCGCCCGGTCGGCGGCGGCCATAACGGACCCGATTCGATCTGGAACGGCATTGCGCTCTGCCAGACCGCGCATTGGATGTTCGACCGCGGCTTGGTGACCTTGGAGGACGATTACTCGATTGTCGTCTCTCCCAAAGCACCCGGCGATGCATACAGGCTGCTTCGGCCGGAAATGGTCGCCGAAGTTCCCGCCGGCTTCCGGGAGCGCCCGCACCCAAACTTCCTGAAATACCACCGAGACAATATCTTCAAGCAGTAGCCGCATAGACGACCGCTTCCTGCCACCACTGACACTGACCCGCACCTTGACCCGTGCGCAATTGTCCGTATAATATCCGTACGTCACAATGCTTCGATGGAGGGTGCCGTGGCGAGAACTGCTGCAAAACGCACCTACCGGATTGAACTGCGGGCGACAAATGAGGAGAAGCAACTCCTCGCCGCAGCGGCAGCGCATGAGCGGCTCGACGTCACCGGCTTCATTCTGCGTAGCGCCCTGCCTGCAGCGCGCGACGTATTGGACCGGGCCGAACGCATCGTGCTGTCCGAACGCGACAGCGCCCGCGTGCTGGATCTGCTGGAGAATCCACCCGAGCCCACGCCTGCACTGCTTGCCGCAGCTCGGCGCCGGGCTGACCGGACCTAACCCCGTTGCCGGAATGGTGCGAAGAGCCGGTCGGTCGGAGACACGACCGTAAATCCTTCGATTGCGGCGAGCCTGCTCTGAACGAATATCTCCGGCGCTATGCCCAGCAGAACCATGAAGCGGGCGGCGCCAAGACATTTGTCGCCGTCGCTCCGACGGAGTCGGCCCGTATCTTGGGCTATTACACCATCGGTCCAGGCGCCATCAAGTTCTCTCGCGTCCCCGCCAGCCTGACCGTACGGGTTGGCCGCTACGATGTACCTGTTTTCCAGCTTGGGCGCCTTGCCGTCGACCGGTCTGCGCAAGGACAAGGGCTCGGCAGCGGCCTGTTGATGGCGGCCGGCGAACGTGCGCTCGCAGTAGCGGCGCAGGTCGGTGGCATGGCTCTCGCTATCGACGCGAAGGACGAAAATGCAGCGCGCTGGTACGATCGATTCGGTGCCGTTCAGCTGCTCGATGATCCGCTCAAGCTGATATTGCCGCTGTCCGTCATCGCCGAGGCCATAGAACGATCGAAAACCCGGTCGTAATGCACGCCTGAAACATTCCGGACGCCCCCCATTTTCGCCCTCGAACCGGCCGGTCCGGCGGTGTACAACCTTCGCGTCGCCAGTACCCACGGAGTCCGCCCCCGCCCATGAACCACGACGCCTATACCGATGCCTATCTGCGCGATGTGCTGGGCGGTGTGCGCTCCGTCGCCATTGTCGGCCTGAGCGCAAACTGGAACCGGCCGAGCTATTTCGTGGCGAAATACCTCCAGGCCAAGGGCTACCGCGTGCTGCCGGTCAACCCGCGCGAGGCCGGCGGCGAGATTCTCGGCATGCCGGTCGCCGGCTCGCTGGCGGAACTGGACGAAGCGCCGGACCTTGTCGACGTGTTCCGCAATTCGGCTGCGGCCGGCCCGATCACCGACGAGGCGATCGCCGCCGGCGCGAAAGCCGTGTGGATGCAGATCGGCGTGCGCAACGACGAGGCGGCGGACCGCGCCGAGGCCGCCGGCCTGCGCGTCGTGATGAACCGCTGCCCGAAAATCGAATATTCCCGCCTGTTCGGCGAGCTGGGCTGGGGCGGCTTCTGGTCGGGCGTCATCTCGGCGAAGCGCCGGCGCGCGCGGCTGAACTGACGATGGCAGGCCGGAGGACAGCACAATGAGCGGCAGCGGCGACCGGGACTACGGCTTCGAGACCCTGGCGATCCATGCCGGCGCACAGCCCGAGCCGGTGACCGGCGCGCGCCAGACGCCGATCTTCCAGAACACCTCCTACGTCTTCCACGACGCCGACCACGCCGCCTCGCTGTTCAACCTGATGGAGCCGGGCTTCGTCTATTCCCGCCTCGCCAACCCGACCAACGCCGTGCTCGAGGAGCGTCTGGCGGCGCTGGAGGGCGGCGTCGGCGGCACGCTGGTCGCCACCGGCCACGCCGCGCAGATCCTCGCCCTGTTCCCCCTGATGGCGCCGGGCTGCGAGGTCGTCGCCGCCAACAAGCTCTACGGCGGCTCACTTAACCAGATGGGCAACAGCTTCAAGAAATTCGGCTGGAAGGCGCAGTTCGTCGATCCGGAAGACCCGGAGAATTTCCGCCGGGCCTTGAGCGACGACACGCGGGCGCTGTTCGTCGAGAGCATCGCCAACCCCGGCGGCGTGATCGTCGATCTGGAAGCGATCGCCGCGGTCGCGCACGAGGCCGGCGTGCCCCTTATCGTCGACAACACGATGGCGACGCCCTGGCTGTGCCGCCCCATCGACTTCGGCGCCGATATCGTCGTCAACTCGACGACCAAGTTCCTGTCCGGCAACGGCACCTCGCTGGGCGGCGCGGTCGTCGATACCGGCGATTTTCCGTGGCTCAGTCACGCCGACAAATTCCCGAGCCTGGCCCGGCCGGCGCCGGAATATCACGGCCTGACCTTCGCCGAGACTTTCGGCACGCTGGCCTACACGACCTACGCCCACGCCGTTTCGCTGCGCGATCTCGGCGCCAGCCAGCAGCCGATGAACGCCTGGCTGACCCTGCTCGGGCTGGAGACCCTGCCGCTGCGCATGGAGCGGCACTGCGCCAACGCGCTCACCGTCGCCGAATGGCTGGAGGGCCATCCGGCGGTCGAGTGGGTGTCCTACGCCGGGCTGCCGTCGAGCCCGTTCAACGCCCTGCAACAGAAATACATGCCGCGCGGCGCCGGCTCGGTCTTCACCTTCGGGCTCAAGGGCGGCTACGAGGCCGGCATGCGGCTGGTCGAGACCGTCGAGCTGTTCAGCCATCTCGCCAATGTCGGCGACGCCCGCTCGCTGATCCTGCATCCGGCGAGCACGACCCACCGGCAGCTGACCGACGAACAGCGCGCCGCCGCAGGCGCCGGCGACGACGTGATCCGCCTGAGCGTCGGCCTGGAGACCGCCGACGACCTGATCGCCGACCTCGACCGCTCCCTGCGCGCAACAACTATTCGGGCGGCGGCGGAATAGGACCGGCGGGGCGGTACTATTGTTGGAAATTGGAGAAGGCAGGTAGCCGGCGTAATTTGGACATTTTGCGGCCACCCGTTCGCTCGGTCTTTCGACCGTCCAACCTACCGCGCCGCCCGGGTTGCCTGGCCCTACACCTTCCAAAATACATTCCGTGCCGCCCCGGCCGACCGAAGGGAGAGCCGGGGACCAGAGTCGCCCGGCACGACCTCAGCCTGTGGCTCTGGGCCCCGGATTTCCGCTTCGCTCTATCCGGGGCGGCACCGAAGGGCGGTTAACGGTGTCGGTTATCGGGACAGCAGCGGGATGCAAACGCACAGTTACAGACAAAATCTCCGAAGGAAGCCTCTCCCATGGCCCCCGAAAAACTCGATCTTAAAGAGCGGCAGCGTGACCGGGCGTTTGCGCCCTCGTCGGGCGTCGCAATCCTCACGACCTGCGACGGTGCGGGCCGGGTCAATGCCGCGGCCTATGGCAGTTGCGTGCGCGTCAGCCACGAACCGCTCGATATCGCCTTCACGGCCTACGCAGCACACGACACGGTCGCCAATCTCGGCGAGGTGCCCGAATTCACCGTCAATCTGCCAAGGTTCGATCCGGACCTGCTGGCCAGATTGCAGACCGTCGGCCTGCCCTTCGCGCGCGGCGTGAACGAGCTGGAGAGAGCCGGCCTGACCGCGCTGGCCGCCCGCGCCGTGCGCCCGCCCCGGGTCGCCGAATGTCCGCGCCATTTCGAATGCCGGGTCATCTGGACCAGGGAATGGGACGGACGGTTCATGGTCGTCGGCCGAGTCGTCGCCGCCTCGGTCGATGCCGACTGCGTGGACGACCTGGGATTCCTCGTCTGGGACCGCGCCAGGCCCGCCCACACCTGCGGCGCGGCCTATATCGACATGTTCGTTCCGGCCTTCGAGCCGGTCGCCGTCGCGCCCAACTACGAAGGGCCCGAACGGCAGGCCTACGAGGAAAACGCCCGCCGGATGCGGGAAGAAGGCTGACCGGGCCGATTGCTTCCTGCCCGCACGCGCCGCTTGCCCGGAGGCGGAGCGGCCGATAAGCAGACCGGCATGGACAGCGACCGACCCGGCGGCCTGACCGCATTCCCATCGAACAGGGACGGCGACGCCGCGAACGACGCGGCGGCGGCCGGGATCGGCAATCCCCTGCTGCGGCTGGAGGACGCGCGCTTTCTGCGCGGCAACGGGCGCTTCGTCGAGGATATCGCGCTGCCGGGCGAAGCACGCACCGTCTTCCTGCGCAGCCCGCACGCCCACGCCCGGATACTCGGCCTTTCCATTGCCGAAGCGGAGTCGATGCCGGGCGTGCTGGCGGTCCTCACCGGTGCGGACGTTGCCGCCGATGGGCTGGGCAGCGTGCCCTGGGAGGTTCGCCCGCCGACTGATGCGCCAGACGGCAGTCTGCCCCCTTTGGGCGATCCGTCGGTCGCCGCGCCGCAACCCTTGATCGCCGCGGATTCCGCCCGTTTCTGCGGCGAGATCGTCGCCATGGTCGTCGGCGAAACGGAGGCCGCCGCCCGCGACGCCGCCGAGCGCATTGCCGTGGAGTACGAGCCCCTGCCCGCCGCGGCCGACAGCGCGGAAGCCGCGGCCCCGGCGGCCCCGGCTTTGTGGCCCCAGGCGCCCGGCAATTGCGCCTTCACCATCGATCTGGGAGACAGGGAAGCGACGGCGGCAGCGTTCGCGGAAGCCGCCCATATCGAGCGCATCGAGCTCGCCAGCAACCGGATCTTCGGCGCGCCGATCGAGAACCGCTGCTATATCGGCGTCCCGGAGGCGGACAGCGGCCGCATGGTTCTCCATTGCGCGGCGGGCAAGCCGCATTCGACGCGCAAGACCCTGGCGGCGGACATTTTCGACGTGCCGGAGGAGCGGATTGCGGTGAAGGTGCCGGATGTCGGCGGCGGCTTCGGCATTAAGAATGTCCTTTATCCGGAGGAGTGCCTCGTCCTGTGGGCGGCCCGGCGGCTCGGCCGGCCCGTCAAGTGGATCGGCGGACGCGAGGAAGGCCTGCTGAGCGACGTCGGCTGCCGCGAGCAAACCAACCGCGCCGAGATGGCGCTGGACAGCGACGGGCGCATCCTCGCCGTCCGCGTGCGCTCGACCGGCAATCTCGGCGCCTATCTGGCGCCGCGCGGTGTCGTCTCGCTGCGCAACTCCGGTTATGTCCTCGGCAATGTCTATGGCGTGCCGGCGGTCGACTACGAACTGCGCGCCTATCATTCCAACACCGCGCCGACCTGCAATTTCCGCGGCGCCGGCGAACCGGAAGGCATCAACATCGTCGAGCGGCTGGTCGACGCCGCGGCGCGGCGGCTCGACCGCGACCCCGTCGATTTGCGCCGGCGCAACCTGCTGCCGCCGGACGCGCTGCCGCGCACCAACCCGGCCGGCCTCGTCCAGGATACCGGCGATTACGCTGGGATCCTCGACGCCGCGCTCGACCTGGCGGACCGCGACGGCTTCGCAGCGCGGCGACGGCAATCCGGGAGCCGAGGCCTGCGGCGCGGCTTCGGCATCGCCATGCACGTCTACATGTCGGGATTCAACTTTACCGAAGCGACCCGGTTGGTCGTCGGCAACGACGGCGGGATCGACCTCCTGATCGGCGCACAGTCCGCCGGACAGGGGCACGCCACGACGTTTGCACAGGTTGCGGCGGCGCGCCTCGGCATCGATCCCGCGCGCATCCGCGTCGTCCAGGGCGATACAGAGCGGATCGGGACCGGCTCCGGCACCGGCGCGAGCCGCTCGCTGAGCATCGGCGGCTCTTCGACCCTGCTGGCCGCGGACGCCCTGGTCGAAACCGGGCGGGACCTGGCGGCGCAGACGCTGGAAGCCGCCGCCGGCGACGTCACCTACGAACGCGGCGTCTTCTCCATCGCCGGCACCGACCGCCGGATCGATCTGGCGGCGCTCGCCGGGCTTGCGGCGCAGGACGGAGGAGAGTTGGAGGCTTCGGCGAATTACCGGCCGGAGCACGGCACCTCGGCGGCCGGCTGCAATATCTGCGAGGTCGAGGTCGATCCGGAGACCGGCGCCGTGGCACTGGACCGGTATATCATCGCGCAGGACGCCGGAAAAATAGTCAATCCGGTCGTGGTCGAAGGCCAGATTCACGGCGGCATCGCAACCGGTATCGGCCAGGCCCTGCTCGAACATGCGATCTACGAGCCGGACAGCGCGCAACTGCTGACCGGCTCCTTCATGGACTATGCGCTGCCCCGGGCGGACGACGTGCCGCCGCTGAAGCTGCTGCTGCACGAAGTCCCTTCGGCGCACAATCCGCTCGGCGCCAAGGGCATCGGCGAAGCCGGCGGCGTGGGCACGGCGCCAGCTGTCGTCAACGCGATCCTCGATGCGCTGGCGCCGCTCGGCGTCCGCCATATCGACATGCCGGCGACGCCGCACCGGATATGGCAGGCGATCCGGCAGGCACAGGCCGAGACTCCCAATTCCGCGGCGGAGACCGGCCATGCATGACGGCATGTTCCAGGAGTGGCCCCGCAAGGTCTGCCACGGCCGCGGCAGCGTCGCCCGGCTGCCTGAATTGATGGCCGAATTCGGCCGGTCGCGCGCCTTGGTGGTCTGCGGCCGGACGGTCGCTTCCGGGCCGATGCTGGAAAGAGTCCGGCTGTCGCTCGGCGACCGGCTGGCCAGCGTCTATGACGGCATCACCGCGCATACACCCTATGCCTGCGTATTGGAGGCGGCGGCGCAATTCGACGCCTGCGGCGCGGATACCGTTGTCAGCGTCGGCGGCGGCAGCGCGATCGACGGCGGCAAGGGCATCGCCCTGCTCCGCGCAACCGGCGGCGAGTTCGCGCCCTACACCATCGACTTCGGCGCCAAGGGCATGGAACGCGCCGCGATGCCCGACCCCGGCATCGCCCACATCGCCGTGCCGACCACGGCGGGGTCGTCCAGCGACGTCATGCCGACGGCCGGCCTGCGCGACCCCGAGAAGCGCACCAAGCTGCTGTTCTGGGACCGGCGCATGGTGCCGGACGCGACGATCCTCGACCCGGAGATGGCCATTTTCGCCGACCCGGTGCTGAGCGCGCTCACCGGCATGACCGCAATGGCCCGCTGCATCGAAGCCCTCTACGCGCGCACCCGGCAGCCGGTGACGACCGGCCTGTCGCTGCACGGCGCACGGCTGCTGCGCCGGGCGCTGCCGCGCGCCCTCGAAAAACCCGACGACCTGGACGCGCGCGCAGGCTGCCAGATGGCCTGCCTCATGTCCGGCGTCGCCGGCATCAACACGATGGTGTGCGTCGTCCACGCCCTCGGCCATATCTTCGGCGGCCGGCACGGTTTGCAGCACGGCATTGCCCATTCGATCCTGCTGGCGCCGGCGATGCGCCACCTGCTGCCGGCGCTGGGCGGCGACCAGATCTGGGTCGCCGACGCGATGGGGGTCCACAGCGAAGGCCTTTCGCCGGACGAAGCCGGCGCGCTTGCCGCCGATGCCATGTCCGAACTGGTCGGCGCGCTGCCGATCCCGCAGCGGCTTGCCGATGTCGGCCTTACCGACGCCGATCTCGGTCCGATCGCGGCACAGGCGATGGACGATTACATGATGCCCCACGTCCCGCGGCCGGTGACGGTGGACGAAGTGGAAGACCTGCTGCGGGAAGCGCTGTGACCGGCGCCTCGAACGGCAGGGCGCCCGGCCGGCCCGCGGCGCGCGTCCTCGCCGACTGGACGGCCGGCCTGCGATGGGCGGACGTGCCGGCGGCGCAGCATCGGCTGATCGGCCTGCGCGTGCTGGATACGCTCGGCCTCATCCTTGCCGGTTCCTCGACCGACGCGGCGGCGGCAGTTCGCCATATCGCCGGACGTCAGGGGGTTTCCGGCGAGGCCGGCATCCTCGCCGAAGGCGGCCGGGCGGCGGCGGCCTGGGCGGTCTTCGTGCACGGCGTGACCGCCCATTGCCGCGATTTCGACGATACCTTTCAGGATTCGGTCGTCCATCCCGGCTCGGTCGTCGTGCCGACCGCCCTGGCGGCCGGCGAATCCTGCGGGGCGAACGATACCGACATTGCCGCGGCCATCGTCGCCGGTTACGAGGTGGCCGCGCGGCTGGGCAGCGTTGCGGGCCGGCGTTTCCACGTCCGCGGCCTGCACGCCACCGGCGTCGTCGGCCCGTTCGCGGCGGCGGCCGCAGCCGGTCGCCTCATGGGTCTGGACGGCGCGGCGATCGCAAATGCTTTCGGCCTTGCCGGCAGCATGGCGGGCGGCCTGATGGCTTTCGTGGCCGACGGTTCGTGGTCGAAATGGCTGCACGCCGGCTGGGCGGCCCATGGCGGCATCGTGGCCGCGCAGATGGCGGCGCAGGGCTTCCGCGGCCCTGCCGGCGTGCTGGACGGCCGGCACAATCTCTATTCCGCGCTGCTGGACGGCGAGGACATTGCCCCGGCCGACCCGGCCGAAATCGGGACCGAAACCCTGACCGGGGGCCTCGGTGCGGACTGGCGCGGCGCGGAAGCCCATTTCAAATACTATCCCTGCGCCCACGTCATTCAGCCTTATCTCGACGCCGCCATCGACCTGCGGCGCGAGCATGGCCTCGGTGCGGGCGACATTGCCGGCGGCGTCTGCCGGATCGCGCCCTGGGCGGCGCAAATCGTGTGCGAGCCGCGGGCCGACAAGCTCCGGCCTGACAGCGAGATGGCGGCGATCGCCAGCCTGCCCTACCTGCTGGCGGTGGCACTCACCGATGGTGCAGCGACGCTCGATGCGCTGGATGCCGCATCGCGCAACGATCCGGCAATCCTCGATCTGGCGAGGCGGCTGACCCACAAGGACGATCCGGCGCTCGGCCAGGGCTTCGACGGCGTGCTGATCCTCGACCTGGGCGATGGCTCACGGCTCGAACGGCCGGTTTCCTCCGCGCCGCCCGACCCGGACAAGGTGCTCGGCAAGTTCCGCGCCAACGCCGGGCGCGCGACCGATGCAGAACTGCCGCAGGCGCTCGAACGGGCCGTTCTCGGCGACCCGCTGCCCGATTTCGCACGGCTCTTTGCACTCTTTGGCAGCGTCTCCGTTTGAAATCCCGGTAGGCGCAGGCCGTGATCCTGATGAGAAATCCGGGTTAAGGCAGCGGAGAGACCGGTAGAACCCTCACGGTATCCCGGCCGGCTTCGGGCCGCCGGCGGCCCAGTCGAGCAGCTCGACCGTGTGGACCACGGGCGCCCCGGCATCGCCGGCGAGCTGCATTGTGCAGCCGATGTTGCCGGTGGCGATAACGTCGGGCTGAGTTCGCCGCAGGTTTGCGATCTTGCGCGCCTTCAGGCGGCCGGCGAGTTCCGGCTGCAGCATGTTGTAGGTGCCTGCCGAGCCGCAGCAAAGATGGCCTTCCTCCGGTTCCTTGACTGCAAATCCGGCCCTACGCAGCAGGTCGACCGGCGCTGTCTTGATCTGCTGGCCGTGCTGCATCGAGCAGGCCGAATGGTAGGTCACGGACATTTCCGCCGTTGCGCGCACCGCGCTCATGTCCAGGCCGGCGAGAAACTCCGCAATGTCCTGCGCGAGTGCGGAAACTCGCGCCGCCTTTTCGGCATAGGCCGGATCGTCCCGGAACATGTGGCCGTAGTCCTTGACCGTGGTGCCGCAGCCGGAAGCGTTGATGACGATGGCGTCGAGCCCCTTGCCGTCGGCCTCGGCGGTCCAGGCGTCGATCATGGCCTTCGCCTGGGCGTGGCTCGCCTCGGTCCGGCCCATGTGATGCACGAGGGCGCCGCAACAGCCGGCCGGCCGCGCGATGACGACCTCGACGCCGAGCCGGTTGAGCAGGCGCACGGTAGCCTCGTTGACCTGCGGCCCGAGAACCTGCTGGGCGCAGCCGGCCAGCATGGCGACCCGCTTGCCGGCCGGCTCGCCGCCCGAACCCGTTTCGGGGGCCGGGAAGACTGCTTCCCGGTCGGCCCAGCCCGGCCCCGGCACCTTTGCCGGCAGCAGGTCGAGCATGGTGCGCAGCCGCTTCGGCATGAGCGCCCGGAACGGCCGGGCCAGCGAGCCGGCGATCAGCATCGCGCGGAACAGGCCGGGCCGCGGCAGCAGCAGGGCGATGAAGGCGCGGGTCAGCCGGTCGACGAGCGGGCGCTCGTATGTCTCCTCGATATGCGCCCGGCCGTGATCGACCAGGTGCATGTAGTGGACCGAGGCGGGGCAGGTCGTCATGCAGCTCAGGCACGAGAGGCAGCGGTCGATATGCTTGACCTCCTCGGCGGTCGGCGGGCGGTCCTCCTCGATAAAGCTCTTCAGCTGGTAGATGCGGCCGCGTGGGCTGTCGAGCTCGTCGCCGAGCAGAACATAGGTCGGACAGGTCGCGGTGCAGAAGCCGCAATGCACGCAGGAGCGCAGGATGCCGTTGACCGTTTCGATGGCCGGATCGGCGAGCTGCGCCAGGGTGAAATTCGTCTGCATGCCCTACCCCATCCTGCCGGGATTGAGCACGCCGCTGGGGTCGAACTGCTCGCGCAGCCGCTCGCTCAGCGCGGCGACCGGCGCCGGCTGGGGCTGGAACACCGGGACGGCAGCGCGCAGCGCGTCCGGTCCGCGCACCAGCGTGGCGTGGCCGCCGCAGCCGGCGGCGGCGGCGCGGACCCGGTTTGCCGCGGCTTCGTCGGGCGGTGCCGACAGCCAGACCAGCCCGCCGCCCCAGTCGGAGAATTGTTCGGCGCCGGTATCCCGCACGAGGTCCGGCAGAAAACCGGCGGCTGCGGCGGGCGGCGCGGACAGGCGCCAGACCGCCCTCGCCGGCTCTCCGGCGAAATACGAGACGTCCCGTACTTCGGCCCACAGGGCCGCGGAGTTGCGGCCGTGCAGTTCCTCCGTCGCGCCCCGCCCACCCAGCAGGGTGCGCAAAGCCGCGCAGCGATGCTCGACCGACGGCCCCGGCCCCTCGACCCGGACCGCCGTGACCGGCGTTCCGGGATCGTGGACAAAGCCGACCGCCGATTGCGCCGCGATGCCGGCCGGCAGATGCGCAGCGCCGGATACCTCGTGGGAAGAGTTGAGCGCTGCCGCCATGGCCGCCGCCGCCCGCTCGTCGTCCAGGCCATAAACCAGCACGGTTCGCGTCTTCTCGCCCGCCGGCAGCACCTTCACTGTCACCTCGCTGAGCACGGCGAGCGTGCCGAACGACCCGGCCATCAGCTTGCACAGATCGTAACCGGTGACGTTCTTCATCACCCGGCCGCCGGACTTGAAGGTCTCGCCCCGGCCGCTGACGCCGATGAAGCCGAGGAAATGGTCGCGCGCTGCGCCCGCCTTGATGCGCCGCGGCCCGGCCAGGTTGGCCATGAGCGCGCCGCCCAGCGTCTGCTGCCCGGCGGGACGGCCAAACAGCGGTCCGAAATCCGGCGGCTCGAAAGCGAACTGCTGGCCGCTTTGCGCCAATGCCGATTCGACCTCGGCGAGCGGCGTCGCCGCTGCTGCCTGCAGGATCAGTTCTTCCGGCTCATAGAGCCGGATGCCGGCGAACGATGACATGTCGAGCACATGGTTGGTTTTAAGCGGCCTGCCCCAGCCCCGCTTGGTGCCGCCGGCGACGATCTCCAGCGGCGCCTGTTCGGCGACCGCCCAGCGGACGGCATCCAGAATATCGTCATGGGTCTTTGGCGAGAGGCTCTCGGTCACGGCGGTCAGAACCGCGGCAGATCGGGGAATCGCGTTTGGCCGCCGTGGATATGGACCCGGCCCAGTTCGGCGCAGCGGTGCAGCCGGGGGAAGACCTTGCCTGGGTTGAGCAGCTGGTCCGGGTCGAAGGCGCATTTCACGCGCTGCTGCTGCTTGAGATCGTCCTCGCTGAACATTTCGCCCATAAGATCCCGCTTCTCGACGCCGACGCCGTGTTCGCCGGTCAGCACGCCGCCGACCTCGACGCAGAGCTTGAGAATGTCCGCGCCGAATTCCTCGGCCCGCTCCAGTTCGCCAGGCACATTGGCGTCGTAGAGGATCAGCGGATGCAGGTTGCCGTCGCCGGCATGGAAGACGTTGGCGACGCGCAGGCCGTAATGCGCCGACATCTCGCTCATCCGGTCCAGAACCTCGGGCAGGCGGGCGCGGGGGATCGTGCCGTCCATGCAGTAATAGTCCGGCGAGATGCGGCCGACCGCCGGGAAGGCGTTCTTGCGCCCGGCCCAGAAGGCGACCCGCTCCTCCTCGGTCCGGCTGACGCGAATTTCCGTTGCGCCCTGGCCGCGCGCCAGTCCGTCGACCCGCTCGATCAGATGGTCGACCTCGGCCGCCGGCCCGTCGAGTTCGACGATCAGCAATGCCTCGACATCCAGCGGATAGCCGGCATGGACGAATGCCTCGGCGGCGTGGATCGCCGGCCGGTCCATCATCTCGATCCCGGCCGGGACGATTCCCGAGCCGATGATCGCACCGACCGTCGCCCCGGCCGCCGCGCTGGACGGAAAGCCGATCAGCAGGGCGCGCATGGTCTCCGGCGCCTTGAGCAGCCGCACCGTGACTTCGGTGACGACGCCGAGCAACCCCTCGGAGCCGACGGTGAGCCCGAGCAAATCGTAGCCCGCGGCATCGAGATGCTTGCCGCCGAGGCAGATCAGCGTGCCGTCCATCAATGCCATCTGGACGCCGAGGACGTTGTTGGTCGTCAGCCCGTATTTCAGGCAGTGCACGCCGCCGGAATTCTCCGCCACGTTGCCGCCGATGGTGCAGGCGATCTGCGACGACGGATCGGGCGCATAATAGAAGCCGTCCTGCTGCACCGCCTGCGTGATCGCCAGATTGGTGACGCCTGGCTGGACGACGGCGCAACGGTTGGCATAGTCGATGTCGAGGATCCGGTTGAACTTGCCGAGGCCGAGCAGCACGCCATCCTCCAGCGGCAGCGCGCCGCCGCTGAGCGAGGTGCCCGCGCCGCGCGGCACGACCCGGACGCCCGCGCCATGGCAGTAGCGCAGCACCGCGCAGACCTGCTCGACCGTCTCCGGCAGCACGACGACCATCGGCAGTTGCCGGTAGGCGGTGAGCCCGTCGCACTCGTAGGGCCGCCGGCCGGTCTCGTCGTCGATCACCCCTTCGCCGGGCACGATGGCGCGCAGGGCGGCGACGATCTCCGCGCGCCGGCCGAGGACGTCGCGGTCGGGGTCCGGCATGGTGAGCATAGTCCGGTTTTACTCCCGTCCCACGCGGTTGCCTAGCGTCTCGGCAAATTGCGGAAACCTGCCGAGGACGCCGATTCGACGCTCAACCGACGATGTGGTTAGCTGCCCGGCCATGCTCCGCGGTCCCGCTTTCGACGAAATGACCGATCCGGCGGGCGGGCCGCGGCCGGCCTGGGCGGCGCTGCAATCCTGGCTGGACGCGACGCCGCTTGACCTGCTGCACCGCAAGCACGGCGAGGCCGAAGCCCTGTTCCGGCGCCTCGGGATCACTTTTTACCTCTACGGCGACGGCGCGGCCGCCGAACGGATGATCCCGTTCGACGTGCTGCCGCGCATCCTGTCGGCCGCCGAGTGGTCGACGATCGAACGCGGCTGTATCCAGCGGGTGCGGGCGCTCAACATGTTTCTGCACGATATCTACCACGAGCAGGAAATCCTCCGGGCCGGCCGTATCCCGCCGGACCTGGTGATCGGCAACCGCGCCTACCGGCCGGAAATGGCCGGCGTCGACCTGCCCGGCAAGGTCTATTCCCACATCGCCGGCATCGACATCGTGCGCACCGGGCCGGACGATTTTCTCGTGCTGGAGGACAATCTGCGCACGCCGTCGGGCGTCTCCTACATGCTGGAGAACCGGGAAACCACGATGCGGCTGTTTCCGGACCTGTTCGCCGGCATGAGTGTCCGTCCGGTCGGCAGCTATCCGGACCAATTGTTGCAGAACCTGCGCGCCGTGGCGCCGCCCGGGCGGCCAGACCCGGCGGTCGTCCTGCTGACACCGGGCCGGCTGAACGCCGCCTATTTCGAACATGTCTTCCTGGCCGAGCAGATGGGCGTCGAGCTGGTCGAGGGCCGGGACCTGTTCGTCGACGGCGGCCGGATCTTCATGCGCACGACCGGCGGGCCGGAGCAGATCGACGTGATCTACCGCCGGATCGACGACGATTTTCTCGATCCGCTGGCCTTCGACCCGGAGTCCGTGCTCGGCGTGGCCGGGCTGCTCTCGGTGGTGCGCGGCGGCGGCGTGACGCTGGCCAACGCCATCGGCGCCGGCGTCGCGGACGACAAGGCGATCTACAGCTTCGTGCCGGAGATCGTCCGCTTCTACCTGGGCGAAGAGCCGGTCCTGGCCAACGTGCCGAGCTACTTGCTGCGCAATCCGGAGGATTGCCGCTATGTGCTCGAGCATCTGGACGAGCTGGTGGTCAAGGAGGTCCACGGCTCCGGCGGCCACGGCATGCTGATCGGCCCGAAGGCGAGCCGGCAGGAGCGCGAGGCCTACCGCGCCCGCATCCTCGCCGATCCGGCCGCCTTCATGGCCCAGCCGACCCTGGCGCTGTCGACCTGCCCGACCCTGGTCGAGGACGGCATCGCGCCGCGCCACGTCGATCTCAGGCCCTTCGTGCTGTCGGGCGAGGTCACATCGCTGGTGCCGGGCGCCTTCACCCGCGTGGCATTGCCGGAAGGCTCTCTGGTGGTGAATTCCTCCCAGGGCGGCGGCACCAAGGACACCTGGGTGCTGGACGCATGACGAACCCGGCCCGAACGGCGGACGGCAGCCGGCCATGCTGAGCCGCAGCGCCGAAAATCTTTACTGGATGTCGCGCTATATCGAGCGCGCCGAGAACGCCGCGCGGGTGCTCGACGTATCCTACCGGATGTCCCTGATGCCGGCCGCCGCGCCCAAGGAATCGCTCTACTGGCAACCGGCCATCGAGATCGGCAACGATCCCGCCGCCTTCAGGGCGCGGTTTGGCGAGGCCGGCCAGAGCAACGTCCTGCGCTTCACAGTGCTCGACCGGTCCAACCCGTCGAGCGTCTACTCCTGCATCCGGGCGGCGCGCGAGAATGCCCGGGCCGAACGGACCCGGATCAGCAGCGAGATGTGGGAGGCGCTCAACGAGACCTGGTTGGCGGTCGCCGACCTCGATGCGGCGCGGCTCGACACCTGGGGCCTGCGCGCCTTCTTCGACTGGGTCAAGAGCCGGTCTCACCTGTTCCGGGGCGTAACCGTGGGCACCGCATTGCAGGACGACGCCTTTCATTTCATCCGGATCGGCACCTTCATCGAGCGGGCGGACAGCACGGCGCGCATCCTCGACGTGAAATACCACGTCCTGCTGCCGAGCGGCGAGGAGGCCGGCGGCTCGGTCGACTACTACCAGTGGGGCGCGCTCTTGCGCTCGGTCAGCGCCTTCCGCGCCTACCGCAACGTCTACCGGCGCGAGATCGCGCCCTGGCGGGTCGCCGAACTTCTGATCCTGCACCCGGCCTTTCCGCGCTCGCTGGCCGCCTGCCTCGCCGGGGTCGACCGCACGCTCGGGCTGCTCGCGCCGTCCGGGCGCCTGGAATGCGTGCGCCTCGCCGGCGAGTTGTACGCCGATCTGCGCTATGGGAAGATCGACGACATATTCCGCAGCGGCCTGCATGAATTCCTGGAGGATTTCATCGGCCGCAACAACCGGCTGGCCGGCCAGCTGCAGAGCGATTTCATGATGTCGTCAGTCGTGGAATAGCCGTCCATGCACCTGCGGATCGAAAGCGCAACGACCTACGCCTACGACCGGCCGCCCCGGCACAGCACACAGTATCTCCGGCTGACGCCGCAATCCGGGCCGGGCCAGACGGTCGGGCGATGGGACATCTCGGCGCCGGGTGCGCTCACGGCCTGGAACGACATGTTCGGCAATCGCTGTCACACGCTCAGCGTCGAGCGGCCGGGCCCGGCCCTGGAAATCGCCGTTGCCGGTACCGTCGAGACCAGGGATACCGCCGGAATCCTGCCGCCCTCCCCTGCCGATGCCCTGCCCGACGCCGTCTATCTGCGCGACACCGGCTACACCGGGGCGGACCACGGGATCGCGGACTTCGCGGAGCCATGGCGCGACGCCTGCCGGGCCGACCGGCTGGCCGGGCTGCACGAATTGATGACCGCGATCCATGCCGAAATCGCCTATGTCGAGGGCGCGACGAGCGTGCTGACGACCGCCGGCGAGGCCTTCGCCGAGCGGCGCGGCGTGTGTCAGGACCATGCCCATATCCTGATTGCCGCGGCCCGCAGCCTCGGCATCCCGGCGCGTTATGTCAGCGGCTATCTGTGGACCGGCGAGACCGGCGAGACAGGCGCCGGCGGCGCAGCGTTCAGCGCCAGCCACGCCTGGGCCGAATGCCGGATCGAGGAGCTGGGCTGGGTTTCCTTCGATCCGGCCAACGGCGTGTGCGCGAACGATGCCTATGTCCGGGTGGCCGTCGGCTTCGACTATGCCACCGCCTGCCCGGTCCGCGGCGTGCGCACCGGCGGCGGCGGGGAGCGCATGACCACCGAAATCCGCCTGTTCCGCGAGGACGAACCGGCAATCCTGCAGGCGGAACGGGAAGCATAGGCGGAGCCAGCGGCCGGAACTCCAAGATGCTTCGAACCGACGTATAGCGGCGGCATTTGAGCACGGATTTCGTACCAATACCTGTCGGACTGGTGCATCCGACTCAGAAAATCTATATTCTCTTCCAGATCAGAGGAAAGATTATGAGAAAATCGCACGAGGATCTGGCCCTGTCCGCGAATGAGGCAGCTTGCGTCACGGAAATCCCCTTGAAGCAGGTTCACCGTTTCATCGACGCGGGACTATTGGGCGATGCGGTAAAAATTCGGAAAGGTGTGCGTACCGTTCCCGTGACGGCGCTTGTCGGACTCAAGCTCGCCAATGCGACGGCCCGGATACTGACCCTTGAGGGAAGGCGGCGGTTGGTCCGACGTCTCCTTGACGACCCCAAAGCCAAATCGATCCGGGAAGAAGCTGTCTCGGTGGATGTGCGTCCTATGAAGCACGAAGTTCAGCGTGGGCTTTCGAATTTGGAGGCGGCAAAGAAGATGGTCGCGGCCGACAAGGATGTCCTGGGCGGAACGCCTTGTCTCAAGGGCACCCGGATCTCCGTTCACGACATCGCCGAAATGTTGGCCAACGGCAACGGTGTTTCTGCAATCCTCGCGGCCTATCCCGCGCTGAACGAACGGCAAGTGGCGGCCTCGGCGATCTTTGCCAGGGCGTATCCCCGTCGCGGCCGTCCGCGCCGGGATCAAGCGTGGTGGAAAGCTGAACCGCGGGTGTCGAAGGTAACCAAGCTCGAAAAGCCGGTTCCGGCTTCGTGAAGTTCCTGGTCGATGAATGCTTGAGCCCCGATCTGGTCGCTGTTGCACGGAATCGGGGCTTTCCTCAATCGACGCACGTAACCTGGCTTGGGCTGACGTCCCGGAAAGACTGGACCATCGTGCAGCGCGCCATCGAAGATGGTTATGTGCTGGTCACGAACAACACAACCGACTTTGCACCGCTCGTCGGACGCCAGGATTTGCATGCCGGTCTTGTGTGTCTGAATGCGGTGCCGGGTCTTATGAGCCTGGAGGCCCAGAAAGCCCTGTTCGAGCAAGCCTTGGACGAGCTGGCTGGAAAGGAACCCGTCAACAAGGTGGTCGAGATTACCCTTGTAGACGATCGATCGGTGAAAACGGATCGATATGATTGTCCGCCGGAATCCCGGGAAGAAGCGGAATAACACCATGACCAACCGGATGACCTACAACGGAAATGCGGACCGTCTCGAATGCGACGACCAATACGTTCGGTGTTCCCGGCGGATCGCTGGAATCCGTGACGGCGTCGGCATCTACGCCGACACTGTCGGCGAACTGAGAGCGGCCTTCCGCGAATCGGTCGACGACTACATCGAGACCTGCGCCAAAATCGGCAAGGAACTGAAGCGGCCCGGTCGCCGAACAATCCAAACGACGATTTCCGGAACGACCTGAGAATAGCCCGAACGATGGACAATCGAACGGCGGGAAAAGCGGCGCATCCAGCAAGCAGCACCGAGAGCGGGTTCTGGGCGCGGTTCGAGGATGCTGTGGCAGCGTCCGGCGGCAGCGCTGCGATCGTCTTCGAGGACCGCCCGGATTGCTCGTTCGATGAATTGCGCACACGCGCGCTTGCCCTCGCCGCCGCCTTGCGGGACCGCGGCGTCGAGCCCGGCGACCGGGTCGTCGTGCTGGCTGCGAACGGTCCGTGGTTCGTCGAACTGATACTGGCCGCCGCGCTGGCCGGCTTCGTGCTCGTGCCGGTCAACATCCGCCTGACGGCAACCGAAATCGCCTACATCTTCGATAACGCGGATCCGAAGATCGCCTTCGTGGACGGCACACGTCGGCAGGCCCTGTCCGGAGGCCTGTCCGGGGCCGGCGTCGCCCACGTTCCGCTGTTCGACGTCGCGGACGATCTGGAAGCGCTCGTGCAGGCCGCGCCGGATGCGGGAACCGACGCCCCGCTTGCCGCCGATCCCGGCGCTCCGTTTCTCCAGCTCTACACCTCCGGCACGACCGGCCACCCGAAGGGCGCGGTGCTCACCCAGCGCAGCATGGCGGCGATCGCGGAGGAAGGCGCGGCCCATCTCGGGCCCGTGCAGGCCGGCGACGTCATGCTGATCTGCCTGCCGATGTTCCACATCGCGGCCATTGACCTGATCGCGTTCGCCTTGGTCCGCGGCGCGACGATGGTAATTTTACCGGAGATGGTACCCGCACAGGTCGTCGCGGCGGTCAAGCAGCGCCGCGTGAACCGGACCCTGCTCGTCCCGGCGGTCATCCGCATGGTGGTCGAGCATCTGGAGGAATCGAACGACAGCCTGCCCTCGCTCGAAACCCTCATCTTCGGCGCCTCCCCGATGCCCGAAGAATTGATCGGCCGAGCACGGCGGGTCATGCCGGCTGCCGACCTGATCCACGTCTACGGGCTGACCGAGACCAGCGGCATGGTCACCTGGCTCCCGCCGGAACAGATCACAGCCGGGCAGCGGCTGCTGTCCTGCGGCAAAGCCCTGCCGTCGGGCGAAGTCGCGGTTGTCGACAACGCCGGGCGGCGGTTGCCCGACGGCACGGTCGGTGAAGTGGTCTACCGCGGCCCGCAGACCATGCAGGGCTACTGGCGCAACCCGGAGGCGACGGCCGACGCGGTCCGGGACGGCTGGTTCCACACCGGCGACGCCGGCTGTCTCGACGGCGAGGGCTATCTGTTTCTCTCCGACCGCATCAAGGACATGATCAAGACCGGCGGCGAGAACGTCTATCCGGCGGAGGTCGAGAACGTCATCCTCAAGCATCCGGCGATTGCCGACGCCGCGGTGATCGGCCTGCCGGACGAACGCTGGGGCGAAGCGGTCAGCGCCGTCGTCGTCGCCGCGGCCGGGCACGATCTCGCGCTGAAGGACTTGCAGGCTTTCACACGCAAGGAACTCGCCGGTTTCAAGATCCCGCGGCGCCTCGAAACGCTGGACCTCCTGCCGCGCAACGGCGCCGGGAAGATTCAGAAACACGTGCTGCGCGCGATGTTCACGGCGCGATAGCGGCTATTCCGGCGAACCGCACCATGACCGAATCATCGACCGCCATCGACCGCGCCGGCCCCCTGCAGGGCTACCATCCCTCGCCCTGGCCGGTGGAATGCGGCGGCAACCGGCGCCAGAAGGCGGCGGCAGGCGGCCTGCATGCGCGCGGCGCAACGCCCCGCGTCACGACACGGACGGACGACCGCTGGAACGTCATGTTTGTGCGCCGCGATGCCGGCGAGTTCTATCTCGGCGGCACGATGCCGGCGTTCCACGGACCGCCGCCGTTCGGCTGGTTGCAGCGCGTCGATCCCGAGAGCCTCGAACCACTTACCGAGTCGCCACACTTGCCGTGCGGCGACCATGTCTGGTGCGGCGCCATCGCGGCACACGAATCCGGCGACATCGTCAAGGTCAATGGCAGCTACATGCACCGGCTCAATCCGGACTGCCGTGTCGTCGCCGAGCGGCGACTGCCGGTCGACGGCGCCCATAACGGGCTGCTCATCCTGTCCGACGGCAGCATCGTAACCAAGGATCTGCGCCTCGCCGGACAGGGGGCATCGACCATCACGCGGTTGAAGCCGGACGGCCTGGAACTGCTTGGCGAACCGTTGCAGTTGCCGGAGGGCTCGATGGGCCGGATCGCCAGCGACCTCACCGGAGAGGGCGAATTCATCTACATCCCCGGCATCGAGCGCGTCTGGCGCATTCGCGTCGAACCGGACCGGCTGACGCTCGACCGGGACTGGGCGCCGCGCTACCGGACCGAGCCGGGCACGCAGGGGCTGGCCTGGGACGGCTGCATTTCCGGCGGCAGCCTCTGGATCATGGACAATGGCGACATCGATTCCCTGCGCGCGATCTTCTCACGCCGGCCGAACGGCCGCTTCGACGGGCCCGACGCCCGGCTGAGCTGGCGCCGCCCGGCGCCGTGGCGCGGGCGGCAGCGGCTGCTGCGGATCTCGCTGCAGGATGGCCGGGTCGATGCGATTTCGCCCTTCGACGCGGCGGGCGGGGGCATCATCGCGCCGCCCGTGAACGTCCCCGAACTGGGGCTCTGCATCGCGTGGGACAGCATCAACGGCGGGCTGGCCGGCCTTTCGACCGCCGGAGACGACCTCGCCGTCGCCTGGACGGTCGATGCCCGGCCGACCATGCAGCCCGTCGTGTTCCCCAAGACCGGCGAACTGGTCATCAACGACTATCGCGACGGCGACGACGGGCTGATCGTCGTCGACATGCGCGCCGGCGAAATCGTCAGCCGCGCCAGCACCGGCTCGCGCCTCGCCAACGGCATGTTCCTGACGCCCGGCGCCGACCGCGACGTCTATTATTGCTCGACCTTCGCCATCGCCCGGGTGCAGTGGCGGTAGGCAAATTCAACGGATAATCCCGCCGTTCGTTGCTCTGCTGCCCGAACCGTATCTCAAGGTGTCACCCCGGACGGAGCGCAGCGACGAACCGGAGTCCAAAACTATAGGCGAATGCTTATCGGGCAGGCCCTGGGGCCCGGCTCGCCCTTCGGTTGGCCGGGGCGACACATTTGGTTGGGCGTTAGCGTCGGTGTGAAAACCGTCCCTACAGCCCGGACACGAACTTCTTCAGGTCGGCGTTGAAGCGCTTGGCGTCCTCGATGAAGGGGGCGTGGCCGATGCCGTCATAGATGATGCGGGTCGATTTGCCGCCGGCGCCGTCCACCAGCCCTTTCATGATCTCGGTCGAGCGCGGCAGGACGTGCCGGTCCTTGCTGCCGTGGATGAAGAGCACGGGCACCTTGACCGTCTTGAGCGTCGGTGAATGATCGAGCGGACCGCCCTTGACGAAGCGGTCGATCACCATAGCGCGGCGGACATAGGGCGGCGTCTGCATGTTGTAGGCCAGCGCCTCCGCGGCCACGGCAGCGGGCAATGGCTTGCCCGGCACCATGTCGAGGAACCGCTTCGTACCCGCAAGCTGGCGCGCGTAGGCGCCGCAGGTCCTGGCCTTGCCGCAGCCGTCGAGATCGGCGCCCGGCGGGCCGGCGGGAATGCCAGCCATCGGGCCGGTATTCTCGATCACCCCCGGTCCCAGAACCATCTCCGGCCCGCCCTTGTCCGGCGGCCTGAGATCGAGATTGTATCCGGTGGCGACGAACACCATGGCCGAGAGCTTGCCCTGGCCGTGCGCCTTGACATAGTCGAGCAACGGCAGCCCGGCATAGGACCAGCCGACAAGCACGACATCCTTGAGCCCTTTGGCGGCGATGACGGCGGCGATATCGCCGGCCCACAACTTGCTGTCGATGTAATGCTTGGGATCGGCCGGCTTGGAGGAATAGCCGTGGCCGCGCATGTCGAAGGCGATCAGGCGATGGGTGTCGCCGAGATCGCTCAGCATCTGCTGGCGCCAGGCCGCGGCGCTCTGGGAAAAACCGTGCACGAACAGGATCGGCCGCCCGGTCGTCTCGCCGCTCTCGACGACGGCGATGCTCAGCCCGTCGGACGATGTTACGGTCGACGGCACCAGCCCGCGCAAACGCTCGGCCTGTGCGGGCTGGGCAAGCGCAGCAGCGAAGGCCGCTGCGGCGAGTATTGCGATCGTCCGTTTCATAGCAAACTTCCCGTTTCCTTGGATTTCGAACGCTAGGCGGTTCCCCGGAGGCTGTAAAGAAATTGTCCTGGGGCCGGTTTCGTCTCTTCGCAAACCGCGTCGGACAGGGCGGTTCGCAATTCCGTCCGGAAATGCCCATATTCCGCTAGTAACCGCCCCGGAGAGGCCATGACCTATTGCGTCGGCATCAAAGTGAACGAGGGCCTCGCTTTCGCCTCGGATTCGCGCACCAATGCGGGGGTCGACCGGGTTTCGATCTTCCGCAAGATGTTCGTGTTCGACCGGCCGGGCGACCGGCTGTTCGTGCTGCTCACGGCCGGCAACCTATCGGTCACCCAGTCGGTCGTCAGCATCCTGTCGCGCCAGTTGGGCGACGACAGCAACGGCCATGACCTGATGGCGGCGCCCTCCATGTTCGCCGCCGCCCGCATCGTCGGCAGCGTCATGCGCGAGGTTCAGGACCGGGATGGCGCCGCAATCCGGGCAGCCGGGGTGGACAGCGACGCCTCGGTCATCTTCGGCGGGCAGGTTCGCGGCGGCCGGACGCGGCTCTACCAGATCTACACACCGGGCAATTTCGTCGAAGCGACGCCGGAGACACCCTATTTCCAGAACGGCGAGGTGAAGTACGGCAAGCCGGTGCTCGACCGGGTCATCGTGCCGGAAACGCCCTTGATGGACGCCGCGAAATGCGCGCTGATTTCCATCGATTCGACCATGCGCTCCAACCTCTCGGTCGGCCCGCCGATCGACGTGCTGCTCTACCGGACCGATGCGCTCGCCATCGGCTACCGCGCCAGCCTGGAGGCCGACGACCCCTATCTGTCGGCGCTCAGCGAAAAATGGAGCCAGTCCCTCAACCGCGCCTTCCGCAGCGTCGAGGAACCGGACTGGCCGATCTAGGCCGGAATTTGCCGGCTCAGGCCGCCCGCCTTTTCGCGATGCCCGAGACCAGCCGGACCTTGCGCGGCGCGCCCATCCACATGCCGAGGATGGAGAGGCCGCAGGCACCGAGCGCAAACCACCAGGCGAGGTCGTAGCTGCCGGTCCGGTCGTAGAGTTCGCCGGTGAGCCAGGGGCCGCAAGCCGCGCCGATCGAGATGATCATGCCGAAAGCACCGAAAATCTGGCCGAATCGGCGGCACTGGAAGACCTCGGCCAGGATCGCGCCGAATATGGAGGCCATGCCATAGCCGAGCGCGCCCTGCCCGGCCACCATGATCCAGAGCAGGAGCTCGCTCGGGTTGTCGCGCATCGCCAGGAGCAGGCCATAGCAGAGCACGAAACCGAGGGTGGAGAGCGTCCAGGCCCATTCCCGGCCGATCCGGTCGCTCAGGCCGCCCATGCCGATCTGTCCGACCACGCCGAACAGGCCGACCAGCCCCAGCGCGAAGGCTGCAGCAGCCGGCGCAAAGCCGATCTCGCCGAGATACTGGGTCTGATGCACCTGGACCGCATACCAGACATACATGCCGAAGAAGAGGCCGAGGCCGAGCCACCAGAAGCGGACCGTCGCCATGGCGCCGAAGAGCGACCAGTCACGCGCCACCCATTCCGGATCGACCACTGGATCGACCGCTGGATCGACGGCGGGCGCAGGCGCAGAGTCGCCTTCCGAAGGCGCGCTTGACGCTCTCTGCGCCGCCCTTTGGGCCGCCCTTTGGGCCGCCCGGCCTTCTCCGTCCGGCTTCAGGCCCATGTCTTCCGGCCGCCGGCGCTGCAGCAGCAGGTTCAGAGGCAGAACGACGACAAACAGGATCAGCGCCATGGCCATGCAGGCGTCGCGCCAGCCGTCGTCACGGATGATGTCCTGCAGCCAGGGAAACATCAGGATCGAGCCGACGCCGGCGCCGGAAAACGCCAGCCCGGTCGCCAGCCCGCGCCGCCGTACGAACCAGAAGGGCATCAGATAGGCGTGCCCGGTATAGCCCAGGATGATCGCGCCGCCGACAACGCCGCAGCCCAGGCTGAGAAAGATCACGCCCTGCCCGCCGGCGACCGTGGCGAGGATCAGGCCGCCGCCGACCAGGACCGAGCCGGCGGCCATGACGAGGCCCGGCCCCAGCCGGTTTATCGCCACGCCGAGCAGAGGCGTGAGCAGCATCGAGGTTGCGAAGCCGACCGAGAAGATCGCCGCCGTCTCCGCTCGCGGCCAGCCGAACTCGTCGAGTATCGGCGGATAGAGCAGCGAGAAGGACGTCCGCACATTCACGCCGACGCCGAGCGTGACGAAGGCGACCGCCACGACGACCCAACCGTAGTAAAAGGGCAGGCGGGCCAGCGGGCCGGTCGGGCGCGCCCCTTCTTCCAACGGATCGCCGGTCATCCGGCAGCCGCCCGCTCGGCCTCCAGGGCCGCCTGCTGCCGCAGCCTCCGGGCCCGTATCTTCGCCTGTCCGGCAACCAGGCGGACCTTGCGCGGCGCGGCCAGCCACATGGTGGCGATCGAGAGAAGTCCGGCCGCCGCGCCAACGGCGAAGCCGGTCTCGTAGCCGCCGGTAATGTCGTAAAGCTCGCCGGTCGCCCACGGCCCCAGCGCCGCGCCGAAACCGCTGGTCGCGCCGTAGATGCCAAATATCTGGCCGTATTTCGGGCTGTGGAAGAGCTCGGCCGGCACCGCCGGATAGACCGCCGAAGCGCCGTAGCCGATCAAGCCCTGCACGAAGACCATGGTGTAGACCAGCCACAGTGCCGGGTAATGCGGCAGGACGAGCAGAATGGCGTAGCATGCGGAAAAGCCGCCGAAGGCGATGCTCCACCCCCACTCGCGGCCTATCCGGTCCGACAACATGCCGATGCCGATCTGGCTCGCGACGCCGCTCAGCCCGACCAGCCCCAGCGCGAAGGCCGCGGCCACGGCCGACACGCCGATCTCGGTCAGGAATTTGGTCTGGTGGACCAGCACCGAATACCAGGCATACATGCCGGCCATGTAGCTGACATGCAGCCACCAGAAGCGGCTGGTGCGCGCCGCGGTCCGGAAGGTCCATTCCCGGTGCGCCCAGGCCGGATCGACCACGGCGTCGGCCGCCGGCTTGCGCGGCGCGCTGCCGGGCCGGTTTTCGCCGTCGGGCTCCAGCCCGATATCGTGGGGGTGCCGGCGCTGGAACAGCAGGTTGAGCGGCAGGACCATGCCGACCATCAGGATCGCCAGGGCATAGCAGGCGCGGCGCCAGCCGTCGGCGCCGATGATGCCCTGCAACCAGGGAAACAGCAGGATCGCGCCGATGCCGACGCCGGAAAAGGCGAGCCCGATCGCCAGTCCGCGCCGGCGCACGAACCAGTAGGGCAGGAAATAGCTGTGGGTGACGTAGGCGAACATGACGCTGCCGCCGATCGTCATGCAACCCATGGTGACCGCCAGTTCCGCCACCGAGTCGACGCCGGTCGACAGCACCAGCCCGCCGGCGCAGAACAGCACGCCCAGCGCCACGATCCGACCGATGCCGAAGCGGTCGATCAGAACCCCGGCGAAGGGCGAAAAGAACAGCGAGACCATAAAGCCCATAGAGAAGATCGCCGCCGTCGTACCGCGCGACCAGCCGTACTCTTCCAGGATCGGCGGAAACAGCAGCGAGAAGGCGACGCGGACGTTGGCGCCGATCGCCATGGTCATGAAGGCGACCGCGAGCACCACCCAGCCGTAGTAGACGGGGAAGCGGGCAAGCGGCGAGAGCGGGCGGGGAGAGTCGGGCGGCCGGGCCATGGCGCTGCTATATCGCCGAAGCCCTGGCTTGGCGAGGGCGCCCGGCGCATGGGGCGGATGTGCGCCGCGCCTTTCGGGTCGGGGCGCCACGCTCCCGTCGCTACCGGGTCACGGCGAGCCGCACATCCAGCATGTCGAGAACCTTGAACAGCGTGTCGAGGCGCGGATTGCCGTCGCCGGAAAGCGAGCGATAGAGCGCCCGCCTTCCCAAACCGGTCGCTTCGGAAACAGAGGTCATTCCCTTCGCCCGCGCGACGTTCAAATACTCGACCAGCGCCTCGTCGCTGTCGAGGAAGTCGATCGGTTCGAATTTCCTGAGTTCCTTCGCGCTTCCCCGGTTTTGCCTGGAGAGTCGTCCGGTGATTTTGCGGAAACAAGGGACAATTGAGAGCGTTCGACTTACCACGGTTTACGCACGGGCGGGCGGGACGTAGAACCGGAACTCCGCTCCAGGAAGCCTCTCCGGCCGCATGACCGACCCTGCGCCCATCACGCCCGAACTCGTCGCCGGCCATGGCCTGACGCCCGAAGAGTATGAGCGGGTCCTCGCCATCATGGGCCGCGAGCCGACGCTGGCGGAACTCGGCGTTTTCTCCGTCATGTGGTCCGAGCACTGTTCCTACAAGTCCTCGAAACGGTGGCTGAAGACCCTGCCGACCGAGGCGCCCCACGTCATCCAGGGGCCGGGGGAGAATGCCGGAGTCATCGATATCGGCGGCGGGCTGGCCTGCGTCTTCAAGATCGAGAGCCACAACCACCCGTCCTTCATCGAGCCCTACCAGGGCGCGGCGACCGGCGTCGGCGGCATCATGCGCGACGTGTTCACCATGGGCGCCCGGCCGATCGCCAACCTTAACGCCCTGCGCTTCGGCGATCCGGCGCATCCGAAGTCGCGCCATCTGGTCTCCGGCGTCGTGGCGGGCATCGCCGGCTACGGCAACTGCATGGGCGTGCCGACGGTGGGCGGCGAATGCGATTTCGACCCGGCCTACAACGGCAATATCCTGGTCAACGCCATGACGGTCGGCATCGCGCCGGCGGACCGGATCTTCTATTCGGCGGCGGCCGGGCCGGGCAATCCGGTGGTCTATGTCGGCTCCAAGACCGGGCGCGACGGCATCCACGGCGCGACCATGGCCTCGGCGACCTTCGAGGACGACAGCGAGGAAAAACGCCCGACCGTGCAGGTCGGCGATCCCTTCACCGAGAAACTGCTTCTCGAAGCCTGCCTGGAGCTGATGGCGACCGACGCCATCGTGGCGATCCAGGACATGGGCGCGGCGGGCCTGACCTCGTCGTCGGTCGAAATGTCGTCCAAGGGCGGCGTCGGCATCGAGCTCGACCTCGACCGGGTGCCGATGCGCGAAACCGGGATGAGCGCTTACGAAATCCTGCTCTCGGAGAGCCAGGAGCGGATGCTGATGGTGCTCAGGCCCGGCCGCGAGGACGAGGCCCGCGCCATCTTCGGCAAATGGGAACTGGATTTTGCCGTCATCGGCAGGATCACGGACAGCGGGCGCTTCGCGGCGCGCATGGGCGGCGCGACGATGGCGGATATCCCGGTCGATCCGCTGGTGAGCGAAGCGCCGGAATACGACCGGCCCTGGGAAGCGACGACGGCGCCGACGCCGGTCGACCCCGCCGGATGTGCGCCGCCGGGCAGCGTGGAAGACGCGCTGCTGACGCTGCTCGGCAGCCCGGACCAGGCAAGCAAACGCTGGATCTGGGAACAGTACGACCATCTCGTCATGGGCCGGACCCGCATCAGGCCCGGCGGCAACGCCGCGGTCGTCGGCTTGCCGGACAGCCGCCGCGCGCTTGCGCTCACGACCGATTGCACGCCGCGCTATTGCCGCGCCGACCCGGCCGCCGGCGGGCGGCAGGCGGTCGCCGAAGCCTGGCGCAACCTGACGGCGGTCGGCGCGACGCCGCTCGCCGTCACCAACAATCTGAACTTCGGCGACCCGACGCGCCCGCCGATCATGGGCCAGCTCGCCGGCTGCGTGACCGGGATGGCCGAAGCGTGCACGGCCCTCGACTTCCCGGTCGTCTCCGGCAACGTCTCGCTCTACAACGAGACCGGCGGCGAAGCGATCCTGCCGACCCCGGTGATCGGCGGCGTCGGCGTGCTCGAGGACGGCGCAACTGCGGTCGACCGGGGCACCGTCGCACCGGGCCACGCCCTCGTTCTGATCGGCGCAACGACGGGCCCTCTCGGCGCCTCGCTCTATCTGCGCGACGTGCATGGCCGGACGGACGGCGCGCCGCCGCCCGTCGATCTGGCGACCGAGCGGCGCAATGGAGATCTGGTGCGCAGCCTGATCGGCGTCGGCGCGGTCATGGCCTGTCACGACCTGTCGGACGGCGGCCTTGCAATGGCGCTGGCGGAGATGGCGCTGGCCGGCCGGGCCGGCATCGCGCTCGATGCGGTCCGGGACGGCCTGCCCCTGCACGCCTGGCTGTTCGGTGAGGACCAGGGCCGATACCTCGTCGAAACCGCCGATAGTGACGCCATCGTGGACGAAGCCCGGGCCGCTGGCGTAACCGCCACGGTCGTTGGCCAAACTGTCGCGGAGCCTTCGTTGACCCTCCGTAAGGGCTGCCCTATATCGCTCGCGCGCCTCCGGGAGGCGCATGAAGGCTGGCTGCCCGGCTGGATCGAGGGTTCGCAATCCGCTACGGCCGCCGCCCGACCCTGACCGACAAACGACCGCCGGAGCGCCGCAGCCCATGGCGATGGACGCACGCGAGATCGAATCCCTGATCAAGCAGGCCCTGCCCGATGCGCAGGTGACCATTCAGGACCTCGCCGGCGACGGCGATCATTATGCCGCGCAGGTCGTTTCCTCCGAATTTACCGGCAAGACCCGGGTGCAGCAGCACCAGATGGTCTATGCCGCGCTCCAGGGCCGGATGGGCGGTGTGCTGCATGCCCTCGCCCTCAACACCAGCCCGCCGAACGCGTAACAGGATCGGCTGCCATGTTCGGATTCTTCAAACGCAAACCGGCCGGGACGATGCAAACCCGGACGCAAACAGATGAGGACCTTCCCATGACCAAGGCCGCCGCGACCGCCGACCACCCCGTGTTCGAGCGCATCAAGACCGAGATCGGCGAACAGGATGTCGTCCTGTTCATGAAGGGCACGCCGGTGTTCCCGCAGTGCGGGTTTTCGGCGGCAGTGGTCCAGATTCTGTCGCATATGAACGTCAAGTTCAAAGGCGTGAACGTGCTGGACGATATGGAAATCCGGGAAGGCATCAAGGCCTACAGCAACTGGCCGACCGTCCCGCAGCTCTACGTCAAGGGCGAGTTCGTCGGCGGCTGCGACATCGTCCGCGAGATGTTCGAGGAAGGCGAGTTGCAGCAGTATCTGGAAGGCAAGGGCCTCCAGTAGGCGGCATAGCGGCGCCTACTTCTTCAACGCCGGCGGGTGAAAGCGGGCCGGCTCCCCTATACCAGTTCGATCGGACCCGGATAGCGGGCGACGCGCTTGTCCGCGGTCAGCAGCGTATATCCCTCGTACCGCGCCTGCGCGACCAGAAGCCGGTCGAACGGGTCGCGATGAATAACCGGCAGAGCGGCAGTCTCAAGCGCGTGCGGGCCGGTCACAGGCAATTCTTCGTAATTTCTGGCCAGTAGCCCCCGACGCAATTTGGCGCCATCGACCCGGAAATCATCCCGGCCGCGGCGGCTCTTGATCGCGATTTCCCAGAGACTCGCTGCACTGAACACAAGATTGCCTTCCCGGGCTCGGAGCCGCTGCTTGACGTCCGACGACAGACGAGGCGAGTCGTCGGCGATCCAGATCAGCAAATGGGTGTCGAGGAGCAGGCTCACGCGCCGAACATCTCCGCAATCTCATCCTCGAACATCGTATCGAAATCGTCGGGCACCTCGATCTCTCCGGCCATAAACCCGAACCTGTCGGATGGCGCGGCCGGCTGCTCCAGCGCCTCGACCTTGACGAGCGGTTTGCCGGCGCGCGCGATGATGAAGGGCTCGCCCGCAACCGCTGCCGCGACGAGGCGCGACAGGTTGGTCTTGGCATCGTGCATGTTGACGGTCTTCATCGGACGTTCCTAGCTTAGTCCGATAAACTTAGTTCATTAGGAACGCAAATTCAACGAGCCCGTTCGACCTGCCGATCACTCACCCCGGCAGGTGCTGCACGGTTGTGAGCGTCGCCGTGACGAGCAGGATGGCGCAGACGGCGAGCCACTCGACGGCGATGGAGCGGCGCAGGCGGGCCGCCGCGGCCGGATCGCCCCGGCGCATGGCCGGCACGAAACGCAGCTTGTTGGCCGCCGCCGCGCCGAGCAGGACGAGCACCGCAGCAATCTTGGCGAGCAGGGTGAGGCCGTAGCCCGTCGTTGTCAGGGCCGTGACATCTCCCACCAGGCGCCAGGCCATGACGATGCCCGCGGCGATCAGGACCGGCACGGTGACGCTGGCGATCCGCCCTAATCGATGGCCGAGTTGCGCCGCCTCGGACAGGTGTTCCGGCGACGCGGCCAACCTGCGCAAGGGCGACAGGATGCCGATCCAGAAGGCCGCCGCCGCGAGATGCACGACCAGCAGCGCTTCCAGCCAGACCGACCCCGCATCCGGCACATGGCCGATCCATGCGAAGGACCATAACGCCAGGGACACGCCGGCGGCGGCGATCCAGAGGCCGGTTCCGGCCGCCCGCAGCCCGGCAAGCAACAGGATCAGGCCCGAGGCCAGCAGCAACAGCCGGGTTCCGGGCGGATTGCGCCAGAGCAGGCCGAGCATCTCCGGGTCCGTCATGCCGGACGCATCTCCGGCCATCGCCGCGCCGCGCAGCAGGAAGCCGAGCCCGCCGGCGAGCAGCGCCAGCAGCGCGAGGGCCGAGGCCTGCCTGGCGATCGGGCCGCGCATCCTGTCGGTTTCCCGCCGGAAAAAGAGACGCACCAGAACCAGCCCGGAACTGCCGAGCACCCCCAGATACAGCAGGAATTTGGCCAGGATCGAGAGCAGTTCCCAGAGGTCGGGCAAGGGTCACTTCACCCGGAATTCGAAACCGCCGCGCATCGTGTGCCCGTCCGCGGCGAGGCCGCGCCATTCGATCCGATAGAGGCCGCGTCCCCGGCCGGGCAACGGGATCGCGAACCGGGTCGCGAAACCTTTGTGCCGGGTCAGATCGAGATCGACCGCGGGGCTGTCGCCGTGGTGCATCCTCACTTTCGTCAAGCGGGTTCGTTTTGCGAATGACAGGACGATCCGGGCCGGCGCCTGCGCGAGTACGGCGCCGTTCGCCGGCGCCGTTGTGTCCAGCTTCGAGTGCGCGAACGCCGCCGTTGCGCTCAGCAGCAGCAGGCCGGCCAGCAGGAGGTGCTTCATGGCGTGTCGTCACTCGATGCCGTTGGCCCGTTGCAGTTCCCGGATATAGGCCACGATCAGGGCGACATCGTCGCGGTTCAATCCTTCGACCGGCGGCATGTTGTCGAAGGGCCAGTGGTGACGCCGCACCCCGATGGCGACCGCCCGCTGGAACGCTTCGTCGCCATGATGGCCGGGTTCGTAGATGATGTGGACCAGCGGCGGCCCGAGCTCCTCCCGCCCGACCGCGTTCGCGCCGTGGCAGGTCACGCAGTTCTCGTCGAACAGCCGTTTGCCGGCCTGCGCCTCGGTCGAGAGCGCCTGCGGCAGGACGATCTCGACCAGCGGCGCGCCGTCCGTTTCGGCCCCCGGTGTCGCCCTGCGGTCCGAACCGCCGAACAGGAAATATCCGCCGGCGACCAGCGCTCCGGCCAGCACAAGCAGGATGGCGGACTGCTTCAGTGACATGCCTTGCCCAGCGCCTTGAGCCGCCAGTAGTTGTAGGGCAGCGGCGTGACGAATCCGGCCGCCAGCATGAGCGGCACGACCCACCATGTCAGCATGGCTCCGCCAGTCAGCGCCCAGTCGACCGCGTTCATCATGGCCTCCATGGAAATCATCGAGATGAAGGACATGCCAATGGCGGTGCGGAAGGCCGTCCGCAAATCCATCTGACGGGAGAGGATGAACGTCTCCAGGGCGATGGAGGTCAGCAGGCCGTTTACGATCGCGAGAATCATGATCGCCAGGGTCGGCCAGGGTATGCCGGTAAACTGGAAGAAGGCGATGGTGCCGAAATCGCCGATGGCGCAGCCCAGGAGGCACCAAGCCGTGTTCTTCGACGCCCGGCGCCAGGTGTGGCGGCAGTGCCAGTTTATCGCCAGGTTTTCGGCTATAGCGACCATGTTCGCCCCGATTGCTTTTTCGTCAGGTCCAATCTAGTGTTTCCAGTTACTGGAAGGTCAAGGGGTTCGCCATGAACATCTCAGCTGTGGCCGGGGCCGCCGGGCTGCCGGTTAAGACCGTGCGCTATTACTCGGACATCGGCCTGGTGCCGGCGCCGGCCCGTTCGGCTTCCGGATACCGCAGCTATGACGACGCCGCGGTGCGCAAGCTGGTCTTTGTCCGCCGGGCGCGGGAATTCGGTTTTTCGGTCGAGGAATGCCGGGAACTGCTCGGCCTGTACGAGGACCGTTACCGCTCCAGCGCCGACGTGAAGCGTATCGCAACCCGCCGGCTGGACGAGATCGCCGAGAAGCAGCGCGAACTGCAATCGCTGCACGACGAACTGGCCCATCTGGTCGAGGCCTGCCGCGGCGACCACCGGCCCGACTGCCCGATCATCGACGGCCTGGGGGCGCGGCACGCGTTGGCATCCGAATGAATTGAGGATGTCCGCGTGAACGATGAACTTCGCCTCGCCGCTCCGGAAGACGCGGCGGAAGTCGCGGCGTTGGTAGACCGGGCCTATACCGGCTACATCGAACGGATCGGCCGCAAGCCCGGCCCGATGCTGGACGATTACGCCGCGCTGATCGCCGACGGGCTGGTCCGCGTTCTGCGCCGCGACGGGCGGATCTGCGGCGTCCTGGTCCTGATCGGGAGGGACGACCATCTGCTGCTCGACAATGTCGCCGTTGCCCCGGAGGCGCAGGGCCACGGGCTCGGGCGGCGGCTGGTGGAGGCAGCGGAAGACGTCGCAAGAGACCTGGGCTATGCAACCGTCCGGCTCTACACGCATGAGACTATGGTTGAGAATATCGCCCTGTACGAGCATCTCGGCTTCTCGATAACGCACAGGGCGAAAGATCGCGGATACGACCGCATCTATATGGCGAAGACTCTTGCCTGACCGGCGTGGCCGGATCGGGGCATGCCGCCTCCCTGCCGATGGGGCGCATCCGAAGACCGGCGTCAAATCCGCAAAGCCCGAACGGCAAGAATTAGGCTATTTCAATATTCAGTCTTGAAACTGCTTGATGCCCGTCGACCCCGACCACCCATGAACCGCCGCGCCGTATCCCTTTTCCTTTTGCTCCTGCTGGCCGTCGCCGCTGCCGCGCTGGCCGCCTGGCTGCTGGCGCCGCAACGCCTATCCGATGCGCGGATCGCCCGCCATTTCCTGACGATCGCGTTCGGGCGCGAACACGCCGACGGGCCGGGGCAGCATCTGGCGAAATGGCAGGGCGGTATCCGCTACAAGGTCGTGCGCTGGTTCGGCGGGCCCGGCGCCGAGCGGGCTGAAGAAGCGCTGCACCGCCAGATGCGCGATCTCGCCGGTCTGACCGGCCTGACGATCGTCCGGGCCACCCTGTTCGACGCCAACTATCTGATCGCGCTGACCAGCGAAGACCTGTTCGCCTGGCAGGTGCGCCGGGCGCTCGCCGCCGCCAACCGCCGGCTCGGCGGCCGCATCGCCGACGCCAACTGCGCCGGCTTCTTCGGCCAGGACGTCGAGACCGGGGCCATCGTCAACGCCCGGGTCATCATCCCGGTCGACCGGGCGGTGCGGCGCCGGCTGCTGCAACGCTGCATCGTCGAGGAAACCGCCCAGGTGCTCGGCCTGCCCAACGACGCCGACGGCGGCGTGCGCTCCGTGTTCAACGACGCCGACCGCTCGACCGCCCTGTCGCGGCTCGACCGGCTGCTCGTCGCCCTGCTCTACCATCCGGGACTCGAAGCGGGCTTGGGGCGGGCGGAAACCGCGCGCCGCGTCCGGCAGATCCTGCCGGCCGTCCGCCGCAGGCTGGCCTACTGAGGGCGGCGCAGCCGTTCGACGAAGTTGCGCAGGCCGACCTGCCGATCCCGCTTCAAGCGTTCCGCCTCAAGGATAGACCGGGCCTGGCGCACGCTCTCGCCTATGTCCAGATTAACGATGATGTAATCGTATTCCGGCCAGTGGCTCATCTCTTCCGAAGCCTCAGCCATGCGGGCGCGGACAATGTCAGCGCTGTCCTGGGCCCGTTCGTGCAGCCGCCGCTCCAGTTCTGCCGTCGAAGGCGGCAAAACGAAGACGCTGACCAGATCGTCCCGCATCTTTTCGCCAAGCTGCTGGGTGCCCTGCCAGTCGATGTCGAACAGCACGTCGCGCCCGGCGGCCAGCGCCGCCTCGACCTCGGCGCGCGGCGTGCCGTAACCGTTGCCGAAGACCTCGGCGTGTTCCAGCAAATCGCCGGCCTTCACCATCGCGTCGAACCGTGTCCTGTCGATAAAGCGATAGTCGACGCCGTCCTCCTCGCTCGGCCGCGCCGCCCGGGTCGTCACCGAGATCGACAGGGTGAGGTTGTCGTCGCCGGTCAGAAGTTCGCGCGAGATCGTCGTCTTTCCCGCCCCGCTCGGCGACGACAGCACCAGCATCAGGCCGCGCCGCGCCACGCCGCCGTCCCGGCCACCGTCCGCGCCGCTTTCGCTATTCGACATTCTGCACCTGCTCGCGAAACTGCTCGATCACGGCCTTGAGGTCGAGACCGATCCGGGTGAGCGCGATGTCCGCCGCCTTGGAGCACAGGGTGTTGGCCTCGCGGTTGAGCTCCTGGCACAGGAAATCCAGCTTGCGCCCGATCGCGCCACCCCCGTCCAGCAGGGCGCGCGCGGCTTCGATATGGCTTTCGAGCCGGTCGATTTCCTCCCGGACGTCGGCCTTGGCGGCGAGCAGGGCGGCTTCCTGCGCCAGCCGCTCCTCGCCGACGCCGACCCGGGCTTCGAGCAGGTCCGCCACCTGCTTCTCGAACCGTTGGCGCAGCATGGCGGGCTGGGCCTCCGCGGTCTCCGATGCAGCGGCCGTCAGCCGCGCGATGTTTCCGAGATGCTCACGCAACACGTGCAGCAGACGCGCGCCTTCCTCGGCCCGCGCCGCCGCCAGCCGGTCCAGCGCATCGGCCAGGGTCGCCAGAATCGCCTTCTCCCGCGCCGCAGCTACGGCTGCCTCCTCGGCCGGCTCGACGGTCTCGGCGATGCCCCGGACGGCGATCAGCGCGTCGAGCCGCGGCGGCGCCGGATCGACCCGGCCGCCCAGCGCATCCTGCAGCGCCAGCACCTGTTCGAGGGCGGCCTCGTTGATTTTCAGGGCAACCTGGCGCTCGCCCCGGTCGAGCTGGAGCGACAGGGAAAGCGCCCCGCGCCCGAACGCGGCGGCAGCCGCCTTGCGCGCCGCGGCGTCAATGGCATCGCTGCCCGGCGGCATCCGGCACCGGACATCGAGGCCCTTGCTGTTGACGCTGCGCGCTTCCCAGAACCAGGCCGTTCCGTCCAGCGCGCCGTCTGCGCGGGCATAGCCGGTCATGCTGGAGACGGTCATGCGGGCTTGCGCCGGTGAGCGATCATGCGGGTTCCAATGCGTAGCCGTTCGCGGGCTGCCGGGTTGTGGACCGGCCGGTCCGGAACATTAGCGGCCCCCGCCGCCGCCAACAAGAAAGGGCGATCCGATCCCGACCCGGTAGGGATCGTCCGGCGCGAAGTGCAGCTGCGTCTCGCCGACGACGAAAGCCTGCCCTTCGATCGTCGGGATGACGCCGCCATTGGCGCCCGGCCGGTAGTGCGCCCGGTAGGTGCTGCCGATGATGCTCTCCTGGACCCAGGGTTCGCCCGGCGCGAGGGCGCCGTCGGCGTCCAGGCAGGCAAGTTTGGCGCTGGTGCCGGTCCCGCAGGGCGAGCGGTCGTAGGCCCCGCCGGGACAGAGCGTGAAGTTGCGGCTGTCGGCTCCGGCCGAAACCGGCGGACCGAAAAACTCGATATGGTCAATCTCCGCACCGCCGTCGCCGGCGATGCCCTCCCGCGCCAGCGCCGTTCGCACCTGCGCCGCGGCTTCGGTCAGCGCCGGAATGTTCTCCATGGCGAGCGGCAGCGGCGCCTCCTGGCACAGGAAAAACCAGTTGCCGCCCCACGCCACGTCGCCGCTGACGCGGCCCAGCCCTTTGACCTCGACCGCCACGCCGGCCTGCGTCCGACGGCTCTCGATATTCTCCACGGTGGCAGTGTTGGCGTCCCGGAGGTCGACCGAGACAATCCCGACCGGCGTTTCGAACCGGTGCGTTCCCGGCCCGATCCGGCCGAGGAAAGCGAGCGTCGCCGCGACGCCGATCGTGCCGTGGCCGCACATGCCGATCCTGCCGGCGGGGTTGAAGAAGATAATGCCGGTCTCACAGGCCGGATCGTCCGGCGGGCACAGCAGCGCGCCGACCATGGCGTCGAAGCCGCGCGGCTCGGTCAGGAGGGCGCGGCGGACCCAGGCATGGCCGCTTTCGAAGCGGGCCGCCCGCTCGGCAAGGGTTCCGGCGCCGAGGTCCGGGCCGCCCTCGACGATCGTGCGGGTCGGCTCGCCCGCGGTATGGGAATCGATCACGCGCACAGGCGGGCGGCGTCCGGGTCTTTCATCCAGTCGGCGTGCCAGGCCTTGAACAGCGAGAGCTGCTGCTCGGCATAGCGCCGCTGGCTCTCGCTCAGCGCATCGGCGGCGTTGAAATGCCGGGCATAGCCGGCATGGCCCGCCGCCATCATCAGATGCTTGTAGTACAGCACCAGGTCCGGCCCCTCGTCGAAGGACGCGAGCACGGCCAGCGCCTCGTCGAGTTCCTGCGCCAGCCGCCGCGCTGTGGCGTCGCCGGCCGCCGCCTGTTCGCACAGCGAGACCAGCTGCAGGATTTCCCGGGGCAGCACGTTGCCGATGCCGGTGATCGCCCCGGTCGCGCCGCACCGGACATAGCCATGGAAAACAGCGGTATCGACGCCGACCAGCAGCGCCAGGCCGGGATCGCGATTGGTAATGTGCTCAGCCGCGTAGCTGAGCGCCGCCGCGCCGCCGAATTCCTTGAAGCCGATCAGGTTCGGATGATCGCGCCGCAGGTCGAAGAACAGGTCGGCCCCGGTCTCGAAGCCGTAGTGGGGGCTGTTGTAGATCACCGCGGGCAGGTCGGGCGCGGCGGCGAGGATGCCGGCGAAATGCGCGCGCTGCGCCGCCGCCGACGTGCCGCGAGACAGCACCCGCGGGATCGCCATCAGCCCCTGCGCCCCGCAGGCCTGGGCATGGCCGGCGTGGGCGGCGGCCGACCGCGGATTCTGCGCCCCGGTCCCGACGATCGTCGGCACGCCGGCCGCGACGAGCCGCGCCACGCCTTCCTGGCGCTGGGCGTCGGTCAGCAGCGGCCAATCGCCCATCGAGCCGCAATAGACCGCCGAGCGCATGCCGGCTGCGATCAGCCTCTGCGCCGTATCGATCAGCCGGTCGAAATCCGGTTCGCCCTGCACCGTGCACGGGGTCATCAGCGCCGGAATGCAGCCGGTGAAGACGGAGGTGTCCATGGGCCCGCTCTTTCGTCGCCACGCCATGCCGAGCAACATCACAGCGCCCGGCCGAACGCAAGCCTTCCAAGCGACACAATCGCGAAAGAGAGGCTGCAAATCCGATAAACGATTTTTGGTCGGGCGAAGCGGATTGTGCGTTGCTTCCTTGACAATAAATGTTTTTCATTACCTGTTACGTAACGATTATGAGAATATCTTGGACATCGCATTTCGTACCCGAAGGCTCGAAAGGACGTTTAACGCGGCCGCCGGACTCCGGAAAACCTATGGGGAGCGGATGGCGAAGGTCATCATGATGCGAATGGCGGTCCTCAAGGCTGCGCGTAACATCTCGTCGGTGCCCGCTACGCCGCCGGAGAGACGGCATCTGCTCAGGGGAGATCGTGACGAACAGTTTGCAGTCGATCTCGTTCACCCCCACCGGCTTGTTTTTGAAGCGACTCACACGCTGCTTCCGCGTCGGGCGGATGGCGGGATCGATATCGAACGGGTGACCTCGATCACGATCCTGGACGTGATCGACTATCACTGAGAGGAAGGACGGATGGCCACCGACACCAATCCTTACCGACCGGACTACGCAGTTCCTCCGGGTTGGATCCTGGAGGAACGACTCAAAAGCCATGGCATGTCGCACGCCGAGTTGGCGCGCCGGTGCGGCCGCTCGACAAAATTGATCAGCGAGATCGTCGCAGGAAAAGCGTCTCTTGAGCCGGAGACCGCCCTACAGTTCGAGAAGGTGCTCGGCGTGGATGCCGACATATGGATCGGGATCGAAGCCGACTATCGGCTCGACAGAGCGAGAAAGATTGAAGCCGAGGCCGGATTTTCGGCAGCGTGGGCTAGGTCCTTTCCTGTTGCGAGTCTTGTTCGGCGGGGATGCTTCGAACGCCCGGTATCGGAGGCCGATACTGCGATCAAGCTTCTTACTTTCTTCGGTGTCGCGTCTGTCGATGCGTGGGCGAGACGATACGGCCTTGCGAACGGCGCCTATCAGTGCTCGTCGAACTGCATGGATGACGAAGCCATGCTGGCCACCTGGTTGCGGCTCGGGGAGATCGGCGCGGAACGCCAGGATTGTGCGGACTACACTGTTACCGGCTTCAGGCGGGCGCTTCGGGAAATTCGTGGCCTGACCGGCGAGCCGGCCACTGAATCCCTGCGGCAGGCCGCGACGCTTTGCAATGAGAACGGTGTTGCCCTTGCGTTGGTGCCGCCGCTACCGAAATCGGTGCTTACCGCCGCCGCCCGGTGGCTCTCGCCTAGAAAAGCCGTCATCCAACTCAGCACGCGGTATAAGTCCGATGGCCGGCTTTGGTTCGGCTTCTTTCACGAAGCGGCGCATATTCTGTTTCACAGCAAGAAGAAAATCTTCGTCGACGCGAGGCACAAAGACGATGCCGGGATCGAAGCCGAGGCCAACGAGTGGGCATTGAGCCAGCTGAATTCTCAGCAAACCGGTGACGGAATGCCAACCTATCGACGTGCAGCAAGGCCATCGATTCCACGTTGGACCGGAACGGGTTAACAGCATGAACGCCCAAATGCAGGATCTTCGCGTCGACCATGTCGGCAGCCTGCTGCGGCCGCAATCGCTGATCGACGCGTTTCTCGGCTGCGGGCGGGGCGAGATCGACGAGGATGCGCTGGCCGCCGCCCAGGATGCGGCGATCCGCGATGCCGTCGCAAAGCAGGAGAGCATCGGCCTGCCGGTCGTCAGCGACGGCGAGTATCGCCGGCTCAACTGGCAGGTCAGCTTCTCCGAGGTCGAGGGCTGGGACCAGTGGGAAGGCTCCTGGCGCGCCTTCCTTGCCAGCCCGGACAATTTGATGGAAGGCGAGCAGCCGGGCACGCGGGGCGCCGACGCGGTCGAACATTTCAAGGCGCCGGCAACGGGCAAACTGGCCCTGAAATGCAACGCGCCGCTGGAGGAATTCCGTTTTCTGAAAGAGGTCGCAGCCACGCCGGCCAAGGTCATGCTGATGGGGCCGGACCGGGTCTCCCAGATGTGCGATCTGGAAAGCTCGGCGCCCTGGTACACCGGCCGGCAGGCCTTCCTCGACGATGTCGCGGCGATCCAGAACCGGATGGTCGGCGAGATCGTCGGGGCCGGATGCCCCTATGTCCAGCTCGATGAGCCGAGCTACACCGGCTATGTCGACCGGGCGACCCTGGAGCGCATGGCCGCGCGCGGCGAAGACCCGGTGCGCAATCTCCGCAGCGCCGTCGAGGCCTCGAACGCCGCGATCGAAGGGCATCGCGGCAAGGCCTGCTTCGGCCTGCACATCTGCCGCGGCAACCGCGCCTCCATGTGGCACCGCGAGGGCGCCTATGACGGCATCGCCGAATTCCTCTTCGCCAACCTGAAGTTCGACCGGCTGCTGCTGGAATACGATACGGAACGGGCCGGCGGCTTTGAGCCGCTGCGCTTCGTGCCGAAAGGCGGCCCGGTCGTGGTTCTCGGCCTGATCACCACCAAGACCGGCGCGGTCGAAAAGGCCGACGACCTGATCGCGCGGATCGAGGAAGCCGGCCGGTTCATCGATCTCGACCGGGTCGCAATCAGCCCGCAATGCGGCTTCGCCTCGGGCATCGGCGGCAATGCGCTCAGCGAAGACGAACAGTGGCGCAAGCTGGAAACGATGATCGAGGTCGCCGACAGGGTGTGGGGTTAGCCCGGACGGGAAACCGGCGCTATCGGCGTTGCGACTCCCGCGAACGGTTCAACTCGTCCACGAGCACGGCGATGTGCTCCTCGCCGGTGAAATGGCTGACCAGGCAGGCGCGCAGGACGGATTGGCCTTCGAAAAGGGCTGCCGAGAGCCATGTGCGTCCGGCCCTTACGACATCGTTAACTGTCGTTTCCGGATCTGCCTGTTCCCGCCCGTCGACGAAACAGACGACCGCGAGCGGGCTGTCGTTCACGACGCGCCACCCGCTTTCGGCGAGGCGCGCCTTCAATGCCTCCGCCAGCCGCAGCGACCCTTCGACATGCTCCCGGTATCCCGACCAGCCCATGCAGGCCAGCGAGAGGAAGAGCTTCAGGCCCATGAACCGCCGCGACCACTGGAGGGTATGGGTATAGGGATCGACGCCGGCCGCCGTGCTCTGCGGCATGTAGCTGGCGGCCACGCGGAAGGTCTCGCCGAGCAGGGTGTTGTCGCGGCAGAGGAACATGCCTGCGCCCATCGGAACCGCGAGCCATTTGTGGGCGTCGAGGGTAATAGAATCGGCCTTTTCTATTCCCCCCAGGCTTTCGGCGCAGGCCGGGCTCACCAGCCCCGCGCCGCCCCATGCGGCATCGACGTGAAACCACGCACCATGCGCACGGGAGATCGCAAAGCAGTCATCGAGCGGATCGATCATGCCGGCATTGGTGGTGCCGGCTGTCGCGCCGATGAAGACGGGAATGTCGCCTTCCGCCCGGTCCGCCCGGATGCGCTGTTCGAGAGACTGCGGATTGAGCTTGCCGGCGCCATCGGTCGGCACCATCCGCACCGCCTCCCGGCCGATTCCCGTCTGATGCGCAATCTTGAACCAGGCATGATGGCTTTCCGCGGAAACATAGAGGCGGGGCCGCCCGGCAAAGGCGCGCGCGCCGCGCTCGGCGTAATCGGGACACGCCGCGGTCAGCGCGACGAGCGCCGCCGTATTGTTGGCTTCCGCGCCCCCGCTGGTGAAATGGCCGGCGGCCTCATCGGAGCGCCACCCGGCAAGGCTGCCGACCGCCTCGACGACATGCCGTTCGATCTCGACCGCGGCCGGCGCGTGCGACCAGACGGAAAGGCAGGGATTGAAATGCGCGGCGATCTGATCCGCCAGGATCGACGGGAAGGTCACGCTCGGATTGTACAGGCCGAAATAGGCCGGATGCATCAGGTGGACGATTCCATCCTGCAGCAGATCGATAACGCTCTGCGACGCTTCCAGCAGGCCCATCGGCTCGCGGAAATCGAATCGTTCGAGCCGGGCCCGCAGCACCTCCGGATCCGGCTGCGGATCGACAGGACCGGATTGCAGCGCGTCGAGCGCCTCCGCCAGGCGAACGCCGAGTTCCTGCTGGACAGCCAGCCGCTGTTCCCGGACCGGCCACCGCGCGGCGGACGGCGTCGCAGAGTGTTCCATGGTTTCAAACCCGATTGCTGGCCAGGACAGTCAGTGTGAATCCCGTAATCCGAAGCCCCTGGCCAGTCGATCCTTGGTCGCGCCGTCCGCTTCGGGCGGCCATGGCAAGAGGGATTTTCGCTGGGCGAATCGGGTCGATCCCATTGCGTCGGCGCCGCCGCAGCGTTACGGCTCCGCCGCCATGAGATTTTCCCCGTGAGACTGTCGGTCGTTACTGCGGCGCTGGTCGCCGTCCTGGTCGGCTTCGGCAGTACGATCGCGCTGATCGTCTCGGCCGCGCAGGCGCTCGGCGCGACCGAGGCGCAGACCGCGTCCTGGCTGGCCATGCTGTGCCTCGCCACCGCCGTCTCGACCGCGGTGCTGAGCCTCCGCTACCGGATGCCAACGGTCACCGCCTGGTCGACGCCCGGCGCGGCGCTGATCGTCGGCACGACGGGGATCGCGATGCCCGAAGCCGTCGGCGCGTTCCTGGCTGCGGCCGGCCTGATCCTGCTGACCGCTGCCGTCACGCCGCTCGGCCGGCTGGTCGAGAAGCTGCCGGTGGCGGTGGCGGCCGCCATGCTGGCCGGCATCCTGCTGCGCTTCGTGCTGGAGGTTTTCGTGCAGGCCGGGCTGGAGCCGTCTCTGGTCCTGCCGCTCGTCCTGCTGTTCCTGGCGGTTCGCACGGTCAGTCCGTCCTGGGCGGTCATCCTGGTTCTGGTCGCCGGCATCCTGCTCGCCCGCTTCCTCGGCCTGGCGGAAGGGATGACGCTCACCCTGCGCCTGACCGAACCGGTATTCGTCCGCCCGGCCTTCGAGGTCGGCGCCATCGTCGGCCTCGGCCTGCCGCTCTATCTGGTCACGATGGCGGGGCAGAACCTGCCGGGTTACGCCGTCCAGCGCACCTTCGGTTACACGCCGCCGACCCGCCCGATCCTGCTGGTGACGGGCCTTGCCTCCGCCGCGACAGCGCCGTTCGGCGCGCATATGACGAACCTGTCGGCGATCACGGCCGCGATCTGCAATGGGCCGGACGCCCATCCCGACCCGGCGAAGCGCTGGCTGACCGGGCCGTTCTATGCACTCGGCTATGTTTTCCTCGCGGCGTTCGCGGCCTCATTCGTCGCCCTGTTCGCCAGCCTGCCGCCGGCCCTGATCGCCGCCGTCGCCGGCCTCGCGCTGATCTCGCCACTGGTTGTCGCCGCCGGCGGAGCGATGAAAGAGGAAGCCACCCGGTTTGCCGCCGTCGTCACGCTGGCGGTGACCGCGTCGGGCGTGTCCCTGCTCGATACCGGCTCGGCCTTCTGGGGCCTGCTGGCCGGGTTGACGGTTCTCGGGCTGGACCGGGTGAAGGGCCGCGTGAAAGGCCGCGTGAAAGCCCGGTTGACGAAACCCGGCAAAACGGCGGATTAAGCGGCCTGCACAGACCGCAATTCAGCCGGCGACCGACTGTTGACCGAATCCGTTCCTCCCGCCCCACCGTCCTCCGTCGACTGGGCCGCCGATGCCGTTGCCGCCTTGCGTGCGCTGGATGTCCGGCAGGTCGCGTATGTGCCGGACGCCGGCCTGACCCGTTTTCTGGAACTCTCGGCGGCAGAGGACGGCATCGCCATGACCTCCGTCGCGACCGAGGAAGATGCCATCGCCCTCACCAGCGGCGCCTGGCTGGGCGGGCAGCGGGCGATCGCCGCCATGCAGTCGTCCGGCGTCGGCAACATCCCGAACATGCTGACCTTGCCGAGGGTCTGCCGCATGCCATTGCTCATGCTGGTGACCATGCGCGGCGAACCGGGCGAGACCAACCCGTGGCAGGAATCGACCGGCCGGGCGGTCCCGGCCCTGCTCGAAGCGATGGGCGTCGAGGTGCGCCGGGTCGAGAGCGCATCCGGAATCGGCCTGGCGCTGGCCCGGGCGGGCGCCGATGCCTTCGGCGGGAACCGGCAGATCTGCGTGCAGATCGCCCAGTCGGTCATCGGCTTCAAGGGCTTCCAGGGCCAGGGAGAGGGCGATGCCCCAAACCCCGATGCTTGACCGCCGCGCCGCCGTCGCCGCCCTGCTCAAGAACCGGGGCGACGACCTGCTCGTCGTGGCCGGCCTGGGCGCCCCGGCCTGGGACTGCACCGCCGCCGGCGACAGCGACCTGACCTTCCCGCTGTGGGGCGCGATGGGCGGCGCGGTGCCGATCGGCCTCGGCCTCGCGCAGGCGCAGCCGGAGAAGCGGGTGCTGGTGGTGACCGGCGACGGCGAGATGCTGATGGGCCTGGGCAGCCTGACCGCCGTCGGCGCGCGCAAGCCGGCCAATCTCGCCATCGTGGTGCTCGACAACGAATGCTACGGCGAAACCGGCATGCAGCGGACCAACACCGGCCGCGGTACCAATCTGGCGGCCGTCGCCAAGGCTGGCGGCATCCCGGTCGTCGCCACCGTCGGCAGCCCGGCGCGGCTCGACGAAGCGGTCTCCCTCGCGCGAAACGCCCGCGGCCCGGTCTTCGTCGTGCTCAAGATCGACCCGGCGGAACACGACCTGGTCCTGCCGCCGCGCGACGGCGTGCAGCTCACGGAACGGTTTCGGACGGCGCTGGGGATTTAGCGCCGCAGGGATTTCGCCGGGACCGGTGCGGCGATTGTCAACCCCTGGGGCGAAGAATAGCTTTCGCCGGACTGCCCGCTTTCGCTATCCTGCGGCCATGAACGCCATCCCGCCCCGAACCGGCGCATCCCGGACCGTCTCGACGGCAGGCGACGAATTCCATGACGACCTGGGCGACCGGCGCGGCCTCGATCCCGCCTTCATCAAGGCGCTGACGCGGCTCGACCCGCTGCGCTCGACGCTCTCGGTGCTGCAGACCTGGCTGGAAATCGCCGTGCTGCTCGCGCTCGCCGTCCTGTTCCCGGAATGGTGGGTCGTCGCGCCCTGCATGGTCCTGCTGGCGACCCGGGCGCAGGCGCTGTTCGTGCTGTCCCACGAAGCGGTGCATTACCGGCTGTACGAGACCCGCTGGCTCAACGACCTGGTCGGCCGGATCTGCGCGACGCCGGTCGGCATCTCGATGTTCGCCTATCGGGTGATCCACCGGCTGCACCACAACCACCTGTTCGGCAGGCAGGACCCGGATACGCCGATCCACGGCGGCTATCCGCGCGGCCGGGCCTATCTCGCCGGCAAATTGCTGAAGGACGTCGCCGGGCTGACGGCATGGAAGACCTACGCCTATTTCTGGGGCGCGCCGTCCGCGGCCCGGATCGACGGGCAGAAAACCGACCCGCTGGGCGACACCTCACCGAAGCTGCGCCGCGACGCGCTCAACGACCGCTGGGCCGTGGCAGGCTTCCATCTGGCCCTGCCGGCAGCGGCGCTCGCCTTCGGCTTCTTCATCGAATACCTGCTGCTCTGGGCGATCCCGCTCTGGTTCCTGCTCCAGCCGCTGATGCGCTTCCGCTCGATCCTGGAGCACGGCATGACGACGGAGACCGGCGACGCCTGGCGCGACGCGCGCACCAATCTCGGGCCCGGCTGGCTGATGTGGCTGATCTTCCCGCACAACGTCCACTACCATCTCGAGCACCACCTCTACCCGTCCCTGCCGCACTACAACCTGCCGAAGGCCCACCGCGCCCTGCGCGCGGGCGGCCTGCTCGAAGGCGCGGAGGTGCGGCCGGTCGGCTACGCCGCGCGGCTGGCCTGGGGAACGCCGGGCGGGTGAGCGTTGACGGCCGTCCCTCGATACGGCGCTGACGCGCCTACTCGGGATGCGGGCAGCTGGGTTTTATTGGCATCCGCATGCCACTTTCACCCTCACCCTGAGTAGCCCCGGATGCAATCCGGGGCGTATCGAAGGGCGCGTTCGGGTTCCGTAGGGTCGTAACCAGAATCAGAAGGGAATTTCGTCGTCGAAGTCCGCCCCGGCCGGCGGGGGCGCGCCGCCGCCCTGCTGCCGGTCGCCGTAGCCGCCGCCCGATCCGCCGCCCGATCCGCCGCCGCGGCCGCCGGATTCGTAGGAGCCGCCCCGGTCGTAGCTTTCACTCATGCCGCCGCCGTCGCGCCGGCTGTCCAGCATGGTCATCTCGCCGCGATAGGGGCGGATCACGACTTCGGTGGTAAAGCGCTCCTGGCCGGTCTGGTTGTCTTCCCATTTGCGGGTCTGGAGCTGGCCTTCGATATAGACCTTCGAGCCCTTGCGCAGATATTGCTCAGCGATTTCGGCGGTGCGCCCGAAGATGACCACGCGGTGCCACTCGGTGCGTTCCTGCATCTCGCCGCTGTTGCGGTCCTTCCAGCGTTCGGAGGTTGCGACGGAGAAGTTGGCGACCTTGTCACCGCTCTGCATCGTGCGGACTTCGGGATCGCGCCCCAGGTTGCCGACGATGATGACCTTGTTGACGCTGCCTGCCATGATGTTCCCCGTTCGTTCGACCGTCGGCCGCTTATAAATCGCCTAGCCCGCGTCAGCAAGCCGTTTATAACCTGCCCCTGCCCCGAACCGGAAGACCGGAAGGCCCGAACCGGAAAGTTTCGCCATGCTCCTCGAAGGCTCCTGCCATTGCCGCGCCGTGACGTTCAGCGTCGAGAGCCGCACGCCCTACCCGTTCAACTACTGCTACTGCTCGATCTGCCGCAAGACGGCCGGCGGCGGCGGATACGCCATCAACATCATGGGCGATACGCCCAGCCTGCGCATCGAGGGCGGCGGGAACCTCGCCGTCTACCAGGCGACGATCGACGGCCGGACGAGCACGGCGATGCGGCATTTCTGCAAGCGCTGCGGCAGCCATCTCTGGCTGTGGGATCCGCGCTGGCCGGATCTGGTCCACCCGCTGGCTTCGGCCATCGACACCGAACTGCCGGCGACGCCCGAGCGCGTCCACCTGATGCTCGGCTCCAAACCCGGCTGGTGCCCGGTTCCCGAAGCCTCGGCGGAGGAGCGCCACTTCGAGGTCTACCCGGAGGAAGCGATCGAGGACTGGCACCGGACGCGGGGGTTGTTGGCGGACTGAGGCGGCTTCTCGTTTTTGGAAAAATTTTTTGAGAAACGCCGGGGGTGTGACGGTGTGCCCCTGCACGGATTTCCGAGATGTCGTACCGGTGACCGTAATTTCTCCTCCGTCCAAGCGCGCGCCCCAATTCAAGGAGCTTTGAATGCATCCTGCGGTTCAGGCCAGACTCGACAGAACATTAGGCCAGGCCGCTCAGCGCCACAGGGCGCCCGTGGTGCGCGGCTTCGGCGCCTTTCTCTGGGACAAGCGCTGGTTCTTCGTTGCGCTGGCGATCGGCGCCGTGCTGATGAGCTTTTCGCCGCCGGAGGGGCTGGACCGTCGCGGCCTCATCCTTATTGCGATGTCCGTCGTCGCGATCATCCTGTTCGTCACCGAGCCGGTGCCGCTGCCCACGGTCGCCCTGATGATCATTCTCGGTCAGGTCGTGCTTCTCGGCATCGATTCGACCTCCGTAGCCGAAAGCCTGATGAGCGATTCCGTCCTGTTCATCATGGGATCGCTGATGCTGGCGGTCGCGGTCGTCAAGCAAAAGCTGGACAAGCGGATCGCCTACTGGATCGTCCGCATGACCGGCACCCGCACGGTAAACGTCTGCGTCGGCATTTCGATCGTTTCGGGCATTCTCGCCTCTTTCATCGGCGAGCATACCGTGGCCGCGATGATGCTGCCCGTCGCCATCACGCTCATAACGCTGACATCGGAAGATTCGCGGAAAGTGCGCGGCCTTGCCGCGGTGCTGCTGTTTTCGATTTCCTACGGCTGCTCGATCGCCGGAATCGGGACGCCGTCCGGCGGCGCCCGCAACGCGATCATGATCGGCTACTGGAAGGAATTCTTCTTCGATCCGACAAATCCGGAAACGGCCAAGTTCCTCGTCGATTACCTGACATGGATGCTCTATTGCTATCCGATATTCCTGATCCAGCTCCCCTTCGTTACGCTGGTCCTGTTTTACACCTTCAAGCCGGAGCATCGGAACATCTCCCGGGCCGTCGTCAAGCTGCGGGAGCAGATCAGGGCCGAGGGGCCGATGAAATCGGCCGACTGGGTCTCGATCGCGGCTTTTGCGGCTGTCCTGTCCGGCTGGCTGACCTTTTCCGATACGCTCGGGCTCGGCACCGTCGCGATATTCGGCGCGGTCGCCTTTCTGGTCATCGGGCTGGTGCGCTGGGAGGATCTGAACTCCGGCGTCAACTGGGGCGTCGTGCTCCTCTACGCAGCAGCCATTTCGCTTGGCGTCCAGATGAAGGACAGCGGCGCGGCGCTCTGGGTCGCCAACAACTTCCTCGACCTGCTGTCCCCCCTGGGCATCGAAGGCGGCATACCGCTCTGGACGGCGATATCGGCGCTGACGACCGGCGTGACCAACACCATGTCCAACGGCGCCGCCGTCGCGGTCATCGGACCCATTACCCTGAAGATGGCGGCGGCTTCCGGCGAAAGTCCGCTTCTCATCGGCTTCATCACCGCCATTTCCTCCGCCTTCGCCTATCTCACGGTCATCGGAACGCCAGCCTGCACCATCGTCTACGCATCCGGCTATCTGAAGACCACGGATTTTCTCCGCGTTGGATACCGCATGGTCATCGTGTCGACGGTTCTGCTGATTGCCTGGGCTTCCCTTTTCTGGCCCCTGATCGGGTTGTAGGATGGCGGGCGGAGCATCGCGGAAGACTCCGGAAACCGGGGAGCCGGCACTGCGCGATTCGGAAAGCCCGAAGGACGTTCCCGCAACCGGCGGCCCGCCGCGGTTCAGCATTCTCGTCTGCATCGACGGCACCGACGCCTCCTACCGGGCACTGCGCCATGCCGTGCGCATCGGCTCGGGAACGGACGCCGACCTCACGCTGCTCTATGTCCGGCCCATCGACCAGGACCTGCGGACCGGCGGCATGCAAATCTCGGTCGTGCGCGAAAACATTCTCGACTGGGGCCTTGAATTGCCGGGCGGCACGGCCCTGCGCCGCGGCCGCGAACTGCTCGTCGAACTCGGATGGCTGAACAAGGACTGGCAGACGGAGTTCGCCCATGTCGACGTGCAGGGCGATCCGCTCGGCGACAACGCAATCGTCTATTCCAGCCCGAAAGGCCGCTCGGTCGTGCTGCGGCTCCTGATTGCCCCGTCCGTCGCGGCCGGAATTCTCGACGAGGCGAAGCTCGGCGGGTTCGACCTGCTGGTCGTCGGGATGCCGGAAGGAGAAAAAGGCTCCGGACCGGGTTACGTTTCACGCAAGATTGCACGACGGGTTGCCCGGGAGCATACCGGCGCCGTTCTCGTCACGAGGGCGCGGGAGGAAGGCGACGGCCATCTCGTCTGCATCGCCAACTACGAGGGCTCCATCGTCGCGGCGCAAAAGCATGCAGAGATTGCAAACCGCTGCGCCTCCCCGATCTTCCTGCTGTCGGTCGCGCGGACAGTGGAATTTATTCCGGATTCGAGGAAGACCGTCGCGACCGCCAAAGAGCGGATCGAAAAGGCGGGGATCCCTGTATCCGGCACGACGGCGCTGGTCGGAGAACCCGTTCCCCTGATCGTGGACCAGGGCCGGCCGCACGCCGTCATCGTCGTATCGCGGTTCCAGAAACGGACCGGCTGGCGCCAGATCTTCTCCAACAGCATCGCTTTCAAAGTGCTGAAACGCGCCGAAAACTCGGTCATGATCACCCGATAGAGCCCGCCGAACCCCGAAGCCCGACGACCGCGCGGCGCCAACGGTCTGCCATCGCTCGCCCGAGACAGGCGCCGAATGGTCCCGGACGCCGGGCCGAAAGAGCGGCACTTCGACGGCTACCCGGAGGAAGCCATCGAGGACTGGCACCGGAAGCGGGGGTTGTTGGCGGACTGAGGCGCCGGAGCACAAACGAAAACCGTAACCGCGCCCGTCAAATCCACCGGAGCGAAACGGAGAGCCTGACCTGTGCCTGCCGAAGGGATCGCGGAGTGGAGATTATGTTCCGGCACGGTGCCTGAAACAAACCGCCGTGCGCGAAAGATTTTTCCGCTTCGCGCCGGTCCGCGCTTCGGCCGAAATGCCGGCGATGCCGGTAGGCCGGGCGCCGGCCGGAGGCGGATGGAGGCCCCTACGGCACCGCCGCCAGCAGCGCCTTGGTGTAGTCGTGCTGCGGCGCGCGGAAGACCTCTTCCGTCGGCCCCTGCTCGACGATCCGGCCCCGGTTCATGATCGCCACCCGGTTGCACAGGTAGCGCACGACCGAGAGGTCGTGGCTGATGAAGAGCATGGAGATATGCATCCGGGCGCGCATGTCGAGCAGCAGGTTGAGGATCTGGGCCTGCACCGACACGTCGAGGCCCGAGACGATCTCGTCGGCGACCAGCACCCTGGGCGCGGTGCACAGCGCCCGGGCGATGTTGACCCGCTGGCGCTGGCCGCCGGAGACCTGCACCGGATAGCGGCCGATCGTATCCTCCGGCAGGCCGGTCTGGCCGAGCAGGTCGCGCGCGCGCTCCAGCCGCTCCGGCCAGCTCGCCGGCGGGCGGCGCACCTCCATCGATTGCGTCACCAGCCGGCCGATGCGCTGGCGCGGGTTGAGCGCCGATTGCGGGTCCTGGAAAATCATCTGGATCAGGGCGATGCGCTGCTTGGCGGTGCGCTGGAACGGGCCGGTGATGTCCTGCCCGTCGACGACGATCCGGCCGTCGTCCGGCGTTTCCAGGCCGAGCAGCAGGCGCGCGACGGTGGACTTCCCGCTGCCGCTCTCGCCGACCAGCCCGACGAATTCGCCCGGCGCGATATCGAGACTGACGCCGTCGACCGCCACGACCGGCGCGCGGCGGCGGCCGAGCCAGTCGCGGCCGGAGCGGAAGGTCTTGCCCAGCCCGTCGACCGACAGGATCGGGTCGGCGGCCGAATCGAGCGTTACTGCCGTCAGAGCCGCCTGCTCCGTCGCGCCGGTCTTCACCTGCCGGCACGCGCCGCCGCTGCGGACGAACCGGCCCGGCGCAACCTCGGTGAGCGGCGAGCGGGCCGTCGCGCAAACCTCGTCGCGCACCGGGCAGCGCGGCGCGAAGCGGCAGCCCGGCAGGTCGGCGAATCCGCTCAGGCCCGGCATGTGGTCGGGCAGCGCCGCCAGCCGGCGGACCGGCCCATCGATGCCGGGATTGGCAGCAACCAGGCTGCGCGTATAGGGATGCAGCGGATCGCCGAGCAAGGCCGCCGCCGGGCCGGTCTCGACGATCTCGCCGGCATACATCACGGCGATGCGCTGGCAATGGCCCGCCGCGAGGCGCAGATCGTGGGTGATGAACAACAGGCCGGTCTCGCTGTCGCGCTGCAATTCGTCGATCAGTTCCATGACCCGCGCCTGGGTGATGACGTCGAGCGCCGTGGTCGGCTCGTCGGCGATAATCAGGTCCGGCTTGCCGGCGAAGGCCATGGCGATCAGCGCGCGCTGGCACTGGCCGCCGGACAGCTGGTGCGGAAAACGGCCGAGCAGGTCGGCCGGACGCGGCAGGTGCACGGAATCGAGCGCGGCGAGCGCCCGTTCGCGCCGCGCTGCCTTGCCATCCTGGCCGAGGCGTTTGAGATGCTCGTCGAACTGGGCGCCGAGCGACAGGACGGGATTGAGCGACGTCATCGGATGCTGGGGCACGAAGGCGATGGCGTCGCCGAGCAGGCCGGTCCGCTCGCGCGGCGGCATGGCGAGCAGGTCGCGGTCCCGGAAGGTCACACTGCCGCCGCTCGCCGCGAAACTTTTCGGCAACATACCGGCGATCAGCCGGCCGACCATCGACTTGCCGGCGCCGGATTCGCCGACCACGCCGACCAATTCGCCCCGGCCGACGGCGAGCGAAACATCGCGCAGCACGTCGACCTGCCGCCCGCCGGCCTCGGTCGTCACGGTGACATCGTTCAGGGCGAGCAGCGACACGAGCCCGCCCTCAGTGCTGCTGCAGCCGGGCGTCGAAGGTCCGGCGCAGGCCGTCGCCCAGCAGGTTGAACGCCAGCACGGTCGTCACAATGGCGAGGATCGGCAGGATCAGCCCCCAGGCCGACTGGTACATGTAGTTGCGCGCATCGGCGATCATGACGCCCCAGGCCGGGATGCTCGCCTCGACGCTCATGCCGACGAAGCTGAGAATTGCCTCGACGATCACGGCGATGCCCATCTCCAGGCTCATCAGGGTGATGATGAGCGGCGCGGCGGCCGGCAGCACCTCGCGCAGCATCGTGCGCAGGTGGGAAAAGCCGGAGAGACGGGCCGCATCGACGTAATTCTGCCGGCGGATCACCAGCACCTCGCTGCGCACGACGCGGCAGAATCGCGTCCAGTCGACCAGGATGATCGCCAGGATAACGTTGCCGATGCCGACGCCGAAACCGACGATCAGGATCAGCGACAGCACGACCGGGGGGAAGGACATCCACAGGTCCACGGCGCGCGAGATCAGCCAGTCGACAACGCCCCCGAAATAGCCGGCCAGCAGGGCCAGCGCGGTGCCGAACAGCATGGTGCCCACCGCAGCGCAGACGGCCACGAACAGGGCGACCCGCGTGCCGTAGATCAGCCGGGACAGGGTATCGCGGCCGAGATTGTCGGTGCCGAGCAAGAAGCCCGGCGCGGCGGTATCGGTCCAGAACGGCCCCTTGAGCGCGTTCAGCAGGTCCTGCTCATTGGGGTCGTAGGGCGCGATCAGCGGCGCGGCGACGGCGCAGAACAGCAGCACGAGCAGGATCGACCCGCCGACGGCGACGCGGCCCGAGCGCAGCGCCCGCCGCAGCGGATGTTCGCTGGCGACGCTTGCCGTACCCACTGCGCTAACCGGGCTCACCGAGCCCGCCGCAGCTTGGGATTGACGACGATGTAGACCACGTCGACGACCAGGTTGATGGTCAGCACGGCGAGCGCGAATACCAGCGCGGCGCCCTGGATGATCGGCAGGTCGGTGTTGCGCACCGCCTCGACCATCAGGTTGCCGAGGCCGGGATAGGAGTAGATGACCTCGACTAGCAGCGTGCCGCCGAACAGGAAGCCGAACTGGACGCCCATCAGCGAGAGGGTCGGCAGCAGGGCGTTGCGCAGGGCGTGCCGGTTGATCACCCGGCGCTCGGGCACGCCGCGCAGCCGCGCCATCGTGACGTAATCCTCGCCGATGACGTCGAGCAGGCTGGAACGCAGCAGGCGCATGATCAGCGGCACGGTGCCGAGCGCGAGCGCCAGCGCCGGCAGCAGCATGTGCCGGATCGCCTCGAGAAAGGCCGTGAGATTGCCGGTCAGCAGGCAGTCGAGCAGCAGGAAACCGGTGACCTTGGAAATCGTCATGTCCGGCGGCAGGCGGCCGGCGAAGGGCAGCAGGTTGAACGCGACGCCGAAGACCAGGATCAGGAACAGCGCCCAGAGGAATTCCGGGATCGACATCATGAGCGTGCTGCCGACATCGACAACCTGCTCCGACGGGCGGCCGCGCAGCCGGAACAGCAGAATGCCGCCGGGTAGGCCGATCGCCGTCGCGAACAGGGCGCCGAAGACCGCCAGCTCGATGGTCGCGGGCAGGGACTGGCCGATCAGGGTGAAAACCGGCTGCCCGAACGCGATCGACTTGCCCAGGTCCCCTTGCAGGATATGGCCGAGCCAGATCGCATACTGGTGCATGATCGGCAGGTGCAGGCCCATTTCGCGCCGCAGCGCCTCGATATCCTCGTTCGTCGCATTGGGCGGGACGGACATTGCCACAGGATCGGCCGGGATCAGCCGCAGCACGACGAAGACGAGGATCGAGACGAGCAGCATCAGCGGGATCGCAACCGCGATCCGGCGCAGCACGATGCCGAGGATTTCGCCGCTCATCGGGCAGACATAAGCCCCGCGCGCTTTCGCGCGCAAGCGGCGGTCGGTAAGCGAGGCAGGACCGGCAACGCGGCGGCCCGGTGGGCGACTATCCCACGGGCCGCGCGCATTGCCGGCAATTCAGGGCCTATTTCCAGGACCAGGTCTGGGGCAGCACCCAGCCGTTGTTGTACTGCACCACGCCGAGGTCGCTCTTGTGCACCCAGGTGGTCACGGACTGGAGCAGCGGCATGACGGCGCCCTGGCTCGCCGCATAGACGGCCACATCCCTGTAGCCCTAAATGCGCTTGTCATAGTCGATGACGCCGAACAGCTTCATCACCCGGCCGCCGACATCCATGTCCTTCCAGGCCGAGAAGGGCAGTTTCGGATGCATCAGGTAGCCGGTGAACATTTCCGGGTCGCCGACGGCGTTGTCCCAGCTGTAGAGGGTCGCCTCCGGCAGCTTGTTGCCGCGGTTGAGCTCGAAATATTTCGGCTGCTCGATGACCTGAAGGTTGGCCTCGATGCCGACCTTCTTCCACATGGAGACGATCGCCCGGGCGATGTCGTAATCGCCGGGGAAGACGCCGTTGAAGCTCGCCATGCCGATCTTGAGCGGCTTGTCCGTGCTGAAGCCGGATTTCGCCAGCAGCGCCTTCGATTTCGCCGGATCGTAGGGGAATTTGTAATCCGCGACATGGCCCGGCGTGCCCGGAGGTGCGACGATCGACAGCGGCACCGCCTTGCCGCCGTAGAGCGCCTGCGAGATCGCCTTCTTGTCGATCGCGTGATGCGCGGCCAGCCGGACATTCTTGTCGGCGAACGCCTTGTCGCTGCGGATCTGCAGCAGGATCACGCGCGAGATCGGGAAAATCCGGCCGCTCAGCGCCGCCATCTTGTCGAGCCGCGCGACTTCGCGGATCGGCACGTCCGGCGCGAAATCGACCCGGCCGGACTGGACCGCCGCCACGCGGGCCGACGAATCCTTCATGATCAGCACCGTCACCTTGCGGATTTTCGGCTTCGGGCCCCAGTATTTGTCGAAGGCCTCGAGCACGATGCGCGAGTTGCGCTGGTATTCCACGACCTTGTACGGCCCGCTGCCCATCGGCTTGCTGGAAAAGCCATCGACGCCGACCTTCTCGACATGGTGCATCGGCACCACGAAGTTGGCGAGGAACGCCAGCCACGGAATCGCCGTCGCCATCGGCTTGCTCAGCTTGATGACCGCGCGGGTCGGGGTCGGCGTCTCGACGTCGGCGACATTGCGCCAGATGCGCACGAGGTCGATCTTGTGGCCCGCCTTGCCGCGTTCGAGGAAGGTGTATTTGACATCGGCCGACGTCACCTTGGTGCCGTCGTGCCAGTAGGCGTTGTCCCTGATGTCCAGCGTCACGGTCTTGCCGTCGGCCGACTGGGACCATTTGGTGGCGAGCGACGCCTGAAGGCTCATGTCCGGCGCCTGCGTCAGCAACTGGTCGTAGACCATCTTGTAGAGCGATTGCAGGCCGGGATTGGTGCGCAGGTTGGGATCCCACGACGGGGGGTCGACCTGCCAGGCGATCACCACGCTGTCCTTCGCGGCCTGGGCCTGGGGCGCCAGCGACCCGGCAACGGCCAGAACGGCCGCGGCGCCGGCGGCCACGCCGGCAATCAAAGTGCGTCTACGCATTGAACCCTCCTCGATGTGCGATGACGTAAAATTTCGGCGACAGCGTACCAGCAACCGGCGTCGCAGTACAAATGCCGCGCTAGACGGATTTCCAGTCGACCGCCTGCTCGAAGGCGTGGGCGGCGCGATAGAGCGTCGATTCGTCGAAATGGCGCCCGGTCAGCATCAGGCCGACCGGCAGGCCGTCGCGCATCGCGCAGGGGATGCTGATCGACGGATGGCCGGTGCAGTCGATCGGCGCCGTGTTCGGGATCGGCGTGAAGCCCGGCACCATGTCTTCCTGGCGGGTCCGGTTTTCCGGCGGCAGTTTCGATCCCTTGATCGGCGAGGTCGGCGTCAGCAGGATATCGACCTCCTCCAGCGCCGCATCGTAGGCGGCGCGCAGCAGGCGGCTGAGATTCTGCGCCTTGGCGTAGTAGCGGCCGTGATGGACCGTGCGCATATGTTCGGCGCACAACATGCCCAGCTTGAAGATCTCCGAGAACATGTTCGACTTGGCCTGCCAGCCGTTGAGCTTTTCCAGCAGGCTCGGCACATAGGCGCCCTTCCAGTTGTGGCCGTTGCCCAGGCCCTTGAGGATCTGCTCGTAGGCGCCCTCGCAGGCGATCGGCACCCAGACCGACATGCCGAGTTCGCGATGGGCCGGCACCGAGATTTCGGTAACGCTTGCGCCGAGGCGGGCGAAGGTCTCGGCTGCAGCGCGCACGGCCTCGTCGACATCCGCCTCGCTGTCTTCGAAGCCGAAGCCCTCCGTCATGACGCCGATGCGCAAGCCTTCCGCAGACTGGCCCAGGGCCCGGGTGTAGCGCGCGGTGCGCGGCGCGTACTGGCGCGGATCGAGCCCGTCTTCCCCGGCGAGCACTTCCAGGTAGAGCGCGTTGTCTTCGACCGTCCGGCTCATCGGGCCGAGATGATCGAGCGTCATCTCGATCGACCCTGCACCGGTATAGGGCACCAGGCCCCAGGTCGGCTTCATGCCGACCAGGCCGCAGAAGGACGCCGGCTCGCGGATCGAGCCGCCCTGGTCGCTGCCGATGGCCAGATCGACCTCACCCGCCGCCAGCAAGGCCGCACAGCCGGACGAGGAGCCGCCGGGCGTGTATTCCGGATTCAGCGGGTTGAGCGTGGTCTTCTGGGCGTTCGTATGGCTGCTGCCGGAATAGCAGAAATACTCGCAATGGGCCTTGCCGAGGATGGTCCCGCCGGCATCGAGGGTGCGGGTCACCACCGTGGCGTCGACCTCCGGCACGTAGCCCTCGAGCACCGAAGCGCCGTTCATCATCGGCAGGCCGGCGACGCAGATATTGTCCTTGATCGCCACGGTCTTGCCGCGCAGCCGGCCGCGCTTGCTGCCTTCGATGGTCGATTTGACGTACCAGGCGCGCAACGGGTCTTCCTCGTCGCTCGGGAAATGACCGGGCGTGCGGGGGTATTTCACCGGCGGCAGGTTATCGGGCAGCCGGTCGAGCGGCCGGTAGTAGGTCTCCACGGTTCCGCGGACCATTTCCGTGAATTCGTCCAGGTCGGCGGGTTCGAGCGACAGTCCCAGCACATCCGCGGCGCGCGCGATCTGATCCCGTGTGGGCGGCTTGGCCGTCATTTGGCAGCATCCTCCGTTTCAACCGGTGCCTGTCTGGCATTGCGGCGGAAACCCATAGCACAGTCCGGCGCGGCTGTGCGCGATCCGCCATGCGGCCGAAATAGCCGATCGCGGATCGGCAACGCCGCCCGAATTCGCACGCCTCGGGATCGGCGCATGCGCGGTCCGGGCGGCACGAGGCCCGCCGCAACAGTTTTATCGCCGAAAAATCCGCGATTTGCGGTAAATTGCCGACCGGCATCTCCAGCGGTCGCGAGCCCATGACCCTCAGCGCCCAGGAAATCGAACGCCTGCACGCCCTGCCCCTGTTCGGCGGCTTGTCTTCGGGCAGCGTCGCGGACCTGCTGCGCGACGCCTCTGTCAGAATGCTCGAGAAACGCAGGACCCTGTTCGTTCAGGGCGATCGGGCGACCCATTTCTTCGTCGTCCTGTCCGGCTGGGTCAAACTGTACCGCCTGCGTTCCGACGGCGCCGAAGTCGTGGTTGAAATCTTCGGTCCGGGCGAATCCCTTGCCGAAGGCGCCATGCACATGCCGGGGGGCTATCCGGTCAGCGCCGAAATGGTCGAGACCGGCCGCCTGCTGGCCGTGCCGACGCAATCCTTCGGCGAACGGGTTCGGCAGAACCCGGACCTGGCGATCAGCATGCTGGCGTCGATGGCGATGCGGCTGAAGGGTTTCGTCAACCGTATCGAAAAGGCCGAGACCCAGACCGCCGCCCAGCGGGTCGCCGATTTTCTGCTCAAGTTCAGCCCGCCGGCCGATCCCGGCGCGACCGGCGTCGTCGTTCAGCTGCCCTACGACAAGCAGCTGATCGCCAACCGGCTGGGCATGAAGCCGGAAACTTTCTCGCGGGCACTGGCGACGCTCAAGAAGCAGGGTGTCCATGTGGGCGGGCCGAAGGCCGAAATCCGGAACATTGCCGCCTTGCGGCGTTTCACTGCACCGGAGTAGGCGCGGGATCGAGAGCAGGGCCGGACTCCACGCGCGGCCGGGTCAGGATCGGCAGATAGACGAGGAAAAAGAGGGCGAATGCCGCGCTCCAGCAGGCGGCGGAAAGGTGCAGGAGCGCTGCGCCGGACCCGGCGTCCAGCGCCGCGAGAACCCGGGTTATCGCGGACAGGGTAAGCAGCAGGTATGCGCCGACCATAGGCCGGGGCGCGACCAGGGCCCGGCCGGTATGGCCGAGGGCGGCGCGGCTGCTCACCGCCATCACCATCGTAGCGGCGGCCCCGACCGACAGGGCGTGGATGGCGGCGCTCTCGGGCGCCCCGCCATCGAGCAACGCCAGGCCGTAGAGCGCTAGACCGGCCGGCACCCAAAGCCAGGCCAGATGCAGGACCCAGAGCAGCGGGATATGGCGGACCTGCCAGCCGCGCCAGGCCGCGAGCCGCACTGCGGCGAGGCCGGCCGCCGCCAGAGCCGCCGGACCGGCCACAATCGGGGGCGCGTCCAGCACGATCAGGGCGCCGGCGGCCGCAACGGCGATATTTCCGAATGCTGCGAGCCCGGCGTGCGGCGGGTTTCCTGCAGGCCGGCCCGCTGCGACCAGGGCATTGCGGGTGAAGGCCGGCACGATGCGCCCGCCGATCAGGGAGACCAGGACGATCGCCGTGAGCAGGCCGAGCCGCGCCCCGGTCATGAGGCCGTCTGCCCACAGATCGAGCAGGGCTGCGTGGATCGCCGCATTGGCGAGGGCCAGTATCGACACCAGGACGATCACCGGCAGGTTGCGCCATTGACGGACCCGGACGATGCTGGCGCCGAGCGCGCAGCAGAGTGCCGGCAGGAAGGCGATGTCGATCGCCGCCACCAGCCAGCCGGGCACAGCGCCCGAGACGATCCAGGCGGCGCGCCCGGCCAGCCACAGCAAGACGAGCAGGGCGAGCGGTGCGCCGGCAATCGGTTTCGCGCCGGTCCATTGGGGCACGGCCGTCGTCAGAAATCCGGCCATTGCCGCCGCGACGAAACCGAACAGCGTTTCGTGGACATGCCAGGCAAGCGCGCCGCCGCGCAGCGGCAGATCGATGGCGCCGCTCACCAGCAGCACCCACAGCGGTATCGACAGCGCCGCGAAGGCCGCACCGAGAAGAAAGAACGGCCGGAGGCCTTCCGACCAGAAGGGATGCCGCATCGCGGTCTCCAGCACGCGCCGGAACGGGCGGGCAGGTGTTTCCGGCAACGGCGCCAAACGCCCTGCCCGTTCGCCGATCCTATCCGGAGCGGACCGGCATGCGTTTGACCGCGATCAAGGGCGGGCGCCGACAATCCGGCCGGCGATTGTCGAATTCTACGCCGGCTTGCGACGGTAAGCGTCCCGGCGATGTGCTATCCGTACGACCAGGACGATCAATTCATCGTTTCGGATTTCGTAAAGCACCCTGTGATCGCCGACCCGGAGCCGCCGCAGGCCGCGCAATTCGCCCTTGAGTGCGCTGCCGAGAAACGGATTGTCCGCAAGCCGATCGATCGTTCCGGCGATCCTGGCCCTTTCCGGTTTGGTGACGCGCCGCAGTTCCCTGGCCGCGCTGCCCTTAATCCGAATTGAGTAGGTCACGCCGAACCTGTTCCCAGTCCAGCACCGGATCCGTGGGGTCCCTGAGCCGTTCGACCGCAACGGACAGGTCGTCGAAATCTTCAAGATAGTGCTCGACCGCCTGACGGACGACCTCAGCGCGGCTTCGGCGCAACTGGCTGGCCGCCCGATCGAGGGCTTCAACGACCGAATCGGATAGGCGCGCAGTAATTTGCCGTGTCATTGGCGCCCGCTGCCGTTTAATGTCAGTGACATTAAATTACTGCAAAATGAAGCGCGCGTCAAACGGTCTTGCCAAAGGGTAGTGCATCACTTTGAATTGCGGTTTTTGTAGGGACCGCGCGGGCCGGGCTTCGGCGCACGTTCGTCCATGATGCGGACCAAATCATCCATGTCCCAAACGGTGTCGCTCAATCCGGCTTCCATGGCCGGGGTGACGCGGAGCGTTTTGTGGATGCGGATGAAATTGTACCAAACGGTATAGAGCGCGACCATGTGCATGTGGTTCTCGAATTTCTTAGAGAACGCATTGGTCAGCCGGGTGAACCGGCGCATGTGCATCCGCATGGTCAGGTTCTGGCGTTCAACGTAGGACGTGCTGACCGCGGCCGGGTCGGGGTTGCCTTCGATCCGCCGCTTGCGAGCACCAACGCAGGCAGCGGGGCTGTAGCGCTTCTGTGCTTCCGGAGCTTCGCCGTACAGCTTGATTAGCTGGGCATAGTCTACATCGCCGCCAAACGCGCCCTCAACGGCTTCCAGATATGCCTTGTGGCCATCCGTCGTAAGCTGAACCCGGTTCGCCAGCCGGCTGCGCAGATCGTCCATAAACTCAATTGCATATTCGCTGTCGCGGCCACCGACCAGCCATGACACGATCAGCTTGCTGTCGCTGTCCAGTGCGGTCCATGTCCATGTGTCGCCGGCTTCGGACGGCGCGGCCTTCGCACCGGCGACGTTTTTCTGCTTGGCGTAGGTGAACGACCAGATTTCGTCGCACTGGATACGGCTGGCCGTGACACCTTGCACCATTTCGTCATGTAAATCGGCACAGACCTTGCCCGCGTCGATCAGCAGCTTCGCGACCGTGTTAAAGCTCACGTCCGCCAGTCGTGCGGTTGCCCGCATGGACTGGCCTTCGCAGAGCATCTTGAGGATCAGCGAGCGGGTTTTGAGGGGCAGCTTGTTCATGCCTCTAATATATGAACAGGATTGCTTAGCGTCAAGTATTTTATTTCGTTTTGAGAAGGTGGACTCCTTGTTGAATTTCTTGGATGATCCTTGCGGCGCAATAGCTGTTGACATATATGTCAATCATCAATCGAATAGAAGATCTCGTCCGCGATGGTCGCTTGAGCCATATTGAGCCGCTCGACCACAGTCTGGCGGTGAAACGGAACCTGTTGGTGTCAGTTGGTATCCGAGAACTGATTGAGGGGCCATGGCAAAGCAAAACGGTCGAACGACGCGCATACCGCCTCCGTGCAGACTTGGAAGCATTCGCTGTCGGGCACGTTCTTGGGGTTTCAATGACTCCTTACCAACACAACAATGCGTATATGGGGTTGTTAAACCCTCCCGAACGAGGGTTTTGGGATATAAGGAGTCGTGACCCAAATCCTGGGCTAAGAGTCTTCGGGCACTTTGCCGCCGTGGATTTGTTTGTAGCTTTGGTATGGCACCCTCGTTCTTTAGAGGTCGATGGGCGCCTGCCATTGGGCGATAATCGAGGATTAAACTGGGAGATAGCCAAACTTCAATGTGAAGAAGCATGGAACAGCCTATTTCCAAACGACCTGCCAAAAATCGGGGAGAAAATCGGTGAATTCATCTCAGAAAACAGAATTCTGGTCTGAGATAGAAGACTTGGAGGCATGCATACCCGATGGGAAGCGGGAGTATCTTCGAGAGCGGCTTCGCAATGAACTATACGACTTCGTCCTTAGGAAGTACCTAGAGGAACATGAAAAGCGCGGCCTCACCAAAGCCAGTCTTGCGAGAAGGCTAGAATGCGATCCTGGTCGCCTGAATAAGCTGCTAGGAGCCCCTGGGAATTGGACCCTTGGGACGGTCAGTGACTTGCTTGTTGGCATTTGCGGAGAAGTGTTAGTTCCTCAATCCGCTAGAGTTCCGGGGGCCACCCCACGGAATATGAGTGCTCATGATCGATTGCTGTCCGAATCAGGTCTACATTTTCAGCCCAAGAGTGACAATTCGCCATCGACTAGTAGTGCGCCTACGATAACGGCTTGTGTCCAATGACCACTACTAAATCCGCTACAGTGAAAATTATATCCGCTGTTATATGTGACGATGTACGAACCGAGAAAAACGGAAAAGACTTGCTGATAGGAGTATACAGTGGGGCAATTATCGTCCACGCAATCCCAAGCCCACCCATGTCCTTACGATGTTGGACAAACCTCCAGATGGACGGGCCCGTAGAAGTTACGCTAAAATTTAGGGCTGTAGATCAAAACAATAGTCAGCTATTCTATTCACAAGCAAGTGTTGGCACAAAAGATGAGCATGGGCTAGGAAGTATTCCTTTGGGACCAATTCTATATACTCTGAAAGAGCCTGAGGGCTTCCTAAAAATTGACTATAAAGAGGGGCAACATGATTGGAAAAATATTATTATCAAGAGCACAAAATACCAAAGCAAATAACACTCAACAAGTCAATTGCTACCCCTTTCCATACCAACGTTTCGCTGCGGCCTTTTCCGCGATTTGCTTCCGTCTCTCTGGCGTGAGTTTTGCTGCCCGTGCTTTGCCGCCCTTCGCGCCTAATGCCTTCGCAGCTTTGTTCTTGCCGTCTTCGTCAAATTCTTCTTCTGCCTCGCCGGTCGCGATCTGCATGACGCGGACAGCGTTCCCGACCACATCGGCGGGGCGCTTCTGGCCCTTCGGTCCTTTAGGCATCGGACGGCTCATCCTGTGGTGCCGGGGCGCCGTTGTCGCGCAAGATTTTGGCCAGCTTCCTGAACAAGTTCGGATGACCGCGCTTCAGCTTCGCATCGGCCCGCACAGTGGTATGAAAGTCGACCACATCATTCGACGCGATGTGGATGCTGTCTTTGGCTTCGTCGTACCAGACACCTATCTCAAGGTAGATGCTGTTTCCCGGCTCGCTCTTGCGCATGGCCTCTCCTATGCTTCCCGCTAAGCATAGGACAGGATGGCCCGCGGTGACAGGCCAAATTCAAAGTGATGAACTACCTGCCAAAGCGTTCGGGAGTCATCGGACCTCAAAGACTATACCTTCCCCGCTCTCGATATCCATCCTTGCCCCACCGCGCTTCCGGCGCCAGTCCGCCCAGTCGACCGGGTCGGCTTCCAGCCTTTCAATCGCATCCAGGTCGCAATTCGCCGGGAAGACAACGAGGTTGTCGCTCGGGTGCCGGGCGTTCGGCACGCGCATCGCGCCGAATCCCAGGAACCCCACGGCCTCGCCGATCCGTTGCGTATCGCGATAAACGATTTCCCGGTACCGGGCCGGGTCCACGCCGAGCCGTTCCAGCAGGGCCATGTCGCTCAGGTCGATGACCTTGTCGAAACGGCCGCGCATCCGGTAGACCGTCGACCGGAGGCGGCTGGGAAAAACGGATTGCTGGCGGTTGACGTGAAAGTAAATTTCCGAGAGCGCGCCGTCCCGCTCCAGGGCGCAATACAGCACCTCGCTCTCGCGGACATTCCACCGGCCGGCGCCTTTCGATCCGTCGAGCGGCGGCCGCGCGCCGTGAACCACGCGCCAGAATGTGCCGTCGAAAGCCGTCTCCGGAAGTTCGGCGAGCGCATCGAGGAGGCTGAGATCGTGGCCGGCGCGCCGACCCGCCATTCAGAGATAAACCCCGCTTTCCAGGCGGTCGATCACCTCCAGCACCTCGGCAGTCCGGCCGCCGTTGATCAGGTCGTAGGGCCGTTCGCCGTTCAATTGCGGATGGCCGGTCTGAAGCCAGAGACGCGCCTCGTCCGGCTCGTAGAAATCCGACAGGCGTTCGGCCACCCACCGGAGTTCGGCGATCACCTTCTGCTTTTCGATCGTCGGGCTGCCCCGGCCGCGGCTCCAGCGATGGACCGTCGGCGGAGAGACGCCGACGATGTTTGCAAGGTCGACGTTTTTCAGCCCGCTCAACCGGCGCAATTCGCCGACCATCCGGGAGACGGCCGTCGATTCCCGGGCGGCAACGGTCATGGATCACCTCCTGCTGTCGCGGCGCAGGTCCCTTACCTGCCGAGCTTGTCGAGCCCGGCGCCACCGTCGGATGCCCGAATTCCTGCAACCGATAATTTAGATTAAATTTCAACGTGTTCAATAAATGAAATTTTATTGTAATTTGCGATGCAGCAAGTCCAGCGGCCGGGACGGGCGCCGCCCTATTCGAACGGCGCCAGCGCGGCCTGGGCTTTCTTCGTCAGCCCGGAGCGCACCAGGCGGTAGGATTCGGCAAGCCGGTGACGCAGTTCCTCCTCGGGCAGGTCCCACGGGATGTTGATCCACGAGCGGTGGAAATAGGGCGCCTTGCGGCCGACGCCGAACTCGATCAGCATCTCGGCGGTCTCGATACTGTCGGTCTTGATCGAGACGCCCTGCGTCTTCGCGCCTATGGAGGCGAACATCTTGCCGCCGACCTTCCAGGCGTCGTGCCCGCCGCCCCAGGGATCGGACACTTCGGCGCCGGGAAAGGTCCGGCAGATCGCATTGACCGTATCGCGGCTCATCCTCGCTCCTCCTGTCGTCCGGTCTCCCGGCCGGGTTTTCCGGCACGGTTCGTAGCACGGCACGGCATCGCGCCCCGGTATCGCGCCCCGGTAACGCGAAGGGGCGTCACGACGGATAGATGTCGCGGCGCAGGACGCCGGCGATCGAGGCCACCGCCGGGCCGAAGGCCACGCGCTGCGCCGGGTCGGGCATGAATTCCCGGGCGGCCGCGTCGAGGCCGGCCAGTTGCGGCGGCACCGGCCGGCCGGTGACCCGGAGCGCCCGGACCGCGATCGGCACCAGGCTGGCCAGCGCCATGTCGAGGCACCGGCCGGCGCGGTCCTGCTTGGACCAGGCCAGGAAGACCGGGCTCGCCACGTCGTTCTGGCCGTAACCGCCGGATTCGCTGCCGGGGAGCAGCGTGGCCTGGGCGTAGAGCCGGGCTTCCTCCTCGTAGCCGGTCTGGGCCATCGGCAGGCAGCCCATATAGCCGCGCCCGTCATCCTCGCCGGCGTCGGGATCGATGAGCTGATCCGGCAGGAGCGAGACCTTGCCGTCGAGCAGCTTCGCGCCGTGGCGCTCGGCGATCACGCAGAGATTGGCGCAGGCCGCGCTCAACGCGTCCATGGCGAGCACGGCATGGGGATTGTGATAGCCGCCGGTCGAAACGAAGCGGCCGAACGGATGATCGGCGTTGGCATCTTCGATCCACACCGGGTTGTCCGTCACGGCCTGGAGCGATTCCGCGGCGACTTCGGCGGCCATCGACACGGCGCGCCGCGCCTGGCCGAGCATCCGCGGCAGGATGCGGTAGCTGACCGGCGCCTGGTAAGGGCGCCGTTCGCCGCCGCTGCCGCCCCCGTCGCAAACGGCCACCAGCTCCCGGAGCCGCCGCAGCGCCCATCCGTCGTGCGGGTTGTTCCAGTAGCCCTCCAGGGCCGCGTCGAGATGGTCGAGCGGCGCGTTGAAGGCCTCGAAGGACAAGGCGAAGACCCGCGCCGCGACCTCGAGCCGGCTCTCGGCGACAAGCGCGGCATCGGTCGCCAGCCCGGTCGCCGACGGCGATCCGTTGATCAGGCACATCACGTCCTTGGGCGCCGGCTTCGCCGTTTCCGCCAGATCGGTGAACAAGTGGCTCAGCGAGAGAATTTCGCCCGCCCCGCCGTGGCCCTGCGCCGGGACGACGGGCATGCTCTGCCCCTCCAGCATGGCGGCGACGCGCCGGGCGATCTCCGGCGATACCGCGGCATGGCCCTCCACGAAGTTGGTCAGCCGCGCCAGGACGATGGCCCTTACCACGCGCTCGGGCAGCGGATCGCCCCAGGAGGCCGCGGCGCGCGTCGGCGACATGCCGGCCCACTGCGCGCGTTGCTCGGCGGTCAGCTTCGTGCGGGCGAGCTGGCCCGGCCCCGTGGTTACGCCGTAGATCGTGACGTCGGGATCGCGCTCGAGGATACGGTCGAGCCGGTCCCGGCCCTGCGCCATGGCGGCGAGCGCCCGGGGGCCGAGTTCGACGCCTTCGCCGTCCCAGGCCACCCGTCGGGCGGTTTCGAGCGTGAGGTCGGCGCGGGAGTCCACAAGTATCGTCATGATCCAAAACCCTGTCCTAAGGAGTGCGCGGCGCCTTGGGGATGGCTGCCGCGGGGGAACGGCGCGGCGGCGTCAGGCGACCCGGCGCTGCCCGGCCGGCCGTTCGCCGAGCGCCTGGAGCGCCGGCATGACCCCCGCTGCGAAGCGGTCCATGTTGGCGTCGGTCAGCCCGGCGGGCAGCGTGCCGAACTGCAACAGCGCCATCAGGTTGCCGAAGCCCATTTCGGCGCGATACTCCAGCAGCCGGTCGCGCACCGTCGCGGCGCTGCCGCAGACCATCATGCCCATCTCGATCC
>Ga0209544_1000281_pt1 | contig 77745 bp, 66 predicted proteins | sample MesohylPK_FD_187297 | JGI IMG/M metagenome (GOLD analysis project Ga0209544, IMG submission 187297) | Host-associated microbial community of the marine sponge Aplysina aerophoba from Gulf of Piran - sponge mesohyl, lysed by proteinase K... | ecosystem: Host-associated > Porifera > Sponge >... | reverse complement strand
CCTTCTACACTATCAACCCTGACGCCTTCAGGGTGCTCGCTGGCTCGCTCGAGAAGTATCACTTGGCCCCGGTCCTGGCCTACTGCTGCTAACGCCGCGTAGGACTCTGCTCAGGATACCTGTCCCTCGGGGGGCGGGTGCCCCTCCTTGCCTCGACACCCTTTGTTGCGCGCTCACGACTCGGTCCAGAGCCGGAGGGCGACGGACGCTATAATCGTCTGACCGATCAGAGTTCGGTGGCAGCTTAAGCCCCTCCCTACGATGTTCAAGAACGGACGACCCCTCCTCCCGCTCATCCTGGCGATTGTCGGCCTCTTCGCCATCGCCGCAGGGCTCTCCAACTTGAACCTCCGCCCCGGTGAGCCGACGATCAACCTCTTCCAGTTGTTGCTCCAGGGCCTGTCAGCTATCCGTCCCCAGGGTGCGGCTCCAGAGGCGCTTCCGGGTGGGGACAGCTTTCTCTGGTTTGTCCGGCTCCTTATCTGGTTCGCGCTCCCCGCCGCCCTCATCTACGCCTTTATCTCCTCGAAATTCCGCAAACGGCTGCTCTCTACCCTGGCTCTCACCTTCCTGATCACGCTCCTCCTGGAGCGGATCGGCTCACTAAACCCGAGAGAGGGACGGGAGGTTGAGGAGGGTGCAGCTAGCGGGGCACTGGGGGGTGCCGGGGGAACACTGCCGCCCCCGCCCGAGATCGTCGCGTCGCCACCGGCCTGGCTCACGGCGGTGGTTACTCTGGGCCTGGCGCTGCTGATCGTCGGGGCCATCGGGTTGGTGTGGAGGCGACTAAGGAGCCTTAAGCCGGACGCCCGTTCTGAACTGGTGGGGGCTGCGGAGCAGGCGCTCGCCGCTCTCGACCGCGGTGTCGATGTGAGAGATGCGGTGCTTCGCTACTACGCCGATATGATCCTCCACTTCGGTGCCACTCGAAAGCTCAGGCGGCGTGAGGGTATGACGCCGCGGGAGTTCGATGTCCACCTGGCCGCTGTGGGCATAGATGACGAGCATATCCACAGGTTGACCCGACTCTTCGAGTCGGTCCGTTACGGAGGGCAAGTCTCGGACGAGCCGATGGTGCGGGAGGCGAGGGCGTGTCTGCGCTCAATTGTGAGCACCTATGGAGGGTAGCGGTGAGTGCCCCTGAACAGGGCTCGGACGAGCCCCGGACGACCTGGCACAGGTTGCTCCCTCTGGTTGCTGTCCTGGTAGGGACCTTCGTGCTCGCTATCCTGGTGCAGGGTTTCGTGGAGCGGGTAATCGTAGAGCCGGCCCTGTACTTGGCCTGGATCGTCTCGCTCCTACTTCGCAGCGTCCCCGAACCGCTGTTCTGGCTCCTGTTCGTTCTGCTCGTGCTGGTGGTCGCGATCAGGAGCCTTAGGCTCTGGATGGTGGGGGGGCGCGAGGGGAGGAGGGCTGGTGAGACCGTCTACGGTCCCGTGGGCAGGAGGGCTCGGCTCCTCCAGAACGCCACTGCTCCGGGCTACTCCCGTTGGCGGCTCGCCCGGGAACTCGGCAGGCTCGCAGGGGAGTTGGCGTGGCCGGGGAGGAGCTTCAGTGCGGAGCGCCAGCGTGCCTGGTTGACCGATCCCAGCAGCGGCATTCCGCCGGAGATCGCGGCCTATTTCTTGGCTGGCTTGGACCCCTACCGGCCGGTCCACCTCCCCTGGTACCGGCGGGGAGTGCGCCGGCTACCGTCCCCGCTAGACCTCGACCCCGGCGCTGTCATGGGCTTTCTTGAGGAGCTGCAGGGGTGGGGGAGCGGGCCGTGAGTGCGCCGCTCGGGCCCGCCGATGTCGCCGCTAGGGCTGAGGCTGTGGTGAGGGAAGTTGGTCGCGCGGTTGTTGGCAAGCGGGAGCTCCTCGACCACATCATGGCCACAGTGTTGGCTGGCGGCCATGTCCTGTTTGAGGACTATCCGGGGTTGGCCAAGACTCTGATAGCTCAGAGCTTCGCCACCGCCCTGGGCCTCGGGTTTAGGCGCATCCAGTTCACGCCAGATCTGCTGCCCGGCGACATCACCGGGGGCTACATCTTCGACCGGACCCGGGGAGAGTTCGAACTCCACCGGGGTCCGATCTTTGCCAACATTGTCCTGGCCGACGAGATCAATCGTGCCTCACCCAAGACGCAATCCGCCCTGCTTGAGGCTATGCAAGAGCAGCAGGTAACGCTGGAAGGAGAGACGCTATCCCTGCCCGAACCCTTCCTCGTCATGGCTACCCAGAACCCGATCGAGTATGAGGGTACCTTCCCGCTCCCGGAGGCGCAGTTGGACCGCTTCCTGATCAGGCTAAAGGTAGGGTATCCCTCCCCGGATGAGGAGCGGGAGATCCTGAAGCGTCGGCGCGAACGCCGCGCAGATGCGTTCCGTCTCGAACGGGTCATGGATGGGGAGACGCTCCTGGCAATGCAGGCCTCGGTGGAGGATATCTACCTGGACCCAGATCTCGAGGGCTACATTGTGGACTTGGTCCAGCGGACCCGTCGTGACAGTCGCGTGGCTGTGGGTGCGAGCCCGCGCGGCTCGCTGGCGCTACTCAAACTGGCGCGAGCCCGCGCGGCGCTGGACGGTCGCCACTACGTGCTTCCCGACGACATCAAGGAGTTTGCCGGGCCGGCCCTCGTGCACCGACTGATCCTCAACCCCGATCTCTGGCTGCAGAGCGACGCAGCTGAGCAGGTCCTCGAGGCGATCGTGGCCACCACGGCCGTCCCGGTGGTCGGCGGCACCTGACGGGAGCGTACTCTGCGTGTCCCGCTCCCTCCTGCTGGTCCTGCTGATCTACGGACTGGTACTGGCAGGGCTAATCACCCTGCGGGGCGAGTTGCTGGTTCTAGCCCTGCCCCTTCTTCTCTATCTGGGTGCCAGCCTGGTCTATCGACCCAGTGCTGTCCACCTCTCCGTCGACCGAAGGCTTGATGCCAGCCGCGTGATCGAGGGTCAGCCCGTTCGGGTCACCCTGTCGATCACCAACCTAGGTGCGCCACTCGAAAATCTTCAGATCGGAGAGGTCATCCCGTCCGGACTTCGGGTGATCGAGGGGGAGACCCGAGTCGTCGGCGCGCTTGGCGCCGACGAAGGTGTCGAGCTAGCCTACACAGTTGCAGGTCCGAGGGGACTGTACGGCTTTTCCGATGTCCGGGTTAGTGCCGGAGACACCTTCGATCTGCAGACAGAACAGATCGTGGAACGCTCTGGCGGACGGGTGTTCGTCCTTCCGCAGGTCGAGAAGTTGTCCCGGGCGATGATACGGCCCCGCCGCACCCGCATCTTTGCAGGCCTCGTTCCTGCCCGTAGGGGTGGGCCCGGGGTAGAGTTCTTCGGGGTTCGCGAGTACCAATCTGGAGATTCGCGGCGGTGGATCAACCAGCGGGTGAGTGCACGCTTCTCTGGAGAGATCTACGTCAACGAGTTCGAACAGGAACGGGCAGTCGACATAGGACTTATCCTCGACGCGCGCCACTCCGCCAATGTCCTGGGCGGGGATCATTCGCTGTTCGAGAAGAGTGTCCAGGCCACCGCGACGCTCGCCGACGCGTTCCTGACCGGTGGCAACCGCGTGGGCCTGTTCATCTATGGGGGATCGGTGAGCTGGACCTATCCCGGCTACGGTAAAGTCCAGCGGGAACGCATCCTCCAGGCGCTGGCTCGCGCCCGGATTCAGCAGAGTCCGGTGTTCGAGGGGCTGGACCTGCTGCCTGCGCGCCTGTTTCCGATCCGGTCGCAGCTAGTCATGGTCAGCCCGCTTAGGGTGGACGACGCCTGCGACCTCATCCGCCTCCGGGCCCGGGGTTACCGGGTGCTCTTGGTCGCCCCCGACCCTGTCGATGCCGAGGTGAGGCTCCTCGAGGGGCGCAAAGGCGTCGAGGTCGCCGCCCGCATCGCCCGTCTGGAGCGAGCACACCTGAATCGCCGACTGGCCCAGGCAGGCGTTCGGGTCCTCGAGTGGAGGACGGAGGTCCCCTTTCAGGTGGGGGTCGGTGGGGTGCTCGCTCAGCTGCCGCTGTGGGAACGGGGGCCGGGGAGGTGACGATCCGGACCCTCTCCGTAAGCGGAATCGCGCTCGCCGCCTTGCTCCTAATCGTTGCCAACATCGCAGTCGGGCGCTTCTCCTGGGCACTGGCGGCACTCCTCCTTGGCGGCACTTGGCTGGCTCTGGGGAGAGGGCGGCCCGTGGTGGCCGGGATCGGCTTCGCTGGGCTCATAATCCTGGCTGCCCTGGGCACAGGAGCCTCGCAGCCGCTTCTTTGGATGATGACCGCCGCCGTCGTTGCCCTCGTCGCCTGGGACCTGGACCACTTCCTGGCCGTTACTGAGAGTGGGGAGCAGGTCTATAATCGGGTCACGCTTGAAAGAATCCACCTGCGGCGCCTGCTGGCGGTCGCTGTCGCCGGGGTGGTCCTGGCGATCATCGCCGGGAGTGTCGACCTCCGGTTCGGCCTGGTCGCAGCGCTGTCGCTAGGCCTGCTGAGCCTGTTCGCATTGAGGAGCGTGGTGCGCAATCTGAAGCGTTGAGTTCGACGGGAGGGGCCGCTACCCTACAACGATCTGATATGAGGCAGAGGATCGGCATGGTCATGAATGGGATCGCGGGGCGGATGGACAAGAACCAGCACCTCTCCCGGTCGATGCTGGCCCTCTGAGAGGATCGTGCTCCTCACCCAAATGGGATCACTTCCGGATGGTGGGCGGCCTCGATAGGGGTCGTTCGACGCTGCACCTGGGTCGGGATCTTCAAGTTGGCCGGCCGGGCCGGCCTAGCCACGACCGGCCCCAGCCCAGATGCGGAGCGCTTAGGGCCGCCGTGGTAGCGACGTGACAGGCGACCGCCCAGAGGGTAGGCTAGGGGGTATGGACTTTCATGGCATCAATGGGGAGATCGTCTGCTATGACGACGCGAGGTTACACCTCTCCGATATCGGGTTCCGCCGCGGCTATAGCGCCTTCGACTACCTGCGGATTGTCAGGGGCTACCCCCTGTTCCTTGAGGATCACCTCGACCGCTTTGAGAACTCCGCCTCTATCCTGGGTCTTGATCCGCCGCTGGGCCGCGCTGACCTCAGGGCCCACCTGCTCGAACTCATTGAGCGAAACGGTATAGCTGGGGCCGGGCTACAACTCTTCTTAAGCGGCGGGCCGGCCGACGACGGCTTCACCCCGGTCGCGCCTCAGCTCTACGTCTATCTCGGTCGGCTGCCGCGGTTCGAACCTGTCCTCTATGACAGGGGGGCGAAGCTCATCACCCATCGTTATCTGCGCGACCTACCCGAGGCCAAGACCACCAACTACCTGATGGCGGTCCATCTGAGCACCGCCATGCGCTCGGCGGGTGCGGTAGACGCGCTCTATCACGACGGTGAGCGGGTCCTCGAGGCCACCCGGTCGAACCTCTTCGTGGTAACCGAGACCGGGGTGCTCGCGACGCCGGAACGCGATATCCTCGCGGGGGTGACGCGCAAGAATATGCTCCGGGCCCTGGATGGAGAGGTCGAGGTGGAACTCCGCGACGTCTCCCTGGCGGAACTCCGAAGCGCCCGTGAAGCCTTCTTGACGAGCACCACGAAGGGGGCGCTGCCGATCTGTTGGGTGGATGATCGCCCGGTCGGTGACGGTCGGCCAGGGCCGGTGACGGCGCAGGTCAGCCGCCTCTTCGAGGCCTGGTTGGAGCGATATCTGATGAACTGACCGGTGTGGCAGAGGGGGGGAGGAACACCGGCTGCAGCGGGCTCTCATGCCTTGGCCCTGGTTCCGATCCGAAGGCCGCACGCCGCTGGAACTCACCGCGTTCGAGGACTGAATCCTTCAGGCTCCCGATGGGGTCGTTCACCACCGCTGCGCGTTGATGATTGTCGGCGGGGATTTCGAACGGCCTTTCGGCCCGATACCTTTTCCTCACCTGAGCTGCCGCAGTCGGCACACGACTGGGTTCTCTCACCACGTCGTAGCTGCGGGAACTCACCTGTCCGGGGGCAACCTTCGGTCGGCTGGCTGCTGCCTCGCCGGGGTCATGGAGCAGTGGAACTCACCGGTTATGCGTTTGGGGACCTGCATCCTCATAGGGTCTTGCGAGGCCGGCGGGGCGGGTAGATCGGGATCTCCAACAGCCTGCCACCTCGCCCGGCTGTGGCGGCGATGACGAAGGCTTCGCCCAGCGAAGCGGTGTCGATCAGGGTGTCAGGGTCGGTGTGGGTCGAGCGGCGGTTCGTCATGGTGTCGACAGGCCCCATCGGGAAGATGATCGATACACCGACGGTGCTGCCTTCGAGCTCGAGGTCGAGTGAGCGCAGGAAGGTTGCCACGGCGCTCTTCGCAGCTGCGAAGAGGCTACTCCCGGCGGCCCCGCCCAGGAAGCCCTCCCGCGAGGCGATGCCACCAAGGAACGCCTCCTCGCGCTCGAGCAGTGCCGGGAGGACCGCCTTGGCGGTGTGGTAGAGGGTTCGGACGTTGGTGTCGAACACCCGGGCGTACGCCTCGGGATCGAGGTCGAGGACTCTGCCGGTGACCACGTCGCCTATCAGATGGATGAGACCGTCGATCGGGCCCGCCTCGACTCTGACTCTCTCCACCATCGCTTGGGCCTCCGCGAAGCGGGTGAGATCGGCTTCGATGAACGGGGTGTCGTAGGAGGAGGCGCGGCCCTGGATGCGGATTCTATCGCGGTCGACCAAGATGGGGCGCGCCCCCGCGCTCATGAGCGCCTCCTCTACGGCCCCCGCGATGGCGCCGCCGGCGCCGGTGATGATGATGGCCTTATCGCGAAGCGTTTTCATGTCCGGGTCCTTCCGGGTGTGGATCGGTGGTTAACCTAACACGCCTCGAGCGGCCCAGCCCGGCGGACCTCCTCGGCCACCTGGCCAGAGAAGCGCTCGAAGTTCTCAACGAACATGCCGGCCAGTGCTCGCGCCTGCAGGTCGTAAGCTCCGGGGTCTGCCCAGGTGGAGCGGGGATCGAGGATCTCCTTGGGGACCCCGGGGCAGGTCTCAGGGAAGCTGAGGCCGAAGACCGGGTCGGGGTGGAATGTGATCCGATCGAGCTGGTGGTCGAGCAGGGCCTCGATCATGGCTCGGGTGTAGGCGATCGGTATCCTGTGCCCGACTCCGTAGGGGCCGCCCGTCCAGCCCGTGTTGACCAGCCACACCTGCGCCTTGCAGCTCTCGACCCGCTCGGCAAGCAGTTCGGCGTAGGTGTGGGGTTTCAGCGGCATGAACGGCTCACCGAAGGCGACGCTGAAGGTGGCCTGCGGCTCGGCGATGCCGCGCTCGGTGCCGGCCACCTTGGCGGTATAGCCCGACAGGAAGTAGTACATCGCCTGGTCGAGGGTGAGCCGCGAGATCGGCGGCAGCACCCCGAAAGCGTCGGCGGTAAGGAAGATGATGTTGGTGGGGTGGCCGGCGTAGCCGACCATGGTGGCGTTCGAGATGTGACTGATCGGGTAGGCGGCACGGGTGTTGACTGTCTTGGAGGTATCGTTGAGGTTAACGCGGTAGGTTTGGGGATCGACGACCACATTCTCGAGTATGGTGCCGAAGCGGCGAGTGGTCTGGTAGATCTCCGGCTCCTCCTGGGCAGAGAGATGCTCGATCTTGGCGTAGCAACCCCCTTCGAAGTTGAACACCCCAGCGTCGGCCCAGCCATGCTCGTCGTCACCGATGAGGGCGCGGTCTTGGGTGGCGGACAGGGTGGTCTTGCCGGTTCCCGAGAGGCCGAAGAAGATGGCCACTTCGTTTTCGGGGCCGACATTGGCCGAGCAGTGCATCGGCATCACCCTGCGCTCGGGGAGTTCGAAATTCATCATGCTGAACGCCGACTTTTTCATCTCGCCGGCGTATTCGGTCGAGCCGATAAGGACGAGCTTCTCACTCAAACTCATGGCGATGATGGTCTCGGTGCGGCTGCCGTGGCGTGCGGGATCTGCCCTGAACGATGGCAGGTCGATAATCGTGTAGACTGGTTGGTGGCTTTCGAGCTCCCTCCAGGTGGGCAGCACAAACAGGTTGCGGACGAATAAACTGTGCCACGCTAGCTCGGTGATGACCCGTACCGGTACCCGGTAATCGGGGTGGGTGCCGACGAAGACATTCTGGATGAACAGATCGAGGCCGCGGGTGTGTTGAATGATGTCCCTGCGGATGTTCTCAAAGTGCTCGCTGGTCAGCGGCTGGTTGATCTCACCCCAATCGATCCGGTGGAGTGTGGTGTCATCTCGTACGATGAACTTATCCTTCGGCGAGCGACCTGTGTACTTACCCGTGTCCACAGCGAGGGGGCCTAGGTGTACGAGTCGCCCTTCCTCACGCCGGAGCGCCTCGGTATATAACTCAGGCGTGGTGAGGTTCCAGTAGATGGTGCTCGCCTCGCGGATACCGAAGTCCTCAAGCGTCTGTGCCTCGATGCTGTGGCCGCGGTGGTCCATGTTGAGGTCCCCTTCTAGATTCGAGGTCTGCGATCTACCCTCTCAACATGAGGCTATCAGTAATGTCAGGAGACACATGTCCCGGCGATCGTCGGACCGATCGGGTCGCGATATACTTCGAGAATTCCACGGTCTCCCGCTCTAGGAGGATCCTGCTGGCTGCTGATCTGGCCCGTTGCGGCCGACCGGCGCCCCGTCCGCCCCATGGTGCAGGGGTACCCAGTGCGGAGGGGTGAACCATTCCCGATTCTCGCCGTGCTGTGCCTTGGCGCAGCGCGCGGTGAGAACCGGACGTGGGGCCAGGAGACAGTGGCAAGAATCGACTCTTCGCTGCACCCGGTGCGACAGGGTGGGTGGGGAGCTTGGCTGATGAGGGGCTAGCTGCGTGCTCGAGATCTTCTTAAGCAGTGTCCTGCCCGCCTTCCTGATCGTCGGCATAGGTGTCCTGCTCGGCCCTTTGGTGGGATCTGGGATCGTGTCGGTTAATCGGCTGGTGCTCTACGGCGCCGCGCCGGCGCTGGTGCTGACCGCGCTGGTAGAGGCAGATCTGGTGCTGTCTAACGTGATCCGCCTGTATAGCGGCCACCTGCTCTTTGTCGCAGCGATGTTCGTGCTGGCAAGGGGCCTAACTTGGCGGGTGGAGCACCGCGCTAGCAGGGGCTTTGCTGCGACAGCCATGTTCAGCAACGCCGCTAATCTGATGCTACCGGTCTCGCTCTTCGCTCTTGGGGCTTTGGGACTTGAACGCGCCGTCCTGCTGTTCGTCCTCCTGCAGTTTCTGATGTATACGCTGGGGCCGCTGGTGCTGGTCGGGCGTGACGGCTTTGCGGGTCGTTCACTCCTCGGCCTGCTCAGGCTACCGGTGCTCTGGGCGGTTCCTATAGGGATCGTTCTGAACCTCTTCTCCGTGACGCTGCCGACAGGCATATGGCGGGGTGTGTCGCTCCTCTCCGACGCCGCGATTCCGCTGATTCTGCTGATTCTGGGGTTGCAGGTGTACCGCTCCGGGCTCCGTCCCCCCACGGGCCTTACCTGGGCCGCGACGCTGCTGAAGCTGGTTGCCGGGCCGCCCGTAGCGTACGCGCTGGGCTGGTTGGTCGGTGCCCGAGAGCTCGACCTGATGGTGCTCACCCTACTCGGTGCGATGCCCCCGGCAGTGAATATTCTGATCCTGTCTCTGGAATTCGGTGGTGATGTCGAGGGGGTCGCCCGCACGGTGGTGCTGGGGACTCTCGGTGCGATGTTGACCCTTCCGGTGGTCCTCTTTCTCGTGGGCTGAAGAGGGGTTAAGGAGTAGGGGGGACGGAGCCGATCTACGACCATCGGGACGACCGGTTTCACCTGGGTCTCGATCTTCCTGCGTGCCTACCTATTCGAGCGTGAAACCGCATCAGAGTATTCTATTTATGAGATGACCTCTGGGAGATTGCAAGGAGGGGCGCTATGGTGGGAAACGGATTCGAAGGCGTAGCGAGCGAATGGGGGGTTGACGCATGACGGCTCTGAGAGTCGGGATTGTGGGCGCCGGGACGATGGGTAAGGCTCACGCCGTCGGCTGGTCCGCAACCGGGGCAGAGGTCGTCGGCGTGGCAGCTAGGAGCCAGGACGCGGCAGCCCCCCTCGCTCTGAGTCTGGGGGTTGAGGCGTTCGGGAGCTACGACGAGTTACTCTCTACCGTGGATATCGTCGATCTGTGCGTCCCCACGGATCTGCACTGCGATATGACCGTCCGGGCGGCTGCGGCCGCAAGACATGTCGTCTGTGAGAAACCGATAGCCCTCTCGGTGGAGGATGGCCAGGCCATGATCGACGCCTGCGAGGCGGCCGGCGTCCGCCTGTTCGTTGCTATGGTGGTCCGCTTCTTCCCACAGTACCGCGCAGCCCGGGAGGCCGTTGCGGCGGGACAGTTGGGTGAGTTGGGGGTGATGCGCCTCAAACGTGTCGCCTACCAGCCGATAGGCGACGCCGGCTGGTTCATCGACGAGGCACGCTCCGGCGGGATGATCCTCGACCTGATGATCCACGACCTCGACTACGCCCGCTGGCTGGGCGGGGAGGTCGAGCGAGTGTTCGCCCGGTCGCTGCGAAGTCGTGATCCTGGGGCACCCGCCGACTACGCTCTGGCGACCCTCCGCTTCCGTGGCGGCGCTATGGCACAGGTCGAGGGGGGATGGTCCTACCCGCCGGGAGTGTTCCGCACCGCATTCGACCTAGCTGGCTCGGGCGGGCTTATCGAGTGGGACTCTGATAGCAGTGAGAGCACCCACCGTCGGCTGATGCCGGAAAAGCCGGAAGGGGTAGGCCGGGTCGGGGTACCGCTCACGGTAGCGGCTGAGGATCCCTACACTACGGAGATTAGGCACGTCTATGATGCCCTCATTCACGACCGACCCTTTGACGTCAGCGCCGAGGACGCCCTTGCGGCGCTCCGCATCGCGCTGGCCGTTCGGACATCGGCTCGGGAGGGGCGCGCCGTCACCCTTGAGGAGGTGTGAGATGCGGATAGGCATCATGAGCTTCGCCCACTTACACGCGGAGAGCTATATTCACAACCTCAAGTCGATTGTCGGGGTCGAGGTGATCGGCTTCTCAGATACCGATCCAGTCCGAGGAGACCGCGCCTCTAGAGAGTACGAGAGTCGCTGGTTCCCTGAGCACGAGGCGCTACTGGCCGAGCGGCCCGATGCGGTCCTGATCTGCTCGGAGAATGCCAATCACCGCGAGTTGGTCGAGTTGGCTGCCGCCGCAGGGGCCCACGTGCTGTGTGAGAAGCCGATCGAGGTCTCGTGCGAGAGCGCCAGGGCCATGCGGGAGGCCTGCGACCGTGCCGGGGTGCACTTCATGACCGCATTCCCGATGCGCTTCGACATCAACATTCGGGCTGCCCGGGAGGTGATGGCACGCGGCGAGTTGGGGGAGGTCTACGCTATAAACGGCGTCAATCACAGTGAGAACCCCTACAGGCACCGTGCCTGGTTCGCTCAGAAGGCGCTCGCTGGCGGTGGGGCGGTGATGGACCACACCGTCCACCTGCTCGACCTCTATCGGTGGTTCCTCGGTTCGGAGGTGGTGGAGGTCTACGCTGAGGTCGGTAACCCCTTCTACCCGGATGAGATCGACGTGGACTCCGCTGGGCTTGTGACCCTCACTTTTGCAACAGGAGTATTTGCGTCGATCGACTGCTCCTGGAGTCGGCCTACCAGCTACCCCCGCTTTGGACACCTGAAGATGGAGTTGTTCGGCGACCGGGGAGCCCTGAGCGTCGACGCCTTCGCTCAGCACCTCCGGGTGTGGAGCGGGGCTCTTGAGAGGACCCCCAGTTGGATCGGCTGGGGTGACAATCCGGACTTAGCCATGATCAAGGCTTTCGTAGCTAGCGTCCATGAGGACCGCGAGCCGCCAGTCACTTGGCGGGACGGTTACGAGGCGCTCCGTGTGGCACTCGCCTGCTACCAGTCAGCTGAGCGGGGGGAGCCGGTCGCCCTCGGATCGCCCCCTGAAGGCTGAGGCCTTAGCTTGCGAGGTCTAACGTGGTCGAACAGCTACCGGTCCCGATGGACCGCCGGAACTCCTCAGCCTTTCGGTCGAAACCTTCGCGACGAAATGCTGTCTGATCCGCGACGGGGACGGCCCTATTCGTGACCGTGGAACGTGATCACGTTCCGCAGTGCCTCGCCCTGCTCGACAACCTCGATCGCCTCGTTGATCTCCGCTAGCGGATAGCGGGAGGTGATGAGTTCATCAAGCTTCAGTCCCCCCTGCAGGTAGAGGTCCACGAGCCTGGGGACGTCCGCACTCAGGCGGGTAGAGCCCATGGAACTGCCGAGGATACGTTTGGGGCCGCGACTGCCTAGGGTGCCGAGTACCAGGCTTGCGACGGGCAGATCTACCGACGCGTTGATAGGGGGGATGCCGACGAGTACCAGGGTTCCGTCACGGCGGGTCAGTTCGAGCCCCTGCTCGAAAGCGGCGGCGCTCCCGACCGTAACGAGCACGTAGTCAGCCCCGCGGCCCGAAGTCAGGTCGCGGACGGCCTCGGCTACGGTACTCCCGGCCGCGTTGAGGGCGTGGGTAGCACCGAATGCCCGGGCCACCTCGAGCTTGCTGTCGAGCAGGTCGACGGCGATGATCGGATGGGCACCTGCCCGGACCGCTCCCTGCACGGCGTTGAGCCCGACACCCCCCACACCGATGATCACCACCGAACTGTGGGGTGGGACCTTGGCGGTGTTGACCACCGCCCCAAAGCCGGTGATCACACCGCAGCCCAGGAGGGCAGCGCTGTCGAGAGGCACCTCCTTGGGGATGGGTACTAGTTGGGACTGGTCGACCACGATCTGCTCAGCGAAGGCGCCGGTGTAGAGGCCTTGGTGGATCGGGTCGCCCCCCCGGGTCCGAAGGCGGTGCTCGGTCGCCAGTGCGTACTCGCCCTCGCAGATGTGGGGAGAGCCGGTAGTGCAGAAGTAGCAGCGGCCACATGATCTCAGGAGCGACACGACCACGTGGTTGCCGGGCTGGACTAGGTTAACGCCCGCACCAACCTCCTCGACCACGCCGGCAGCCTCGTGGCCAGCCACAACCGGCACCGCGCGCCCCCAGTCACCCCTGAGGAGGTGGATATCGCTGTGGCAGATGGAGGTCGCCACCATGCGGACCCTAACCTCGCCCCATTGGGGGGGATCGAGTTCGACCTCCTCGACGATTAGCGGCCTGCCGAACTCATAGCAGACAGCGGCTTTCATGGTGACCCCCTTCTCGCTTCTCAGTTCAGTGCGTATCCGGATGATACCCGGTCTGGGTGGGCTCGGGCCCCGAACGCCAGCCCTACTTTACCGCTCCGGAGGTCAGGCCCCGGATCAGTTGCCGCGAGAACACGATGTAGAGGATCACGACCGGGAGCATCGCCAGCGTTAGCGAGGCGAGCACCGCGTTCCAGTCGCTTATGTACTGTCCCAAGAAGATCTGGGCGCCGAGGATGACGGTCTTAGCACGCTCAGTGCCGGTGAGGATCAGCGGGAACCAGAGGTCGTTCCAGATCGGGATCATATTGAACACTGCGACAGTCCCCAGCGCTGGACGGATTAGTGGTAGGACCAACGCGTAGATCCGGTACTCGCTGGCACCGTCGATACGGGCAGCGTCTTTGAGGGCTTGGGGCACGGTAGCCATGAATTGCGTGAGGATGAACACTGCCAGTGGGATGCCCGAGGCCAGATAGACGAGGATCAGTCCCATTAGGGTGTCGACCAGTTCGATGCCGACCAAGAGCCGTAGGATGCTGACTGTGCCTAGTCGGATTGGGATCATAATGCCGACAGCAAGGTAGAGGCCCATCAGGGCGTTGCCTGGGAAGTCGTACTCGGCCAGCGCGAAGGCGGCCATCGAACTAACCAGGAGGATGAGCAGCAGCGCCACAATCGTGACGATGAGACTATTGCGGAAGTAGAGGAGGAAGTTGGCGCCCTCGAAAACGGTCTGGTAGCCTACGGTGTCGAAGTTCGAACTGTTGGGCAGTTCGAATGGGTTCCGGAATATTGCGCGACGGCTCTTGAACGAGTTCAGGATCACGAGCAGGACTGGAAATAGCGCGATAACAGTATAGGTGATCAGGACAGCGTGGGCGGCGACGACCTGCCCCCAGTGGCCGAAGCCGCGGGGCGGGCGTTTGTTCCCGCCGCGCCGAGAAGTCATAGCTCGATCCTCTGCAGGCGGCGCTGCCAGCCGAACAGGTACAGCAGCACGCCGGCTAGGATGATCAGAAACATCACCCCAGCGATGGTGGCTCCCATAGTGGGATTGCCGAGTTGAAGCTGTATTCCGAAGAAGGTCCGGAAGAAGAAGGTGCCCAGGATATCGGTCGAGAAGTTCGGCCCGGCCAGGGCCCCTTGGGTGGTGTAGATGAGGTCGAAGGCGTTGAAGTTGCCGACAAAGGTAAGCGTCGCCACGATGCCGACGGTGGGCAGGATCAGCGGGAATTTGATGCGCCAGAAGACGCCCCAGCCGGTCGCGCCGTCGATGCGGGCGGCCTCGATCAACTCGTCGGGGATACCCAGGAGCGCGGCCAGGAAGAGGAGCATGGGGACGCCGACATACTGCCACACGGAGATGAGTGAGATCGCCACTAAGGCCGAGCTTTCGAGGCCGAGCCAGGGTCGGTACAGCGATTCGAGCCCGAATATCCCCAGGATGTCCTTGGCAATCCCCCAAAGCGGGCTGAGGATGAGCCGCCAGGAAAAACCAATCAGTACCACAGAGAGGATAGTGGGCGTGAAGATTAGCGTGCGAAACAGCGCCCGCCCCCGGATGATCTGTGAGCTCAGCAGCGCGGCCAGCAGCAGCCCGATAGGATTCTGCACAGACATATGGATTGCGAACAGCACGAAGTTGTTACGGATGGCGTTCCACAGCCTCGGCGCCCATAAGTCACTGGTCAGCAGCGTGCGGTAGTTATCGAGCCCGACAAACACCTCTCTGCCGGTATCGTTGAGGCTGAATAGGCCTAGCCGCAGCGAGTCAATCAGCGGGTAGACCATGAAAATGGTGTAGATGAGGACAGCTGGTGTCAGGAAGACAAGGATGTGGAACGGGAACGGTTTTCGTCGCCTTGGGGGCATGGGCTCCACCATCACGGAGAGGCGAAGGGCGGGCCGCAGCGGCTCGCCCTTCGGGGTGTTCGGATCAGGTCACCTGAGCGACCCTCATCATCGTCGTGGTGCACCTACTGCTGTGGTTCGTACCAGGCCTCGAGGCCCTGCTGGACTTGGTCGGCAGCCTCTTGCGGGGTCAGGGTCCCATTGAGGATCTGGGCCGAGGCGTTCCACAGATCGTTCTCATTGTTGGGGTTGCCGCGCGAGAGGATCTGGTATGAGGACCGGATGGTCGATTCACAGATGCTGCGCCAACTCAGGAACTCCTGCGCCAGTGGGTCGGTGAGTTCAATAGCGTGGCTTGAGAGGGTGAAGAAGCCGGGTAGCGCATTGGAGTAGAGCTCAGCGAACTCGGACGTGGTCATCCACTCGAGGAAGGTCAGGGCCGCCTCCGCATTGGGGCTGGCGGCATTTAGGCCCATAGCGATGTCGGTATGGTCACTTATGTAGCAGACCTCCTGGCCAGCAGGTGGGGGCGGTGGGAAGGCACCCATGGCGAAGTCAGCTTGGGCATTGAAGCCAGCGATCTCCCAGGAGCCCGACGGGTAGATGGCTCCTAGGCCCAGAGTGAACGAGTTCTGGGCGTCGGGGTAGGTCACCGCTTGGTAGCCGTCGGTCAGGTAGGGGACCCAGGTAGCCAACGCCTCAAAGGCCTTAAGGAAGCCACCTTCATTGTAGCCGATGCTGCCGTCGATAAGGCCCAGGCGACCCTCTTCGCCCTTCCAGTAGTTGGGACCGATGTTCTGGAATCCCATGGTGGCGGCCTCCCACTGGTCGTTGGTACCCATGACCAGTGGGGCGTAGCTGCCGTCCTGTTTTATGATTTCGAGGAGTTCTAGAAATTCTTCGTTGGTGAGCGGCTCACTCAGACCCAACTCGGTGAAGGCGTCAGCGTTGTAGATGAAGCCGTGGATGACTGAGGCCATAGGTACGCAGAAGACGTGGCTGCCGTCGTCGGTGATCCAAGCGCTCTTGGCCACAGAGCTAAAATTCTCTAGGCCGGGTAGATCGTTAATTGAGACTAGGTGACCCGCTTCGAACAGTCCTAGCGAGGTGTCGAACGGTCGACAGGTAATGAGATCGCCAGCGGCACCCGCCTCGAGCTTGCTGTTCAACACAGCATTGTATTCAGCCGGGGCAGTGGGGGCGAAGACGACTTCAATGTCAGGGAACTGGGCGTTGAATGCGGGGATGATGGTATCGCGCCAGATCACAAGGTCGTCGTTGCGCCAACTCTCGATTACCAGGCTCTGGGCTAGGGCCACCGCTCCGAGAATGAGGGGGACCAGCATGATGAGGATTGGACGGGTTCTCATGGGATACCTTCCCTCCCTTAAAACGGGGTATAAGCTTACCGTTGTGGTAGGCTTATGTGGCGCACTATAATCCACATTCCGGCGTAGTGTCGCGTATTGTGTGGGTTACTTCCAGGAGGCTGGATGGAACCCAACGACGAAGTCAACTTGAGCGTCCAGGAGCGAGTCAAAGCTGATGTGAAAGCGGTGTTCGAGCAACTGCTTGAAGAGGAGTAGTGCGATTAACACCTATGCCGGTGTCGCTACAGTCTCTACAGCGAGTGGCCATCGTACACACGAGAAGCGTCTAGGATCTCGAGATGGGACGTCCAAGCCTCCTTATGGCGCTTGATATCCGCGAATCTTATCGCACGCTCAGCTTGGTTTAAGTCAAGAGCCCATTGCCAGCAACCTTTGTAGCCCGGCCCTAGGCTTGACTCGAACTCAACCGCTTGCTGCGCCATTTTCTCTCCGAATAGCTCCACATAGGCGTCAAAGAGGAACAAGAATAAGAGCTTGTGAGCGTTCACGAAAGAGCCCTTCTCCCCGGGAGTGGTCTTGTAACCGTTACCCCACAGGATTCTATGGCCCAGTTCATGCACCAGAGTCGAGCACTTCACATTCTTCGGGTAGCTCGCCCGCAAGATCAGCGGGCGGGCCCGACTCGGATACTCACAGACTAATGCATTGATCGTAGTCTCGACAAAGCGAAGCTTGGTTCGTCGTTCGAGCACTTCGACGATGGAGCTACCATGAGCAGTCCAGATATTTCGGTACTCACGGACTGCAGTGACCAACTGCGGGTCGCTCCACTCAGGGTGGAAATTGACCTCTAGACTGCTTTCGGCAACGAGGTTCCCAGTCTGCATGTTGAGAGGACTCAAAGTGCTAGCCAGAGAGCTGCTGTCCGGTGTCCGCTACGGTGTTGTCGGTGGTGACGATCTCCTCCGAGATCAGGAAGACGGGGTCAGCGATGCGGCTTAGGTTCTCCTGCAGCCGGGCCTGTCCCTCATCGCTCAAGAACCCCTTCTCCAGATCTTCCATCGATGCGAAATAAACTTCGGTGATGTAGCGATACTTTGTCGGCCCTATTCTCGTGTCACGCGCCATATAGAAGTCGGTTTTGAGGACGCCTGGGTTTGACGCGTTGTTCTGCTGGTGGGTGGTGGTGCGCCACTTCAGGAAGGCCTCGTGATCGGCCCCATCGGGGAGGTTATAGAGGACGGTGAGTTTGACCATTGCCTACCCTCCCTATCTGCGCTGCGGGTCGAAGATATCTTGCAGCCCGTCGCCGATGAGGTTAAAGCCCATCACTGCGATGATGATGAATAGTCCCGGAAAGAACGAGATCCACCACTCGCCACTGATGATGCGGGGGCTGCCCATGGCCACCATGAGACCCCACTCCGGTTCGGGGATCCGGACGCCGAGGCCGATGAAGGAGAGCCCCGCTGCCGTGAGGATGGCGTAGCCGGGCTGCAGGGTGGACTGGATAAAGATCGGCCCCAGGCTGTTGGGTAGCAGGTGGCGTAACAGCACCCGCCACGACGACCCGCCGATGGCGATGGCGGCCATAGCATAGTCGTTCTGCTTATTGGATAGGATGCTGACCCGCATCAGGTGGGCGTAGATAGGCACGTTGGTGATGGCGATGGCGATGATCAGGTTGCGGAAGCTCGGGCCGAGCGCCCCAGCGACCGCCATCGCTAGGATGAAGGCGGGGAAGGCCTGAAGCAGCTCTACGATGCGCATAATGACCTCGCCGAGGGGGCCCTCCCAGTAGCCGGCGACGGCGCCGAGCAGGCAGCCGCTGACGAGGGCGATGCTGACCGCGCCGAGGGCGATAACGAGGTCACGGCGTGCCCCGTAGATGACGCGCGAGAGGATATCTTCGCCGAAGATGCCGGTGCCGAACCAGTGCTGACCAGAGGGCGGCTGGAGCGAGGCTCTGGGATCGGTTCCGTAGGGGTCGAAGGGGGCGATCACAGGGGCTAAGAGGGCCATGGCGATGAGGGCGACGACCACCGTCAAGCCCCAGGCCGTCGCAGGGCTCTTACGCATCGTCCGGAGGACACGCTGTCCGAGGGTAGGGCGTCTCGGGACGAACGGCAGTTCCGATTCGCCGCTGAGCCGCTCGGCCTCAGGTTCCGGGGGGGCCATGTCGGTCAGGGTCCGATCCTGGGATTCAGTGCCCGGTAGATCAGATCGGTGATGAGGAATAGCACTACAAACATGGTGGTGGCATAGAGCACGAAACCCTGGATGGCGGTGTAGTCACTGCTGGCGATGGCGTTGTAGGCGAAGCGCCCTAGTCCCGGCCAGGCGAAGATGTTCTCAACCAGCACCGAGCCGCCTAGCAGGAAGCCGTAGACGACTGCAGTCATGGTCACGACCGGGAGGAGCGCATTCTTGAGTGCGTACTTGAATACCACGGTGCGCCAGCGGAGTCCCTGGGCTCGGGCGGTACGGATGTAGTCGGTCTCGAGCACCTCTACCATCCCACTGCGGGCCATCCGGGCCAGCGGGGCCATGGCGCCGTAGGCTAGGGCGATAGTCGGCAGGACCAGGACCGAGATGGCGCTCTGCAATGCCTTCCAGTTGCCGGTGATGAGGCTGTCGATGGTGTACCAGCCGGTGATGGTGTCCGGTGCGACGAGGCGCGGGTTGATCCGCCCGATGGGCGCGGGGGCGATCTGCCACTGAAAGAAGAAGAAATAAATAAGCAAAAGCGAGAGCCAGAAGACCGGCATTGAGACGCCAGAGACGGAGAGGAAGCGGGAGAGTTGATCGATCCAGGTGTCGCGCCACACGGCTGCCACCACCCCTAGGGGGACCCCGATGAGCAGGGCGAGCAACATGGCGTAGGTCGTCAGCTCGAAGGTGGCGGGGAAGAACTTGAGAATCTCCCGGGTCACAGGTAGCCCGGTCTGGAAGGAGACGCCCATGTCGCCCCGGACGAGGTTGCGCATATATTTGAGGTACTGGACTGCGATGGGATCGGTCAGTCCGTAGCGCTCCGCGAGTCGATCCCGCTGCTCCTGTGAGGCCATCGGTGGGACGATCTGATCGATCGGGTTCCCCGCGATGACGACCCGCGTCAGAACAAAGACGACGAAGGTCACGCCGAGGAGGAGTGGGATCAGCAGAAATAGACGTCGGACAATGTAGACCAGGTAGTTCATGGCCACCGTTCATCGGGGGTGCAGGGACGCCGCGTCCCTGCACTCCCCGCGAGGACGATTTAGGTCGAGCCTACCAGCTCGCCTTCCTCAGGGTGTTGTAGCGCACGTAGCGGTCGGCCGAGTACCAGGCGAAGCCCTCGACATCGGAACGCATGGCGATGACGAAGTCGGGTTGGAACAGGAACGCCCAGGGGGCCTCGTCGAGGACGATCTCCTGGATCTCCATGGCTGCCGCCTCGCGCGCGGCAGCGTCGGTGTTGAGGGTGAACTCGTCGATCAGTGCCCAGACCCGGTCGTTCTGGTAGCGGGTGTAGTCGCAGCAGTCCGCCTTGAGCAGCCAGAACAGGTGATAGAAGGGGTCGTTGTTGATCGAGATCCACTGGTTGGCGTAGAAGAAGGTGTGGTTGCGCTGCTGCATCCGCTCGGTGAACGCGGCGCCCGGCATCTCCTCGATGGTCACGTCGATGCCGATATTCCGCAGCGAGGCCTGGACCCAGACGGCGGACTCCTTAGCCTCGGCGTTGTCGTTGCGGATGGTGAAGGTGGTCTCGAAACCGTTGGGGAACCCGGCCTCGGCCAGCAGGGCTTGGGCCTTCTCGAAATCCTGCTCATAGACGAAGAATTCGTCGGTGTGGTAGGGCGTGCCCTGCGGGATGGGGCTGGTCAGCTGGATGCCGAAGCCGTTTAAGACGTTGTTGAGAATGACGTCGTAGGGCACCGCGTAGGAGATAGCCTGGCGCACCAGCTTGTTGTCGAATGGCGGCACCGTGTTGTTCATGCCGAGGTAACCCACGGCCCGGGTGGTGAATCGCTCTACCCGGACGTTCGGGTCGTTCTCGAGGCTGGCGATATCCTTGGTGGGGATGTCGATGGCGATGTCGACAGCGCCCGCGCGGAGTTGTGCCAGCCGGTTGGAGGCGTCGGGGATGATCTGGAGGATGATCCGGTCGTTCTGGACGGCATCGGTGTTCCAGTAGTTGGGGTTGCGGACCAGTACGATCTGGTTGCCCCGATCCCAGGTCTCCAGCATGTAGGGACCGCTCTCGGTGCCGGCGGTGTTGTTCTGGAGCCACTCGTGGGCCCAGGGATCCTCGTCGGTCATGAACGGCTGCACCACGTTGGGGTTTAAGATCGAGTGGCCGAACTGGGCCATGTTCCCTAGGAGCAGGGTGTTCGGGGTGGAGATGTCGAATTCGATGGTGAGATCGTCCACGAGGCGGACGGCGTCGGCGCCGTCGACGGCGGCCATGCCGGTCAGGAAGGCGGTGACGCCACCCTGCCCGAAGATGCGGTCATAAGTGAATTTCACCGCATTGGCGTCGAGCGGGTCGCCGTTGGAGAACGTAAGCCCGGGCCGGATCTTGAAGGTGACTACGGTTCCCTCGTCGTTGGACGAGATCGATTCGGCGATGTCTCCCACGAACACATCGGGGTTCCCAGTGAGATTACCAGCTGCATCGGTCTCTAGTGCGAAGTCGACGAGGTAGGCGTAGACGTTGGTCATGATCGTCTGGGTGGAGATGTCGCCGCTGGAGAGAGTCGGGTCGAGGTTCTGGATGTCGGCAGGAATCGCGATGATGAGGGTGCGATCCTGCGCCAGGCCTAGCCCGACCAGCAGTGCCAGAAGCGTAATGGTGAGGAGGCGAACTACCTGATGCATGTCATCCCTTTCCCTTCCTGTGAAGATGTTGGCTGGGACGGTTCCCATAGGCTTCTCGTTCTTGAATTGTGCACCCTCCTTCCCTTTGGGGTCTATGCGACGTGAAGATCGCGTGGCAACTGGCTGAAGATGTGAACGCCCGTCTCGGTGATCGTCACGATCTCCTCGAGACGGACTCCGAAACGGCCCTGCAGGTAGATGCCGGGCTCGACGGAGAAGACCATGCCCGCCTCCAGGACAAAGTCGCTGGTGGCGGTGATGTAGGGCGGTTCGTGGCCGGTGAGCCCTAGCCCGTGGCCGGTGCGGTGGACGAAGTGGGGGCCGTAGCCGGCCTCGGTGATGACACCCCGGGCAGCCTCGTCAATGTCGCGGGCCCGTACGCCCGGCCGGATAACGGCGAGGGCCGCCCGCACCGCCGCCTCGACGGTGCGGTGGACCTCGAGGTAGTCCTCACTGGGCTCGCCGACGACCGCCATCCGGGTGAGGTCGCTGTTGTACAGGCCCATCCGGGCCCCGATGTCGATGACGACCGCGTCCCCCTCGCGGAGCACCGTCGAGCCGGTGTGATGATGAGGGAAGGCACCGTTGCTGCCCGCGCCGACGATGGTGAAGTTGACCTGGTCGACTCCGGTTGCTGTAAAGGACCTGCGGGCGGCGTTGGCGACCTCCATCTCGGTTGCGCCGGCCCGGACGGCGCTGTAGGCCGCCTTCATGGCTGCGTCTGCGCAGGCGGCGTTCCTCTGGATCCGTTCGATCTCGGCAGCATCCTTGCGCATCCGCAGTTCGCCCACAAGTTCGGCCGCCAGGCTAGGGCTGGCACCGTTTACATGGCTGAGCAGCAGCAGACTGAAGTCGGTCCGCATCAGTTCATCGAGCGCCACGCTGCGGACCGAACTGAACCCGAGGGAACCCGCTAGGCGGCCCAGCGCCCCGTCAGGCCCCTCCTCATCGGCATAGACTTCCATGGCCACGTCGGTGTGCCGCTTCGAATCCTCGGCATTCAGAGCCGGCATCAGGAAACCCTCGCTCTCGGGCGAGAGGAGCAGCAGGCAGGGGCGCTCGTCCGGGTGCGGGTGGAAGCCGAGCAGGTAGGTCATGTTCTCGCTGGGACCCAGCGCGAGGAGGTCGACCCCCCGGTCGCGCATAGCCGCCCGCACCCGCCGGCGCCGCGCCGCGTAGTCGATTCCGGTGTCGCTCATGGCTGCAACTCCCCTTCCAGGCCGTACACGCTCCGGGCGGCGGCCTCCGAGATCATCCCTGTCCTCAGGTCCTGGACGATCCGTTCGCGCGGACGTGCTCTGGGGTCGCCCCAGCCGCCCCCAGTTCCGGTGACCAGTCGGATCAGGTCCCCCCGCGCCAGCGGCACCCGGGTGACCTTGCCCGCCCTGGTCGGCGGACGGCGGTCCGCGAAGCGGATCTCCACATAGTTGGGGGTGCCGCAGCGCCCACCGGCCACCGCCCAGCCTCCCTCGGTCGAGCGGCCGAAGGAGGCGGTTACGCTTCCTTCAGAGCGCATAAGGTATTCACGCACCAAGCCGCGCCCGCCCCGGAAGCGCCCCTCCCCGCCCGGTAGCACGTCGAAGCCGAAGCGTTGCACCTGGACATCGTAGCGGGTCTCGGCGACCTCGGCCGACAGGACGAAGGTCTCGCCGTTGCCCATGCTGAATAGCCCGCTCTCGCCATCCTTATCAGCCCCCGCGCCCCAGCCGCCTGGATTGGGCTCCACCAGCAGCGCCAACTCGCCCGTCTCCGGATGACGGGTGCGGATGACCTCGGCACAGACCGAACGGTAGTGACCGGCCGTGAGCTGTTCAGGCAAAACGGGGGCCAGGGCCCTCCAGACCGCGTCGCTGGCTACCAGCCGGGTCTCCCAGTAGGTCGAGGTCGGCGCCGGCCGCCGGGCGGTGAAGATGGTGCCTTCTGGGCAGATGACCCTCAGGGGTCGGAACATCCCTTCGTTCGCGGCTAGCCTCGGGGCGACGATAGCGGTGAACATGATGCGCATACCCGCCATCAGGGAGGCCCGGGTGCAGTTGATGCTCCCCTTCGCTGACGGACCGGTGCCGGTGAAGTCGACTGTGAAGGTGTCTCTGGTGATGGTGATGGCGGCCTGCACAGGGGTGGGGCCTGTGCCCATCCCGTCGTCCTCGACCTCATCCTCAGCGAAATAGGTTCCCTCCGGCAGCGCCTCCAGGGCGGTGCGAGCCCGCAGCTCGCCCTCGTCCAGGATCGCCTCCATGGCGAGGTGGACCAGGTCAGCGCCGTAGTCGGACGCCAGTTCGGAGACCCGTCTCTGGCCGACGCGGAGTGCCGCCGCCTGGGCGTAGAGGTCGCCCAGAGTGCTCTCCGGGGTGCGCACGTTGGCGGCCAGTAGGTCGATCACGGACGCGACCGGCTCGCCCCGCTCGAACAGTTTGATGCAGGGGAGTTGCACCCCCTCCTGGTAGATGTCGACCGAATCGTTGGTCATGCTCCCCGGGTCCTTGCCGCCGACCTCGGTCCAGTGAGCCTTGTTGACGGCGAAGGCGATGCAGCTTCCCGCAAAGAAGAGCGGCAGGACCATGGTGACGTCCGAGAGGTGGCTGCCGCCTCCCTGGTAGGGGATGTTGGTGGCGACGATGTCGCCGGGACCGAGACCGCTTTCACCGAACTTCTCGAGCACATCCTCTACCGCGAAGGTCAGTGCTCCTAGGAAGCCCGCCACCCCGTTCGCCTGCGCGATGAGTTGGGCACGCGCGTCGGTGATGGCGCAGGCGTAGTCGAGCACCTCGTAGATAATCGGGCTCTTGCTGGTGCGCCCCTGGGTGATGAACATCTCCTCGGCGATGACCAGCAGCCGACTCTTGAGGATCTCAAGGGTGAACGGGTCGGGTTTCGCGGGCTCAGATGTCGACGCCATACACCTCCCTGGCGATCTCTTTAGACATGAGGCCGGCCCGCACGTCGGTCCGGACCTTCTCCACCGGTCGCCTCTTCGGGTCGCCCCAGCCACCGCCTGAGCCGCAGACGATGCGCAGCAGGTCGCCCTTGGCCAGCGGCAATCTGGCCGTCTTGCCGGTAGGCTCCTTGGCGCTGCCGTCGCTGCGGATCACTTGGGCGTAGTTCCTGCTGCCATCGTGGCCGCCATCGACGCCCCAGCTGGGGAACTTGTGCCGCCCCAGGGTGATGGTGATGGTGCCACCATCTTCGTGGAGGATCCGGTAGCTACGGATGACGCCGCGGCCGCCTCGGTGCTCCCCCTCCCCTCCCGGCTCGGGGTTGAAGGCGTACTCGTCGACCCGCAGGCCGTAGGCCTGCTCCGTCACCTCTACGGGAAGGTTAAAGGTCTCGCCATTCATGCTGCTGAATAGCCCGCTCTCGCCATCCCGGTCGACGCAGGCACCCCAGCCGCCCATGTTGGGCTCGACCAGGATCGTGAAGCGGTCGTTCACCGCGTGGAAGGTCGTGGTGATTGAGGCGCCCACGGTGTTGTAGTGACCCGCTGGCAGCCGCTCGGGGACAGCTGGGGCCAGGGCCTTCCAGATCAGATCCAACGAGTAGAGGAGTGTCTCCCAATAGGTCGAGGTGGGCGCTGGCCGCTGAGCGGTGATGATGGTGCCGTCGGGTACCACCAGTCGGACCGGATCGAAGATGCCCTCATTGATCTGCGACTGGGGACTGGCGATGGCGATCCAGGCGCAGCGCAGCGCCGAGAAGGTGCCGGTGCGGCTCGAGTTGATCGGGCCCGCCACCTGCGGTGGCATCTGTGAGAAGTCGACGACGAACTCATCGTCGGTGATGGTGACTTCGACTCTGACAGGGATCGGATGGTCACTGATGCCGTCGTCGTCGATGGTGTCTTCCGCGACGAAGGTGCCCTTGGGCAGCCGCGCGAGGGCCGCCCTTGCGCGCTGGCGACCATCCTCGAGGAGCCAGGCCATGGCCTCCTTGACCGCGCCGACCCCGTATTTGCCACATAGCTCGACGATGCGCCTGCCGGCGAGGCGTAGCGAGGCTGCCTGGGCGTAGAAGTCACCCAGACTCATGTCGGGGGTGCGGACGTTGACGTGGATCAGGTCGACGATCTGGGGGAGCGGCTCGTCGTTCACAAAGGCTTTGATGCAGGGGAATTGGAGACCCTCCTGGAAGATCTCGGTGGAGTCCGTGGTCCAGCTGCCGGGAGCCATGCCGCCGACCTCGGTCCAGTGGGCCTTGTTCGCTGCGAAGGCGATCAGCTCGCCCTCGTAGAAGATGGGCATCACTAGGCAGACGTCGGAGAGGTGGGTGCCACCGCCACTATAAGGATCGTTGGTCATGACGATGTCGCCCGGCCGCAGACCCTCCTCCCCAAACTTGTCGAGTACCGACTGCACCGAGTAGGTCAGCACTCCGATGAAGCCGGCCACCCCATTGCCCTGGGTCAGCAGCCGCGCGCGTGCGTCGGTCAGGCCGGTGGCGTAGTCGAGCACCTCATAGATGATCGGGCTCATGCTGGTGCGGGCCATGGCGATGAACATCTCCTCGCCGATGGCGACCAGCCCATCCTTGATAACCTCGGCGGTGAAGGGATCGAGTGCAAAAGGCTTCGCGGTCATGCGCCCTTCCTCGTTTCGGTGATGATGTTGCCGAACTCATCGAGGTAGGCCTCCATGCCCGGATGTACCACGGTGGTGGTGGTCGGCTCCTCGATAATGCAGGGGCCCGCGACCCGCTCCCGGGCGGGCAGGGACTCACGCTCATAGATGGCGGTGTCGAGCCAGCCCCCATCGAAGTAGACCTCCCGGCGGCCCTTGGCCTCGAGCCGGGCCCCAGCTTTGGGGACGTAACGGGAGAGGTCGATCGGGTCCTGAGCGACCAGTGCCGTCGTGTGGAAATTGACGAACTCCGTCGGCGAGTCTAGCCGGAAGGTATAGGTCTGCTCGTGCAGCTTGTGGAAGCGCTCGGCTAGCTGGGCGCTGTCGATCTCGGCGACGGGCACCCGGACGGTGTGCTCCTGACCCAGGTAGCGCATGTCGGCGTAGAGCTGGAACGCGATCCTCTCAGCGGAGTAGCGGGCGGCGATCAGGCGGTCCCGCGCCTCCTCCCGCATCGCCTCGTAGATCGCGCGCACCTCTGGGATGGCGTCGGGGGTGTTGGCCAGGACCCGGGTCCGGATGAAGTCCTGCATCGGCTCGGTCATCAGCATCCCGAGGGCGCTGAAGGTGCCGGGCGTGACCGGGATGATCACCTTGCCGATCTGCAGCTCCCTTGCGAGCGAAGCGGCGTGCATCGGTCCCCCCCCACCGAAGGCGACCAGGCTGAAGTCGCGTGGGTCGTAGCCGCGCCGGACCGAGACCAGCTTGATGGCGTTGACCAGGTTGGCGTCGGCCAGCCGGATCACCCCGAGGGCGGCCTCCTCTACGCTGACGCCGAAGTGCTCGGCGATCGGCCGGTACGCACTGCGCGACAGCTCGACATCGACCTCCATCTCACCACCTAAGAAGTACTCTCCGTTGATCCGATTGAGGATCAGATTGGCGTCGGTGACGGTTGGGCGATCACCACCCTGCCCGTAGCAGGCGGGGCCGGGGACTGCGCCGGCGCTCCGGGGACCGATCTTGAGGGTCTGGGCCTCGTCGATCCAGGCGATCGAGCCCCCGCCGGCACCGATCTCAACGATATCTACTACCGGGATTTTTATAGGGTAGCCTGAGGTGTGCGGATCCTTCTCGATCCGGTACTCGGTGGTGAACTTTACCACCCCGTCGTCGATGAGCGAGGTCTTGGCAGTGGTGCCGCCCACATCCATGGTGATGAGGTTGCTCTCGCCGAGGGCCTCGCCGAAGGCCCTGGCGCCGATGACCCCGCCGACCGGCCCGGACTCGATCAGGTGGATGGGTTGGGCCTTCGAGAGGTCGAAGGTGCTGGTGCCGCCGTTGGATTTCATGATGTGAAGTTCGCTGCCGATGCCCAGCTCTCGCAGGGCGGTCTCGAGGTTGTCGAGATAGCGCGACGCCACGGGTTGCACGAAGGCGTTCAGGACCACGGTGTTGCTGCGCTCATACTCGCGCCACTCCTTGGTGATGTCGCTCGAGATCGAGATGAATACTTCGGGGAGTAGCTCTCCGAGTAGCTCGGCGCAGCGCCGCTCGTGGTCGCTGTTGGCGTAGCTGTGCAGGAAGCAGATGCCGACCGCCTCGATCCCCGCTACTTCCAGCCTCTCAGCGGTCCGGCGCACCCCCTCCTCATCGAGCGGGGTCACGACCCGGCCCAGGTAGTCGAGCCGCTCCTCGACCTCGTAGCGGTGCTCGCGGGGCACGAAGGCGGGTTGCTTGGTGAAGCGCAGGTTGTAGAGGTCGGGCCGGTTGGCGCGGCCGATAGCGAGGATGTCGCGGAAGCCCCGGGTGGTGATGAGGGCCGTCTTCGCCCCCTTGTGCTCGGTGAGAGCGTTGATGACGACGGTGGTGCCGTGCACGAAGTGCTCGACGGCGTCGGCCCCGAGATCGGCTTTGCGGATGGTATCGAGGATGCCCTGGGCGAAGTTGGGAGGGGTAGAGGAGGCCTTGGTGGTGCCGATACCGCCCGTCTCCTCATCGAGGTAGACGAGATCGGTGAAGGTTCCGCCTATGTCCGTTGCCAGTTTCAAGGTGCGACCTCCGTGCGGGGCATATGGATCCCCAGAACTCTTCAGTCCAGGTACTTGGGGGTGTTGACGAACAGGACCCGGGCGGGCACGTCGCAGGGGTTCACCACCCGGTGGGTGTGACGGGACGCGAAGTGCATGCTGTCGCCGGGGTTGAGGGCATACTCCTGCTCCTCGAGGAAGATCATCGGAATGAGTAGATATTGACTTGATAGTCCCATAGCCCCTATACTACCTCTGTAACAGTTCTTTGGGGAACCCGCGTGTCGGGCCACCCACCGAATACGACAACCCTATAACCGGCTCCAGGGTAGCTCCCTGTGCCTGGGTGAATAGGTGGGACTCTCTATAACGACCTGCTAGGTCTCCCCAGAGGGCTGTTACCCGGCCCGACAAATCCCCTTCGGTTGGGTCTAGGCTCACTGGAGGTAGGGCATGAAGAGACTGGCAATAACTGTAGGTGGCATAGGTTTGGTAGTAGCCGCAGCGTTCCTTGCACTTGGCACTACCAGAAGCAACATAGCCGAACTCGAGCAAATCGTCCGCAGGTCATTCAGGCGCACCCTGGTCTCAGTTGACGTAAGGGCAAGCATCTACAATGCCGCAGGGCAAGTTGCCCAAGGTAGCGAGCGACGGGCCCTACTGGTAGATGTCGTATTCAATGGGGAGACTAGCAAGACCCTGATTGAGATACCGATGAAGAACGCTTACAAGCGTATCTTCGAGTCTGGCATCCCAATCAGGCTTGCAACGATATCGGCTCACCGTAACCGTACCCCGCTCTACTCCTCGAGGATATGGGGTAGCGATGCTCGCCGGATTGTCTGGGAAGGTAACGTCTTTCTCGGTGAACCCTGGAGGTTATGGGAGACTACCTACTTGCGACCGGGGCTGAGAAGATAATGCAATGGGCAGATTTTTACTCTGGCTTCTGACGGCCCCATTCCGGCTGATTTTCTACCTGCTGTCACCGATTCTCAAGGGCGGTCTAACGGCTGTCGGAGTCATTATTGCGCTCATTGTTGTAGGGATGCTGCTCTGGGCTCTCTGAGACGAAGGGATAGACATATGACTAGACTGGCACTACTGACGATTGCGGTTCTCTCCATGACAGGCGGATTCTCCATAGCCCTAGCCCAGGGCCCGGGCGACTCCGAGGTAGAACAGTGGCTCGTGCGCCTCGAGGGGGAATTAACCGAATTGCAGCAGCGGAAACTGGCCGCCAGGTTGGAGCTGGTCAGGGTGTCGATAGAGAAGCTGCTAACCGACTACCGAACGAACGAGATTGCCGCCGATGAAGTCTATGAGGGTCAGAGACTCGAGTTCTCTGGCATAGTTCAGAGCGTCGGAGATGAACGCGGTCTGCACCTGATACTGGTGTCGTCTGACCCCGACCTGTCACCGCTGAAGGTCAGGTGCAACTTCGCGCGGCGGCATAGAGGCCGACTTGCAGAGCTGAGCCAGAGTCAATCCGTCAGGGTTCGAGGCGATTTTCGGGAGAAGGACGGGAGTATCGTCTCCCTACGCAACTGTTACCTAGATTGACTGAATTGACAGAACCGTACTTTAAGGGGTCAGGCTCCAGGTTTGACCCCTTTCCCTTGCGAGCAGGGTATACTGAGATATGAACCCAGATGACCGGAAGACGGAAATAGCAGAGACACTATATCAAGAGTGGTCTGCTGACAAGCTCGAGAAATGCTTGAGGCGTCGGCTTTGCAGGATGGCTAAGGCGCTGTGTGCCTTGGGCGAAGGTGCCTTATCAGAGTTGAAAGGTGAATCTGGCGGGGATATTGTCGAACGTATTATGGGACCGAAGTTTGTCGTCAAGCCTGCCAATCAAACAATAGGGCAAAATGAAACGCAAGTATTGCCGACAGCAGACGAGTTCGCTGAACTGCTTCAAGGTCACCGCCAAGCGTGTGCTAATCTGAAAGAGCGACAGGAAGAGGCAGCTAATCTTTAGCTCTCCAGAAGACTAACTCCCAACTGGGACCGACTGGCTCACCATCCTGAAGACTCCAATAGCGACGCAGTGACTTAACGGGCCATCCGCACTGCGTCGCTATTGCCAATGCTCGAAAACCTTCGGGGCGTTCTCCTTCAAAGCGAATAGTAGGCTCCTTGAATGCGTGCCCCTCCCCACCCTGACAACTCTCGAAGGTCTCTATGCCATGCTCGCGCAAAACGCGAACCCACTCACGAATCCCTGGGTCAAGACCGTCAATCCTATCGGTATCAAGAAAGCTCGGATACCCTGGGCTGGGTACTGATACTTGGTTCACTCTCTACCCCTAGCTAGCGAATACCCCGCGCATGAATGACCCGAACGGGTCTACATCGCTACGGTGGTTGTACTTCCATGAGGTCTCAGCGACGTACAGGGGAGAGAAGAGCTTGGCGTAGTGATGGTGGGAGCCGTACCAGGCACGCTTAAGCAGGGCAAAGAACCCTTCGATGGTGTTGGTGTGGGAATCACCTACGGCGAACTGCTCAGAGTGGTTTATGGCGACGTGGGAGATGAAGGGGCGTACCGCATTGTACGCTTGGTACTCGTCAGTAATAAGCAGCGAACCATCGGGGTCTACCGAGTCCTGAATGAACTGCAAGATGCCCCTACCGCTCAGGTCGTCAGTCACCATAGCCTTGACTTTACCGTCCCGCTCAACCGCTCCCAGTACGGCTGTCTTTTTGGTACCGCGACCGCGCCGAGCCGGTTTCCTGCTGCTGCGCCGGTTACCCTTGCGCGGCTTCCCGCCGACGTAGGTTTCGTCAGCTTCTACGATGCCGCGCAGGAAGTCTCCCTGGTCGGCAGCCATAGCCGCCCTCACCCGCTGCATCAGGTACCAGGCAGTCTTCTGGTTCAGTTCCAGGTCACGGGCTAACTGGTGAGAACTGAGGCTCTTCTTTGCGTTTACGGCCAGTGCAATAGCCAAGAACCACTTCTGCAAGGGTATCTTGGTCTTCTGCATGACCGTACCGCTAAGGACGTTGAACGAAGACTTGCAACCGTGGCAGTTCCAACGACCTACTACGTCACCCTGGCGCTTGCGGGCCACCTTGACGCTACCGCACAGGGGGCAGTAGGGCTTGCTCCCGAATCGTATCTGCTCCAAGTGAGCGAAACAGGCGTGCTGGTCGGGAAAACTCTTGAAAACCGACACGATGTTCATGTCCTTATTGTGGCATAAATGGGCTCAAAAGTCAAGTCAATATCTACTCATTCCGAGACTGAATATTGGGAGCAGATCACCGCTTATACCGAGCTACTGGTAGGGCTCGCACAAGAGAGCACTGCGAGAATGGGCGAATTGATCGAGCATTTGCCTAACTTGCCAAGCCCTGCCCGTGAGAGCCTTTTGAATCATCTCATGTCGAAGGAGGTCGTTAATTTACCCGAGACCGAATACTTTCCGTTGTGGGAAAGCCTGGACGATCTTGTGCGATGGCACCGAGAATTTGCAGATGCACAGTGGGCACTTCCCGAGGAAGAGATATCGAGGATCGAGGAGGGTGCAAACGCTCTTGCTCCTGAGGCTCCAGAGTTGAAGTATCAACGCCTGTTTGGCCATCGAGGTCATGTCCTATTCGAGGAGAGGGGAAACTACGAGGAACAGCAAAGGCGTCTTGACGAGGCTCGGCAGGTAGCGGTTCAGACGATACTTTCGAGTGGGGGCTTCCAGGCCGTATTGGCATTTGCCCACAATGTAGCTTTCCCCTATGAAGTTGGGCGAAGCTTGGGCAGCATTGATGTTGAAGAACTGGAAGCAGATATTCTTCCTACGCTGCTGAACGTGACGGGGGATACAGAAGAGCAGCTTGTGGCGGGTTTTGTCTCGATGCGGTATTGGAGACTTAAGTGGGCTTGGGTTGACGACGTACTCGCAAGAGATTGGACTAAAGCGCAGAAGGCCAAGTTCTTGGTACTGCTGCCGTTTTCAAAGGAAGTCTGGCGCCGGGTGGCCGACCGACTAGGCGAAAATGATGAGGAACTGTATTGGCGGAACGTTGAAGTAAAACCGTATTTGGCGGATGGTGATCTGGCGATAGCAATTGAGAAGTTGATCGAATACCATCGTGCAAGCGCGGCAGTCTTGTGTGTTGACTATTGTGTTTATCGAGAGGCAGGTGGTGATGGCCGATTCGACGAGAACTTGGCTACCTGCGCATTGCTGGCGGTACTCGAAGAGTCATCGGACATTGAGCAATTGGATCCGAAGAAGGCCGTCAGAGTAATCAAGCGTTTGCAGGAGTCCTCAACTGCCGATCAAGAAGCCCTATCCAAGATCGAATGGTACTTCCTCCCCTTGCTTGATGAATTTTCTCCCGGATCGCCAAGCACGCTTGAGAAGCGATTGGCTTCGGACCCTGCATTCTTTGCAGAAGTGGTGAGTCTGGTGTTTCGTCCAAAAGGGGATAACCAGGAAGATGCCGAGCCAGACGAACAAAAGCAGAATCTTGCCCGAAATGCGTACAGGCTATTGACCGAGTGGAGAAGGTGCCCAGGAACTGTCGCCGATGGCTCGTTCAATGTTCAGGAATTTGATAACTGGTTAGCTGAGGCGCGAAGAATTACCGAAGGGACAGGGCACAGGGAGGTGGCCCAAAGCCAGATCGGTCAGGCCTTGACCAACGCTCCTGCAGACCCCAATGGTCTTTGGATCCACGAGGCGGTCGCCTCGGCATTGAATGGGAGAGATGTGGAGACGATGCGTTCTGGATTCACCAGAGAACTGTTCAATCGAAGAGGTGCTCACTGGTTCACTGCTGGAAGGGAGGAGTTGGAGCTTGCGCAGTGCAATCGCAACAAGGCTGAAGCCCTAGAAGCGAAAGGGTTTGTTCGACTTGCAGCAGCAATGCGTGAGCTTGCAAATGACTATGAACGAGATGCAGAGCGTGAGGCGAATAGAGAACTCTATGATGACTGATTCATCGGTACCGAAGTTGGGAGGTCTACTCCCTTCGAATGTGAGACCATCTGTTTCAAGCCATTCTCTAAGATAAAGTCATCCCCGCCTGGAAAGCGATCCCTCGATCATTCTCCCTTCTCCTGGTATGGGTACAACTCGGTGAAGCCTATTCGAGAACCGCCCCTTCACTCCTCATTATGACCCCCCTACCAACACCAATTCCAGAACTACGGATTCCGCTAAGGTCTGGTACACATCTCCAAGGACGGATTCGCTGGATCTGGTAGGGGTGCGAGATGATCTCGCGTCACTACTCCCCTTAGTCGCCGTTCGATTGCTCCTATTTCAGATACAGAGCCTTCTCCATATCCTCATGCGCGAAGGCGGAAGTCATGCGCTCGATCTCGCGCGTGCTGATGTTCAGGCGGGCCGCCTCGCCGCGCCAGTCGGACACTGCCTGTGCCACCTCGACCGCTATTCTTTTCGCGTCCGCCATCTTCAGCCCGTAATACTCGGCCGTCTCCAGTATCAGATCTATGGAGGCGGTTGCGTCATCCAGATCGATGGCTGTGGAGAGGACGCGCGGGCGGATGTCCACCGGAACCGGGTTCAGGTCGTAGGCAGGGGAGAGACGCCATCCGGCGTTACTTGCATACAGGAAACCGTGATTGCGCAGATGATCGTCCGTGTTGGAAATCAGTACGTTGAACACGATCCGCCGCCAGAGTTGGGCAAGGTCATCCTTTGTCGCCGCCCCGTACTGCCGGAGCGCATCAGCGATCTCCAGATAGGAATGCGCCTCGTTGTCGTTCGCGCCCAGCATGCTCATGGCGGACATGAACGGGATGCGCCGACCGTCCATGCGGTCAAATCGGCCAATAAGGATGACTGGCTTCCCGCCGATTTCCTCTATCCGCCATTGGGGCACCTCGACCCCCGCCTTCTCGGCCAGGGCGAGGGCACCCCCTTCCCACAGGACGACGTTGATGTCGTCCTCCTTGTGTGGGAACTTAGCTAGAGCCAATTGCCCGTCGTGGTCGCGTACGGAGGCTTTCGGTCGTGCACCGCCAAGGGATGAACCGGGGGCGATCAGGAGCCGGAGATCCTCTTCGTCCTCTTCTTCGTCGGCAACCCGCTCGGCAGCGGACAGCAGGCGCGGCAGTTCCACGAGCGGCGGGATGCGCATGCCGCCCGGCTCCGCCAGGAACGGCCCTTCCGGCGTGGTCGTGAAGCGGAGCGCGCCTTGACGGGCTTCGTCATCCACCAACAGCAGGAAGTCGGCCTCGAAGAGTGTGCGGGGCGTCTGCCCCTCCTTCTTCGCCCGCCTGCGTTCGACGCGGCGCATAAGCGTCCGCCCCCACCGGTCCGGCTCAGAATCTCCGATGGCACCGAAGAGCGCCTTTTCCGGTGGAGTGTGGAATGGGCCGGGAGCCAGAGTGAGCGCGGGCTCTAGAGCGAACCGCTCAGGGTGCTCAAGCCAATCGGCGTCGTACTCGAAGGATGCGCTTTCCCGTCCCCTGAGGATGCGCGACCACAGTCGCCCGACGCGTACGGGTTCACCGTTCAGATCGATATGTACGAGAATCTCCCGATCCATCAGCCGTCCCCTTTCGGCTTTTTGGCGCGGGGGGAGCGAATACGCTGGGGCAACCGTTCAGCTTCCAAACTCAACCCGGTGCTGTCATGCTTGGGGTCGGCTAGGTCAGCAAGGCGTTCGGTCATGCCAAGGACGAACAGCACGGTGGCGTATATGCCGAGGGTGACCTTTGGATCGCCCTTCTCTACCTTATTGAGGGTCATGCGGCTGATCAAAGCCCGCTCGGCCATCACGGTCGTCGGAATGCGCCTGCGGCGGCGCGCATCCCGAATATCCGCGCCAAGCTTCCTCAAGGCGCGCCGGACGGGAATCGGTAACGTAGTTTCAGGCTTTCTGGCCATAATGTCCATCTACTTATACACTAACGGACTTAATGTAAGCGATAATGGATATTATTTCAACAAGCCCCTGCTTGGGCACCTGCTGGTGTTCGTTGGGCTTTGTTGGCTCCGAATGTGTCTGGGTCGTACGACCCAAAAACGGCCTAGCGCATGAACGCTAAGCCGTTGATGTAATCGGTTGCGGGGGCGGGATTCGAAATCCACTCTGGACTCGAACCCCATTTGTGCGCTCGGGCCACCAAGACGAGACGGATCGGATTCGCGAACTTCTGCTGGGAATTCCCGTTGCAAGAGGAGGGTAGCATAGCTGGGGAGTTGGTTTGATAACTCTGCTAAATTTTCTACATGACAGAGCAAGACCTCAAGCTAGGAGATTCCGGGCAATATAGCTGTGGGAGGACCCTTATGAGAGTTCTGAAACCGTTTATCGGCGCGGCGGCCGCCATCGGTATGGCCTTGGTGGCAAACGCAGGGGCGGTGGATGGCACGCAGCAGCCGTCGCCGCAGAGCGTGCTGGAGACGGTCGTGGAGCGCGGGACGCTCCGTGTCGGACTCGCGACCTTCGTCCCCTGGGCGATGCGGGACAGGAACGGCGATCTCATCGGCTTCGAAGTCGATGTCGCGAAGAAGCTGGCCGGGGACATGGGCGTCCGTGTTGAGTTCGTGCCCACGGCGTGGGAGGGCATCATCCAGGCGCTGGTCGCGGGCAGGTTCGATATCATCATAAGCGGGATGTCGATCACGCCGGAACGTGCGCTCGTGGTCGACTTTACACGGCCTTACGCCAGCAGCGGCTATATCCTCCTGGCGAGCTCCGAGCAGGCCGACCGGAAGGGATTGACGACGCTGGAGGCATTCGACGCACCGGGGATCACCATCACGGCACGAAGAGGGTCGACCTGTGCGGCCGCGATGCGGGAGCACTTCCCGAAGGCGACGCTTGTCTACTTCGACGACGACACGCTCGCCTACCGGGAGGCCGCCTCCGGCGGCGTAGACGCCATCTGCTCGACGCCGCCGGAGGCGGCCTTCGAAATCGAGAGACATGGCGCTGCGCTTCGTGTCGTATCGCCCGAGCCGATGTCGCCGACGCGCGAAGCGTTCGCGATTCGCAAGGGCGACCCCGAGGCGCTCACCTTCTTCAATCGCTGGATTCGCGAGCAGGAAGCGAGCGGCTGGCTAAGAGCACGCCACGACTACTGGTTCACCACCCGGGAGTGGGCGGATATGGTCGGGACCGATTAGCCACCCGCGAAGCGACTGCGGGTACGGGGCTTTGACCTGAGCCGCCGGCTTCCGCTATGAGGGCGAGCTCCTAGGCGGCAGGAAGCACGGATATGGGACGTTCACCTGGCGCTACAAGCTCGGCGCGGATTCTCAGGAAGTAGCTCTCCTGCCGCGAGCGCTCTATCCTCAGCCGGTCGAAGCCCGACGAGGTCCAGCACTTCACCGACACTGCGCGGCGGATTGCCGGGATTTTGTTGTGGAACCAAAGCTGAAATGTTTGAGTGGGGTTACCTGACGGCTGGGTTCTAATGATCCAGAAACGGCAGCACCGATCCCCACCTCTGTAAGCGGGCGCTGGCGACGTCGGATGCGCCGCGCGGCTCGGGTGCTGGCTGATCGAGGGCGGCGACGGAGCGCCGGTTTCAGCACCGACAGTGTGGGCATTCGAGCCATTTCCTCCACACCACTTGACGCCTCTCAATGGCGATGCATATGGTTGGCAAACGGAAGGATGCCCTAGTGCCAGTTCAGATTTCGGTGCCCTATGTCCGTGTGGGCAATCGACTCGGACCTAAAGCCGCCAACACGCTGGCTGGCGTTGGCCTGGCACTCTCGGATGCTGTGCGCATCCTCTGACCCGTATTGCCTTGCCGGCTGGCCTGATCACAGATGCTGAAGCCCGTGACCCATGATTCCGTGCCAAGGTACGGGAAGCCCTGGGCGATCCGCATCCTGCGGTTCCGCACGAGCAGGTCGTGAGCGAGTCGCGGGCGCTGGTCTACGGAGAGCGCCGGGTGCGATCTTGAATGGGCGGCCACGGCGGTCGCCGATCTGATAGCCACGACGCATCTCGGACGACTGATGCTGCTCAAGCCTTAAAGGAAGGGTCAATTCGTGAGACGTATGCACCGGATCAACGCGATGAATATTGGCCAGAAATCCTTCGGGCGCCTCCGCTTCTTCTGGCTGTTGGTGGCGCTGCTTCTGCTGATTGTCCTCGGACCGGTGGCCGAGGTGACCGGTCTGGGCGGCGTCGCGCTCCTGATCCTTTTTTCGCTTCTCCTGCTCGCCTCGGCCTATGTCGCGAGCGAGCGACTCCGGGGTCTGATCGCTGCAGTTGGCCTTACAGTACCGTGGGCCGTGCTGACCTGGTTTCGGCCGTTCGCGGGTGACGTTGCCAATGCCCTGGTTGCCGACGGGCTCGCGATCTCTCTTCTCCTCTACACACTCAGCCTGCTGCTTCACCGGATCGTCGCGGTCAAGGAGTCGAACTTCGACATCCTTTGCGCTGCGGCAGCGGTCTATCTGCTGATCGGTGTCGTGTGGGGGGTGTGGTTTCGGTTCATCGAGACATTGGTGCCCGGCTCGTTCGTCCTGACCGGGACGGGTGAGGCGATCGGCTGGAGCAACTTCATCTACTTCAGCCTTGCCACCTTGACCACCTTGGGCTATGGCGACATCACGCCGGTGAGCCCAGTGGCGCGGGTCTGGGCTACGCTCGAGGCGGTTGCTGGCGTGCTCTACGTCGCGTTGCTGATTTCGCGGCTTGTCAGCCTCTATCGTCGCTAGCTGTCCGGTGTTCCTGCGTGGTGAGTAGGGTTTTCCTGCCGCCGTCTATCCCGAGCGCCCGCCCCCCTCTCGAATCAGGCTACTAGCGCAAGGTGGAACACCTCTCAGAGTCCCTCCGGAGCCAGCAGGAGCGCGACGAGGTGGCGGACGCGATCCAGAGCCTGCGTCTGCGGCGGCGAGCATCCCGAATATCCGCGCCAAGCTTCCTCAAGGCGCGCTGGACAGGGATCGGAAGTGTAGCCTCAGGTTTTCCAGTCATAATGTCTACCTACTTATGCTTTGCGGGGTATTTCCGTCAAATCACCTCAGTCGCCGGGTTGAGCGTGCCACCGGATGGCGAGACCCCTATTGCAGCACCTCATGGGCGCGAAGGGCCCGGTGGTTTCCAGCATCGGTTGCCCGGTGCGTCGTCGAGCGGCCAGGTAGTCCGCGCCCTCATTCGCAGGGTTGCGGGCACTGGGTGAGGCTGGTCAGCGCCCCGAGCGTCTACCCCGAGAAGCGGTCGGGGTGAGATCCTCACTCCGGGGTCTTGGGTCCGAGCTTCGCGCGGACATCCTGTCCGCGAAGGCGATTCCGGCGTTGTCGGCCGGATTCACCTCGGGTCTGGGTCTGCTCGTCGCCCAGGTTGCCTTCGGGAGCTTCATCTTCTCCGGATCGTTGGCTCCCTTTTCCTCTCAGGGCGTCGGCCTGGTGCTGTTCGGAAACTTCGCCGCCTGCCTGGTCGTCGCCTTCGCAAGCGGCTATCGCGGGGCGATTTCGGGGCTGTCTCCCGCGCTGGTGATCGTCATGGCCTCGATCGCAACCAGGGTGGACGCACGTGGTGAGGCGCTGTTCGTCACCACGGCGGCCGCGCTCATGATCAGCGCAGTGGCCACCGGGGTGTGCTGTCTCATGGTCGGACGTTTTCGCCTCGCCAACCTGGTGCGCTTCATCCCCTATCCGGTGGCAGCCGGATTCGTAGCTGGAATCGGAGGAGTCGTGTGCTTGGCGGCCATGTCCCTGATGGGGGCGGATCCGGATTGGCGGGCGGTTCCAGCGCTCTTGGAGTCTCCCTTGCTGTGGAAGTGGGGCCCCGGCGCGGCGTATGGGATCGCCCTCTACTTCGCGCTGAAGCGCTGGGGCAATGCGCTGATCCTGCCGGTTAGTGTCGCGCTCGCCGTCGGTGCCTACCATCTTGCCCTTGCCACCCTCGGCATCTCCGGCGACGAGGCGAGAGCGGCGGGCCTGCTGCTCACGAGCACGGCGGACGGAGGGCTGTGGCCGGCCTTAGGGCCCGCCGATCTGGTGCAGGTGGACTGGCCTGCGCTGGCCGGTCAGCTACCCAACATGCTGACGCTGATGCTGATCGCTTTCATCTGCGTCATCCTGAATGTCGCCGGGCTCGAGCTAGCCGGGAATCAGGAGTTGGACTGGGACCGCGAGTTCAGAGCGACTGGGTTTGCGAGCGTGGTTGCCGGTCTGGGCGGCGGGACAGTGGCGACCCTGATTGTGCCCTCTTCGCTGCGCAGCAAGCTATTAGGGGCCACCACCCGGCTGACCGGCTTGGTCGCGGCCCTTGTCATCGGGGGCGCGCTGTTCCTTGGCGACGGGGTGCTGGAGATCGTCCCGACGCCGCTGGTAGGAGGGATTCTGATCTTTGCCAGCCTCGGCATGCTGGACGAAGGGCTTATGAGGAGCCGCAGGCGACTCCCCTGGTCCGAGTACGGCATCATTCTGCTGATCTTCGTTATGATCATCTCCTTCGGGCTGTTCGAGGGTGTGGGCGCTGGGATGCTGGCCACCCTCGTCTTTTTTGCCGTGCGCCTCAGCCAGGGGAGCCCGATCGAATCCCGGTTCACCGCGCGCGAATGGCAGAGCCACAAGGCCCGTCCCGTACCCGATCGCGCCATCCTGTTGGCGGAGGGCGAGCAGGTGCAGGCCTACCGGCTGCGCGGCTACATCTTCTTCGGCAGCGTCAGCCCTCTGGCCGATCAGCTCAAGAAGTCCCTGGCCGGCCCTTCGCGTCCCGCCTGCCTGCTGCTGGATTTCGCCGCCGTCTCGGGCTTCGACTTCTCGGCGGTGAGCGTCCTTGGCAGGTTCCTGCAGACAGCGAACGCGGCCGGGGTGCAGGTGGTACTGAGCGCTTTGTCAGGGCAGTTGCGGACCGGGTTGGAGCGCAACCTTCCCCCTTTGGTATTTGGGGAGTTGCTGCTTGAGCCGAATGCGGACCGTGCCCTCGAGCGCTGTGAGGAGATCGTCATTGCGGCTTGGAGGGCGGACGCGAACCTGACAGACAAGCGGCGCACCTCACTGCTGGAGCACGCGGTCGGTGACCTCGAGCGCCATCTGGAGCGGCAAATTCATTTCGAGGACCTGGTGAAAGAACTACGAAGGTGGCTGACCCCTCACCAATACTCCGCCGACGAGGCCCTTTCAGGACCGGGTGCGCCGGGCGAAGGTCTGCAACTGCTGCTTTCCGGCCGGGCTTCCGCCTACGATAGTGCTGGTGCGCGTCTCTATCAGTTCATCCCTGGTGACGCGATCTGGCCGGCCGACGCGTTGGACGAGAGAGCGACCTCGGTGGTTGCAGACGAGCCGTGCCGGACGATGGTGCTTCCGTCGGCCGCCCGGCGCTGGCTGGAGCAGCACGAAGAGCGGCTCGCTCTCAAGCTGTATAGCTACCTACTCGCCGGGCGTTTTGCGGCCGAGTCGGAAGCTGACCAAGAGCAAGAAGATTCTGGCAGCCGGGAGGAATCGGCGTGACTATAAGAGGGTCAAGACCGATGGCAATAGCCCATGCCTGGACGCATTGGGGTCTTCCTGACGCCAGCGGGTCCCCCGTCTCTTCAGCGACGGGTTCCAGATGGAGCGCGGGTTCTACCGACAGCTGGCCCGACGCGAGGGACTACGGCCCGAGAGGGGGTTGGGGGTGAACACCGCACTCGTTGAAGTGATGGAAGTGTGGGGAAGCGCGGCAGAGTTGCCGCGAGAGTTCGGTTGAACGGCGGCGCTGAGCAACCGGCGAAACATTACAACAGTGCGGACAAGGCAGGATGATGGGGGTAGTCCTCAAGCGCAATTCGAATCAGGGTTTCCCTGCGAATTCCCGATCCGCCGCCACCGTGCCGGAGCATACGCAAAGCCCTGAACCAGGCAACGCGCCCGGTATCGTTCAGGTGCAAGCGAGACGGATCACCACCCGCACGCGCCCAGATTTCCTGATCCGTGGGTCCTGCCGGATAGAGATCCGGCATCAGGTCTCCAAGCTGGTCCCAGACGTCAGGATTGGCTGCAAAAGCGGGTGGCGGAGGGCTGGACTTGACCCCGCCTCGGTCGAGCGCGACAGGGAAGTTGTCTTCGAGGTCGTTCGCTTTGAAGACCGGATGCTGCTGGCCCGGCACTTGGCGCTTCACCTTCTCGGAGATATAGTTGAAGATCTCGAACACGCGGATGACACCGTCTCCGCTCGTCCGTGTCTGGCCGCGCAAGGCGTCCAGTAGATGGGAGGTGAACACGCTGTTGCGGGCATTCGAGAAGACGAGGGATTCTTCAGTCGCTCTCGATGACGCGATCAGAACCCGCCCGGTCCCTTGGGCCAGGCGTGCGAGAGACTTCTCGCTATAGCCGAGAGCAGGCGGCTTCCCCGCTCGACCTCCCTTGAAGTTCCCGGCTCCGGCAGAGTGGCAAGCGTCGATCAGGACAAGCACACGTTGCGCGGCGAAACGCTGAAGCGCGGCGGAAAATTCCGGCTCGCACAGGCTCGTGGCATCCAGGTTCCGTGCGTCGCATTCGACCGGCAGAAGGGCGCTTTCGAGGTCGGCGGGATCGCCGAGACGGGCACCGTGCCCGGAGAAGAAGATAACGACGGTGTCGTCAGCTCCGCTGGTCCAGGACACGGAGGCCAGGGCTGCCCTGATCCGGTCCAGCGTGGCATCGCCGTCGAGCAACAAATGGACGTTGCGTGCATCGTAGCCACAGTAAACATTGGACTTCAGGACTGCCGCGACATCCTGCGCGTCGTTCAGCACTGCATCGGGCAGCGGCGATGCGTTCCTGTAGTTCGCGACTCCAATGACGACGGCATGTCCGGTGGCGAAACCTCCTGTCACCTTCGCGTTGTTTGGCAAGATGTCTTCCACGCCATCCGCCTCCAATCCGGGTCCGTTCATGCATCTCGCACATCATCTACGACGCTTCCACCGAAGATGGGATCGCCCGCAAGGTGGAGAATTCGCTCGTTGTTGGGGAAATCCTCCTTCATCCTGGCCAATAGCGCGGACGGAGTCGGTCCTTTTCCATTGCGCATTTTCCGTATGGCGTTCCGCCATCGCGTCCTCCCGTCTCCGCTGGTTGACAGGTCGGCGTCGTCTGCACCTGCACGCTCCCACAATCCGTCTTCGTCCGGACCGCCGGGGTAGAGTTCGGCAGCCAGTTCCTGGAACGCCTCCCACTTCTCGGACTCGGAGATCGGTACCAGCCCAACAATGAAACGTCCCCACCGATCGAGCATGTCACAGCAGGCGCGGAGCGCAGGTTTGAGGTCCCGCCGGCCGGACTTGAATTGACCGAGCAGGTACGCAGCCACATCCTCCCATTGACGTTCCAGTACCAGACGACCGATACCCTTGGCATCGGGAGTGGGCAAAGACATCGTGCGTGATGTCAATTTCGTGAGTAGTTGCAGGAATCGTTGCTGGTCGTACTGACTGAGAGCGGTAACGATTCGGACAGCGGAGCCGACACGGTCGGGGATCAGTGCATCGAGCGTCCGCTCGAGCTCGTCGGCCTCCAGGAGGGCGGTTTGCAGATCGTGCTCGGGGACAAAGGGGATTCCCGCGCTGGCCGCGTTGTTGAGCCACCCGTTGGCGGTTGCAGTCAGAAGGTTGCGGCGTGCACCATCTCCAATGCGAGACCAGATTTCCGGTCGGCGGGGATAGTTCGCAAGATCGGCGACGGGTGTACCCGACAATTGTTCAAGCAGCATTGGATCTGACTGGCTGCCGTCCAGGAGGCGGTCGAGTATCGAATGAAACGCCGCCGCCGGATCGGTCGGGCCTTGCCAGGACTCGGGCTCTATCGCTAGCGCTTCGCGCCAGATCGCCTGTGCCGTGGTCGGCGTGAGATCGAGTCCGGCCAACAGCTTTGGGTCCCTGGCGACAGCTTCACCCGCAAGTCGTGGCATGCGCGGGTCTTCGATCTCCAGCGCGCACTCGACCAGTTCTGCTGGCTTAGCGCTTCGGAGAGCCGCCCGCAGACCTTCCACGAAGGAGGAACCGGTATCGACCGCGACCTGCCGGCGCGCGGCATCCAACGCTGAGGCACTGGCTGACAAGACGGTGCCGTGGAGACGAAGCCAGCCGCGAGACAAAGCGAGCGGCTCAAGGGTCCCGGCGGCCGCTTCATCGAGAGTGCGGGGCGTCGCGCTCGCCAATCGTTCCTCGACCCCGGCTTCGGCGGGGACATGGGGGAACACGGCGGTGACGATTTCGAGACGGATTCTGGTCCAGCGCCAGAAGGCTCTGGGAAAGGAGGACCTGGCCGAGCGTGCCGCGACCGCCAGGCCATTCCGAATCGCACCTCGCCAGTCTTGGACAGCGGCGTGGCTGGTTGTGGCGTCCTCGAGGACGGAGAGCATGTCGACATCCTGATCCCGGGCAAAGCTGTTCCCGGCCACCCATCCTTCGAGCGTCTTCCAAACCCGCGTGGGCGCCGGGAACGCGGAAAGCTGGAGGTTCCGTAGCCGCAAGATCTCTTCGGCTGCGGCTCCTGACAAGGCATCGCACAACCGTCGGACAAGAAGGTCCTTACCATCACTGCCAGCATCTGAATCCGGCGACAGTTTTTCGATAAGCCGCATGACTCCGGCGCGTCGCTCCAACGTCGGCTCGCCGATGTGAAGGAGATAGGCTTGCTCGGCCAATCGCAGGTTGCGAAGCGTGGCCGGCTTCACTTCCATCTGCTGCATGAACTCGGTGAGCGGGGTTGCTCTTGCATGACCACTCAGGATCGCTGAAGCGAGGGAGCCTGGGTCGTTAGGCGTAGCGGCGCGGATGACCGGATACTCGGACCAGCGCGCCGCCAGCCCACGGGGGGTGCATACCAGTGCTGGCATTGGCTGCTCGACGAGGTCGGGCGGGCCGAAGCTCAGACGAAAGGCGAAGCCTCGGCGGATTTCCGGCGGCAGATTCGCCCACAAGGCGACAACAAGATCATCGAACCCGACATGGCCCAGGCGCACGACCGGCAATGTTCCTCTCGCCCCGAGAGCCTCGGCTGCATCGATCAGGTCAATGGCTTGGGGAATCGGCGTTTCGGTGCAGGGGATTCGCACCGTGGTGGCGTCGGGGCGTTGCTCGTCGGAAGTGGCCAGCAATTTCAGAAGAGGCTGCAGATCCGAGGTCTCCGCCAGTTCATCCAGGGGAGCCAGGAGGGCATGGGAGAAGACCATTCCACCCCGCGACGCGCCTGTATCGTGAAAGGTTCGCGACAGCACATATCGGTCTAGGTAGGGAAAGCCGCGGAGGAACGGTGACCACTCGACATTCGGCGGGGCCGTATCGGGGAGGTCGAGCCGCTGGACGATCGCCGCCGAAACCGCGTCGTCTCCGCTTGAGACCAAAAGGGAGTGCCCGCCGCGACATTCGCCGTACAGGGCTTGCTCGATCTGCATGGCCCGAACGCTCAATGTTTCCGTCACGGAGGGTCGGCGAGGAGCTCTCGAATCGGGAGCGTCAGATCAGGGGAGCGAGTACCGTCCTCAAGAACCACATAGCCGAACTGCTCTGAGCCTTGGGTGATGTAGTCCTTGTCGGGTTTTTCCTTGTCGAGCGCCCGCTCGAGCGCGGACATTCCGAGCACCGAACAGTCCTTCCAGTTGCTCTCGATAAAGTCGCCGAACATGGGAAGGCGTTCTTTCAACACGTCGATCGGCTTTCCCGGACTCCCTATCTCGTCCCAGCAAGTCAGGAGAACAACGAGACGGGGCAACCGGCCCATGCACTTGTCTAATGTCGATTGGGCGTAAAGCAGTATTTGGAGTAACTCGATCAAGCGGGCCTGATCCGAGAGTCGCCCTTCGCGGGATTCCCTGCTGTTCTCCTTCAGGGACGTGAGAGGACGTGAGAAGATGTCGTCGTCGAATCGAGTCGTTTGAAGGCGAATCATCAGGAGCCATGCTGAGGACTGGGCGATGCGCTTCAGCCAGATACGCGGAAGCTGTCGGTCGTCGATAATGTCCTTTACTTGCTCGCCGCCGTAGTCGGGCCAGATCAGATGAGCGTTACGTCCCTCGTCATCGACTATCGGCCAGCGGCTTTCATGGTAGACCGAGGTGGCCGTATGGTCAGCGGGCAGTCCCGCATCCAGACGGGCCATGACAGCTTCGAACGGCTCGAGGTTTGTGGCTGCTCCGCGCATTCGGATTCGGCCGTCTTCTTGCATCAGGCGCTTCAGTAGCTGGGCTCCGTAGTGGGACTTGCCCACACCGGATTCGCCGATTAGCAGGATGGACTTATCGAGCGCGGCCATCGCCTACCTCGCGCCAAATCTGAAGAGGGGATCGGGATTGTGGTCGGCGGGTTCCGGGAGTTGAACGGTCGGTCGCCGGACGTTGAGAACCCAGCGAAGTAAATCCAGGAATCCTTGCACGTTTTCGGTTTCATCGGGGTTGGGCATGATGCTGACGGCAAATTCGACAGCCTTCGGAATCACCCTGAGCACTGCGGATCGCACCGCTTTTTCCATCTCCTCGGAGACCGAGACATCGGATTTGGTCCAGACGAGGGCGACGGGTCTCCCTCGAAGCTCGTCGGCCAAGCGTCGGGCAAGGAGTTGAATACCGGTGCGCGCGGTGCCCATTTCGGATCCCTCCAAGGCTTGGCGATCCGCGACCAACACGAAGGCGTCTGCATGTTCCGCGGCCCACCGTGCGCCTTCGGCATCCGGAGCTTCGCGTTTGACCGCCCATTTGTGGAACCATTCGCCGGGGGCATCGGTTATCACGTAGTCCGTGCGATGATCGCGGCCGTGCTTGAATGCCAAGTGGAGCAGCCCTGGGATTCGTGCAGTGGTGCTGGACGTATGCGGCGGGAAGGTGGGGGGGACTGAACCAGGTTTCCAGCGCAGCGGGCTTGCGACGTTCTCCCATCCAGCAAGTGAGCAGGAACCGGAGAATCGCAGCTTGTCGTTCGGTCGGTGACCGCATCCAAGCAACAGATACCAGGCCCCCAGTAGTGTGGTCTTGCCCGCATTGTGCGGGCCCATGACTGCCAGCACGATGGGCTTGCTCGGGCCCGCGACAAAACCGAGATCCGTGAGGCCGAGCACGCCTCCCGACCAAGGCATGGCCACCGCCTCCGGTGATGGTTGGTCATCCTGCTTCGCCGTCGGTGCTGCCTCCAGCGCCGGACAACGCGAAGGGTTGAGGTAACCCAGACTGCATCCTGCGCCGTCAGACCAGAAGCATGTCTCTTGGGAACATTCCGCCATGGTGTCTATTTCCTGGGTGCGCGCTTCCTTGCGGTCCGGGGTTTCGGAGCGGAGGCTTCGGCAACGGCCCGAGCCGCCTGAAGCTCCCGGAATATCCAAACCGACCAATCGGGCAAGGTGAGCTCCAAGTCTGGCGTGACCCCGATGCGATCTCGGAACCCGCGGTCATCGAGTTGATGCATGGCGTCTGAGTGCCCAATCATGGCGAGAACGGAGCAGCGGCCCGACGGGGCGCTGACGAGGTTTCCTGCTTCCGTTCTGAGCGGGGAAAGGAGGTCGGTATCGCGGGTCTTCTTGATGAGTTCCCGGATCGAGGCCGTCTCGTCCTGATCGAGTGTTGGCAGGGCGACAACCGTCTCCCGCAGGAATGCGGTGACGCTCGCGGGTGAGAATGTGGGGATTTGTTGGTGCATGTCGAAAGCCATCAGCGCCGCAGCGTCGAACGACGTCATGTCGCAATAGCTCATCAGAGCGCTCGGCGAGAACAGCGCCTCCTTCCACCACAGCAGGTTCGTTCGCCGCTGAAGACCGGCTGCGGCGCTGCTGACAGCTTGCAATGTCCTCGTCAGGTGGTCGGATATCGCTCCGGCAATGCCTTCGGTATATCCGGGCAGGTCGAGGCTTTCGACGGACAGACCTCCAATCGCTCTATTGATCGCCTCCCCGACAGCCTCCGCCGTTCGCGTACCAAATTCGCGAACCCAGTCAGGTGAATGGGGTTGCGGCCAGTGAGGATTACCTTCGGTATCTCTCTGTGAGCCATCAGGATCGTTGGAGTGAGGTCCCACGGCTGCCTCAAACTTTGGCTTGAGGCTGGAGGCACTTACCTTCTTCGATACAATACGGACTTGAGCTTCAGAAACGGACTCGAATTTGATGTCCGGCACGGAAATGGAGGCGGGGGTCGCCCATTCCCTCTCGGAGCGCTCCGCCACTTTTTTCTCGATGTCGGCGACGATATCGGCCCAGATCTCTTGCTCGTCGCCAACCTCCATGAACGGTAGGACGTTGCGGGCGGATGCAACGAACGCAGCCGCCACCGTGTCGTTTCGACCGCAGGCGTTGATCAGTGCGTCCAACAGCATCGCTCGAAACACCGTGATTGGTGTACGAGCGAATGTATTGACGTAGGTCTGCCAGCGTTTGCGTAGAGCGTCCTCCACCTCGACGACGGTGGGGTCGGTGGGGGGGATATGAGGATCGAATGCCACAAGAGCGAATGGGCAGACCTTGGCCGGCGTCTCTTCGAGAATGCCAGCCAAGTCGGCTGCTGTTTGCCGCAGATGCTCGAGCTTGTCGTCGTCGCCTCCTACGTTGATCAGTCCCTTGCTTAAGAACTTGAGCAATACATCGTCGTTCACGACAGCTCTCCTATCAGATCCCACGCCACGGTCGCATCGCCGGCAGCGGACAAGTCCCTGAATCATATACGAGGTGCGACTACCGGAGAGGTCGTTGCGGTGTGTCGCCGCTGTGACTCGATCGAACGACGCGGCCTGACACGGCCCCCGAGCGGGCTGCCGCGAGGCGGGACCGGCTACCGAGTTCTGGTGCGCGGTCCCGGCCTCGCGCCGGTGTCCGGTAAGTCGGATGCGCGCTTTGTCGGGCCGACATGGTGGTGGGGCGAGTCGGAGGCGGAGATGAGGCTGGCGCAAGAAGATATCCGAGGAAGAACGGGGCAATCCCATCGGATGGCTGGACCCGAGATCAGGGAAGGGCGGCGCGGGGGTAGGATGTTCGCATCGCGGTCAGGGTTGCTCCGACGTGCCGCCGCGAAGCGGGTGCTGCAATTCACGGGCGTCCGCGATGAGCTTTTCAATCTCCTCGGCACGCCAAATGTCGTTCGGGATGGGGGATTCCGCCTGGGCGGTCGTCGGAATCCTCGAGTCTTGGGGCATCCGCAGCGGCGCCGCGTCGCGAGTGTTGTTCGCGAGCATGGTTGCGCCACAAGCGGTTTGGGAGCGGCACGGCTTCAACGCCGTGGTATCGGTGGACATCCGTGTCGTATGGGGCACCAGGGAAGTAGTCGGCTGCGATGCAGCGGTGGCCGGTGGGCGGCGGGCCCGGCGCAGTCGACGATGCTGGACACCGACGTCGTTTGGCAGCGTAGCCACGGCGGTTCATAGCGGATCACGGCGGGCCATGGCAGCGCATTCGTGCGCATGTTATTAATCGACACGAACGTCTTGGGCGAACAACTGGAAGGGAGCAGTCCTGTAGTTCACGCCGCGGCATCCGGTATTCCGCGCATCGGCCTGCCGAGCCGAACGGGCCGGGGTTAACAAACACTAGCTACCCGCCGGCAGCGTGCTGTCGGCTCAAGGGCCGCCCCGACCGGCTCAGCCGACCTCCTGCCGGACAGACCTCTGTGAGACCTGGAGACTGACCCGATCGTAGCGGACCCTCGGGATCCGCGCGCCGCCTCAGCACTTTCGCTTGAAAGCAGCCTATCAGCAATTTGATGAAAACAGGATTTGAGAGAAATCCTTGACATTTTTCACCAAAACAGATATTTTCATCGGATGGCGAAAGCGTTTAGAACAATGAAAGGATCGGAGGTCATAGCCGTGGCTGTGGACGCTGCCCGCGACTTGCTCGACCGTGTGCCGAACATACAGATCAACTCGGTTCGCCACGAGCAGAATCTCGGGTCCGACCACCGAATTGATGGGGGGATCGATTTTGGCCACGGAGGTACCAGCTATACGCTCCTCATAGAGGTCAAGTCAAATGGTGCGCCACGCTTCGCCCGTTCCGCAGTCTATCAACTCGAGAGCTATATGGCGCATTTGCATCGTTCCGATCACCAGGACGTCACCAGGCATTTTATCCCGATGCTGGTCAGTTCCTACCTGTCTCCAGAATCGCGATTGGTCTGCACCGATCACAATGTCGCTTATCTCGATCTCTTCGGTAACGCACACCTCGCATTCGACAATGTCTATATCGAGCGATCCGTCGCAGGCAGACCAAAGTCCGAAACTCGCGCTCTGCGTTCAATATTCGCCCCGAGGGCAGCCGCTATCCTGCGGGTCCTCCTGCGCGATCCAGACCGGGCATGGCGCGTCACCGACCTAGCCGAAGCAGCCAATGCGAGCCTCGGCCACGTGAGCAACGTTCGCAAAGCCCTGCTCGAACGGGAATGGATCGAAAAACGGGACAGCGGCGGCGTCCTTGTCCAACCTGGTGCGCTACTGAAGACATGGCGCGAGAACTACCGCCAGCCAGCCGGCCACCGCACCAGCGGATACACGCATCTGCACGGGGAACAACTCGGCAAGCGATTGTCGGGAAAACTGAATCCGAACCCGCAGCGTCCGCGCATCATTTACTCGTCCAACTCGGCCGCTCAATGGTTCGCGCCTTTCGCCCGCGGTGGCGCACATAGTTTCTACGCCGACGAACCCGGTGCTCGCATGCTGAAAGAGACACTTAAGCTGACCCGTGCCGTGAAGGGAGCAAATGTCATCCTGTGCATCCCGAATGACGAGAGTCTGTTCGAAGACGCCGTTCAGCCGGCGCCAGGCGTTTTCTGCACCAGTCCGATCGTCACCTACCTCGATCTGCAGAATGGCAACGATCGAGACCGTGAGGCCGCCGACTATCTGGCCGCGAAGTGCTTTCCATGGCTATGAAAGAGCCACAATCCGCCGGTGACTACGTTGACCGGACGACAGCGGCGGTCAAGTCCGTACTGATCGAGATCGGCCAGATCCTCGGCAGCTTCGATGGCAAGTTTGCGATCATCGGCGGTGCTGTTCCCTGGCTGTTGTTGAGCCAAGCCGACATGCCCCATATCGGCACCGTAGACGTGGATCTCGATCTCGACCCATCGGCCCTAGGCGATGGCGAATATGTTCGACTTGTCGAAGTCCTCCAGGGACATGGCTACGAGCAGAGGGATAATCTGCGGCGCTTTCAACTCGTGCGCACAGTACCCGCTAGGGACGACGGACCCGACATCGACGTCGTCGTCGACTTCCTGATGCCACGCGACGCCGAGATTAGTAGCAATACGCCACCGCTCACCAGCCAGTTTGCCGTCCAGCGTGCTGACGCCGCCGACCTAGCGCTCAGGTTCAATCAGCTGGTCACCCTCGAAGGCAATATGCCCGGTGGCGGCCGCAATAGCGTTCGCATCGCCGTGGCATCGATTCCTGCCCTGTTGGCTATGAAAGGTTACGCCATCACGAATCGTCTGAAACCCAAGGACGCCTATGACATCTACTATTGCATCCGGAATTTTCCGGATGGCGTCGACGCCCTTGTCGAGGCGACCCAGCCGCTCCTTGGCGTTGAAACTGCCCGGCAAGGTTACCGCCTGATCTCGGACAAATTCCGCAACGTGGAAGATTTTGGACCGAGTAACGTCAGAAGCTTCGTCGAGGGATCCCACCTGTCCGGGGGCGGGCGGTGCTACGGCTACGGATATCGTGAAAACCACGGACAGCGTGGGTGAGCCGGTTCGTGGCGGGCGGCGGCAGGAAGAACAGAACCGACACTTCCAGTAAGGGAGTGTCGGTCTCAATGGTTGCGGGGGCCGGATTTGAACCAGCGACCTTCGGGTTATGAGCCCGACGAGCTACCAGACTGCTCCACCCCGCGCCGGGTGCAAAGGCGACTCTACCGCCTCTTGAAGAACCCTGTCAAGTTCTCAGGCGACCGCTTCCCCGCAGAAGGCCGCGTAATCGATCAACTCCGTCACGCTAGGCTCGAGCCCACAGACCGGACAGCCCGGGTTCCGCGACAGGGCGATGCGGTGGAGGGTGGTGCCGAGGGTGTCGAAGTGGGCCAGGGTTCCCGAGAGCGACTCACCGATCCCAACGAGGAAGCGGATGGCCTCGCTCGCCATCAGGCTGCCCACGACGCCTGGGAGGATGCCGAGCACCCCCGCCTCGGCGCAACTCGGGACGCTCCCCGGCAAGGGCGGTTCGGGGAACAGACAGCGGTAGCAGGGTCCTACGCCTTCACCGTCGGGCGCGTGGAGGAGGCTCAGCTGACCCTCGAATCGAGAGATGGCGCCGTAGATGAGGGGTCGGTCCTCGAGCACGCAGGCGTCGTTCACCAGGTACCGGGTCGGGAAGTTGTCGCTGCCGTCGAGTACCAGGTCGTAGTCGCGGATCCACTCGAGGGCGTTGTCCCGGGTGAGCCTCTCCGGGTGGGCCCTTACGGTGATCTCCGGATTCATAGCCCGCAGCCGGTCTGCGGCCGCCTCCGCCTTGGGCCTGCCGATCTGACCTGTGTCGAAGAGCACCTGCCGCTGCAGGTTGACGAGTTCCACCTGATCGGAGTCGACTACGCCTAGGGTGCCCACCCCCGCCGCTGCGAGATAGAGCAGCACGGGCGAACCCAGACCGCCGGCCCCGACCACGAGGACCCGTGCCCCCATGAGCTTCCGCTGACCCGCCGCACCCACTCCGGGCAAGACGATCTGGCGGGCGTAGCGGTCGAGTTGTGTCTTACTGAACATAGTGCCAGTCTAGTGCACTCCAGCGGACGTGAAAGATCGTGCGGGTTCGTTGGAGCCTTGGTCGTGCAGTTTGTGACGCTCCGTGTTGCATGATGCTGCAGGCCAAACATTAGCCTTCCGTTTAACGGGCCCGGTACTACGGCCAACGGCTTCGCTACGGTTTCAATCCGTACTCCTGAATAGCCTTTTCCACAGATTCGCACCAATTCAGGAGGGAATCCACCTCGGTGTCCGTCAGCTTTCGGTTGATCTGACATCTGAGTTTTTTGCCCGCTTGGACGAAGAGCCCTGTAGACTCAGCCTGTCTCCAGAGGGTCTGGATGACATCCTCGGGCACTGCAGTCTTCCGCATATACTTCGCGTCACGTAACAGCGTGTAGGCACCAGCGTCGGATACCGCCAGGAATCCAACTAGGTTTCCATCGCACTCGGCATTCAGGGAGAATCCTTTCGATCTCCAGCGTACACACACAGACTTTTCTCCGGCCCACTCAAGAATACGGGAGACAACAGCTCTACCGTTCTCATCGAGTGAAGCAAGGAACTCGTCCTCGGTTGTCTGGGGCCGAGAAGCGGAAGCCGCTCGGACGGGCTTATCGGCTTCTTTGCCAACGACAACCTCTTGGGACAGCAGACGGTTGCCCCCATCAGCTTGAAAGAAGGTGAACTCGACGCATGTGATCCTGATACCCTTTGTGCGCAGGAACGAGGCTGTCCGCTTGATCTCGGAAGTGATGTGTTGCCCAACAACGACGATGCGTTGATCCTTGTTGAACGCCACCGCGTCCGACGTGTCGAGCCTGAAATACTCCCTGTGGAGCTCGGCAAGGCCGAGCACCTCGTCGCTGGTATATGAGCGCAGAACCTCCTCAAGTTGGCCTATGTCGAGTCGCTCGACGAATGATGCATATTCGAGGGACTGAGCGATGGTGTCTCTCGGCGTGCGATCACGCTTCAATTCGACAACGACCACATTCCCGTCGCGGTCTAAGCCAAGTAGGTCGATCTTTTTCCCGAGATCGGTCGACACCTGCCGTCCGATTATCAGGATATCGCTGTCTTCTAAGATTCCGTCGGAATTGTCTTCAAACCAGTCCTCAAGTACTCTCTCTTCATGATCCACCTGGAACGGTATCTGGTTGTATTCGGCAAACGTATCGTCTGGCTGTATGCTGAAGATTCTCAACTTGTCGACACGGCGGTTTCCAGTGGTGTCCAAACGCGTCTGCATTCTCCAGGATAACCGGAGTTCTCCAACTCTCACGGGATGACTCGCTTCCCAATGGTACTGCTGAACCCCCAAGACGATGGCCAAATGCCATAGCGTGTCAGCGCTATTAATCCGTCTCTCTCGGCCAACGGCCTGGATGGGCTTGGGATTCGAGCGCGACCCCGGAGGGCTCACGGTTGCTCTTGTTGAGAAGCTTGCCAAGACCATTGATGCCCGGGGGGTAAGTTGCACAGCCCCAGCGTGGTCGGTCAGGGTAGGGCGCCCGCGTTATATGACGATAGTCGTAATGCTTTATTTGTTTCGGACTTATCCATTGAGACCGTCAGCAGGTCGTGTGACAGCACCAGGATGTCGGCTGGCTTGTCCCTGTTGATCCTGACGTGGATGGGGCGCCCGACCTTCACAAGGGGTTGTGTAAGGTGGACATAGTGACCACCTCGCCCCAGGAGTTGGGAGCTGAGCGGGGCAAGGCGCGAAATCTCGGACTCCTGGCCACCGCTACCCTCTTCGCCCTCTCCCTCTGGTTCTCCGCCTCGGCGGTGGTTCCGCAGCTGACCAAGGCCTGGAACCTGACCGGTTCAGCGCAGTCGTGGCTCACGATGAGTGTCCAGATCGGCTTCGTGATCGGCTCTCTGCTGAGCGCCCTGCTGAACCTCGCCGACCGCATCCCCGCTCGCTGGCTGCTGGCGGGGAGTGCGCTGGCCGGGGCGGTCTGTAACGGCATCATCGCCCTCTACGTCGATAGCGTCGGACCGGCGCTGGCGCTTCGCTTCCTGACCGGGGTCGCCATGGCCGGCGTCTATCCGCCCGGCATGAAGCTGATGGCGACCTGGTGCCTCCGGGACCGGGGTTTCGGCATCGGCCTGCTGGTCGGCGCCCTCACCGTGGGATCGGCCACCCCACACCTGCTAACTGTCGTCCCTGGCCTGACCTCGGCGGCCTCCCTGGCGGCGTGGCGACCGGTGCTCCTGGCGGCCTCGGGGCTCGCCCTCATCGCGGCGCTGGTCGCCGCCAGCTTCGTCAGGCAGGGCCCCTACCTCGCGGGCGGGGCGACCTTCGACTGGCGCTTCGCCGCTCGGGCGCTCGCCGACCGGCCGCTGCGGCTCGCCAACTTCGGCTATCTGGGGCATATGTGGGAGCTGTACGCGATGTGGACCTGGGTGCCGCTGATGCTGCTGGCCAGCTACCAGCGGGCGGGCATCGACCCGGCCTACGCCAGAGTGGCGGGCTTCGCCGTCGTCGCCATAGGCGGACTCGGCAGCGTGGTGGCCGGTCGCCTCGCCGACCGCTGGGGCCGGACCCGCACCACCAGCCTCAGCCTGATCGTCTCAGGCGGCTGCGCCGCCGTGGTGGGGCTCTTCTTCTCAAGCCCCCTGGTGCTCACCGGGGTGGCCCTGCTCTGGGGCTTCGCCGTGGTGGCCGATAGCGCCCAGTTCAGCGCCGCGGTGAGTGAACTGAGCGACCCCCGCTACGTCGGCACCGCCCTCACCATGCAGACCAGCCTCGGCTTCCTGCTCACCCTGCTGACGATCCGGCTGATCCCCCCCTTGCAGTCGTGGCTCGGTTGGGAGGGGGCCTTCGTCATCCTACTGTTTGGGCCCCTCTTCGGTCTCTGGAGCATGCTCACCCTGCGCCGCCTGCCCGCGGCGACCCGGATGGCGTTCGGTCGCCGCTAGTCCCGAGTCTCAGGTCTCGAGGAGCTCGAGGATCAGGGGCTTGGGCGCGCTGGCGTCGGCCACGGAGAGGGCCCGGCGGACGCTTCTCAGGGCCTCCTCGAGGCCGTGCCCGCCCCGGTGATAGAGGGTCGCCACCGGCTCCCCTGCCGCGACCGGATCGCCGACCTTGGCCTGGAGCAGGACGCCGACCCCGAGGTCGATGGGATCGGTCTTGGCGTCGCGCCCGCCGCCTAGCACCCTGACCGCCTGGCCGAGCTCGAGGGCGTCGAGCGCCGACAACACACCTGCCCGCGGCGCCCTGACCAGGGTCTGGTCGGGGGCGAGGTCGAGATTGGCGAGGCTGGTCGGGTCGCCACCCTGGGCGGCGATCCACCGCTCGAGGCGCTCGAAGGCGAGACCGCTGTCGAGGGCCCGGGCGATCTCAGCCTCACCCCGCGCGATGCCGCTCGCCGCCAATACCTGGGAGGCGAGGGTGAGGCAGAGCGCCCGCAGGTCGGTCGGGCCCTCACCCTGGAGACAGGTGACGGCTTCGCGGACCTCGAGGGCGTTGCCGATAGCGAGGCCGAGGGGCTCCTCCATGGCGCTCAAGACCGCCCGCATCCGCCGGCCCGCCTGGGCGCCGATGGCCATCATCGTCCGCGCCAACTCGCGGGCCTCGGCGAGGGTCTTCATGAAGGCGCCGCTCCCCACTTTGACGTCGAGCACTATGCTCCGGGCACCCCCGGCGAGCTTCTTGCTCATCACGCTGCTGGCGATGAGCGGGACCGAGCCTACGGTGGCGGTCGCGTCGCGGAGGGCGTAGAAGAGGCCGTCGGCCGGGGCGAGCTCCTTAGACTGTCCGGCGATCACCACCCCGACCGAGCGCGCCTGCTCCAGGAACTCCCGGTCCGAGAGGGAGCTGCGGAAGCCGGCTATGCTCTCGAGCTTGTCGATGGTGCCGCCGGTGTGGCCTAGCCCCCGACCGCTCATCTTCGCGACCGTGGCCCCGCAGGCGGCCAGGAGGGGTGCCAGTACCAGGCTGGTCTTGTCGCCTACGCCGCCGGTCGAGTGCTTGTCCACCGGGTGGGGCAGGCCGGAGAGGTCGATCCGGTCGCCGGAGGATGCCATCGCCTCGGTCAGCGCTGCGGTCTCGGGCCCGGTCATCCCGCGCCAGCAGACCGCCATCAGCCAGGCGGCGACCTGGTAGTCGGGGATCTCGCCGGCCAGGTAGCCGCTGATGAAACTAGCGAGCTCCTCAGGGCTGTGTTCACCCCCCTCCCGCTTGGTCATGATGAACTTAGTGGCTCGCATGGGAGTCCCCGCGGAGCTGCGCCCTCGCCTCGGCCACCTCGTCCCAGGCCAGCGTCTCCCCGGCCCGCTCGAGGCTGCGCTCATGCCCCTTGCCGGCGAGGAGGACGGTGTCGCCGGGGCGGGCCTCGCCGAGCGCCGCGCGGATCGCCGCGCGGCGCTCGGGGATCAGGCGGAACCCTCCGCCCTCGTGGCCCCCCGCCTCCCGGGCCCCCGCGGCCATGGCCTCGAGGATGGCTCCTACCGGCTCGCTGCGGCTGTCCTCTTCGGTAAAGAGGGCGAGATCGGCGCTGCGGGCGGCGACCAGGCCCAGCGGGGCCCGCTTGCCGGGGTCGCGCTCCCCGGCTGCGCCGATCACCACGATGAGCCGGCCCCGGGTCGTCTCCCGCAGGGTGGCGAGGGCTCGCTCCAGCGCCGGTGCGGTGTGGGCGAAGTCGACGACCACGCCGAACGGCTCGGCCTGCACCAGTTGCATCCGCCCGGGCACCCCACCGAACGAGGGGAGCAGGTCGAGGGCGTCACCGAAGGGGACGCCGGCTTCGACCGCCGCCGCGAGGGCGGCCAGGGCGTTGAGGAGGTTGTAGCGACCGATCAGCGGTAGCCGGGTAGCGCCGCGGCCCTGGGGCCCGACGACCTCGAAGCTGAAACCTCCGGGCTCAGGGGTAACGTTGAGCGCCCTCCAGTCGCTCGCCGGATCCTCCCCGTAGCTCCGGGAGCGGCGCGCGGCGGCGGCAAAGGCGGCGTAGCTGGGATCGTCGCGGTTCAGGATCATCACCTGGGTCCGGCGGGCCAGCTCCAGCTTGGCCTCCCGGTAGGCCGCCAGTGAGCCGTGAAAGTCGAGGTGTTCGGGGCTCAGATTGGTCCACACCCCGAGGTCGAAGGCGATCTCGTCGAGGCGCCTCTGGGCGAAGCCGTGGGAGCTCGCCTCTACCACCACGTGGCTGCACCCTTCGTCGCGGAAGGTGGCCAGCAGGCGCTGGATCTCGGGGGCCTCGGGGGTGGTGAAGTGCCCCTCGAGGTCGAGCTCGCGGCTGCAGCTCCGCACGGCCGCCGTGCTCAGCAGGCCGGTGGGCCGGCTGGGGGAGAGGAGGTGGTGGAGGAGGAAGGCGGTGGTGGTCTTGCCGTCGGTTCCGGTCACCCCCGCCACCATGAGCTGCCTTGAGGGCCGCCCGAAGAGGGTCGCGGCGAGCCGGGCCGTCGCCGCGCGGGCGTCGTCTACCCGGATATAGGGGAGACCCTCGAGCCGATCACGACCGCCAGCCTCGCCGATCAGGGCGACCGCACCGGCGGCGGCGGCGGCGCGGACGAAGCGGTGCCCGTCGGTGACGCTACCCCTTCGGGCCACAAACAGGGATCCGGGCTCGACCCTGCGGGAGTCCTGGGCGACGCCCGTGACTTCGACCTCGGGGAGACCTAGGTCGAGGTCGAGGGCGTTGCGGATCAGGGTGCGGAGTTTCAAGGTGGCACCGTCAGGCCGTGGCGGCCGAGCAAGTCGAGCAGGTGCGCGAGGTCGGCGGGATCTGAGAAGTCGGTCTCGTCGCTCTCGATCACCAGCCGCTCCGAGAGGTCGTAGCCTTCGATCCAGCGCTCGTAGAGGTCGTTGAGGCGTGCTAAGTAGTCGGTCGAGATGCTCGCTTCGTAGCTCCGGCCGCGCTCGGCGATGCGGGCTCTGAGGGTGGCTACCTCCGCTCGCAGGTAGATCAGGAGGTCGGGTGGGCGCAGCGCGGCGGCGATAGCCTGGTACAGCTGGCAGTAGCTCCGGTAGTCGCGCGCCTCCATCACCCCCTCCTCAAAGAGGTTGCGGGCGAAGATGGCGGCGTCCTCATAGATGGTTCGGTCCTGGATCACGCGCTCGTTGGCGTTGACCTCGGTCAGGTGCTGGCGCAGCCGCTTGGTGAGGAAGAAGATCTGCGAGTGGAAGGCGTAGCGGGGCATGTCGAGGTAGAAGTCTTCGAGGTAGGGGTTCTCGTCTACCGCCTCGAAGACCGGGTGGAGCCGGTAGCGCTCTGCGAGGATGCCGGTGAGCGTCGACTTGCCCACCCCGATATTCCCGGCGATGGCGAGATACATTCAGGCGGCCTTGGTGGCCCCGAGGACCCGGTTCACGATCGCTACCCGGTCGGCGGGGCTGACCACGTAGTCGTACGCTGCGGCGTCGAGGCTAAGGACGCGGCCGGGGTAGTGCTGGAAGTGGTCGTTGTAGGCGCGACTGAGGCGGCGGAGGTAGCTGGCGTCCAGGTCGCGCTCGAAGGGGCGGCCCCGGGCGGCGATCCGCTGTAAGAGCAGGTCCGGTTCGGCCCGCAGGTAGACCACGAGATCGGGGGGCGAGAGCTTGGGGCTCAGCTGCCGGTAGAGCTCCTGGTAGAGCTCCCACTCCGCCCCGGAGAGGTTGAGCGAGGCGAAGATGGCATCCTTGTCGAACAGGTAATCGGAGACCACATGCTCGACGAAGAGCGCCCCCTGATTGAGGTCGAGTAGCTGCCGGTAGCGCGACAGCAGGAAGAAGACCTGGACCTTGAAGGCGTAGTTCTCAGGATCGTGATAGAAGGGTGCCAGGAACGGGTTCTCCTCGACCACCTCGAGGACCAGTTGGGCGTCGAGTTCCTCTGCGAGGAGCCGACTGAGGGAGGTCTTGCCGACCCCGATCGGGCCTTCGATCACGATGTGCGCCACCACCACCCCCTACGGGCCGAAGTATACTCCCGACCGGGCTGGCGGGCCCACGGTCCGGCGGGGGGCCCCATGCCGGGTCGCTCGGAGCGCTCCCGCCGCTATGCTACAATCCCGTGAGCACATGGAAGACGTTCCTAGTCGATCTAGACTTCATCTGAAAGTCCTCCTCTTTCTCCTAGCCCTTCCCCTCCTGTTCACTGTGCTGGCCCAGGCGCCCGAGAGTGCTCGGGGGGTGAGCCTCGGCCAGCTCCTGCTGCTGGTCGGTCTGCTCCTGCTCTCGGGGCTGATGTCGGGCTCTGAGACCGCGCTGACCGCTATCGGCAGTTGGAAGGTCCGTCAACTCCGCGAGGATGGACACGACCCCTCGGGCGCGTTCGCCCTTTTGGAGAAGAACCCCACCCGCTTCATCACCACCCTGCTCATCGGCAACAACCTCGTCAACATCGCCGCCACCGCCCTGGTCACCCAGATCGTGCTGCAGCTCTCCCGCAGCTACGGCTTCGCCGAATCGCTGGCGGTCGGCTACGCCACCGGGATCATGACCCTGCTGATCCTGGTGTTCGGCGAGATCACCCCCAAGTCGATCGCGGTGCACAATGCCGAGCCCTTCTCCCGGCTGGTAATCCGTCCGGTCTATCTCCTTTCGGTCGTGCTCTATCCGATCGGCCTCTTCTTCACCTGGATCGCCTCCCGGGTGCTGAGACTGTTCAGACTCGAGCCCTCTATCGGCCCGCTGATCACCCAGGCCGAGCTCCGCCTGATGCTCCGCAGCGCCGAGGCGTCGGGCGTCCTCGAGCTGCAGGAGCAGGAGATGCTCCGCTCGGTCATCGATCTCGAGGAGCGGGTGGTACGGGAGGTGATGACTCCCCGGGTGGATATGGTCGCCGTCGACGAGGGGGCCAGCTTGGAGGAGCTGCTCCGCCTCACCACCGAGAACGGCTACAGCCGCCTCCCGGTCTATCGGGAGACTATCGACGACATCCGCGGCGTCGTCTACGCCCGGGACCTGCTCCCCTACCTGGGCAGGCCCGAGGCGCTCTCCGAGACCCGGGTGAGCGACCTCATGATCCAGCCACAGTATGTCCCCGAGACCCTCAGCGTGATGAACCTCCTGCGCGACATGCGTCTGCGCAAGAACCACCTGGCGGTGGTCGTCGACGAGTTCGGGGGCACCTCCGGTCTGGTCACCCTGGAAGATATTATCGAGGAGATCACCGGTGAGATCTACGACGAGACCGACACCGAGGAGGAGGAGGATATCAGGATCCTCGGCGAGGACGACTACCGGATTCAGGGGGCTGCCCACCTCGAGCAGGTGGCGGGCGAGCTCGACCTGGCCTTCCGGGACGACGGCGAGTACGACACCCTCGCTGGCTTCCTGATCAGCGAATTCGGCTATATCCCCAGCGTCGGCGAGTCCTTCGACTATCAGGGGGTCAGGTTCACTGTCGAGGAGGCCGACGAACGCCGCATCATCGGCGTGTTGGCCTCGCGCGACCCCAGGCGATCTGCCGCAGTATCCGACACCGACGGTGAGCCCGCCTGAGGCCCGTCCCGTCCTGTTCCTGACGAGGATCGGCGGGTTAGCTGCGGTAGGTGCGCTCGACCCGGCGGGAGACCGAGGTGAGCAGTTCGTAGGAGATGGTGCCGATCGAGGAGGCCAGTTCCTCGGCGTCGGGCCCGTCCGGTCCGAATAGCGTCACCCGGTCACCGACTCCCGCGCCGGCAGCGCCGACGTCGATCATGAGTTGGTCCATGCAGACCCGGCCGACGATGGGTAGTTCCCGGCCGCCGTAGCGTACGCAGGCCCCGTTCGACAGCAGGCGCGGGTAGCCGTCGGCGTAGCCGATCCGGACGGTGGCGACGACCGTGTCTCTTGGAGCGGTCCATAACCCCCCGTAGGAGATCGGCGTTCCGGCCCGAACCCGCTTTACAAAGGTCACCGGTGCCGTTAGGGTCATGACCGGCCTCAGTCTCGGCTCGAGGGCGGCGATCACCGGACTCGAGTGGTACCCGTAGAGGGCGATGCCGGGTCGGACCATGTCGAAGCCGCTCTCCGGGTAGGCCACGATGCCCGCCGAGTTGGCGACGTGGGCTAGGGGTGGCCTGAGCCCGTCCCGGTCGAGGCTGCCTAGCAGCGCGCTGAACCGTTCGAGCTGGATACTTGTGGGGGTCCGGTCCTCCTCGTCGGCGCGGGCGAGATGGGTCCAGATCCCCTCGAAGAGGAGGTCGGGAGTGCGGTCCAGGGTCCGGGCCAGCTCGAGCGCCTCGCGCCAGGGGAGTCCCAACCTCCCCATTCCCGTATCGACCTTGAGGTGAACGCGGGCCGATTCGGGTGGCTGGGACGCCATCACCACAGCGAGGCCAGCGGGATCGGTGATGGTCAGCGTCACACCCTGCTCGACCAGTTCGGGGATATGCTCGAAGACCGGCCCAAGGATCAGGATCCGGCCCGTCACGCCGGCGCGGCGGAGCTCGAGCGCCTCGCGACCGGTCGCCACTCCGAAACCGTCCACCCCGAGGTCGCTCAGGTGCCTGGCGACCTCTACCGCCCCGTGGCCGTAGCCGTCGGCCTTCACCGCGGCCAGCATGCGGGTGCCGGGTTCGAGGTGGCTCCGGAGGATATCAACATTCCCTCGGAGGGTAGCTAGGTCGATATCGGCGCGCGGCATGGCGTTAGCATACCTGTGGGGGCGGTGGCTCGCCGGGCCACAGCTCTCCCGCTAGCGGTCGAGGATCCGGCTTATAGCGCCACTCAGGTTGACTGGTGGGCCTGAGCGGTCGGCGAAGCCCCGGGTCCGGGAGTCATGCCGGTTCAGGGATTGCTGTCGATCACCGTCGCGCGGCCCTCTACAGGGAGTAACCTCCTGCAGGGTCGTCTCGTACCAGCTCCCCGTTGCGGAGGACGAGTGTGCGGCGTTTCAGCCGATCTACCAGGTCGCGCGAGTGGGTCGCTACGACGACAGTCGTGCCCTGCAGGTTGATATCGCTCAGCAACTCGAGGGTCTCCCAACCCGTGTCCAGGTCGAGATTACCTGTCGGCTCGTCTGCGAGGAGTAGCGGCGGAGTGGTCACCAGAGCTCGCGCAATGGCGACGCGTTGCTGCTCACCGAGGCTGAGCTCGATCGGGAAGGCCTTGCGCTTGTGAGCGAGACCTACCTGCCTGAGGGCGATGAAGCCCCGCTGCCTGAGATTGCCGCGCTCGCCGATTGCTCGGAGGACGAATACCAGATTCTCTAGGGTGCTCAGGCTGGGGATGAGCCGATGATCCTGGAAGACCATCCCGATCCGCCGCCGCAGGAATGGCAACCTTCTCGGGGCGACCCGACTAAGATCCTGACCCAGGATGCTTACGCTCCCTTCGGTCGGAAGGGTGCGCCGGAGGACCAGGGAGAGCAGGGTGCTCTTGCCCGCCCCCGAGTGGCCCGTGATGTAGACGAACTCACCCTGATGGATGCTGAAATCGATATTCCTGAGCGCGTGTGTGTGGGTCCTGGAATAGGTCTTGGTAACCTGGCGGAACTGGACTAGGGCCGCCGGGTCCTGCCGCTCCCTCCGGCGCCGGGTCATGATCCGCCCCGGTAGCTGTGTATGGCCGCTAGGAGCACCTCGAACGCGGCCTCGGCATCGATCCGCGTAAGCAGGTCGAGATTGGCCTCCTCTCCGCGGTGACTCCCCCGACTGTCCACCACCGTCATCCCACGGGTGTGGTCGCCGCGAAGCTCGATGACGGCGTGGCGCCGCTCGCGTTCGAATAGCTCCGGGTGGCTGAGGGCGAGGACCGCCGTCGGGTCATGGAGCGGTCCCTCGGCCCTGCCGGAATAGGCTCTGGCGTAGGCTGTGGAGTAGAAGGTAAGGAGGTCGGCGACGAACGTCGGAACGGGACCTCCCAGCCGGCGGATGCGGTCGATATGACTCTCGCCCAGGAGGAACTGATGGGTGAGGTTGAGATCGGCCAGCACCAGGTTCGCACCGGAGCGAAAGACCCGGTCCGCAGCCTCCGGGTCGGACAGGATATTGAACTCTGCAGCGGCGGTGACGTTCCCGAAGGTACTGCCCCCCCCCATGATGGCGATCCCCGCGAGTCGGTCGGCGAGTTTAGGGTCGCGCAGCAGCGCCGCAGCCACGTTGGTCAGGGGCCCAGTAGCTACCAGCCACAGGTCGCTATGGTCCGAAGCCGATTCTACGATGAACCCGGCGGCGTCACTCCCGGCAGGCTCGCGGGTGAGCGGGGGCAGCGCGGGACCGTCGAGGCCCGAAGCCCCGTGGATGAACTCGGCGTGGCGGGGCTCGGCGATCTGCGGGCGCGATGCGCCCGCATGGATAGCGACCTCGAGGCCGAGGAGTTGGCAGGTCAGGAGGGCGTTGCGAGTGGTCTTTTCGAGCGAGGCATTCCCGCTGACCGTGGTCACGCCGATCAGCCTGGTAAAGGCCCCTGCGACTACGAGTGCGATGGCATCATCATGACCGGGGTCGCAGTCGAGGAGGATTGTAGGGCGGTTCACCTGACCAGGATACCCCGGGCGGAGATCAGGCGACTTCGGCTGTCTCAACCTGCAGCTCCTGGAGTGCCAGTTCGAGCTTGTCGTCCGGCAGCAGGACCATGGTCGCCACGACCAGGTCGCTCTCATCGAGTCGCATGATCGTCACCCCCTGTGAGAGCCGGCCGTAGTTGCTCACCTCTCCGACGCGTGTCCGGATGAGGATGCCCCCCTCGGACAGGACGAACAGCTCCTCTTCGCCGGTGACCCTGTCGAGACTGATGAGGTCCCCTGTCTTCTCGGTCACCCGCATAGTGATGACACCCATGCCCCCACGGCCCTGGATAGGGTACTCCTGCAGCCGGGTGCGTTTGCCGAACCCGGCCTCCGAGACGGTGAGTAGCTCCGCCTCGGCCTTTGCGTCGGGGGGGACCACTACCAGGCTTACGACATAGTCGCCTTCCCGGAGGCGGATGCCGATCACGCCCTGGGTGGCGCGTCCGGTCTCCCGGACCTGCCTCTCCTCGAAACGGATCGCCTGCCCATCATGGGTGGCGAGGACGATATCTGCCTCTCCGTTGCTGATCTTTACCGAGACGAGTTCGTCGCTGTCGACCAGATTGATGGCGATCAGGCCGGAGACGTTGATGTTGGCGTATCCCCGGATAGCCGTCCGTTTGACGATGCCGTGCCGGGTTGCGAACACGAAGAACCCGTCGGTGTCGAAGGTGTTCAGCGCCAGGACCGTTTCGACCCTCTCTTCCCCTTCAAGCGGGAGGATATTGCGCAGGTGGTTGCCGCGGGCGTTGCGTTCGGCCTCAGGGAGGTCGTAGATCTTTTCCCGGTAGACCCGACCCCGGTCGGTGAAGAATAGCAGGTAGTCGTGGGTCGATCCGACCAGAAGCAGGGAGTTGATATCATCCTCCTTCTGCCTCTGACTGCTGACGCCCCGCCCCCCGCGATTCTGGGCCCGGTAGTTGGAGATGGCGGTCCTCTTGATGTAGCCACCCCGGGTCACCGTCACCACCATGTCCTCCTCGGCGATCAGGTCCTCCTTGGAGATGTCGTCGGAGAGGGTGGCGATCTGGGTTCGCCGCTCGTCGCCAAACCTCTCCTTGATCTCCCGCAGTTCGGCCTTGATGACCTTCCACAGCTCGACCTCGTCCCCGAGGATGATCTCGAGCCGGGCGATCTCCTCCTGCAGGTTGCGGTACTCCTGCTGGAGCCTCTCCCGCTCGAGCCCGGTCAGGCGCTGGAGCCTCATGTCGAGCACCCCCTGAGCCTGGGCCTCGCTGAGCGAGAACTCGGTCGCAAGCCCCTCGCGTGCGGTGGTGGCATTGGGCGAATTGCGGATAAGCTCAATGACCTCATCGATCCGGTCTAGGGCGATGAGGTAGCCCTCGAGCACGTGGGTCCGCTCTCGCGCCTTGTGCAGTTCGAAGCTGGTGCGTCGCCGCACCACATCGGCCCGGTGATCGAGGTAGAGCCTCAGGGTCTCGGGGAGGGAGAGGACCTTCGGGGACCTGTCCACGATGACGACGTTGTTCACCGAGAAGGTGCTCTGGAGCTGGGTGAATTTGTAGAGCTGATTCAGAACCAACTCGGGGTGGGTGCCCCGCTTAAGTTCGAAGACGATGCGCATCCCCTGGCGGTCGGACTCGTCACGGATGTTGGAGATGTCCTCGATCCGCTTGGTTCGGACTAGGCTGGCCGCCGTTTGGATCAGCGAGGTCTTGTTGACCTGGTACGGGATCTCGGTCACCACGATGGAGTGCCGGTTGTTGCGCTCCTCGATCCGGACCCTTCCGCGCACCCGGATGCCGCCCCTGCCGGTCTCGAACGCTTGGCGGATGCCCTCCCGGCTCATGACCCCTCCGGTGGGGAAGTCGGGGCCGCGGATATGGTCCATCAGGCTGTCGAGGTCGATGCTGGGCCGGTCGACCATCGCGATCAGGCCGTCTATCACCTCGGAGAGGTTGTGGGGGGCGATATTGGTCGCCATGCCCACGGCGATGCCCGAGGCACCGTTTATGAGCAAGTTGGGTATCGCCGAGGGCAGGACCTCCGGCTCGACCGTGGTGTCGTCATAATTGGCCTTCTCGTTGACGACCTCCTTGTCGATATCGGTAAGCATCGTCTCACCGACGGTGGACATGCGCGCCTCGGTGTAACGGTAGGCTGCGGGAGGGTCGCCGTCGATGGATCCGAAGTTGCCCTGACCATCTACCAGGGGATAGCGCAGGTTCCAGCCCTGGGCCAAGCGCACCATCGCGTCGTAGACGGCCGCATCGGAGTGCGGATGATACTTCTTGATGACCTCGCCGACCACCCCGGCGCTCTTCGAGTGTTTCCGATTGGAGAAGAGCCCCTCCTGCTGCATGGCGTAAAGGATGCGGCGCTGCACCGGCTTGAGGCCGTCACGCACGTCGGGCAGGGCCCGGTCCACGATGACCGACATCGCGTAGTTGATGAAGCTCGATTTGATCTCGTCTGTGATTTGGACAGGAACGACCTGACCCTCTCTCAAGGGGATACCTCCTCCTAGTCAGGTCCCACTCTGGAAATTGCAGCCCAAGTCATTGGTGCTAGAGGTGAGAAAAGGACCGTACTCAATGGTGCTAGTCTACCACCCTGCACCCGGGCTGAGCAAATCGGTTCGAGATCGAAAAGTGGTGTCTGAGAGGGGGAAAAGTAGAGGTCTGATACCAAAATGATATTTTTCGTAAGCCGCTTGAGCAGGTTCCGAAGCCGGAAGGTCCAAAGGGTCTGCCCACCCTTGTCACCGGCGGTAACCGGGACGGATACCTGCAGCCCGCGGGGCACATCCGACGACCCTTTGGGATATCCTCGTGGGATGCGGACCCTTACCGATGATGACGTACGCTCTGCCCTCCACTGGGCCGCTCTGTTCGACCGACTGCGCGGATCGTTCCTGCGCAAGGAGACCTATCGCGCTCCAGACCGGGTCATGATCGAGGCCCCGCAGGGGGGGAGTTTCCTGACGATGCCTTGCGCTGATGAGGACGGCTATTTCGGCGTGAAGCAGGTGGCGGTTCTGCCTAACAACCCGACCCGGGATCTGCCTACCGTCCAAGCCTGGTACACCCTGTTCGACTCGGCAGGAGTTCCTGTCCTCGCAGCCGCCGCCACGATGCTCACGCGCATGAGGACTGCTGCTGTGTCCGCCCTCGCTGCTAGAGAGCTGGCTGCCCCGGGAAGTTCCACGCTTCTTGTTGTGGGGACCGGTGCACTCGCGCCCTGGATGGCCGAAGCCCACGCCCGGCAGATCCCCTACCGCCGGGTCCTCGTCTGGGGGCGGGACAGGTCTAGGGCAGCGGCTACCGCGGCAGCCATCCGCGTCCGGCTGCCCGGTCTCGAGGTCGACGTAGCGGAGGAGTTGGGGGAGGCGGTCGGCGCCGCAGATGTGGTGAGCTGTGCAACCGCGGCGACCGAGCCCATCGTCCGGGGCCGGTGGTTGACCCCCGGACACCATCTCGACCTCGTGGGCGCATTCACGCCGACCATGATGGAGGCCGATGCTGACGCCGTGCAGGTGTGCGACGTGGTGGTGGATGATCGTGAGGCGGCCGCTAGCGAAGCGGGCGACCTCATCTCCGCGTGCCGGGGGGGGTGGTCGTTCGACAGGGTGCGTGCAGATCTAGCTGAACTCCTTGACGGGAGCCTCGTGCGAGGGACTAAGCCGACTCTGTTCAAGAGCGTCGGTCTGGCCTTGGAGGATCTCGCAGTGGCCCGCCTGCTTGCAGAGGTATAGGCCTGCCGCGGCCGACCCGGCTCTGTCAGGGTCCCGGTGACAGCTTCAATTCACCTGGGCGGTGTACGTACTCTCAAGCTTTGGTACGCCGGCGTCCAGGAGTTGCGCGGCTTTCGTCAGCCTCTTCCTCTCCCGGAGGAACCAGGCAGTAATTGCAAGCAGCTAGGCCGGACCCGGGCCGGTCGATGGAAGCGCAGTCCCTGTCCACCTCGACTTCAGACCTGCCGGATACCCATGGCCTCGGATGAGCACCCAATGCACGGCTCGCTGAGGAACCTGACTTGTCGTTTCCGGCTGAGCACCGATACGCGCTATCAGAGGGCTAGCGACCCGGTCGACGAACGCTGGGTCGGCGAGGATCCCAAGGCCCACTACGCCTGGATGAAGGGCGATCCGGTGCCGATGGAAGAGGCTCGGCGGCGGTGGTAGGTGTAGGGGTGGAAGAGAGTCAAGAAGGGGTTACGATGCAACTAACGGAAGCGCAGATCAGCGAGTTTCACGAACAGGGTTACCTGGTTCTGCCCAGGCAGTTCATGGTTGAAGAGATAACCCGCCGGGATTGCACACCCATAGAGCCCCTTGAGGGCGACCACCTGCCGGACCCGGCTGAGCAGGAGGGTGCCCCACCCGCCCTGAGACAGAGATGAGCCTGAACCATCTCTTGCAGCGGCGATTGCGGGATAAAGGCGCTGTCCGTGTCGGCCTGATTGGCGCCGGCAAGTTCGGCTCGATGTTCCTGTCGCAGGTGCCGACCAGCGAGGGACTGGAGGTCAGCATGATTGCCGACCTTGATCCGCAGCGGGCGCGGGATGTCTGCACCGCAGTCGGCTGGGAGCCGGAGCGCATGGCGTGTACCCGTTTCATCGACGATGGCGGGGCGCTGATTGCGTCGGACGGAGTTGACGTGGTGGTTGAGGCAACGGGGCATCCGGCTGCAGGCGTGACGCACGCCAGACGGGCCATAGGTGAGGGCAAGGACATCGTGATGGTGAATGTGGAGGCGGACGTGCTGGCGGGGCCGTTGTTGGCGCGCGAAGCCGCAGCCGCGGGCATCGTGTACTCGATGGCCTACGGTGATCAGCCGGCGCTGACCTGCGAGCTCGTCGATTGGGGTCGCCTGTGTGGTTTCGAGGTGGTGGCGGCAGGGAAGGGCACCCGGTATTTGCCGGTCTATCACACCTCGACGCCTGCCACGGTGTGGGATCACTACGGCCTGACAGCCGCGCAAGCCGAGGCGGCGCGGATGAGTTCGCAGATGTTCAACTCTTTCCTCGACGGCACCAAGTCGGCCATCGAAATGTCAGCCGTTGCCAACGCCACCGGCCTGATGCCGGCTCCCGGCGGCCTGACGTTTCCGCCGTGCGGCACCGACGACCTGCCCCAGGTTCTGCGGCCCGCCGAGGAGGGCGGGTTGCTGCACCACAAGGGACAGGTGGAAGTCGTGTCATCACTTGAACGGGATGGCCAGCCCGTATTTCGAGATCTGCGCTGGGGCGTATACGTCGTTTTTGAAGCCCCTAATGCCTATGCCGCAGGATGTTTCCGGCAGTATGGCCTCGTGACCGATGATACGGGGCGCTACGCAGCCATGTACAAGCCGTATCACCTGATCGGCCTGGAGTTGAACGTGTCCATCCTCTCGGTAGCCTTGCGCCGCGAGCCAACGGGCTGCATGACGGGCTTCCGCGGCGATGTCGTAGCGACGGCAAAACGGCAACTCTCGGCCGGGGAGGTGCTGGATGGTGAGGGTGGCTACACGGTGTGGGGCAGGCTGATGACGGCGCGCGACAGCCTAGCACTCGGCGGTCTGCCGATCGGCCTGGCCCACGGCGCCACCTTGAAACGCGACATCACGGCTGGCTCGCCGGTGTGCTGGCAGGACGTCACGCTGCCGGACACCTCTGAGGCCCTGGAAGCGCGGCAGTCCATGGAACGTGCCTTCAGGGAGGAATGGTGCCTTCCGGATGTCCCCGCCGAAGCGACCTGAGAGGGTGTTTATGCATGGACTGAGTTCGATTCGGAGTGGGGGGAATCCAAGAAAATCCTACCCGACCTCCCTGCTGCAGGCACTTCTCAGCGGAGTTTGGTGATATTATCCTGGCCTCCGGTGGATCTCTCGTAAGTAGCTTGTGCCGCCATAACCCGCCACTGTGGGTCTCTCGGTCAGGTAGATCATAAACGGCGGTCTCGTGCTACCTTATTTGCGGGACCCGGAGAGTCGGGTAAAGAGATGAGATACCTACTAGTTTGGAGCGTACTCTCGCTGGCAGTGCAGGCGTTGCCTTGGTTGGGGCGGAGGTGAATACTCGGAACCAGGGTGGATCCATCCCCCTGCACGGGGCCGCAGCTAACGACAACCTCGCGGCCATCGAAGCCTTGGTAGCAGCCGGGGCAGAGGTGAATGCCCGGGATGAGGGCGGTCTCACCCCCCTGCACCGTGCGGCTTGGCCCAACGACAATCCCGCCATCATCGAGGCCTTGGTAGCGGCTGGGGCGGAGGTGAATGCCCGGGATGAGGACGGCCTCACCCCCCTGCACCGTGCGGCTTGGCTCGACGCCAATCCCGCCATCATCGAAGCCTTGGTAGCGGTCGGGGCGGAGGTGAGTGCTCGAGGTGGGGACGGTCTCACCCCCCTGCACCGTGCGGCCGTGCTCAACGACAACCCCGCCATCATCGAAGCCTTGGTAGCGGCTGGGGCGGAGGTGAATGCCCGGGGTGGGGACGGTCTCACCCCCCTGCACCGTGCGGCTTGGTCTAATGACAACCCCGCCATCATTGAGGCTTTGGTAGCGGTCGGGGCGGAGGTGAACGCCCGAGGTGGGGACGGCTTCACCCCCCTGCACGTTGCAGCTACGGCCACCGCCAGCCCCGCCATCATCGAGGCCTTGGTAGCAGCCGGGGCGGAGGTGAATGCCCGGGACAGGGACGACCTGACCCCTCTACACGTTGCGGCAATGGTTCCCGCCAGCCCCACCATCATCGAAGCCTTATTGGACGCTGGCGCAGACGCGACTGCCCGAGATGCCGAGGGCAAGACCCCTTGGGACTACGCCGAGGGCCGAGCTGAGTTCAGAGGTACAGATGTCTGCTGGCGACTAAACGATGGACGCTTCAGGTAGATCTCTTTTCCCTGAATAGTCACCTTGCAGACAGGTCTTTCGAATTCTGCCACATCCGTCCATTCGTAGTTCCTGGCCCTACAGCGGGTTGCGAGCCCGTCTCGAGTTGAGTAGATCTTCAGCGAGATTGGGGAAGGGTCTTGGGCTTCGCTGGACTCAAATGAATCGCAGTTGTGTCGGGGAGGGTGGCTCTGCTCCGGAGCGCACCCCGAGCGGATATAGGCGCTATGACTTGAACGGGTCCCAAGCTATTTCATACGGCCCCAGACAGACGGCGCGCCGTGGCCTACGCCCGCACATGCCTGTCTGGAGCAGCAGAAGCGGGTCCTGGAACTCTGTTGCGCAGGGCTGGGTCTCCGACCTCGGTTCGGGTATGTCGCAAGAGAGGCTTGAAGCGTAGGTGAGGACGGTGTCGTGGAGGGCTGGCTGGTGATCTATAGATTGGGCGTCGGCCGGCCTAGACGGTCTGGACCCTTCTGCGGGCTACCTCTCCGCGACCTCCGGGGTGACAGCTCCGACTTGGTGCGCGGGTCTCCGGGAGTTCAGGGGACGGCGTGGACGGGTACCGTGTGAGGTGGGATGAGGGCTGGTCTCGCCTCGGCTCTGCTCCGCGATTCTGATCGTGTCCCGATGGGCCTCCAGGTTGTGATGAGTTCAGGGTTGCTGGTGGAAGCTGTCGCTCTCCTCCCAGTCGATCGTCTCGGGGTCGTCGGCCGCGGGGATGTCGAGGTTGACGACGATAGGCTCCTGGCCACTACGGACCAAGACACACTCGAGCGTCTCGTTAGGCAGGGCGTTGATCTCCTGGTGGGGAACGTAGGGGGGGACAAAGATGAAGTCGCCGGGTCCCGCCTCGGCGGTGTACTCGAGTCGGTCTCCCCAGCGCATTCGTGCCCGGCCTCTAAGCACGTAGATGATGCTCTCCAGCTCACCGTGGTGATGAGCTCCGGTCTTCACGTCCGGCTCCACCTTGACCGTGCCGGCCCAGAGCCTCTCCGCACCCGTGGCGGTATGGGTGATGGCCGCTGCGCGGGTCATGCCCAGGGTCTGGGGTGTATTGAGGTCCAGGTTGTTGCCGCGAACGATCCTGATACCCTCGTTTCGCCAGTCGCGAGCCTTGCGTTCCTCGGCCATACTGTTCTCCGCTCCGCCCCAACACTTCGGCCGGGCCTGCTGGCCACCGTTCTAGTCTAGCAGCGGTCCTTGTCCTGAATTGTGCCGTGGTACCGTCCCCCATGATCGACCGCTATTCCACACCCGAGATGACCACTCTGTGGAGCGAAGCCAACCGCTACCGGACCTGGCTCGAGGTAGAATTGGCCGCCACCGAGGTCTGGGAGGGGTTCGGCGAGGTACCGGCTGGCACCTCGGCCCGGCTCCGATCGGCGATCGAACAGGCTCCGCTCGACGAGGCCTTCGCGGTGAGGGTCGCCGAGATTGAGGCCGAGACGCACCACGATATGGTGGCTTTTACCCGGGCCTTGACAGAGCGCCTCGGTCCCGACGCCCGCTTCATCCACCTCGGGCTCACGAGCACGGATGTGGTCGACACCGCTCAGAACCTGCTCCTCCGGTCCGCCACGACGCTGGTAATCGAGGATCTCGAGGGGCTCATGGAGGTAATTCGGGAGAAGGCCGTCCGGTACCGGCACACGCCCTGCATCGGCCGCACTCATGGCGTCCACGCCGAGCCGACGACGTTCGGCCTGAAGTTCCTCCACTTCCTCGCGGCCCTGGGGCGCGACCTGCGCCGCCTCGAGGGGGCTCGGGAGGCGGTCTCCGTCGCGATGCTTTCAGGCTCAGTCGGCACCTACGCCCACGTGCCCCCTATGATCGAGAGGCGGGTCGCTGAGCTGCTGGGTCTCGAACGGGACCCGGCCTCCAGCCAGACGGTGGCACGCGACCGGCATGCGGAGCTTCTTGCGGCCCTCGCCATTCTCGGGACCACGATCGAAAGGATCGCTGTCGAGATCCGCCACCTTCAGCGGACCGAGGTGGGTGAGGTGGCGGAGGGATTCGCCCCCGGCCAGGCGGGCAGCTCGAGCATGCCCCATAAGAAGAACCCCATCGCTTCAGAGAACCTCACCGGGATCGCCCGGCTTCTGCGCAGCGCCCTCCATCCAGGTCTCGAGAATGTGGCGCTCTGGCACGAGCGCGATATCAGCCACAGCTCCGTAGAGCGGGTGATCTTGCCCGACAGCACCACCCTGGCGAGTTACGCCTTGCGGCGGCTGACCCGGGTCGTGCAGCGCTTAATGGTGTTCCCGGAGCGCATGGCCTCGAACCTGGATCTGCTCGGCGGGCTCCCCTTCTCCCAGCGGGTGCTCCACAAACTCATTGAGGCAGGATTGATGCGTGAGGAGGCTTACGAGGTGGTGCAGCGCAACAGCCTTGAGAGTTGGGATACGGGGGCTCCGCTCCGCGACCTCCTCGCGGTGGACAGCGACTGTCCCCTCGGCGAGGCGGAACTTGGCGAGGCTTTCGATGTCGGCTGGCACCTCCGTTTTGTCGACGAGGTCTTCGAGCGCTTCTCGCTCTGACCCCTTCGAGTCGCTGGGGCGGCCTGAGTAGGGTCCCCCGTGGGTACGGCTTGCGAGGCTCAAGCTTTGCTATGAGGACCAGGGATTTACGACCTCAGATACTGCATCGTGGAGTTTCAGGACGATGCTGCGGCTTATGACATCCAGGGGTGTGGTGTGAGGAAGGGCAAGGTCGCCGTCGCCGCGGCCTAGCCTTGGAGAGGACTCCGATCCACTTCGTGGTGAGGGTCCCTGTGAGTTCGGTCGGGCCGTCGAGATCTGGTAGGTGACGGTCGGTCGGCCCCTTCACGTGCTGCTAAGGGGTAGCGGAGTTCGCTATTTGTGAGATGCGTTCCAGGCCCCTCCGCGATCCCGGGCGGTCCTGCGGGCTACCCCCGACGGACCAGGGAAGACCCTATCTCGGGTCAGCCAGCGGCCCTGCTGTGTAGGACGCGCGCGAGGACGAACTTCAAGTACCGACCCTCAGGAAAGTGCAGGGGCACGGGGTGGTCGCAGGCGTGCCCCGCCTCGTGGAGGAGTTGGGCGGTCGCACCGGCGCTCCGCGCCGCCTCCGCCAGTGCCGCGCGAAAGTCGGTGGGGGAGACCTGCGCTGTGCAGCTCGATGTCGCCAGCATGCCGCCCTGCGCAACGCAGCGCATCGCGAGCGCGTTGAGCCGCCTGTAGGCCTTGAGGGCCTTATACCTCTGGGTTTTGCGGCGGGCCAGCGATGGCGGGTCGAGGATGACTAGATCGAAGGTCTCGCCCCGCTCGACCTGTGCCTTCAGGTAGTCGTAGGCGTCGGCCGTTATGCCCCGGTGGCGATCGAGATCGAAGCCATTGGCGGCGGCATTACGATGGGCGTCGTGGATCGCCCCCGCTGCGCTGTCGACACTGATGGCGTGGCGCGCCCCACCCTTCAGGGCGTAGATGGCGAAAGCTCCAGTGTAGCTGAACAGATTCAGTACCCGCCTCCCTGCGGCCCACCGGCTCAGCGTGAGCCGATTCTCGCGCTGGTCTAGGTAGAGCCCTGTCTTCTGTCCCTTCGCCAGGTTGGCGAGAAAGGGTAGGCCGTTCTCGCGGACGGTCAGCTCCGGCGGGGGCTCTGCCCCCCACAGGAGCCTCAGTCCACCTGCCTCGCGGGCGACCACCCCCTGCAGAGGGAGGGTGCGACCTAGGGCCCAGGCGATGTCGGGGGCGAGGCGAGCGACTCCGTCACCGTAGTAGCGGATCACAGCGAAGCGTCCGTAGCGATCCGCTACCAGTCCAGGAACGCCGTCCCCCTCCCCGGATAGGATCCGGTAGCTGTCGGAACCGGCGGCCTCCAGGTGCCGTCGCAGGTCGAGGGCGGCGCTAAGACGGGCTGTGATCCAGGCTCGATCCGGTACCCGGTCGCGGCTGAACAGGCGGACCGCCACCTCGCCCGCAGGTTCGTAGATGCCGATCGCGTAGCGCCTCCCGGCCTCGAGGCGGACCCACCCCGCCTCGAGCGGGCTGTGATCGGGCAAGCGGTTGCGGTAGATCCATGGGTGCCCGCTCCGAAGGAGACCCTCGTTGCGTCTCCCCAGGTCGAGCGTCGGCAGGCTCATAGGGGTGTGATCCCTGCCAGGTGGCAGGCGCTGGCGAGGGTCTCGTCGAACATCTCCGGGCTCAGGCGACCGGTGTTGGTGTTCTGGAAGCTCACGTGGTAGCTGTCGAGCAGCGGGAGGCCGCCGGGTGGCTGGTGGATCGCCCCATGCTCGAATGGGTGTCTCGCCTTGACGACTCGGTGCCCCTCAGCCCTTAACAGGTCGAGGTAGGCGTCGTGGGCGATCTTCCCGAGCGCGAGGATCGCCCGCGCCTCGGGGAGCGCAGTCAGGTCGGAGACCAGCCAGTCGCGACAGGCGGCGAGTTCATCCCGGCGTGGGCGGTTGCCTGGCGGTACGCAGCGGGCCGCCGAGGTGATCCACAGGCCACGGAGCTTGAGGCCGTCGCCCGGCGCGATGGAGATAGGCCTTGTCGCGAGGCCGGCGCGGTGCAGAGCCGGGTAGAGGAACTCGCCGCTCGCATCTCCCGTGAACATCCGACCGGTACGGTTGCTGCCGTGGGCTCCAGGTGCCAGGCCGAGCAGGATCAGCCTCGCCCGGGGGTCGCCGAAACCGGGGACGGGCCTTCCCCAGTAGGACTCACCCCGGAATGCCCTCCGCTTCTCCCGGGCGACCCGCTCCCGGTGCTCCACCAGCCGGGGGCAGCGCCGGCAGGTCTCGAGCTCCTCAGGGAGTAGCTTCACGCTTCACGGCTCGCCCCTTCAACAACTCCCTTCATCCGGGCCAGCGCCGCGTCGAGGATCGGCCTGGAGGTCCCGAAGTTGAGGCGTGCGAAACCGCGACCTTCGCCGTCGAGGCCGAAGCGCAGCCCCTTTTCGAGGACCAGCCCGGTCCCCCTTCTCAGCTCCTCGGCGGGATCGTCGAGGCCGAGCCTCCGGAAATCGAGCCAGGCCAGGTAGGTCCCCTCGGGTGGGTGCCAGGTCACGCCCTCGAGGGCGTCGATCACCTCCCCGAGCCGGTCGCGGTTGGCTCGAAGGTAGTCGAGCGTCCCCTCGAGCCACGGGTCACCCCACCTGTAGGCGGCCAGCGCCGCTGTCTGGGCGAGTGTGTTCGCCCCGGCGGCGGACCCGCGGGCCCTATGCTGCATGAGCTCACGGGCCTCGTCGTTGCGAGTGATGGCGAAGCTGATCTTGATCCCGGCGATGTTGAAGGCCTTGGTCGGCCCGTAGAGGGTCACCGTGCGCTCTGCGACCTCGGGCGCGAGACCTGCGATGGGGTGATGCTGACCCTCGAGAACGAGGTCGGCATGGAGTTCGTCGGAGATGATCCACAGGTCGTGGTCGAGGGCGAAGGTGGCCAGCGTCTCGACCTCCGAGCGCCTGTACACCCGGCCGGTCGGGTTGTGGGGGCTGCAGATCATGAGCGCCCTTACGTCGGGGGTTAGCGAGGCCTCGAGAACCGTGCGGTCGACCCGGTACTTGGGCGGCGCAAGGGGTGCTGAAACGATGTTTCGGCCCGTGTACCTGATAGCCTCATAGAACGGGGGGTAGACCGGCGGTTGCACCAGCACTCCCTCCCCCGGCCCGGTGAGGGCGGCGACCGACAGGAACAGGCCGGGTACGGTGGCGCTTAAGGGGAGGATATGGTTCGGCTCGACCTTCCAGCCGTAGCGGCTGCCGAGTCTGTCGCTGACCACCTCACTGAGCCCGGGTCTGCCCCCCCTGGCAGGGTACATCAGGGTGTCGGCCTCGAGGTGATCGATGAGCGCCTTGCGGATCTCCGGAGCAAACGGGAGATCCATGTCGGCGACATACAGGGGGATCTCGCCCGCCTCGACATCCCACCACTTGCCGTTGTAGGCGCGGCGCATATCGCCCTCAAGGATCTGGTCGAATGGATGGGACATGCTGCCGAGTGTACCAGACCCTATGATCGACCTGCCGGTGCACTCTGGCGCATGTCGGTAGCGTCGAGATCTCCGGTGACGATGATCGTGAGGGTGGTCAGCCGCCGGTTTGAGCGCTCTAGCACCGAAGTGCGAACGCCTGGTCGTTGCTAGGAGCAAGCAGGTCACGTGGGTCTGGACGCCTAGGTTGTCGCTAGAGATGGTGTAGCACTCGTGCAGTGACCTTCGAGGGGCTTGGGAGCTCGAGGATCGGCGGTCTGGATCGGCGGGGAGCGGCTGGCGCAGTTGCGAGGGGGTCGAACGTTCAGGGTGCCGCTCATCGGCGGTGAGAGTTTCGGCGTTCTGAACGGCATTTTGGAGACTGTCTTGCGTCAGAAGCGGCTTTCGAACAGCCTCTGACACCCTGCCTGGTGGGCTCTGAGTCGGCCGAGCGCTTGACGGTGTACTGGAGGTGGCCTAGACTACTCTTACTTCGGCAACCCGGGGAAGTCCGGTGAGATTCCGGCGCTGTCCCGCAACGGTAATACCTTGAGGGTAGGTTCCCTAAGGAGAGTCCGAACACCGGCCGCCGAAGCGACTGTACCCCTTGCGAGGACGAGGAAGGGCAGCCTAGGAGTTCCACCGTGGTGCTCCGGCGTCCATCCCTATGCGGTCGGGATGGATTTTTTCTTCGCAGGGGCCTTTGAGGAGGCAGCTGTGAGAAGCTTACTTTTCGTCTCGGCCCTCGCTGTCGCCCTGCTGGCGGCGTATGCGGGTGCCACCACCTACCCGCTCACCCTCACCGACGATCTGGGGAGATCTGTAACGATTGAGGCGGAACCCCAGCGGGTCGTGACCCTGATGCCCAGCCATACCGAGACGGTCTGCGCCGTGGGCGCTTGCGGGCGACTGGTGGGGCGGGACAGGTTCAGCAACTTCCCGGCTGAGGTCCTCGATTTGCCCGACCTCGGCTCCCCCTTCTCGGTCGATTTGGAGGCGATCGTGGCACTTGAGCCCGACCTCGTCCTGGTCGATGAATTCAGCGGGGTCGCCGCTTCCCTCGAAGTGCTCGGGCTCACCGTATACGCCGGCACTCCTCAGACGCTCGACGAGGTGCTCGTGAACTTCACCTTAGTCGGCAAGATGCTCAACCGGGAAACGGAGGCCGCCCTGCTCTCGGACCGGGTGCGTGGCGAGATCGCTGCTCTCGAGGACCTCGTCCTCGACCAGCCCTCCCCCCGCGTCTATCTCGAGCTCGACGCCAACCCCTATAGCGTGGGTCCAGACTCGTTTATCGGCGTCCTCATGGCCAAGGCGGGCGGGGCCAACATCGTGCCCCCCACAATGGGTGACTTCCCCCAGCTCGACCCGGAGTTCGTGGTCATCTCCGACCCGGAGGTAATTGTCTTGATGGACGCCCCCTTCGGCGAGTCCCTGGCGACGATTCGGGAGCGCCCCGGCTGGGCGAGCCTGACTGCAATCCGTCTGCAGCGTGTTGCCGAGCTCGAGTCCGCACAGGTGGATATCTTGAGTCGACCGGGACCCCGGGTCGCCGAGGCGGTCCGCCTCCTAGTGCAGCTGTTTCATCCCGACCTGCTCTGATGTGCCGAGGTGCCAGGGCCTCCGGCCGCCGCCGCGTGGTGCGCTGGGCCCCGTTGGGCCTAGCCCTCCTGGCGCTGCTAGCTACGGTCCTCGTGGCGACGGGTGTCGGCTCTGCTGATCTGTCGCTCGGCTCCGTCTCGCGGGGCGTGTGGCACGGACTCACCGGCCAAGTCTCCGGCACAGATGATGTCATCGTCTGGAGGATTAGGATTCCCCGGGTGATTCTTGCCGGGATGGTCGGGGGCACCTTAGCCATCTCCGGAGTCGTCTATCAGGCGGTATTCAGGAATCCCCTCGCCGAGCCCTACCTTCTCGGTGTTGCGAGCGGTGCCGGCTTCGGTGCGGCCCTGGTGATCGCTTTTGGAGCCGGGATCCCTCTCTTCATGAGGTTCGGCCTTCCCATCATCGCCTTCGCCTTCGGCCTGCTCACGGTCGCTGCGGTCGTCCTGCTGGCTCGGCAGGGGGGCCGGGTGCCGGTGCTATCGCTGATTCTGGCGGGAGCGGTTCTCGGATCGATCTTCACTGCGGCCACCTCCTTTGTGATGCTGGCTTCGAGGGAGCGTGCCTCAGGTATCCTCGCCTGGTTGCTGGGCAGCT
>Ga0209544_1000280_pt1 | contig 77775 bp, 65 predicted proteins | sample MesohylPK_FD_187297 | JGI IMG/M metagenome (GOLD analysis project Ga0209544, IMG submission 187297) | Host-associated microbial community of the marine sponge Aplysina aerophoba from Gulf of Piran - sponge mesohyl, lysed by proteinase K... | ecosystem: Host-associated > Porifera > Sponge >... | reverse complement strand
TCGACGGCTCCTCTTCGAGACCGACTCGAGCGAGTCGGAGGGACTCCCAGCCCCAATGGGCCGGCAGAGCCCTGCCAACACCGCCCCGCACCGCCAAACACGTCACCAGCATCCCGCAAATCCGCCCGAATCCCGCGCTAAAGGCTTGACAGAATTGCGCTTACGGGCAGAAAATGGACGAGAACTAGCTAACTCCGGCATCCGCGGATTGGATCCGCGTTGAATGCCGGGTGGGCGCTCCCTCGTCGGGGAATCAGAGCAGCGAGTCCAGGTAGAAGGCGATCCAGAACTCGCGTGAGGGCCCGTTGAGCCCGTAGGAGATGTCGGTGCGCATGAGGCCGTCGAACAGGCTCGCACCGACACCGACGCCGAAGAGAAGACCGTCGTGGTCGGTTGCCGGGGTTGGTGTGCCCACCGCACCAGGACCGGCTCGGTCGAACCCGCCGAGGCCGTCGTCCTCGCGGTGGTGGCTACCCGCGTAACTGGCCCATCCGGCATCGGTGAAGACGCTCAGGGTGCCGATGTCGTGGGTGCGCGCGACCTCCACCCGGCCACGGCCGAAGGACGGTCCCCAGACCGCCGACGGCGGGTGTCCGCGCAGCGACCGGGTGCCCCCCAGGAACCAGGCCCGCTGCGCGGTGGCGTCGCCGAAGGTGGTCCCGCCGGCGAGTTCGAATCCCAGTCGCCACCTCCGGGCCGACAGCGGCGCGGCCACCCGCAGCACGGCGCTGGCCCGGCCGTAGCTGGCGGCGTCGCCCCCGGAAGCAGGCCATCGCCGGGCGGCCTGGCCGTAGAGTTCGACCCCGACCTGGGTGAGATACGGATCTTCCCCCCACCACGGCGACAGCCGCACCTCCGTTCCCAGCTCGTCGACCGGATCGGCGGCCACGTTGGGCCGAAAGTCCCAGCTGTCGTCGAGCACGTGGAAGAGGGCGAACCCTGCCTGGGCCCGCGCGGCCTCCTGGCGTTCCACGTATGCCCGGGCCTCGAACCACTGACGCGCGACGGCCGGCGGACGCCAGGTGAGGTCGGCGCCCGCGGCCTGGAAGTACTCCCCCTCGTCCCGTCCCAGAAAGACGGCGTTCAGCGAATTGCCGAACCCGAGATGCCCGGCGCGCGGGCTGGTGGAGACGAGCTCGCGGTAGACCCCGAGCGTCAGGCGCCGGCGCAGCGTCTCCCGTTCGATCTCGACGCGCGCCTTGGGTTCGAGATCCGAGATCCCCAGGAATGCGCTCGTGTTCAGCCTGTAGGTTCCGGCGAGGTCGCTTCTGAAGTCGAGCCCGGCGGCGGGCCCTTCGACCCGGTTGTAGCGGATCAGCCCCGGCCGGCCCCATCCCCAGTCCAGCGCCCAGGGGATCCCGGGCACATCCGGGGCGGCCAGGTCGGCCAGGCTTGCGAAGTACTCGCCGATCTGTTCACCGGATGGAAAGCCCACCGCCTCGTCCCAGATCGGAGGTGGGAGTTCCGGGCTGGTCAACACCAGGCTCCGCTCCCTGGGCGCGATGATGAACGCGTCCCGCTCCGCGGCGAAGTCGCTCTCCTCGGCGCTCTCGTACTCCACGCCCCCCTCCTCGGAGAGCAGTCGCGCCACGAAGGCCATCGCCTCCGCCCGCGTCTCGAAGTGTCGTTCGATGAGTTCCGGGGCCGCGACCGGTTCGGGTCGCTCGGCGTCCCGCGCCGCGGCCTCGGCCTCGGCCCGCTCGATGTCGGCGCGCGTGGTCACCGACTCCATCTGGTACGAGACATCCATCTCCAACGGAAACTTGACGATGCCGGCGCTGATCTGACCCTCGAAGCGCATGTAGTGCGGAAGCCAGACCTCGAAATCCCACAGGCTGTAATCGACCGCGATCATGGAGAGATCGAAGGTCCAGGGCTTGAAGACGCCGGGCACGAACCGGAACCCACCGGCTTCCTGCTCCTCCTGGAGTTCCTGCAGATCGCGCAGGAAATCGAACTGGCGGCTCAGCCTGTAGACCGCGCGCACCAGCGCGCCGGATTCAGGCTCGATCCAGAGCGTGCCCACGATGAGATGGATGTCCGCCTCGCGGGGGATCACGTCCAGTTGCACCGTACGCAGACGCCGTCCGTCGGCGAAGGAAAGGGTCAGCGTGTCGCCGCTCGCATACCGATAGCGGCGGTCGGCGCCCGTGGCCAGGGGGTGCTCAATGGCGCTGCCGGGTTCGAACTCGGCCTCGGTGGCACCGAAGAACAGTCGGTCACCGCCCGGGTCGAAGGGCTCGTCGAAGGCCAGGTCGTCGAGCCAGTCCATGTCGCCCTCGCTACGCGCCGTCGACCAGCCGGGGTACTGCGACTTCGCGCCCAGAACCTGCACCACCGCGTCGTATTCATGATCCCAGAACGCGCGTACCGCGGTCTCGTCCCGGTAGATCACCCTGTCCTTGAGCGGAGCCCGAATGGTGGCCGCGATCCGCTGCCGGATGACCGCCTGGTAGCGCAGAACCGACTGCTCTACGGATCTCCAGTTCGCCTGCGCGGCCAGAAAGAGAGTTCGCGCGTCCGGGTCGGCGAAGGCGTCTTCGGCGAGCGGCGCACCGTCAGGTGCCTCTTGCGCCCGAACCGGATGCGGGGGTGTGGAGAGGACGCCGAGGCAGACGATCCCGATTGGAAGAAGCCTGCGGCATCGGCCGAGCCGCCGGCCGCCGGCCCACCCCGCCCCCGTCATGGGCCCTCCGAACTGTCGGGTGCCGCCGAGCCGGGGTCGAAGCGCACCTCGCGGATGTCGTCCCACGGGATCAGGCGCCAGATCGGGCTACCGCCGGGAGCCCCTGAGTTCTCCCCGGTCGCCACCATCACGCCCTTGTTGTCCGAGCTCACATCCCGGGGTCCGGCGAGCTCCAGCCTGCGCCCGTCGGCGAGCGTCACTGTGGCTCCGTCTTCGTCGCCCGGCTCGATCCGCCGGACGAAGCTGAATTCAATCTCATACTCGATCCCTTCGGCCTCTCCGTTGAGGATGTCCCAGCTGCCCGCCTCGTCCGCGTCCCAGCGAAGGCGGCCCTGAAGTTCCTCGCCCTCATGGGTGACCACCGTGCCGGCGAGCAGGCGTCCACCGTCGAAGCCGCTGCGCTCTCCGAAAGTCCCGCGGATCCCGCCGTTCGTCCCGCCGCCCCCGCCAACCGTGTCTCCGGCCTCGTGGAAGCGCACCGCCTTCAGGTGCTCCCATGGCATCACCACCACGCCCAGCCGGGGATCCGCGATCCGCAGTCCGCGATTGCCCCTGGCGACGTCGTTGGCGCCGTCGAGCTCCAGCGTGCCGCCGGCGCTCAGCTCTACTCTGGTGCCGCGGCCGGTGCGCGTAAGCGAGCGGATTTCCTCGAAGCGGATCCTCCGTTCGTTGGGGCGGCGCGTCTCGCGGCCGTTGAGCACGTCGGACTCGAGAATCTCGTCCAGATCCCAGGCGAGGTAGCCGGCGACCCGGTTGCCGTTCCCGTCCTCGGCAGTCCCGTGAAGCCGGCGCGCGGCGGGGTATGCGGTCGGCGGAGGCGTGGAGAACACCACCCGTTCCAGTTCGTCCCACTCGACCTCCACCTCGGTCTCGCGCGGCACCTCGACGTGAACATCGGGCGAAGAGTTCCCGCGGCTGCCTCCGCGGGGCTCGAGCCGGAGGCGCCTGCCGGAGCGCAGCGTCACTTCCGCATGGTCACCGTCGAGCACGACCAGCGAATCCAGGTGGCCGAAACGCACTCTGGAGAGGACTTCCATTGGAAAGTCGGGATCGACCTCGTCCCAGGTGATGCGATAGCCGCGGAGCTCGATGGTTCGCGTCGCTCGCTCCCGGTCATGGGCCTCCAGCCACGCGAAATAGTTTTCCTCGGGAAGCTCCTTGCGCGCCTCGAGGATGTCGGCCCAGCTGGCTGCGGTCTCGTCCCAGCGAATGAACCCGCTATGCACCTCGCCTTCGGTGGTGTGCACGCGGCCCCAGATGCGGTCCGTGCCCTGCGCGGACGCGGGCGCCGCAACGAACGTGGAGAGAACGAGGGTCCAGCGGAGGAGCGTCCAGCCGGTCGCTTGCGGAAGCATCGCTGTCCTGGAGGGGATCGGGTGCGGGACAACCTTGTCTGATACGATCCCGCGGGGATAATGGTTTCCCTGTTCCGGCGCATTTTCGCCCGGCTGCGTACATTGCCCCGGATCGCCGCCGTGGACCACGCGGCCGAGGATCACGCCCCAGGCCACGCAAACCGGAGGAACGCCAAATGGGTAAAGCACAGCGAACGGGCTGGATTCCTTCCCTGATTCTTGTCGCGTCCGCGAGCTGGGTCGGTGACGCCCTCGTCGCCCAGACCAGCGCCCCGAACCCGTACCGGGCCACGCTGGGCTGGGAACAGCTTCCGGAGGGGCGCACGCTCGGGATCGTGAGCGGCGTCATCCCGGATCCGGATGGCGAGCACCTGTGGATCCTCGACCGCTGCGGCGCCAACCAGTGCGCCGGCACCGACATCGACCCGATCCTGAAATTCGATCTGGAGGGCAACCTGGTGGAGAGCTTCGGGGCGGGACTGTTCGCCTTCCCGCACGGCTTCGCGCTCGACCACGAGGGATTCCTGTGGGTGAGCGAAGGAGGGGCGCACGGGGATGCGCGCGCCGCACTGGGCGAGAGCATGGGGATGGGCCACCAGGTCTTCAGGCTCACCCGGCAGGGCGAGGTGGTGATGCGAATCGGGGAGGCGGGAGTGCACGGGGAGGACGAGACGCACTTCAACGGGCCGTCGGGGGTGGCGATCTCGCCCGGTGGGGACATCTGGGTAGCGGATGGGCACCGGGGCGGCAACAACCGCATCGTGAAACTGACGGGGGAGGGGAGCTTCGTGCTGGCCGTCGGGGACGGCGTCGGGTCGGAGAGCCGCGAGCCGGGCGGCTTCAGCGACCCGCACGACATCAAGATCGACTCACGCGGGCGCGTCTACGTCGCCGACCGCGGCAACAGCCGCATCCAGGTCTTCGACGACGACGGGAATCTGCTGTACATCTGGACCCACTACGGCAAGCCCAGCGGCCTCTTCATCGACGGGAACGACATCCTGTATGCCGGCGACGGGCTGTCGGGCGACCTGCGCACCGGACCCCCGGACCCCTGGCGCAGCAACTTCGGCTGGGAGAAGGGCATCCGCATCGGCGACCTGAGGACCGAGCAGGCCTGGGTGACCTGCTTCGTGCCCCAGCACGACGTGAACGTGGGGCCGGGGATCGAGTTCCTGGGCGTCGATTTCGACGGCAACATCTACGCGGGCGAGGTCAACCGCATGCGCCTGGTGCGCTACGTGCCCTCGCGCCCCCTGCGGGCCGGAGGAGCCTGCTGACGCGAATCACGCCGCCTGGAGGGGGCGCGTGCGGCTAGTCCAGCCCGAACACGAAGAGCGTGCCGCCGGCCGAGCTCACGATGCGCTGCCGGCCATCGACCTCGTAGGACATCGGGCCGCTGCGCACCGCGCCGCCCGACTGGAAGTTCCACAGGGGCTCGCCGGTTTGCGCGTCCAGGGCGAAGATGTTGCCTTCGTTGTCCCCGCTGAAGACGAGGTCGCCTGCGGTCGCCATCGCGCCTGACCACGGGGGGGAGAGCAGCGGGAACTCCCACACGAGCTCGCCGGTGAGGGCGTCGAGCGCCTTGATGGCTCCGCTGGCCTCCTCGCCCCGCAGCGCCTGCTCGCCCCCGCCCGTGTAGGGCTGTCCGGGCACGTACTCTACGTCCGCCTTGAAGTAGACCGCTCCCATGATGCGGGTGGGCTGGTAGAAGAGCCCGGTCCGGGGGCTGTAGCTGGGGCTGAACCAGTTGGCCGAACCCTGCAGGCTGGGCCAGACGAGCACACCCTCCTCGGTGGGGTCGGTTCCCGGAATCACGATCGGGCGCCCGTTCTCGTCGATGCCCTCCGCCCAGGTCTGTTTCGAGTACTCCCTGGCGAGGAGGAATTCCCCGGTCTCGCGGTCGAGGACGTAGTAGAAGGCGTTCCGGTTGGCGGTCACCACCAGCTTGCGCGGCTCGCCCTCCCATTCGGCGTCCAGGAGCACCTGGATCTGGTTGGCGTCCCAGTCGTGCGTGTCGTGAGGGGTGAACTGGAAATACCAGATCATCTCCCCGGTGTCGGGATCGAGGGCGAGCAGGCAGTCCGTGTAGAGGTTGTCGCCGGGGCGGACGTCGCCGTTCCAATCCGGCGCCGGGTTGCCGATGGGCCAGTAGAGCAGGTCGAGTTCGGGATCGTAGGAGCCGGTGAGCCAGGTGGATCCGCCCCCGGTCTCCCAGCTGTTGCCGCCCCAGGTCTCGCTCCCGGGCTCGCCGGGCGCGGGGATGGTGTAGGTGCGCCACGCAAGCTCGCCGGTTTCGGCGTCGTAGGCGTCGAGGTAGCCGCGCACGCCGGCCTCCGCCCCGGACACGCCCACGATTACCTTGTCCTTCACCACCAGCGGCGCCAGGGTGAGCGAGAAGCCGATGGCGTTGTCGCCGACCTCGACGTCCCAGCGCACGGCGCCCGAGCGGGCGTCGAGGGCGACCAGGTGCGCGTTCAGCGTTCCCACGAACACCGTCGAGTCAAGCACCGCGACCCCCCGGTTGACGCGCGGGAAGCCGATGTTCAGCACGTCCGGCCCCATCTCCGGGGACCAAGTCCAGAGACGGCGTCCGGAACGCGCATCCAGGGCACTCACCGTGCTCGGCGGCTCGGTCACGTACAGGATGCCGTCCACCGCGAGGGGCGTGGTCTCGATGATTCCGTCGTCCATCTGATAGGCCCACAGCACCTTGAGGTCGCCGACGTTGGAGCGGTCGATCTGATCGAGTTGCGAAAAGCGGTGGGATGCGTAGTTGCCCGAGTAGGTCAGCCAGTTGTGGGGCTCGGCGTCGGCGTTGACGAGGCGCTCGAAGGGAACGTGGGTCTGGCCGGGAGTGCCGTCCGCGGCAGGGTCTTCCGTGGCGCTGCCTTCCGGGTCCGCCCGGCATCCCGGGACGAGGACCGCGCACACCAGCAGTCCGTGGATGAATCCGCGTGAGCACCGAGAGCGGAGAAGTGCGGGGCCGGCAAGGCGCCTTGCCGGCCGAATAGCTGCGAACCGGATCATGCTCATCCTCCGAGGCTGGCCAGGTATGCGATGAGATTGTCGATGTCTTCGCTGGAAAGACCTGCCGTTGCCGGCATGAGTGAGTGCCCGAAACGCTTCTCGAGCTCGGCCAGGTCGGCCTTGCGCAGCGACACGATCGAACCCGTTCCGGTGATGAGTTGCACCGTGAACGCGTCTTCGTTGGCGCGCATGCCCTCGTACACCGTGCCGTCGCGGGTAACGGCGCGCAGGGGCAGGTACCGGGCGAACCCGCTGCGCGCCCCCGAGCGGAAGACCGGAAGCTCCGCCGAGGGATCGACCAGGGAGGCGCGCAGGTACCCGGGACCCCGGCGCATGCCGATGCCGGTCAGTTCGGGACCGATCCCGACCCCCCGCCCCTCAACGATGTGGCACGAGTAGCACACGCCCGTGGTCTCGAAGATCCGGCGGCCGCGCTCGGGGTCGCCGGGGATCTCGACGAGCTGCGCCTCGCGTAGCGAGATGACGTGCGCGGCGACCAGGGCGGCTTCCTCGTCGGGGAGCACGGTGGCGCGCAGGCCCGGCATGCCGGTGCCGGGGATTCCATTGCGGATGACGTCGATGACGGCTGCGTGGTCCGGCGCGCGCGGCAGGCGGCTGACCGCCAGCCCCGGTCCCTCGCCGCCCATCCCGAGGACGCCGTGGCAGCGCCCGCAGTGGGCCTGGTAGAGCCGTTGCCCGCGCTCGAGTTCCCCGTCGGAGAAGGCGAGTGCTTCCTGGGCCGCCAGCGGTGCCGCCGCGAGACCGGCGGCCGCGACAAGTGCGGCGAAAATGCTAGGTGTCCTGCAGATCGATCCCTGCCGCATATCCGCCTCCGTGCGAGCCCTCTGCGGCCGTGCCACGGTACCGGGACGGTCAACTGCCGTGGCGCCGCGTGCCGATCCTCATTCTAGGATGTGCGCAGGGGACGCGCACACGAGGCGGGCTCCCCACTCCCGCTCACCCCGCGGCCTGGAATCCCGCGATCCGCCGCAGAGTGCCGTCGTAGTCGGCGCGCACGTGGTTGAAGCCTTCCTGGGCACCCTGTCCCCGAGCCGAGGAGCGCCATCCCACCAGCGCCTCGCCCCGGCACACGCGAACATCGCCGGTGGGCTCGATGCGCCAGCCGGGCATGAAGCTGTGACAGTTGGCGATGTGCAGGCTGAGGCGCTCGATGCCGCGCAACACCGCCCAGTCATCGCGGAACTCGAGATCGGGCGCGCAGCAGGCGCGCAGCGACTTGAGGCGGGCCGCTTCGTCCGGCTCGTTCCAGGCGGACCACCAGGCGGGCAGCGCGCGCGCCAGCCCCGCCGCCAGATCCGTTCTGTTGGCGGACAGGGCCAGGCGGCCCAGGTGGAAGCGCCAGCCGTCCTCGTGCTCGCGCGCCGTTCGGGCGGCGAGGAATCCACTGTGGCGCACGTCGACGTGCGCGCCGCCCTTGCCGTCGGTCACCCGGAACTCCACCCGCGACGAGGCGGCGGGCATTGTGTCCGCCTGCGGGCCCGACTCGATGCCCCAGGAGAGCACGAATCGGCGTTGCAGGTCATCGAAGTCGAGCACTTCGCCGGCGAGCACCATCCGGTATTGCGGGAACAGGGCCTGGTAAGGGCTCCCGACCCGGGTCTCGAAGGAGACCTGACCGCCCATCCAGGCCGAGAAGCGCTCCGGCTCGGTGAGGATGCTCCAGACGGTGTCGGGGCTGGCCTCGATGTGGATGGAAAGCGCGACCTCGGGGGGTGCGGAATCGCTCCCCCGGTTCGCGTCGGAGGTGCGCTCGCTCATCGATCTCTCCCGGGTGGCGGTGGTTCGGGGTCGCGCGAATGGGCAGGGTGGTCCGTGAATGCCGGGGGCGGTACGGGGAAGAGCGGTCTCCCTCGCGCCCCCGCCGGATGCCGGGCCGCTCGCGGGCCCCTATTGTAGGTTGCCCGCCCAGCGCAACCAACCCGGGAGACCGCCCATGAACATCGGATCCCGCACGTTCCTCTTCGTCCTGATGCTGCCTGCGTGCGCGGCGCCCGTCGCCGAGGTCGAAGACGGGGCACTCCCTCTCACCTGGGAGAACATCTTCACCCGCAACCGGGGCGCCCGTCAGGCCGCGCTCTCGCCCGACGGGGCATGGGTCGCGGTCAGTGCCGGCACGGCGGACTTCTCGGGTATCTTTCTGGTCGCGGTGGATGGCGATCCCGCGCCTGCCCCGTGGGTGGAGGGCTCGTCGCCGGTCTGGTTCGGCGACGGGTCCGGCATCGTCTTCTTGCGCGGCGGGGACCTGTGGCGGGCGGAAGTTGGATCGAGCGAGCCCACCCGCATCACCGACGACCCGGACGACGAACGGGCCGCGCGGCCGTCGCCGGACGGAGGCACCATCGCCTTCTACAGCGGGCGCTCGGGCCACCAGGACATCTGGATCGTGCCGTCCGACGGGTCCGCCCCGGCGGTCCAGCTCACGCGCGCCTCCATGGCCGCGGACGACTTCCGCTTCGCTCCAGCCTGGTCGCCGGACGGGACCCGCGTCGCCTACTACTCGAACCTGAGCGACTACTGGGCGGACGACATCCGGGTGGTGGAGGTCGCGACGGGCGCCGAGCAGCAGCTCTCCAGCGGTCTGATGGCGTCCTCCACGCCGGTGTGGTCGCCGGACGGATCCCGCATCGCCCTGCTCGGCACCTCGAAGGACGAGTACTGGTACGAGGACCTCGCCTACATCTACCTCCTCGACCCGGAAGCGGGCACGGAGGAGATCGTTCCCATGCAGGTTCACGCCACCGACTGGCTGCACAACCACACCGTCAGCTGGTCGGCCGACGGCTCGGAACTCTTCTTCCCCTATCACGAGCGGGGCGAGGTGGAGTTGTGGCGGGTGCCGGCGGCCGGCGGCGTTGCCACGCGGGTGACGAACATGGGCGGGTCCTTCCGCGCCTACCACGCGACTGCGGACGGCTCCGCCTTCGTCTTCCTGCGTTCGACGTCGACTCGCGGTACGGAGGTGGACTACGTTCCGGCCGCGGGCGGTGCGGCGCGCCGCCTCACGCATTTCTCCACCCGCTGGCAGGAGCTGGTGGAGGCGGAGGAGGTGAGCTACCGGAGCTGGGACGGCCTCTACATCCAGGGCTTTCTCTTCCGCCCCCCGGGCTTCCCCGAACAGAACCGCACGGCGGCATCAGGCGGCCCTGCGACCTATCCCGCACTGGTCATGGTCCATGGAGGCGGCACCAATTCCTACCTCAAGGGGCTGAGCCTCACCGAGCAGTACCTGGCGCAACTGGGGTTTGTGGTGCTGGCCGTCAACTACCGGGGCGGCTCCGGCTTCGGGCGGGAGTTCCAGGACTTGGGCGTGGAGGACTGGGCCAACGGGCAGGCTCTCGACGCCGCCGCGGCGGCCGACTTCCTGCGGGCGCAGCCATGGTCCAACGGCAGGATCGGCATCTACGGGTACAGCTACGGGGGCATCCAGAGCATGGCGGCCATCGCCCGCGCGCCCGACGCCTTCGACGCCGCCGTGCCCATGGCGGGCATCTACGACTTCGCCGACGCCTACACCAACGCGGACCGGCTGGGCAGGATCTTCATCAGGACCGGACACGGGGGCGCACCCGAGGAGCGGCCCGAGGTCTACGCCGTCAGCAATACGCTGGCGCGCGTGCCCGACATCGTCACGCCAACCCTGATCATGCACGGAGAGGAGGACGTACGCGCCCCGTTCCGTCAGTATGAGCTGGCCGTGCAAATACTCGAGAGGGAAGGGAAAGTGTTCGAGAGCCACTCCTATCCCGGCGAACCGCACGGCTTCCGCGATCCGATGAACCGGGTGGACATGTACCGGCGGCTGGAAGCGTGGTTCGCCCGATGGCTGAAGGCGGAGGACCGATGACGGGTGCCGGCGACCCGGTCTGGCCGGGTGAGGATTGACGCACCGGTGCGCGCGTTCGGCCTTCGAGCCAGCTATCGACTGAGCTGCGGGCACCTGGGTGAAGCCGTGTCCCTTGCGAGCGCCATCGCGCGCGAGCAGACGGTGGAGGCTCCGCCCGGCGTCGGCGGCGACCGGCTGCAGGCGCGGATGCTCGGCCGCATCGAGCGCATCGAGCCGAGTCACGGAGAGGGATGGCTGGCAAGGATCGCCTACCCGCTGGACGCCACCACGACGGAGCTCACCCAGGTCCTGAACGTGGCGTACGGCAACGTGTCGCTCATGGACGGGGTGCGGCTGGTGGGGCTCGAGCCTGCGCCGGCCGTGCTTCGTTCGCTGCCCGGGCCGCGCTTCGGGATCACGGGCATCCGCTCCCTGGTAAATGCCCCGGCGCGGCCGCTGGTGAGCGCTGCCATCAAGCCGATCGGGCTGTCTTCGGGCGGGCTTGCCCATCAGGCGGCCGCCTTCGCACGCGCGGGCGTGGACGTGGTGAAGGACGACCACGGGCTGGCGGTTCAGGGCTCGGCCCCGTTCGCGGAGCGCACGCGGGTGATCGCGGAGGCCGTCGCGGGCGCAAACGCGGCGGTGGGAGGACACACCGCCTATTTCCCCAACGTCACCGGCCCGCTGGATACCCTCGAGGAGCGACTCGAACGGGTCGTGGCGCTGGGGCTCGGCGGCGTAGTGCTGTGCCCGGGCCTGATGGGGCTGGATGCGCTCCGCTGTGTCGCCGCCGGCCCCCGCGCGCTGGCGGTCATGGCCCACCCCGCGCACGCGCAGACCGCGCCCGGGCGGGCGCAGGGGGTTGCCCCGGATGTGCTGCTCGGCACCCTTTACCGGGTTGCGGGCGCCGACATCGTGGTGTACGTAAACGCGGGCGGGCGCTTCTCGTGGCCCGAGGAAACCTGCCACGCGGTCAACAGGCGCCTGCGGGAGCCCATGGTGCCGCTTCGCCGAGCTCTTCCCGCGCCTGCCGGAGGCGTGAACGCCGCCGAGGCCGGCCATTGGTTCGCCCGCTACGGGCCGGACACCATGCTGTTGATCGGCGGAAGCCTCCTGGTGCAGCGGGATCTGGAGGGCGCGGCGCGGCGCCTGGTGGAAGCGGCAGTTCGACAGGAGGAAGGAAACCGGTGAGCAGGTCTCGGGTGATTCGCGGAGGCGCCGGCGACTGGACCGGAATCGAGCCCCGACGCTACAGGCACGGGGAAGACGGGCTTGCCCGGTTCCGCGACGTGACCCGCCACACGCTGCTCGGGGTCGGTCAGGCAAGCAGCGAGGCCGGCCTGGGCTTCGAATTGCGGTACTTCGAGGTGGCGCCCGGAGGCTATTCGTCGCTTGAGCGGCATGAGCACGGGCACGCGGTCGTGATCGTGAAGGGGAGGGGCGCGGTGCGCCTGGGCGAGGCCACGGAGCCGGTCTCGGCGCTCGACGTCGTGTACGTGGCTCCGCACGATGTCCACCGCTTCTCCGCCGACGCCGGAGAGGCGCTCGGCTTTCTCTGCGTCGTGGACCGCGTGCGGGACCGTCCGGTTGTGGTGGACGAGGACGGTCCCGCAGGTTCCGCCTCCCCGGGCGCGACCGAGCCACGGGACCGGGGGGCGCCGTGAAGGTCGGGGGCATTCCCTATCGCAGCATCTTCACGGAGGGCGAGGGCACGGATGTCCAGGTCATCGACCAGACCCTGCTGCCGCACCGGTTCCGAGTCCGCCGGCTCACCAGCGCCGCGGACGCCGCCCACGCCATCTCCGGCATGGTGGTGCGGGGCGCGCCCCTCATCGGCGCGACCGCCGCGTACGGGGTCGCGCTCGCCATGCGCGCCGATCCCTCGAACGCATCGCTCGCCGCCTCCGTGAGCCGGCTGATGGCGACCCGCCCGACGGCCGTCAACCTGCGCTGGGCGCTCGAGAACTCCGGAGCCCTGCTTCGGTCGCTGCCTCCTCCACGGCGCGCTCGAGCCGCCTATGGGTTCGCCGACTCGCTCTGCGAAGACGATGTGCGCATCAACCGGAGCATCGGCGACATCGGACTGGACATCTTCCGGGAGATCCACCGGGCCGCGGACGGTGGCGCGCGCGCACCCGGCCGGCCCCTTAACGTGCTCACGCATTGCAATGCGGGCTGGCTGGCGACCGTCGACTGGGGCACCGCCACCGCGCCCATGTACCGGGCACACGACGAGGGGCTCGACCTGCACGTCTGGGTGCGCGAGACGCGTCCGCGCCTGCAGGGAGCCGGTCTCACCGCCTGGGAACTCGGCCAGCACGGGGTGCCGCACACGCTCGTCTCCGACAGCGCCTCCGGCTACCTGCTGAGTCGCGGGAAAGTCGATGTCGTGATCGTGGGCACCGATCGCACGGCCGCTTCCGGCGACGTCGCCAACAAGGTGGGAACCTATCCCCTGGCGCTCGCCGCCCGCGACAACGGCGTCCCCTTCTATGTTGCGGTGCCCTCGCCCAGCATCGACTGGAAGACCGAAGACGGAGCCGATATCCCCATAGAGGAGCGGGATGCGGACGAAGTGACGCTGGTGCGCGGCGTTGATGAAGCGGGAGTGGAGCGCACGGTCCGGATCACCCCCGAGCGTACTCGGGCCGCCAACTATGCGTTCGACGTAACGCCTCGGCGGCTGGTCACGGGGCTGGTAACCGAGCGGGGCGTGTGCTCGGCCGACGGGCATGCGCTGAGAAGGATGTTCGGAAGGGAGGCGGGGTCGGGATAGGCTCCACATACTCGCGCAGCAGAGCGGTTTGGGAACGAGGCGCGAAGGGGCTCTTGCAGCAGCGTCCGTGGGAGGTTACGCCGAATCGGTCCTGCGCTGCCGGGCGTAGAGCCAGGCTCGTGCCGAGGCTCTGGCACGCTCCCGGCGCATTTCCCGGTCCCGGTCGGCCCGGGCGCACTTGGCGCGGCAGGTGGCGCCTCCGCGCGCAACCGGAACGGGTTTGCCGCACACCGCGCACAGAGTGTCCGATGCGGACGCCACGTTCCCTCGTTGTCTACGGTGATCCTTCATGCTGATTTATCCGGCTGTATATTCCCAAAACGCCATCGCACTTTCCAGCGCCCGGCTGCTGTACTTAAAATGAGCCCCACGGCTTCTCGCACGTCACGTCTTGTACGGCTGTATTGTCTCCCAACTGGATAGACTAATATATGCACCGCCGGCGACGCTGCGTCAAACCCAATCGTGTTTTCTTCAATTCCGGGGACTTCGGCAGATGCCGGGGCCTGCGTCTTTTCGATGGATGGGTCGGACTTCCGGGACTCCGCGTCGGATTCATCGCCTCGTCGAGACCGGCGTCCCTCAGGGGCGATCCCTGGCAGGGACGCCCGCCTCGCCACAAGTTTGTCTTCCACGGTCGCGGTACGACCGCGCGTTCCTCTCTGGTCCGTTTCGCTGGAGGCCCAATGCACCGCAGTTTCCTCGCACTCCCATGGATACCGGCTCTCCTCCTGCTCACGACGGCGCCCGGGGTCCACGTCGCCGAGCAGCCACATGGCGGGGTCGTCGTCGAGCGCCCACGCCCCGGCATCGACATCGAGGCGTACCGCTTCGAGCTGACGCTCCGCGACGACATCGACCAGATCACCGGACGGACCACGGTGAGGTTCCGTTTCACGGCGGACGGTGTCGTGGAGCTTCCGCTCGACCTGATCGGCGTGAGGCCCGACGGCCAGGGGATGGAGGTGACCGGCGTCCGGGCGGCGGGGCGTCCCGCCGAGTACCGCCACGAGGACGATCTCCTCACGGTTCGGTTGCCCCGGGCAGGCCGCCCCGGCGAGCGGGATTCGGTGACGGTGAGCTACCGGGGCGCCCCCGCGTCCGGCCTCCGCATAGGGCTCAACAAGTACGGCGAGCGCACATTCTTCAGCGACAACTGGCCCAACCGGGCGCGCAACTGGCTGCCCACGGTGGACCATGTCGCGGAAAAAGCGGCGTGTGAATTCGTCATCACAGCGCCGGCGCACTACCAGGTGGTGTCCAACGGGGTTGTCGTCGAAGAAACGGACCTCGCCGGGGACATGCGCCGCACCCACTGGAGGCAGTCGGCGCCCATCTCCCCCTGGCTCTTCGTGGTCGGCGTGGCGCGCTTCGCCGTTCAGAACCTGGGGGAGTTCGACGGCCGGCCGGTCCAGACCTGGGTGTACGCGCGCGACCGCGATGCCGGCTTCCACGACTTCGCCGTCCCCACCCTCCGTGTGCTCGCCTTCTTCGACGACTACGTGGGCCCCTTCGCCTACGAGAAGCTTGCCAACATCACCTCGCCGGCAACCGGCGGGGGCATGGAAGCCGCGACCGCCCTGATGTACAGCGAGAACGCGGTCACGGGCGACAGGCCGGTGCGCTGGCGCAACGTCGTCATCCACGAGATCGCGCACCAGTGGTTCGGCAACGCGGTCACCGAGTCCGAGTGGGACGACGTGTGGCTGAGCGAGGGATTTGCCACCTACTTCACGCTGCTCTTCCGCGAGCACGCCTACGGCAGGGACGACTTCGTCACCGGCCTCCGGCAGGCCGCGGAGCGCGTCAACGCCTGGTACGCGGAGAATCCCGACTATCGCATTGTCCACGACGGCCTCGAGGACATGTCGCGGGTGACCAGCGTCGCGACCTACCAGAAGGGCGCCTGGGTGCTGCACATGCTCAGGAAGCGGGTCGGCGACGAGGCCTTCCAGAGGGGCATCCGCACCTATTATGCCCGCCACCTGAACGGCACCGCCTCCACCGACGACCTCATGAGGGCCATGGAGGAGGCCTCCGGCGACGACCTGCAGCCCTTCTTCGACCAGTGGCTCCGGCACGGGGGCAATCCGGTCTTCGCGGGCTCATGGGGATACGACGCCGATGCCGGCACGGTGCGCGTGGACCTGCGCCAGGTGCAGGAGACGGGACTGTTCCGGATGCCCCTCGAAATCGGGGTCTACACGGGGCGTGATCGGCTTCCCGCCCAGGTGGTGACCGTCGAGGTGGACGCGGCCTCCCACAGCTTTGTCATCCCGGTCGACGCGCCACCCTCCGATGTCCGCCTGGATCCGGAGGCCTGGGCGCTGTTTGCCGCGGAGTTCGAGCGCGCGCGGGAGGGGCCCTAGACTAGACGGCAGGAGAAGCGACCGATCCCCGGTCGGTCACCCGGTGGTGCACCATGGTCAGCGCGGGCACGATCATCATCAGCACTGCCGTCGCAAACAGAATGCCGAATCCCAGCGAAGCCGCCATCGGAACCAGGAACTGCGCCTGCAGGCTGCGCTCGAAGACGAGCGGCGCCACGCCCAGGAAGGTCGTCACGGAGGTAAGCAGGATCGGGCGGAAGCGCGCCTTGGCGCCGTCGATGATCGCCTCCCTGCCGGGCATTCCCCGCCGGAGGCGATCGTTGATGAAGTCGATCATCACGAGGGAATCGTTCACGACCACGCCGCTCAGCCCGATCACGCCGAACAACGACATCATGCTCATCGGCAGCCCCAGAAGCAGATGACCCGCAATCGCGCCGATGATTCCGAAGGGGATCGCGGCCATGATGATCAGGGGCTTGGTGTACGAGCCGAAGGGGATCGCGAGCAGGGCGTAGATGGCCAGCAGGGCCAGGGCGAACCCGCTGGCGAGGGCGCCGAACGAATCCACTTGCTCCTGCTGCTCGCCGCCGAAACTGTGGGACAGGCCCGGTTCGCGGGCTGCCAGCTCCGGGAGAACGGAGGCGTCAAGCTGGTCCGTCACCTCGGGCCCGGTGACCACCTCGCGGTCGACGTCGGCGGTGACCGTGATGACGCGTTCGCCATCCGTGCGCCGGATGGTGGTGGGCGAGCTTCCCAGGCGCACGGAGGCGACTCGACCCAGCGGCACTTCGCTTCCCATGGGCGTGCGCACCAGGTACTCCTCCACGTCCGCGATGGTGTTGCGTTCCTCCTCGGGCAGGCGGACGTACACGCGCACCTCCTCGCGGCCCCGCTGTACGCGCAATGCCTCGTTGCCGAAGAAGGCGGAGCGCACCTGGCGGGCCACGACATCGAGGGTCAGACCCATGGTGCGGGCTTCCGGGCGCAGATCGAGCTGGATCTCCCTGAGCCCCTGATCCTGATCCGCCCGCACGTCGAACACGCCTTCGAAAGCCCGCAGCCGCTCCATCAGGGTGTCGGCGACCGATGCCAGACGCTCGGGATCCGGGTGGGAGAGCTCGACGTGAACCGGAAGTCCGAAGTCGAGCAGCTCGGCCGTGATGGTGAGTGCCCTGGCTTCGGGCAGGGGACCCAGCTCATCCCGCCACGCCTGCTGGAAGTCGGCCGCGGACACGTCACGGAACTGGGCGGTCACGAGCTTGAATTCCACCGCCGCCAGGTTGGCGCGCGGATCGGCTTCGGGCCCGGCTCCCATGGGCCGCATCTGTTGGGCCTCCTGGCCCACAGTCACGTTCACGCCTTCCAGCAGCGATCCCGGATCTTCGGGCGACAGCCGCGCGATGGCCCGGTGCCCGGCCGCCTCCATGTAATCCGTCACTTCGGAGGTGCGCCCCGCAGGCGTGCCCTCGGGCATCTCAAGCGTCGCCGTGACCAGGTCCGCCTCCACCGTGGGCATGAAGTTCACCCTGATAATGCCCGCCGGCACCATGGCCACGGAGAGAATGATGAGCGCGACGCCGGTGGCGATGACCAGCCCGGGCTGCGCAGTGGCGACCCTCAGGGACCGGTCGAGGGGTCCCCGCACGAAGCTCTTCAGCGTCCGGTCCACGCTCCCCTGGATGCGAGCGACGAGGTGGTCCCGGGTTCGATGACGGCGCGTTACATGGCGCGGCAGGTGAGAGAGGTGGTTCGGCAGAACCAGCAGCGATTCGACGAGCGAGAACAGGAGGACGGAGATCACGACGATGGGGAGCATGGTCATGAGCCTCCCCATTGTGCTCGGGACGAAGAAGAGGGGGCAGAAGGCCACCACCGTGGTCAGAACCGCGAAGATGACGGGTCCGGTAATGCGGCGGGTCCCGCGGATGGACGCGTCCACCCCGCGCCAGCCCCTCTCCCGCTCGGCGTAGATGTTCTCGCCCACCACCACGGCGTCGTCGACGACGATCCCGACGGCGAGAATGAAGGCGAAGAGCGTCATCATGTTGATCGACACGCCCAGCCAGTTCATCACGGCGAAGGTGCCGACGAAGGACACCGCGATTCCGACCGCCACCCAGAAGGCGAGCCGCAGATCCAGGAACAGGGTGAGGGAGAGGAGCACGAGCGCCAGGCCGATGAGGCCGTTCTTCACCAGCAGCCCGAGGCGGCTCTCGAAGATCCGTCCGGTGTTGTTCCAGACCTCGAGTCCCACACCCGCGGGCAGCGCGGGGATGACCTCCTCCTGCAGGTGCTCCTCGACGGCCTCGACGATGTCGAGCACCTTTTCGTCGGAGGTCCGGAAGACCTCCACATAGACCGCGGGCGCACCCTCGTAGCGGGTGATCAGGTCCACGTCGCGGAAGCCGTCGCGCACCTCGGCGATGTCCCCCAGACGCACCACGGTGCCGTCGGCCCGGCTGAGGACGATGATCTCCTCGAAGTCGTGCTGGGTGTAGTTCTGCCCCGTGGTGCGGATGCGTACTTCCTCGTCGCGCGTGTCGATGCTCCCCGCGGACAGGTCGAGGGACCCGCCCCGCACCGCGTTGGCGATGTCCCCGAGGGTCAGGCCCAGCGCCCGCAGCTGATGCTGGGGAACCTCGACGGAGATCTCGTAGTCGCGAATGCCGGTCGTCTCGACGTAGGAGACCACGGGAAGCGCCGAGAGCCCGTCTTCGGTGCGGTAGGCCAGCTCCTTGAGCGTGCGCTCGCCTGCGTCGCCGAACAGCACCAGGCGGATGACGCTCTGGCGATTGGTCAGCTCGCTGACCTCGGGGCGCTCCGCGCCGGCGGGGAAGGTCTGGATCCGGTCGATCTGCGCCTTGATGTCATCGAGCGCCCGTCCGATATCCGCGCCCAGTTCGAGTGCGACCGCCACCGAGCCCCGCCCTTCGGCGGCCGTCGAACGGACCTCCTTGATGTCGTCGACGGCCTCGATCCGTTCCTCGATCTTGCGCAGGATCGACTCTTCGATCTCCTCGGGCGTAGCGCCGGGATAGGGGACCGAAATGACGACCTGGTCCAGGGAAATCTCCGGAAAGACCTCCTGGACAAGGTCGCCCAGGGAGAAGAAACCGGCGGCCAGAATGAAGAACATGAGCAGGTTGGCGGCGACCCCGTTGCGGGCCATGTAGGCGATGGGGCCGCGCGCCTCCTGCGAAGGGTCGTTCGACGAGTGCCCGTCCGGCGAAGGCTCGTCGGGGCGGTTCATCCGGGGCCGTCGGCGCCCGTCCGGACCACCATGCCCTCGGTCGCGAACTGGAGGCCGCCAAGGACCACCGCCTGTCCGTTATCCAACGAGCCGGTGACGTACACGAGTTCGTCGGCGCGCTGCAGGACGCCCACCGGGACGATGGTGACCAGGGTGTCCTGGCGCAGCGCCCAGATCTCGTTGCCGGTCCGCAGCGCGGAACGCGGCACGGTGAAGTATCCCTCCGGGGCTGCTCCGGCGATGCGCACCTCCACGAACTGACCGACCAGGAGGGGTGGACCGCCCGCGCCGTCCTCCGCTTCCGCGCCGTCGCCCCCGGAGGTGGTAACCCGGCCGCCCCCGAACGGGTCGGGGACGCGCACCACCACGTCGATCGTGCGTGTCTGCTCGTCCAGGGCCGCCTCGGCGCGGTCCACGTATCCCGACCACGCGTAGGTGCGCTCCCCGTACTCCGCGATCACCGTGGCCTCGACGCTGGCATCGCCGTCGCCCGCATCCAGCATCCACAGGTCCGGGATGAGCGCCGCATCTGCGTCCGACAGGGGAACCACCACCTCCACGGCGTCGTCGGCGTAGAGCCGGCCCACGCCCTGCCCGGCGGCCACGAACTGCCCGACGTCCACCGCCTCGTTACGGACGATGCCGCTGAAGGGCGCGCGCACCTCCGTCCGCGAAAGCGCCAGCTCCGCGTCGGCCAGCGACGCGCTGTCCCGCGCCAGCGCGGCCCGCGCGGCGGCCAGCTGCGGCTCCCGGAGCGTAAGCGGGCTCGCCTCGCCCGGGGGAGCGCCGTCTCCCCGCCTGCGCAGGAATCCCTCATACTCGGCGCGCGCGATACGGGCCTCCTCCTCGGCCTGCAGGAGGGCGACCAACTGCGCGGCGACGTTGGCGCGCGCCTGCTGCACCCGGTTCAGGTAGTCCGCGTCGTCGATACGGAAGAGGACCGCTCCCGCGCTCATGCGCCCCCCGCTCTGGAAGGCGGGCGCGACCGACGCGACCTTGCCATTGATCTGCGCGGCCACGTCGATCTCGGCGCGCGGACGCACTGTGCCCGCGCTGTAGACCGGGATGGCGCCCTCTCGGGCGGTGGCCGGGGCGGTCGTGACGAACGGCGCCTGCGAGCCCGGCTCCCGCAGCGGGGGTTCGGGACGCAGCGCGATCATGATGGCTGCCAGGACGACGGCGCCCCCGAGGATGCCTGCGGCGATCAGAAAACTGCGGCGGCGACTCATCTATTCTGCCCCTGGGTTGGTTGGCGGGTCGGCTTGTTCTTCGGAATCGGCGGCGGGCACCATGCGCGGGCCCTCGAGCTCCTCGGGCGGCACTGTCCAGTCGCCGCCCAGCGAGCGGTGTACCGCCAGGCGCGCCAGGGCGAGATCGCGCCGCGCGCCGGCGAGGGTCGATTCGACGCCGAGCAGCGCCCGTAACGCATCGAGGTAGTCGATGTAGCCCCCCACTCCGGCGGCGTAGCGGCGCGACTGCAGCTCGACCGAAGCGAGAGCCTCCTCGCGCTGGGACGTGAGGAAGTCGTGGCGCCGCCCTTCGTTGCCGAGCGCCGCCAGCGCCGCTTCCACTTCGTGAACCGCCGTCACCACGGTGCGGCCGTACGCGGCGGCCGCCTGGCCGAAGCGGGCGTGTGCGACGGCGATGTTGCTGCGGATGCGGCCCCCCTGGAAGATCGGGGCGGTGAGGTTGCCGAGCAGGTTGCGAAACCACTGGTCGACGTTGAAGAGCCCGTCGGCGTCCGCCGACTGCACTCCTATGGTGCCGGAAAACGAGAGGGAAGGAAGCATTTCGGCCCGGCGCGCGCCGATGGTGAAGCGGGCGGCCTCGAGCCGCAGGCCCGCCGAGCGCACGTCCGGCCGCTGAACCAGGAGGTCGGCCGGCACCCCCGCGGAGACGGGATCGCCCGACGGCAGCGGCGCCAGCGAATCGGGAAGGATCGCGTCGAGCTTCGCGCGGAAGCCGCCCAACAGGACGGCCAGTCGCCCCTCGGCGTTGACCAGCTGGCTCTCCAGCTGAGGCAGCGCGGCCTGCGTGTTCCGCAGTTCCTGACGAACCTGGTAGAGCTCGAAGGATGTCACCAGCCCGCGGTCGTAGCGGGTCTCGGCGAGTTCCTCCCGTTCCAGCAGAACATCGACGGTCTCGCGCGCGAGGGCCGTGCGCCGGCGCAGATCGGCGATCTCGAAGTAGGTCGAGATGGTCTCGGACAGCACGCCGATGCGCGCCGCGTGGTAATCCGACTCCGACGCCAGGTACTCCTGCCCGGCCGCCCGCGAGTCGTTGCGGGCGCGTCCCCAGAAGTCCAGCTCGTAGGCGAAGTCGACGCCCAGCGACCAGGTTTCGATTCCGAGGCGCTCGGGGAACTCGAACCCGGGCAGGCGGTCCCCCGCGATTTCGCGGAACTGCTGGCCGAAGCCCGCGTTGGACGGGTTGTCCGTGTCGCTGACGGTTGCGCCGGCCTGGATGGAGGGCAGCAGGGAGGCGCGCGCGATCCCCGCCTGAGCCCGCGCCTGCTGCACCCTGGCCACCGCTTCAGCCAGGTCGAAGTTGGCGGCCAGCACCGAGTCGATGACGGTGTTGAGCGCCGGATCCTGGTAGGTGGTCCACCACTCCCTGGCCTCATGCGCGCCTGCTTCCTCGCCGCCCTCGAAACTGTCGGGAAGCTCGGCGACCGGCTCCGGCACCGATGGCGCCGGCGCGAGCGAGCACGCTGCGGCGAGGAGCAGGGAGGACAGCGCCCCAACGGGCGCAAGCGTCTGCTGAGCGTTCATGGCCGCGTCACCTGCCTGTTTGCACGGAAGCTGTCCGACGTAATGTCGAAAAGCTGGTCCGGTGAAGGCAGTCGGCGCAAGCCGTGAACAAGGGCACGGCCGTCAGGACGCCCGTAACTCAGTCTCCTTTTCGATTCCGGGCGGCTGCGCGCCCGGCGATCCCTACCGCGCGACTGCGAACGGCACCGTCGCCACCTGATCGTCCCACCAGATCGTGAACACCCCGCCTTCCTGGGTCATATCCGTGAACATGATGGTGAGCTGATCGGAGGACATCGCAATCGTCGACACGTCCATCGTGGTGCGCAGTACGTCGCGCTCCGGCGTGTAGCCGTAGGACCCCCACAGCGCGTCGGGGTTCTCCTCGCGGAAGTCGTTCTTCACGCCCCAGGTGGCGAAGATGAGGGTCCACTCGTCTTCGGTGAGCTCCGCGAAGATGCTGTATTCGCCGGCGGGAAGGCGCTCGCCGCCGAACATCAGGTCCGTCTCGGTCATGAAGCGGGTCGACTGGTCGGCCCCGATGCGCCACACCGGCGCGCCCCGCAGGAACGACTGGCCGTACTCGTCGCCCGAGCCGAACAGGTCCCGGCCGCGCAGGATGGGGCGGCCGTAGGTGACGACGACCCACGAGCCATTCTCGAAGCTGCCCTCCGCGTTGTATGCGCCGCCCACGTGGGTGGCGGCCTCTCCGCGGGGGCTCAGCGGCCTGTCCTGAGCCTGAACGGTGGTGGCGAATGCGAGCGCCAGGGCGAGACAGCACAGCGGCCGAAGCATCTTCATCGGTTTCCTCCGGGGTTTGGGGTGAAGAACGCGCGCTCAATCCTAAACGAGCCGTTCGATGGGAGAAAGGGGAGAAGATCCGAAGATGCGCCAATGGGGCGGGACATCCTCTCATCCTGTACGTTGTCCTGAGTCCGGCATCGTGCCGCGAAGCCGGCCAGGCTCGTACGCACGCAAGACCCGCAGCTCACTGGAGGAACCATGGCTCGATCTCCCCTGCGCCCGTCCGTCATCGCGCTCGTGGTGCTGTCCCTGGCCTGTTCCGAGTCGGGCGCTCCGGGCGCGGAATCCGCCGCCGCCGGTCCGGCCGCCTCCGGAAACGGCCCACCCTCCTTCGCGGTCGATCCCTCCTGGCCGCGCGAGTTCCCCAACGACTGGATCCTCGGCGCGATCACGTCGGTCTTCGTCGATGACCGGGATCACGTCTGGATCACGCATCTCCCCGAGACGCTGACCCCGGAAGAGACCGCGGCCGTGCAGGACCCACCGATCGGCCAGTGCTGCGTTCCCGCGCCCGTCGTGCTCGAGATCGACCCGGAGGGCAACGTGGTTCAGGGGTGGGGCGATCCCGCCACCCAGGACGTCTCCGAGTTCCCGCGCAACTCGCACGGGCTCTTCATCGACCACAACGGCAACGTCTGGATCGGCAGTTACCGGCACCATCGGGTCATGAAGTTCACGCGTGACGGGCAGCACCTCATGACGCTGGGCGAATACGACGTGAACGGGGGAAGCGCGGACACCGCGCTCCTGGGCGGGCCGGCCGGGATCTGGGTCGACCCGGAAACCAACGAGGTGTTCATCGCGGACGGGTACCGCAACCGGCGGGTGATCGTCTTCGACGGGGACACGGGCGCGTATCTGCGGCATTGGGGCGCCTATGGGGAAGCCCCGGACGACGAGGCCGCCTACGACTACGCCGCCCGCACCGCGGACAGCCCCCCGCCGCCTCAGTTCTCCACCGTGCACGGCCTGGCCGGTTCGGCCGACGGCCTGCTCTACGTCGCCGACCGGCGCGGCAACCGCATCCAGGTGTTCCGGCGCGACGGAAGCTACGTGACCGAGAAGACCATCGCCCCGCTGACGCGCGCCTCCGGGTCGGCGTTCGTCATCGCGCTATCGCCGGACGCCGCGCAGCAGTGGCTCTACCTGGCCGACGGCACCAACCACAAGGTGTGGATCCTGCGCCGCTCGGACCTGGAGGTCGTGGGCGAGTTCGGCCGCGGTGGACGGCAGGTCGGCCAGTTCCTCCGGCCGCACGGCATGTCGGTGGACTCACGGGGCAACATCTACGTGGGCGAGGCCTCCACGGGCCGGCGCGTGCAGAAGTTCGCGGTGGGGGGTTAGCCGACGACGTCCGCGCGGCCCGCGCTACTTGTCGGTTCCGCCCGGCGGCAGCCGGTAGTCGAGCGGCGGGTCGCGGTCGCCCAGCAGCGGCTCATAGACCCAGCCCTCCGGGATGCGGCCGGCGTGTTCCGTCTTCGCCGCCTCCACCAGGTCGGGCTGGGTGAACACGTCGATCGCGGTCATCGCCAGCGCCTTGGCCGCCACCACCATGCCCTTCTCTCCGATGGGCGTGCCGCCCGCCGCGATGGCGTGCCACGAGTGCGCGGAGGTGCCGGGCACCCAGGTGGCGGTTCGCACCCCGCCGGTGGGCACCGCCCAGCTCACGTCGGCCACGTCGGTGGAGCCCCCGGTGCCCTCCTCGGTCACGAAGAAGGGCTGGATCTCCGCCGCCGACTTGATGGGAAGCGCGTCGTCGGGCAGGTGCCTGGCCAGCGCCTCGGCGAAGCGGCGGTCCTGCTCGCTGTAGTGGACGCCCCCGACCCGCTCCAGGTTGGCGTGCATCGCCTCCTGCAGCGCCACGTTGATGAGGATGTTGTAGAGCCCGTGGATGATCTCGTACTGCATCTCGGTGCCCGTCCCCTGTGCGGCGCCCTCCGCCGCCTGCACCACCCGCTCGAAGATGGCGTGCACGTTGGCGGGGTCGGGGTTGCGCACGTAGTAGAAAACCTCGGCGAAGTCGGGGACGACGTTGGGCGCGGCCCCTCCGTAGGTGATCACGTAGTGGATGCGCGTCTCCTGCGGGACGTGCTCGCGCAGCAGGTTGACCATGTGGTTCATGGCCTCCACGCCGTCCAGCGCCGACCGACCGCGCTCGGGAGCCCCGGCGGCGTGCGCGGACACGCCCGAGAAGCGGAACTTGGCGGACTTGTTGGCCAGGCTGCTCGACGCGCCCGCGGAGTTCCTGTCCCCGGGATGCCAGTGGAGCATGATGTCGACGTCGTCGAAGAGCCCCTCCCGCACCATGTACACCTTGCCCGCCCCGCCTTCCTCGGCCGGCGTCCCGTAGACGCGCACCTCTCCGGTCTGGCCCGTCGCCTCCATCCACTGGCGCACGGCAATGCCCGCGGCGGCGGAACCCGTTCCGAACAGGTGGTGCCCGCACGCGTGTCCCTGGGGCTTGCCGGGGATGAGGGTGCGCTCGGGGCTCCGGTCCTGGTTGATGCCCGGGAGCGCGTCGTATTCCGCCAGAATGCCCACCACCGGGCCGTCGCCGTTGCGGTAGCTGGCGACGAAGGCGGTGGGAATGCCCGCGACTCCCATCTCCACCTCGAAGCCGGCGGCGTCCAGCGTGCTTGCCAGCAGGGCCGAGCTCTCCGTCTCCAGATAGCCCAGTTCGGCGAGGTCCCAGATCTCCTGGGCGATGCTCGCGTAGGAGCCCGCGTTCTCGTCGATGAAGGCGGCGACCATGTCCTTGCCGTCCTGCGCCTGAACCGGTGCGTGCACCAACCCGGCGACCATTACTGCGGTGATGATGATGAGGGCGCGAGCGTTCATGTCTGCTTCCTGTCTGTGGTCCTGTCCGAATCCTGTATGCCGACCTGGGCTGTGCGAGGGGATGCCCAGGTTCGCGCTTCCCGCTCCATGCACTATCGTAGCAAAACAGGGAGGCTCCGGCACTTCCCGCACGAGGAGGCTCCGGCACCCGGGCGGCTTCGCGTTATCCGGGCGTGCGCCGGTCGCGCAGGTTCAGCGCCACCGAGAGTCCGAGCGCAACCAGCCCGCTGGCCATCACCACCGCGTCGACGAGCGTCGCATTCCAGTCGATGCCCGTAACCGCGTCCAGGTGGTACTTGATCCACGATGCGGGCAGGCCGGTCTCTCCCAGCGCCCGCTTCACGTCCCAGTGCCAGTCCGTCAGCGGACAGTATCCCCACCCGTACGCCATCCCGGCGCCGAACCAGAACAGCAGCGTCGCGCCGATGGTCAACAGGTGGAGCCGACGCGTCCTTCTCCACGCCCACCCGAGCATGTTGAAGCAGACCAGCGACGTGTGGAAGGCGACGAACAGCACATCGAGGAGCTGATAGAGGGCTGGTTGGGTCATGGGCGGCGAGAGGCGGTTTGCGCGGATTGCTTCCCGGGGATCCGCGCCGCGGACCGTCGTCCGGGAACCTCGAGGGCAACCTCATACTACCTTCCCCGGACGATCCCGACACCTGCCCGCGCCAGGTGCGTAGGCAGCAGGGAAGCGCCGGTCCCGTCCCGGGACGTGTGCGGAGCTTCCCGGTCACCGGGGCTGGACCGGAGCCGGTGATCGCGAGACATTGAATGGCCGCCGGGGCACGCTCTCTGTGAGGTTGCAGTTCATCAGGGCCGCGATCCCTTCCTGCACGCCCACACGCACATCGCAGCAGCGCTGATGGAACAGAACTCAACGCATGGCGCCCGAGACCCGAGAGACATCTCGGTGAACGTCAACCTCAGCCTCCCGGACGCGCCGGCGGCCTACGAATCCGTATACAAGGATGTCCTGGGGTACGGCCTCTGGTGCCTGTGCCTCGCCGGGGTCTGCGGGGCCCATCGCATCTACATGGGCAAGTGGGGAACGGGAATCCTCTGGCTGTTGACCTTCGGCCTCGCGGGCGTCGGCCAATTGGTGGACCTGTTCCGCATGAAGGCGCTGATACGCGATTCCAACGTGCGCAAGGGCTACCTTCCGCACCCGCGGCTGGCTGCCCGCGCCACCTCCGGTTCCGCGCCGCCCGCGACCCTTCCGGAACCCGCGGACCTGAAGCTCGTGCTGCTCAAGGCCGCGGAGAAGAAGGGCGGCGAACTCACGGTCACCCAAGGGGTGATGGCCTCCGGGAAGTCCTTCGAAGAGGTCGAGAAGTGCCTGCGCGACATGGTCGACCAGGGCTACGTCGACGTCGACAACGCCCCCGGCAGCGGCGTCATCGTCTACCGCTTTCCGGAGCTGTCCGGGGAGTAGCGTTCCCGGAGGCGCCATGAGCGAGCTGCCCAACCTCACGGTACTCGATCACCCGCTGCTCGCCGACAAGGTCACCCGCCTGCGCCACCACGGCACGGGACACCATGACTTCCGGGACCTGATCCGCGAGATCGGCGCCCTCATGGCCTATGAGGTCCTGCGCGATCTGCCCACCGAGGAAGTGGAGGTCGAGACCCCGCTGGAGACAACCACCGGCCTTCGCGTGCGCGAGCAGGACGTGGTGCTGGTGCCGATCCTGCGCGCCGGGCTGGGGATGCTCGAGGGCTTCACCATCGTCCTTCCGGGCGCGCGCATCGGGCACGTGGGGCTCTACCGCGACGAAGAGACGCTCCAGCCGGTCCAGTACTACTTCAATGTCCCGCGCGCCGAAGGGCGCCGCTTCGTCGTGGTCGACCCGATGCTGGGCACGGGCGGGTCGTCGTCGGCGACCATAACCCTGCTCAAGGAACACGGCGCCCGCGACATCCGCCTGGCGGTGCTCGTGGCCTGCCCGGAGGGCGCGCAGGCCCTTGAGCGCGCGCATCCCGACGTACCCGTCCTTACGGCCGCTCTGGACCGCCGGCTGAACGAGCACGGATACATCCTGCCGGGACTGGGCGACGCGGGAGACCGGATCTTCGGATCGGACTAGCCTGGCCTGAGCCTGGACGCCCACTGGCGGCGGCCAGGGCGCGACCCGGGATCCAGGGATCCGGTGCGCCGATCCGGCGTCCGGGGCGTTACGGCCGTTCCACCCTCACCGGGCATACCTTCAGCTCGGCCGTGTCCGTGATCGGGTCGTAGCCCCCGCCCGTGAGCACGTTGACCGGGGCGTCGTTGAAGCTGAAGGATGTGAAGACGGTCCCGCGCGGCGAACGGGCGTTGGCCTCGACCTTCACCATCATGCAGCCCCGCGGGCTGGTCATCTTGGCCCAGCCGCCATCCTCGAGCCCCCAGTCCTCCACGTCCTCCGGGTGGATTTCCAGGCGCTCGCCGGGCGCCAGGTAGTCGATGCCCGCGGCGCGCCCGGTCTGGGTGCGGGTGTGGTAGTTGGGGAGGCGCCGGCCCGTTGTCAGCCAGACGGGGAATTCGTCGCTGATGACTTCGGCGGGATCCCGGTAGCGGATCAGCTTGAAGATGCCGCGCCCGTTCTCGAAAACCCCCTGGTGCAGGATGGGCGTGCCCGGATGGTCCCTGTGGGGAACGGGCCACTGATACTCTCCCGCGTCGATGCGGTCCCAATCCAGCCCCGCGTAGATGGGGGAGAGCTCGCACAGCTCGTTGAAGACGTCCTTCGCGCTCCGGAAGTCGAAGCCGGGTGTGCCCATGCGGCGCGCGATCTGCGACACGATCCACCAGTCGGGCATGGCCTCGCCCGGGGGATCCACCGCCTTGCGCAGCCGCTGCACGCGACGCTCGGTGTTGGTCTGGACGCCGTCGGTCTCGCCCCAGGCGGTGGCCGGGAAGACCACGTCCGCCAACTCGGCGGTCTCGGTGAGGAAGATGTCGATCACCACCAGTTGGTCGAGGCTCTTCAGGGCCTCCTCGCAGTGGTGGCGCTCGGGGTCCGACACGACGGTGTTCTCGCCGTTGATGATCATCGCATGGATGCCGTCGCCGCACGCCTCCAGCGCGCGCGGCTTGGTCGGGCCCAGTTCGAGGTCCACCTTGCGCCCGTAGACCGGGGCGAACTTCTCCTGATACGCGGGATCCAGCACGGACTGGAAGCCGGGATAGTTGTTGGGCAGCGCGCCGCAGTCGCCGGCGCCCTGGATGTTGTTCTGCCCGCGCATCGGGTTTACGCCGGTGCCCTCGCGGCCGATGTTGCCGGTCATGAGCGCCAGGTTGCACAGGCTCTGGACGTTGTCCACCCCGCAGATGTGCTCGGTAATGCCGAGCGTGTAGTAGATGGCTCCGCGCTCCGCTTTCCCGTACAGGAGGGCGGCACGCTCGATGTCGGCCGCGGGCACTTCGGTGATGGGTTCAGCCCACTCGGGCGTGAACTCCTCGATGTGCTTGAGGAAGGCCTCCGCCTCGGTGGTGCGTCCTTCGACGAAGCCCTGGTCGGTCAGGCCCTCGCGGTGGATGACGTGGGCCATGGCCAGCAGGAGCGATACGTCCGAGCCGACCCGGAGCGGCAGGTAGACATCGGCCAGCTCGGCGAGGGCGATGCGCCGCGGGTCGGCGGTGATGAGCTTCGCCCCGTTGGCGATGGCGCGCTTGAGGCGGGTCGCGGCCACGGGGTGGCACTCGGTCATGTTGGTTCCGATGCAGAAGATCACATCGGGCTTTTCCATGTCTTCGAGCGGGTTCGACATCGCGCCGCGACCGATTGTTGCCGCCAGACCGGCGACTGTGGGAGCGTGTCAGGCACGGCTGCAGTTGTCGATGTAGTTCGTGCCGAACCCCCCCCGGATGAACTTCTGCATGGTGTATGCGGCCTCGTGCGGCGCCCGCCCGGAGGCCACCCCGTAGACGCTGTGGCGCCCGTACCGCTCGCGAACGCGCAGGAAGCCCTCCGCCGCGCGGTCGAGCGCCTCGTCCCAGCCGGCTTCGTGCAGCTCGCCGTCCTCGCCGCGCACCAGCGGGTGGGCCAGCCGGTCGGGGTGCTGGATGAAGTCGAAGGCGAACTGGCCCTTCACGCAGAGCGCGCCGAGGTTGGCCGGGCCGTCCATGGCGGGCTGCACGCCGATGAGCTGGTTGCCGCGCGTGAGGAGGTCCACCGAACACCCGACCCCGCAGTAGGGGCAGACGGTGCGGGTCTTCTTCGTCTCGCCCTCGACTTCCCGGTGGGCGAGCGCCTTGAGGTCACCCAGCGCCCCGGTCGGGCAGGTCTGGACGCACTGCCCGCAGAAGGTGCAGGCCGACTCCTTGAGATGCCCGTCGAACTCGACCGTGATCTGCGTGTCGAAGCCGCGTCCCTTCACCGAGATGGCGTAGTCGCCCTCCTGCTCCGCGCACACGCGCACGCACCTGTAGCAGGAGATGCAGTTGTCGTAGTCCCGCATGATGAAGGGGTTGGGATCGTCGGGGCGGCTCGCGCCCGACTGCCTGCCCTCGAAGCGCCCGGTGCGCGCCTCGTAGCGGTCCACCAGCTCGGTCATCTCCTGCGATGCCAGGCTGGTGAGCTCGTCCACCTCCACTTCCCGGTTCTCCGAGGCCAGCATCTCCATCAGCGTGCGCCGATGCACCTCCACGCGCGCGCTCCGGGTGCGCACATCCATCCCCGACTGGCATTGGGCGGTGCAGGACGCGACCGGGGTGCGGGCGCCCTCGATCTCCACCACGCACAGGCGGCAGCCGCCGAAGGGCTCCAGCCTGGGGTCGTAGCAGAGCGTCGGGATGTCCTTGCCGTGCCGCGTAGCGGCCTCGTAGACGGTCTCCCCCGGGGTGAAAGCGACCTTTTCCCCGTCGAGGACGATGGTGGGTCGGGTCCCGTTCGTGCTCATCATGTCGTCCTGTTTCGAGTTCCAGCCCGGACCCTAAGGTTCCGTCCCACGCGGTCCCGCCATGGGGAGGGCGCCATGGCCGGTGACGTGACGCGAAACCGCGTCCGGAAAATAGCGCATCAGGCTCTCGGTGATCAGCGGAGCCGCGGTTCCCAGCCCGCACGCGCTGGTTTCCTTCATCGTATACCCAATGTCCGCAACTTCGTCCACCCACGCCACCACCGCGTCGGGGCCCGCCTCGCCGGCGAGCCGCTCGGTCAGGCGCTGGGTGCCGATGCGGCAGGGGAAGCATTTGCCGCAGGATTCGTGCGCGAAGAACTCCATCGCGGCATGCGCCACCTCGACCATGTCGCGCGAGTCGTCGAACACCATGATGCCGCCGGCGCCCAGAAACGACTTGCGCGCGCGGATGGCGGGCTCGTCCAGCGTGACGAAGAGGTCGTCGCCCGCCAGGAAGCCCCCGGAGAGCCCGGCCATCGTGACCGCCTGGATGGTGCGACCCTCGAGGGGGCCGCCGGCCCAGTCGTAGAGGAGCCGCTCCAGCGGCAGGCCCATGGGGACCTCGTAGTTCCCCGGCCGGAGGATGTCTCCGGAAAGGGAGATCACCTTGGTGCCGGCGTGTCCGTTCATCCCGAGCCCGGCATACCACTCGGCGCCAAGCGCGAGGATATGCGGGACGGAGGCCAGCGTCTCGACGTTGTTGACCACCGTCGGCAGGTTCTCGAAGCCGTGGGTGACGGGGAAGGGCGGGCGGTTGCGCGGGAAGGGATGCTTCCCCTCCATCGAGTTCAGGAGCGATGTCTCCTCCCCGCAGATGTAGGCGCCGGCCCCGCGGCGGATGTGCAGGTCGAAGGCGAAGCCGCTGCCCATGACGGACGGTCCCAGGATGCCCGCTTCCGCCGCCTCGCGGATGGCTTCGGCGAGGATGTCCTCGGTCTCGGGATACTCGTAGCGCAGATAGATGAAGCCGCGGTGCGCCCCGGTCGCATATCCGGAGGCGATCATGCCCTCGATGACCGCGTGCGGATCGTAGTCCATGAGGGCCCGGTCCTTGAAGCAGCCGGGCTCGCCCTCGTCGGCGTTGCAGACGATGGACTTGGGGGTTCCGTCCGCTTCGGCGACCGCGCGCCACTTGCGGCCCGTGGGGAAGCCGGCCCCGCCACGCCCGGCCAGCCCGCTCCGGTCGATTGCCTCCACCACCTGCACGGGGGTCATTTCCCGCACCGCGCGCGCGAGACCCTCGTAGCCGCCGTCGCGGCGGTACCCGGCCAGGGTGGCGTGGCCGGGCTCGCGGATGGTGCGGAAGACGCACTCGGCCGCGCCCTCGGGGGCGGGCGGGGGAAGGGGAGCGGGCCGGGCCACCAGGTCGGCGGCCGAGCGCCCGGCCAGCGTCAAGTGGCCGCGCAGGACCGGGACGGGATCGTCGCAGCGTCCCGAGCACGGCATCCCCGTGGCCCCCTCCGGCGCGAGTTCGGCGAGGATGTCGAGGGCGCCCTCCTGCACGCACACGGGTCCGGTGCAGACGCGGGGGCAACCCAGCCCGCCGGGCACCCGCGCGAAGTGGTGGTAGAAGGTGATGGTGCCGTACAGGTCGGCGAGCGGAATGCGAAGCCCCTTCGACACCGCGCGGATGGCGTCCTCCGAGAGGTAGCCGTCGCGCGCGTGAAAGGCGTGCAGCACCGGAAGGAGCGGAGCAGGCTCCTCCTTCCACCGCGCCAGGATCTCCTGGTCGGTCATTCGGCGTTCCGGTCGCTCATGGTGGGTGTTCGCTTCGGGCTCTGGGGGAGAACAAAGTGGGCAAGAGACCGCGCAAAGGGAAATCCCCCGCCCCGGGGCGCCGTAAACATATGCACTCGGCGGACATCTCGCTCGCGTGCCCGCCGGCGACTCCCCTTGGTCGGCGGCACCTGCGTTGTCCGCCATAAGAGCCTTGATCTGTCAAACAAATCCGGCGGCGCCTGCCCTTTTGCTCGTACGCCCCGACCCCGGTTGTACGCGGGGGTTTCGATTGCGTACCTTTGTGGCGCGGGAGGCGCGGACGGGCGAGCAGGTGCCGGACGGGCCCATAGCTCAGCTGGTCAGAGCAGCGGACTCATAATCCGACGGTCGCAGGTTCGAGTCCTGCTGGGCCCATCGTCCGTCCGCCTTCCCTGCAGGAACACGGCCCCGCCGGTGCGCTCCGGCGGGGCCGATGTTTTTCGCTCGTCGGCCCCGGGAAGCCGGGAACCGACTGCGGCGGCTAGAAGACGATCTGGAACCCCAGGTTCAGGTTGCGCGGGTAACCCAGGAAGACCTCCGCGGAGTCCGCGTCGTGAACGTCGCCGTCCTCGTAGTAGCTGTTGTACTGGGAGGCGTCGGTGGCATCCTGGATGTAGACCGTGTCGAGGAGGTTGTAGACGTTGGCGAAGAGGCGCAGGTCGCCGCCGTTCGCCACCGGAAGTACGCTGCCGAGCGAATACGAGGCGTGCAGGTCGAAGACCGAGTAACCCGGGGGTTGCCAGGACTGGATTCCCTTCTCGGCCGGATTACTGCGATTCAGGTGGTTGAACGCCGCATAGTGGTCGCCGAAGAACTTGCTTACCAACGACAGGTAGGCACCGTCTGCCGGAAAGACCGACGCGCTGACGGCCATCTGCCGCTGAGGCGCGTCGGCCACCTTGAGACCCTCGATGTAGAAGTCCACGTACACTGACTCCGTGGATCGGTCGTCGGGGCGATAGAAACCGGTAGCGTCCTCCAGATACTTCCATTTGCCGATTGAGACCGCCGCGTCGAAGCGGAGGAGGTTGCTCGGCTGATAGGCCGCCTGAGCTTCGATGCCCATGTGCCGCGCGTCCACCCCTAGCAGGGTGACCAGCCCATCCACACCCTCGACTCCACCCAAGTCGCGGACGAAGCCCCTCTCCGTCCGATTCCTCCAAGTGGTATGGTAGAGGTTGATGTCCAGCGAGACTGCCCGGCTGCTTGAGCGAAACTGTGTCCCTACCTCGAACGAGCGGAAGTCCTCGTTCTGCGGATCTTCGTGAAGCGTGCCGCTGTTGTCGTCGATCACGCCGTCGAAGATCGGCACTTTGGAAACGATTCCCGCGTTCGCGAACAAAGACCACTCGTCGTTAAGATTGCGAACAGCGCCACCCTTGATCTGATAGCCGGCGAGATTACCGCTCTCAAGTTCGAGATAACCCCCCGCAGCGGGGGCAGACTTGAAGAAGTCCACGAAAGTGTAGGAGTTCTGGGCCCAGCCGATCATACCGTATAGAGACCCCGCGGTGGTGCTCTTCTCGGCCTGTAGGTAGGTGCCAAGCCAGTCCACCGTGTTCTCGTTGTGGTAATGGATCTTGTCGCCCAGGCCCCGGTTCCGATCGGTTTCCGTCCAGAACTCGGAGGCGGTGCAGCGAGGGTCGGCGGTACAATCGTAGTAGGCTCCGCCCAGCAGGTCGCGCACTTCCCGGTAGTGCGCGATGTTGGCCGTGCGCCAGTCGAGTCCGATCTCGCCGGTGACGCCCCCTTCGAAGCTCTTCCGCAGCTTGGAGATGGCGCCCCAGGTCCGTTGGTTGTTTACCGAGTTGCGAAGAATGCCCCGGGATCCTGTGGCGTTAGCCTGGTTCCTCGCGATGGTGGCGTCCCAGTCAGGGATGCGCTGGCCGAAATCGTAGTTCCACCTCGTCGATCCGATGGTGCCCGTACCTCCTCCGTTGCCGCCGGAGAAGTACCCCACGGTGGTTAGGCTCAGTCCCTCCCCGAAGTAGGAGTACCAGTTCAGGTTGACCTGCGGCTTGTGAAAGTAGTTCTCCCGCTCGTTGAGATAGCTGTCGTTGAAGCGGCCTCTCCGCCCCGCGTCCGGGCCCGTGCTGTTGTACTGGGTTCCGCCGTAGCCGGCGCTGACCGGGGCCACGTTGGGACTCCGGCCCCTGCCCACCTCGGGGAACTTGTCGAACGCCCCTGCATCGAATCCATCCAGTGAACGCGCGAAATCCGCGTCGAGGCTCGCCAGATTGAGCTTGTAGATGTTCTGGCCGTGTCGCTGCGGCGCACCCACCGCGTAGGCCTCGAGCCGGTTGCTGGGGTTCAATTGGAACGACGTGGCCAAGTAGTAGGCCCAGGCGTCGGTCCACGTGGCATCGCCTCCCACGAAGCCCGTATACATCCCGCTACCGGTCTTGCGCACGACGGAACCCGTGGCCGCGAACGCGCCCATCGGCCCCGTGTTCACCACGAGGGTCTCCTTCAGCATGTTGTTGCCCAGCCCCCAGCCGCCGTTCTCGTCCAAGCTGCCGAGCCCGAACTCCTGCTTGTACATGAGACCGCCGCCTTCGGCTGCGGGGTCGGTGATGACGTTGATCGTGCCCCCGATCGACGGCGTGGCCAGGTTGACCGCCGAAAGGCCGCGCTGCAGCTGGATGCTGGTTGCGGCGTCGCCCAGGCCGTCCCAGTTGGACCAGTAGACCCACCCGTTCTCCATGTCGTTGACGGGCACGCCGTTGATCATGACGGCGGTGTTGCGCTGGTTGAAGCCACGCACGTTGATACGGGCATCCCCGGCGCCGCCGCCCTGCTGGGTCGCGTAGACGCTGGGGGTCACGTTAAGGACCATCGGCAGATCGCGGGAACCCAACTGGTTCTGGATCTGGGTCTTGCTGACGTCGGTGAACGCCACCGGGGTTTGCCGGTCCTGGGCCCGGGTGGCGAAGACCTCCAGGGCGTCGAAGGCGATCGCCTCCTGGCTCAGGCTGAAGTCCAGCGACAACGACTGGCCCGCCTCCAGCGAGACGCCGGTCGCGGACTGGCGGCCGTAGCCGATCATGACCACTTCGACGGTGTAGGGTCCGCCAGGACGAACTCCTTCGACCACGAACGCGCCGTCGTTCGCCGACAGCGCTCCGGTCTGGACCCCGGTCAACTCGTGCGTAACCACCACCTGCGCGCTGGCTACGCCGGCGCCCCCCTCCCCGGTCACACGCCCGGTGATGGTGGCGGCCTGCTGTGCCGCCAGATCGCTGGCGCAGACGGCGACCAGCACGGCGAGAACTGCATTCAAACGAATTCTGGCAAACATCGGCGATCCTCCTATTGCAAGATGTTCATTCTGGGGAATCCTGCCCCAATCGAATCCCGTCCCTGCGGGTTCGTGTTGTCGACACTGGACGGGCAACAGCGGACGCCAGCCTAGCGCCGACCGCGCCGGCCAACTCCGTTTCGGCCCAGGAAGAATATCACGCAAATCCCGCAGCGACGGCACCTCGAACGATCACGGTCGGGCAACGGGAATGTAGAACTCCCGTAACGGGAATGTAGAACTCCCGGGGCAGCTACGCGAAACGCCCCGCGGCCCGGCAGGGGCGGCGGGGCGCCGACGAGAATCCATTCGAAGCTTCGGTGCCGAGCCGGGCGATCGAAGCCCGTCCGACGAGGCGTGCATCCCGAATCAGCCCCCGGACGCCGGTTTCGCGATGAGGTAGCGGCCGAAGATCCACGCTGCGGTGAGCAGGGCGAGTCCGGCGAGGGCCACGAGCCCGAGAGTCCGGTTCACCACGTCGGACGCCTCCGAGTTGATCTGCCCTTCCGGACGCCCGATGGCGATGTATCCTTCCGGGGTCGCCCCTTCGCCCGTAAGCGGCGCGACCGCGAACACCGACATGCTCCCGTCGAGGTCGGAGCCGTGCACGATGCCGGGCTCGTCGACCGCGTCGGGGAATCCCTCCGTCCGCATCGCGCCGATCGTGTCGCCCTCGCTCTGCGCGGCGGGATGGCGAACCAGCACGCGGCCTTCCCGGTCGAGCACCGTGAAGGTGGACGACTGCGGCAGCTCCATGTCCTGAGCGACGTCGCTCAGAGCGCGCAGATCGATGCTCGCGATCAGAACACCCGCGGGCATCCCGCTGTCATCGGGAATCGGGATCGCCGACGCGACGCCCGGGCGACCGGTGACGCGTCCGATCTGGTAGCTGCCGATGACGTGGCGGTTTTCGTTCATGGCGCGGATGTAATAGGTGCGGTCGCCCAGATAGAGCAGCCCGTCCGGCTGCACGGAACCGCAGCCGACGTACCCGTCGAGCCCGATCACCCAGATCCCGTTGAGGTGATTGGCCTGATCGAAGACGCGCCCCAGGACATCGGTGCATTCCGGCTGCTGCATCCCGTTGACCTGTGGGAACGCGGCGAGCGTTGCCAGCAGTACGCGGCTCTCTTCGAGGAGCCGGTTGTACTCCACCGACGTCTCCCTCGTGGCGCGCAGGAGCTCCTGCTCCTGATTCGCCTGCTGGAGGGAGCGGATCTCAGCGTTCGCGTACAGGTAGATGCCGACCGCCGGAAGGAAGGCGATCAACACGAGCAGCAGGACACGGCCGGTGAACCCCCGGTTGGACGTCGGCATCGATCAGCTCTCCTCGTCGAGTGCGGTGTGGATGCCCGCAATGTAGCATGTCCGTGGAAGTTGCGCTGCTTCCGGCGGTCAGGTGTTCAGGGACTCGTCGAAACGCTAGTATTGCTCCGCTCCTGCTCCTCCTGTCTCTGACTGTGCCGACGGAACGATGAACCTCGAATCCCTGGGGAATCTCGCGGAGATCGTCGGTGTCCTCGTCGTGATCGCAGGTTTCCTTTTCGGCTACCTGCAGATTCAGCAGTACAGCATCCAGCGGCGCGCAACCGCGGCCATCGAACTCGCGCGCTCCCTGCAGTCCCCGCCGATGGCGCGCGCCCTTCGCCTGGTCTTCACCCTTCCGCCGGGGCTGGACGGCTCCGAAATCCGGGAGCGCGGCAGCGAGTACGAGGACGCAGCCATGCTGGTCTCGCTGACCTTCGAGTCCGTCGGGCTCATGGCCCACCGCCACATGGTCTCGCTGGAGCTGGTATGGGAGTTCATGGGCGGGGCGGTCCTTGGTTCCTGGGAGCGGCTCGAGGACTGGACGCACGAAATCCGCGACCGGAGCGGCGACGAGAAGTTCAACGAGTGGATGCAGTGGCTGGCGGAGCAGTGCTACCGCCGGTACGGACAGGCGGAACCGGCGTACCGGCGGTATGCGGACTGGCTCCCGAAGGGGCGGGACCGGGTGGCTTGAGGGGAGGCCGCGGGGCTGCGGCCTCCCGGATAGGGTCGACCGGCTCCGGTCAGCTCGAACGGAACGGGATGCTGATGCTGGTCTGCTCCCATTCCATCACCAGGTCGGCGCCGCCGTCGGCGTCCACGAAGGTGTAGCGAAGCTGATCGACGGCCTCGCCCACCATGCCCGGCGTCACCGGGAAGCTGCCCACGTCGTTGGCCGTCACGTCGGGGCCGATGGGGATGCCCCAGCGCTCGTTGACGGAGTTGATGTGGACGGTCCAGTCACCCATGGCGGGCGTGGCGTAGATGGAGTACGCGCCGGCGTCCAGGGCGACGCCGCCCACGCTCGCGGCCGCGCTCAGGTAGATCGCGGTGGCTTCGTTGGCACCCATGCGCCAGGGGGCGTCGTAGGGAACCAGCGCGCCCATGATCTCCCGGGTCACTTCGGGGTTGTTGGGGTCCCTGCGCAGCGGCGCGCCGTAGCAGACCTTGACCATCACGTCGCCGAACGACGTCGTGGCGGACTCGAGGGAACTGAGGCGACCTTCCAGGTCTCCGCGCACGAAGCAGTCGGGTTCCTGCGCCATGGAATCCATGGCCATCGATTCTTCGGCCATCTCCATGTCGGAGGAGGCCTGTTCAGCAGCCTCCTGGGCGCAGGCGGGGACGAGGAGCAGGGCGAAGACGGCGGTCAGGGGCATGAAGAGCTTCATCGAGTTCCTCCACCAGAGGGAATGCTGTACAGCGGGTGCGTCGGGCGGCGGCATCCTCCGACACGCGACGCGGAAACACCGGGGCTCGCACGGCAGGGCGGCTTCGGATAGGATGATGCGCGCCGGAGGTCCGGTCAAGTCGGACGGCGGCTCGCGGGGCGGCTCCGCGCGGAGCGCCCACGGCGACTGAACTTGCCCACGGAGACGCCATGAAGGCCGTATTGATGGACGGTTTCGGGGATGCGGGGGTGTTGCGCTGGGGCGATGCCCCCAGACCCGTGCCCGGCCCGGGCCAGGTGCTCATCGAGGTGGTGGCGACCACCGTTAATCACGCCGACATCAGCCAGCGCAACGGGAAGTACCCTCCGCCGCCCGGCGAGTCGGAGGTCCTGGGGCTCGAGGTGGCGGGCGTGGTGCTCGAGACGGGCCCCGGGGTCGCGCGCGTCGGTCCCGGCGACCGGGTGATGACGCTGGTGGCCGGCGGAGGATACGCGGAGTTCGCGTGCGCCTACGAGGGCCATCTGCTACGGGTCCCCGAGGCGCTGTCGTGGGAGGAGGCGGCGTGCGTTTGCGAGACCTACGTGACCGCGTACCTCAACCTGTTCATGCTGGGCGGGCTCGGCGACGGGGATGCGGTGCTGCTGCACGGCGGCGGGGGCGGGGTGAACACGGCCGCCATCCACCTGTGCCGCACGCTGGTGCCCGACACCCGCATGGTCGTGACCTGCTCGCCGGGCAAGGTGGAGCGCGTGCGCGCGATGGGGGTGCATCACGTGGTGGACTACACGGCCGAGGAGTTCGCCCCGGCGGTGCGCGCCTTCACGGGGGGGCGGGGGGTGGATGTGGTGCTCGACCACATCGGCGCGGCCTACCTGAAGGGCAACCTGAAGGCCATGGCGCCCGGCGGCCGCCTGGTCGTGATCGGTCTGATGGGCGGGCTCAAGGCCGAGCTCAACCTGGCCCTGCTGATGGTAAAGCGGCACACGGTCATCGGCTCGGTGCTGCGCTCGCGTCCGGTCGCCGAGAAGGCAGACATCATGGCCGAGTTCGAGCGGGTGGTGGTGCCCCACTTCGCCGCGCGCCGCATCGTGCCGGTGATCGACGCGGTCTATGCATTGCGGGAGGCGGCCGAGGCGCACCGGCAGATGGAGGCGAGCGGCCACTTCGGCAAGCTGGTGCTGAGGGTGCGGGAGGATTAGGTCCGGCTGGAGTCTCGCGAAGTCTCGATGCATGGGATTGACGATATAATTCACCTCGTCGATGATCACCGCGCTCGGCACCGCGAGGACGGCCGACTCGAGCGAGTCCAACCAGTGATCACCGATCCTCTGTGTGGCGGGATGGAGGCTGGTGCGGGCCCAGTCGGCGGGCAGCTCCCGACGATCCACTGCCTTGACGAGATTCGGCGGGATGCCGACACGGAGCTTCCGGTATGCCCTCAGGATATCCGGCACCCTGAGGTGAACGAGCAACTCCAGGCTCGCCAGCGCAAGACTGCCTGCCAGGTAGACCGCCCGCCGCCCCGGGCTGTTCCAGCGCCCGCCATACCGAAGAGCTCCATCCCCGGAGAGCATGTCTTCGACGGTGCGGGAGTGTTCGGGCGCGGCCAGCCGCCAGCCATGGATCAGGTCCGCCACACTGAACGGTCCGTGGAAGAATCCGCGAATGTCGGAGGGGGATTCGTCCACGGGCTGCTCAGCTGAAGATCCCGTGGCGAAGCCGCCCGATCAGATCCTCCACTTCGCGGCTCCCCACTTCTGTGGAAGCCCGTTCGAGCGGTGACTCGCCCTCGAGCAGCTCGTGGGGATCCCCGAGCCACCGGCGGGCGGCGTCGCCATCGCCCCGCATCAGGTCGTGGGCCATCGCGACCAGGCGGGCCACCCGCACCAGTCGATCCGACTCCTCTGGAGTGAGCTGGCCCGCCTTGCGCCTCCGGGCCAGGGTTGTGGAAGGCAGGTCGATGACCCGTGCGAGCGTGAGGCGGCCGATCCCCGCGGCGGCAGCCACCTCGTCCAGCATCGCCAACGGCAGGCCGCTCCGAACCATGGCGACCGCTCCCTCGCGAACGAGAAGACGGTCGAGGGCTGACCGGGACTCCGGCGTCGGATATCTCATGTACAAACCTCCCCATTTGGTCTATACAAACATACCATTTGGGGATACATGGCACAAATCGCCGTCGTCGTCAGGATACTCTCCATGATCTCCAGCGCGCTCAGCAGGTCGTCCTCGTATCCGAGATGCCGGCTGAACCCGGCCCAGGCCGGATCTTGGAGGCGCTGTGGCTTACCGGCGCGAAGAAGGCGTAGATCCTGCCCCGACCTGCTGGTCACACACGTTCCCGGCACCAGCGGCTGAGGACGCCGTTTCCCGAGAGTCGTCAACCCGTCTTCGCCTTCCTTGGCAGGCCGCAGGCTGCTCCCTAGCTTTGCTCGGACTCGCGGGGAGGCCCGCGCGGCTCGATTCGAAAGCCATCACGGAGGATCTGTTCATGACGACCGCAACCGCATTGAAATCCAGGACTGCCGAAGACACGCTCGCGCGCAAGAGCCGCGACGAAGACGTCATCTCGGGCGGGCACCTGGCGGCCCGGGCACTGGCCAACGAGGGCGTCGACACCGTCTTCACGCTGTGCGGCGGGCACATCATCGACACCTACGACGGGTGCATCGACGAGGGGATCCGCATCATCGACGTGCGTCACGAGCAGGTCGCCGCCCACGCCGCGGACGGGTACGCGCGCCAGACCGGCGGCCTCGGGTGCGTGATCACCACGGCGGGCCCGGGCTTCACCAACGCGCTTACCGGGATCGCGACCGCGTTCCGGTCAGAGAGCCCGGTGCTGCACATCGGCGGGCAGGGCGCGCTCACCCAGCACAAGATGGGGTCGCTGCAGGATCTGCCGCACGTGAACATCGCGCGCCCGATCACCAAGTTCGCGGCGGGCGTTCGTTCCACCGAGCGCATCGCGGACATGGTGTCGATGGCCGCGCGCGAGTGCTTCGCCGGTACGCCGGGACCCAGCTACGTCGAGATCCCGCGCGACATTCTGGACCGCGAGGTTCCGCTCGCCAGCGCGACCATCCCCGAGCCGGGCCGCTACCGGGCCTCGACGCGGTCCGTCGGCGATCCGCGCGACATCGAGCGGCTGGCGGACCTGCTGGTCAAGTCCGAGCGGCCCGCCATCCTCTTCGGCCAGCAGGTGTGGGGCTGCCGGGCCCACCAGGAGGCCTGGGATCTGGTCCGCACGCTGAACATCCCGACCTTCACCAACGGCGCTTCGCGCGGCCTGCTGGGCCCCGACGACCCCCACTACTTCCACCGCACCCGCGGCGCCGGCTTCGGCAACGCCGACGTGATCGTGATCGTGGGCACCCCCTTCGACTTCCGCATGGGCTACGGCAAGCGCCTGCCCGCCGGGGCGACGGTCGTGCAGATCGACCTCGACTACCGCACCGTGGGGAAGAACCGTGACGTCGACCTCGGGCTGGTGGGACATCCCGGGGCCATCATGGAGGCGGTCCTTGCCGAGGCCAGCGCCAACCTCGGGGACGGCCCCGCGCGCCGCCTGGGCTGGATGAAGCACCTGCGCGCCATCGAAGAGCAGAAGACCGAGAAGCTGATGCCGCTCTTCCTGTCGGACGCCAACCCCATCCATCCCTACCGGGTGGCGTGGGAGCTCAACGAGTTCCTCACCGAGGACACCGTCTACATCGGCGACGGCGGCGACGTCGTCACCATCAGCGCGCAGGCGGTGAAGCCGCGCGCACCCGGCAACTGGATGGATCCGGGCGCCCTGGGCGGGCTGGGCGTGGGCACCGGCTTCGCCATGGCGGCCAAGCTCGCGCATCCGAACAAGGAGGTGCTGGTCTACTACGGCGACGGCTCATTCGGCATGACCGCCTTCGACATGGAGACCTGCAACCGCTTCGGCGCGCCCTACATCGCCGTCATCGGCAACAACTCGGCGATGAACCAGATCCGCTACGGGCAGCTGGCCAAGTACGGGCAGGAGCGCGGCAACGTCGGCAACCTGCTGGGCGACGTGCCCTTCTCGAAGTTCGCGGAGATGCTGGGCGGGTACGGCGAGGAGGTGCGCGACCCCGGCCAGATCCAGCCGGCGCTGCAGCGGGCGCGCGAGTCGGTGAAGAGCAGCGGCAAGTCGGCCGTGATCAACATCTGGGTGGATCCGAGCGAATGGGCGCCGGGCACCAAGCGCCAGACCATGTACAAGTGACCGGGGCCGGAAACCCTCGGCCGGGCGAGCATCGGCAACCCGTGACCGGGGCCGGCAACGAGCGGAGCCGGAAACAGGTGTCCGGGATCCGCGCGCCATCCATCAACCCTGAACGCGTAATCGGAGCCACCATTCCATGAGCAAAGCACTCAACGGCATCCGCATCCTGGACATGACCCACGTCCAGGCGGGCCCCACCTCCAGCCAGTTGCTGGGGTTCATGGGAGCCGACGTCATCAAGCTGGAGTCGCCCTTCGGGGACGCCACCCGCAAGCAGCTGCGCGACATCCCGGACGCCGACAGCCTCTACTTCACCATGCTCAACTGCAACAAGCGCTCGATCACGGTGAACCTCAAGAACAAGCGCGGGAAGGAGGTCTTCACCCGGCTGGTGCAGGAATGCGACGTCCTCATGGAGAACTTCGGGCCGGGCGTTCTCGACAGGCTCGGCTTCGGATGGGAGCGCGTGCACGAGATCAACCCGCGCATGGTGATGGCCTCCATCAAGGGCTTCGGCACCGAGGGCCCCTATGCGGCCTTCAAGGCCTACGAAAACATCGCCCAGGCGATGGGCGGCTCGATGAGCACGACGGGCATGTTCGACGGCTCCCCGGTCGTGACCGGAGCCCAGATCGGCGACTCGGGCACCGGGGTTCACCTGGCGCTCGGCATTCTTGCGGCGCTGCTGCATCGCGAGCAGACCGGCAAGGGGCAGTACGTGGAGTGCGCCATGATGGACTGCGTGATGAACCTGGTGCGGGTGAAGTGGCGCGATCACCAGCGCATCACGCGGGGTCCACTCCCCGAATTCTCGATCCAGGAGTTCGAGGATTTTGCTCCGCGCGCCGGCAACGACTCCGGAGGCGGACAGCTGGGCAACTGCATCCGGTGCAAGCCGGGCGGCATCAACGACTACCTCTACATCGTCGTGCAGGAGCACGTCTGGGAAGCGCTGGCCACCCGCGTCGGGGGCGAGGAGCTGGTGAACGATCCGCGCTTCCGCGACATCGGCGTGCGGCGGCAGAACCAGGGCGAGATGTGGGAGATCCTGAACGACTTCGCGAGCGGGTTCACCAAGCGTGAGCTGATGGCGATCCTGAACGAGCTGAACGTGCCCTGCGGTCCCGTGATGAGCACCGCGGACCTGGCGGACGACGACCACGTGCGCGGGCGCGAGATGTATGTGGAGCTGGACCATCCGGAGCGCGGGCCGTACTGGAACCTCGGCTGCCCGATCAAGCTCTCCGACTCGCCCGCGGTGCTCACGCGCTCGCCGCTGCTGGGCGAACACACCGACGAGATACTCGGGGATGTGCTCGGGTACGACGGGAACGAGATCGCCGAAATGAAGGACGCCGGGGCCTTCACATTCAAGCGCTGAGCCGACCGAGGAGTCCGGGACCATGAACGACGCCACCACGAGATCCGCCTCGAACGCCGAGATCCTGGAGCGCCACGGAACCTGGTTCGGACATCCCGCCGGGCTCTCCACCCTCTTCTTCACCGAGATGTGGGAGCGCTTCTCCTACTATGGAATGCGCGCCCTGCTCATCCTCTACATGACCACGGCGACGACGCACGTGATCATCAGGGGCGACGGGTCCGAGGTCGTCAACCCCGGCATGGCGCTCGACGCGGGAACCGCCGCCGCCATCTACGGCCTGTACACGAGCCTCGTCTACATCATGGCGCTTCCCGGCGGCTGGGTGGCCGACAACCTCTGGGGGCAGCGCAAGGCGGTATGGGTCGGGGGCTGGATCATCGCCCTGGGCCACTTCACGATGGCGGTGCCCTCCACGTTCGCCTTCTTCCTGGGCCTCGCCTTCGTCGTGCTCGGGACGGGGCTGCTCAAACCCAACGTCAGCACCATCGTCGGCGAGCTTTATCCCGAGGGCGGCGCGCGGCGGGACGCGGGGTTCTCCATCTTCTACATGGGGATCAACGTGGGGGCGTTGCTGGGACCCCTCATCACGAGCTTCCTCGCCGAGGGCTACAACTGGCACTGGGGCTTCGGTGCGGCCGGCGTGGGCATGGTGGCCGGCCTCATCCAGTACCGGAACCGGGCCCGGTTGCTGGGCGACGCGGGCCTGCTGAAGACCGAGGATCGCCCCGCGCAACTGGCGGCGAAGTCGCGCAAGTTCTTCGGGACGTTCTTCGCCGTGGTCGTCGGGGTCGTCGCGTTCGGCTACCTCGTCTCGACCGGGGTGATTCCGGCCACGCTGGCCCAGATCGCGACGGTGCTGGGCTACAGCGTGCTGATCATCATCGCCGGCTATTTCGTATATCTGTGGACCATGGGAGGCCACACCCGGGAGGAGAACCGGCGCCTGGGGGTGATCTTCTGGCTCTTCCTGCTGATCGCGGTGTTCTGGTCCGGCTTCGAGCAGGCCGGATCCTCCCTCAACCTCTTCGGCCGCGACTACACCGACCGCAACATCCTCGGCTGGCTCATGCCGGCGGGCTTTCTGCAGTCGGTGAACTCCGCTTTCATCATCATGCTGGCTCCCGTCTTCGGCGCCCTCTGGGTCTGGCTGGAGCGGCGCAACCGCAACCCGTCGATTCCCATGAAGGCGGGGCTGGGACTGGTGGGGCTGGCGATGGGGTTCTTCGTGCTGGCCTGGGGCGCGGCCAACGCCACAACCGACAACCTGGTGAGCCCGGCGTGGCTGGTCGTGACCTATTTCTTCCATACCGTGGGCGAGCTGTGCATCTCGCCGATCGGCCTCTCGGCCATCACCAAGCTGTCGCCGGTGAAGCGGGTCGGTCAGATGATGGGGGTGTGGTTCGTGGGCGCGGCGCTGGGCAACCTGTTCGCCGGGCTGGTGGCCGGGCGGCTGGTGGATCTCGCACCGGGACCGCTCTTCCAGAACGTCGCGATGACCATCGGCATTGTCGGTATCGTGGGGCTGCTGGCGGCGCCCCGGGTCAAGCGTTTGACGGGGGGGAAGAGCTAGGCCCGGGTCGTCCCGCGCAGCGACAACGCCACCCCCACCCCCACCACGGTCAGCGCGCCGATCACGTTGTGCCACAGGAACGAAACGTCGGGTGCGCCGAAGGTCACGGCGGCCACCACCCCCATCCCCACGAGCAGTCCGACGAACGCGCCGGCCGCTCTGGCCCGGGGCACCATCGCCAGCAGGAAGACGCCCAGGATCGAGCCGTAGAAGAATGACCCGAACCGGTTCACCACCTCGATCAGCGAGCCCAGGCTGACCGCGTAGAGCGCGACGAAGCAGGCGAACACCCCCCAGAACGCGGTCGCGGCCTTCGAGACCGCCAGGTAGTGGGCGTCGCTCGCCCCCGGGCGGAACCACCGCCGGTAGAAGTCGATGATGCTGGTGGTCGAGAGGGAGTTCAGCTCTGATGAGATGCTCGACATGGCGGCCGCGATGATCGCCGCGATGAAGAGGCCCGCGAGCCCGATCGGCAGCTCGCCGAGGACGAAGCGGGGGATGATGTAGTTGACGTCGCGGGAGGCCTCGCCGGTGACCTCCTCGGCCATGGCGAGCGCCTCGGCGCGGATCTCCTGGACGGTCGCTTCGCGGCCCAGGAACTCGTCGAGGGCGACCTGGCCGGTGGCGTCCCGGTCAGCAGTGCCGGCCAGTCCGGCCGCGCGGCGTGCGGCGTCCTCCCTCAGCGCCAACGCTTCCCCGTAGCGGCCCTGAAGGGCGGCGTACTCCGTCCCGCGCACCTCCGCAACCGCGTTCTCGTGGGCCGGGTTGTACAGCAGCGGCGGCGGCTGGAACTGGTAGTAGACGAACACCATCACGCCGACCAGGAGCACGAGCGCCTGCAGCGGGATCTTCCAGTACGCGCTCATCAGGAGCGAGGTGCGCGCGGCGCCGATCGATTTCGCGGCCAGGTAGCGCTGGACCTGGGACTGGTCCGTGCCGAAGTAGGACAGCATCAGGAAGGTGCCGCCGATCAGCCCCGACCAGAAGGTGTACGTCTCGGTGACGGTGAACGAGAAGTCGAAGACCTGCAGGCGACCCGTCGCGCCCGCGATGTGCAGCGCCTCGCCCGGCGAGACCGGCATCCGTACGACCAGGACCACCACCACGGCCAGCAGCGCGATCACGATCAGGATCATCTGCTTGACGTCGGCCCAGGTGACCGCCTGAATGCCGCCCAGCATCGTGTACGCGACGGTCGGAACGCCGATCAGCGCGACGCACCAGAGGAGCGGCCACCCGAACACTGCCGAGAAGACGACTGCCGGCGCCGCGATGATCACGCCGCACGACATCCCGCGCGACATCAGGAAAAGGAACGCGGTCAGCGCGCGCGTCCGCGGCCCGAAACGGCGCTCCAGATACTCGTACGCGGTGAAGACCCCGGCTCCGCGCAGGAACGGCACCAGCGTGACGCCCAGAAGAACCATCGCGAGCGGCAGCCCGAAGTAGAACTGCACGAACCGCAGCCCGTCGGTGGCGCCCTGTCCCGTCGTGCCGATCATGGTCACCGCCGACAGCTGCGTTGCCATCACCGAAAGCCCGACCGCCCACCAGGGCAGCGAGCGGTTCGCCAGGAAGTAGCCTTCGACCTCCCTGGTGCCGCGCGCCCGCCGGACGCCGTCGACCAGAACGTAGCCGACGTACACAACAACAATGAGCCAGTTGATGGGATGCATGGGCGGCTAGCTGTGGTAGGTGGCTTGCAGGAGCCAGAGCGCAATCAGGGTGACCACCTGGACCAGAAGGACCTTGAGCAGCGTCGAGCGAAAGCGGGTCATCGTCGTCTCCTGCGTCTGCCGTCTGTCAGGTCACGCCCCGAAGAGCGGAATCTCGAACACCCGCGCGAAGATCAGCAGCACGCTCATGGCGGTGAAGACGATCAGGCTGAACCAGCCGAACCAGCGCGCGAAGGTGGACGGGTAGAAGGCGCGGTCTTCCTTCGGGATCACGGCCAGGCAGTAGTAGAAGTTGAGGAAGAAGATGACCGGGGCGATGAAGAACGCCAGCGCCGAGGCCACCAGCACCAGGAAGACCGGCCGCGGCAGCCCGGCGATCACGGCCACCGAGCCGATCAGCGAGTAGATCATGGTGGCGCGGTACAGGTTGTACTCCGAATACCAGCTCTTGTGCTTACTGTCGATGCCCGCCGTGCGCGCCGTGCCCCGGAAGAGGTTGCGGCAGCACGCGCCCACGATGCGCGGCCAGCCGTCGAAGTAGTTGAAGGCGGTCGAGAAGGTGGCCGCGAAGGCGCCGAACATGAACAGCCCCATCAGGCCCGGGCCCACCGAGTTGGTGAAGATGCCCGCGATCTCGCCCATGACCGCCTGGCCCTCCACTGCGCTGGGGTAGAGCCACACCGCCGCCAGCAGCATGAAAACGGCGGCCATCACGAACGACACCACGTGCCCGAGGCGGAAATCCCAGAGGCCGATCTGGAACCAGCGCCGGCAGTACTCCTGCGCGTGCGCGGGCAGGCGGTCGGTGTGGACGGTGAGGTCGCGGAGGCGCGGCGAGAAGGGGTTGAAGGAGCGCGCGATGCCGATCTCCTCCATGCGGTCGCGGATCTTGCTCATTCCAGCCTTCTTGGCCTTCCCCCACTCGGAGGCCTGGAGCGAGACGTCCATGCCGGTGGGGAGGAGGCCGAGGAAGGCGGCGATGACCAGCCAGGAGCCGTCGGGGATCTCAACCAGGAAGAAGGTGCCCATCTCGGAGAGGGGCGCGGGCTCGAAGAAATAGACCGCCAGCGTGGACACCACCATGATGGCCGCGAGGATCTTGGCCGAGTTTTCCACGGCCTTGTAGCGTCCCATGAGCAGGATGCCCACCGACACCACTCCCAGCCCCACCGCCGCCCCGGTGAGGGTGACCGGCCAGCCGAGCACCTCGGAACCCACGTAGTACACGACCGCGGCCGCGGCGATCAGGCGCCCCGCCTGCCCGATCGCGCACTGGACCAGCGTCGTCACCAGCACGTACCAGAGCGGCCACTTTCCGCGCGCCGTGGCGTAGGCCTCGATCAGGCTCTTGCCGGTGGCGTTGGTGAAGCGGAAGGCCATCTCGAAGCCGTAGTACTTGAAGATGTAGGCCACCGGAAGGCACCAGAGCAGCGCGTACGCGAACCGGCCCCCCGCGGTGGGCGCCGTGACCAGGTGGCTCGTGCCGATCCCGGTCATCATCAGGATGATCCCCGGCCCGAAGTGGCGGAGCAGGCCGCGCACCGAGCGGTCCGGAAGCTCGAGCTGGTCGAATTCGGAGGATTCCGCCGAGGTGCGGCCGGGATTCTGGGCCATGGGTTTCTCCGCTGGATGATGGAGGGCGTCCGCCGGGCATAATGGGCAGCGCGGGGAAGAACAGAAAGCCCGGGGGGAATGGCAGGTTGGCGGCATCACGGCGCGGGCTGGTGCGCCGGTACGCACTCGATACGGGACCGCGAACGGCTTTCCCGGGGTCCGCCGGATTGGTTAGCTTCGGCACCGGGAGAGGCAAGATTGTCTGTCCCGGCCTCCTCCGGACTCGAACCGTTTGCCAGGTGCCATGAGCGAACGTCCCCTGCTGATGATCCCCGGACCCATCGAGGTTTCCCCGGAAGTCCTGCGCGCCTTTTCGATTCCGCCGCCCGGGCACGGACAGCCCTTCGCGGTGAAGGCGCTCGGAACCTCGCTGAGCCGGATGCGCGAGGTGTGGCGCGCCGGGGAGGGCGCCCAGCCCTTCCTGATCGCGGGCAGCGGCACGCTGGCGATGGACATGGCGGCGGTGAACCTGCTCGATCCGGGCGACGAGGCCTTGCTCGTGGACACGGGCTACTTCGCCGACCGCATGCGGCTGGTGCTGGAACACCGGGGGGTGAAGGTCCATTCGGTTGCCAGTCCGCCGGGCGAGCGGCCGGGGCTGGAGGAGGTGGAGGCGGCGCTGGACGCCTGCGCGGCCAAGGCGCTGTTCGCCACCCATGTCGACACCTCGACGGGCGTGCTCGTCGATCCGGCCGGCCTGGCGGCGCTCGCGCGCTCGCGCGGGGTGTTGTCCGTTTTCGATGGCGTCTGTGCCACCGGAGCGGAGGTCTTCGAGATGTCCGAATGGGGCGCCGACGTCTACTTCACCGCCTCCCAGAAGGCGATGGGGCTCCCGCCCGGGCTCGCGCTCTTCGTCGCCGGCCCGCGCGCGATGGAGGCGAGCCGGAAGCGCCGCACCCCTTGTCCCCTGTACCTCGACTGGAACGTCTGGCTGCCCATCATGGACACCCATGAGGCGGGCGCGATGAGCTATTTCGCCACCCCGGCCACCAACCTGGTGGTCGCGGCCGAGGTGGCGCTGGGAGAGATCCTGGATGATCGGCTCGACGGGATCGAGGGGGTGGATGCCCGCATCGAGCGCCATGCCCGCACGGGTCGCGCGATGCGCGCGGCCTGGGCGCGCATGGGGCTCGGCATGGTCCCCGTCAGCGATGCCCACTGCGCGAATACCCTGAGCGCGGTCCGCTATCCCGATGGGGTCGACGCCTCCCTGGTGGGGCGCATCGTCGAGCGGGGCGTGATCGTCGCGGCCGGTCTCCACCCCGCGATGGCCGACCGGTACTTCCGGGTGGGACACATGGGGTATGTAACAACCCGGCCGGACCTGCTGAGGCGTACCATCCGCGCGGTGGGGGATGCTCTGGGGGCGAGCGGATGCGCGGTCGACACCGCCGCCGCGGTCGACGCCGCCATGGGCGAGCTCGGGCCGCGCGCGGTCGCCGCGTAGCCGTGCCGACGCCGTCCAGGTCGCACGGCCGCCCGCCCGGAATCCCCTGAACCGTCCGCAGCCCCGCAACCCGCCAGCCGCCGGACAATTGCCGGCATAGGAGAAAACGCCGTGGTCTACACCTCCAGAGTTCGCATCGAGCGCAAGAAGGGTCCGCTGCGCCACGCGCATCTTCCCGCCACCCGCGACCCGGTCCTGTTCGGGGTGCACAGCGAGATCGCCAGCCACTACGGCGTCGAGCCCAAGACCCCGGTGGCCACCACCCTCGACTACATCGTGGCGGCGGCCGGCGGCTGACTCACGGGCACCCTTGGCGGCGCGCTGGAGGCGCGCGGGATACCGGCAGGGCAGGATCGCCTGACCTCGGAAGTCGAGGGAGGCATCGACAAGGAGGACGGGGTGCTCGTGATTCGCACCGTTCATGTGCGCTACCACCTGAGAATGGAGGCCGGAAAGGAAGAGCAGGCGCGGCGGGCGCACGATGTTCACCATCCGTATTGTCCGGTCTACCGAACCATGGTCGGGTGCGTCGAGTTCTCCACCGAACTCGAAATCGAGATCGTGTCGTGAGCGTTGGACCGGGGTTGCGGGACGCCGCGATCAAAGGTGAATCGGCGGCAACCCGGGGGGAGGCGGGCGCGCAGCCGTGGTCCGTTCTGGCGGACGCAACGCTCTCCCGCCGCCAGTTCGGGGCGCTCCTGGCCGCGGGCGGGGCATCGGCCCTACTGCCGGGGTGCCGCTCCGAGACCCGTGCCGTCGATCCGGAAATCGATACAGCATGGGTCAAGGATCCCGATCCCTTCATCCGCCACGCCACCAACCTCGAGAGCCGGCTGGAGCTGCTGGACGGGCTGATCACCCCCAACGACCTCTTCTTCGTGCGCAACCACGCCCCGACCCCGGCGATCGCGGCGGAGGACTACCGGCTGCGGGTCACGGGCGACGGCATCGAACGGAGCATCGAGCTCGGCCTCGACGACCTGCGCGCCCTGCCGAGCCAGTCGGTGGTCGCGTACCTGGAGTGCGCAGGCAACTGGCGCGGCTTCTACGCGCGCGTGACGGGACAGGCGGCCGAGGGCACGCAGTGGGGCACGGGGGCGGTCGGATGCGCGGCGTGGTCGGGGCCGTCGCTGGCGGCGGTGCTCGAGGCGGCCGGACTGCGGCCGGAGGCGGTGGCGGTGAACCTCGTGGGCCTCGACGACGGAGGCTTCAGCCGGCCCATGGATGTCGCCAAGGCGATGGACCCGGACACCCTGCTCGCGCTGTCGATGAACGCCGAGCCGCTGCCCCCCGACCACGGATTCCCCGTGCGCGGGGTTGTCCCCGGCTGGGCCGGGAGCAACAGCATCAAGTGGGTGGGGGAGATCCAGGTGTCCACCGAGCCGGTCTGGGTGCGGGCCAACACCAGCTCGTACGTCCTGATCGGCCCGGACTGGCCGGCCGAGCGGTACGCGCCCGCCGACGGAGCCCCGGTCACGACGCTGCCCGTGAAGAGCGCGCTGGCGCTCCCGTGGCCGGCGAGCGTAACCGCCGGACAGCAACGGATCCGCGGCTTCGCCTACTCGAACGACGGCCCCATCGAGTCGGTGGAATGGAGCGCGGACGACGGGGCCAGCTGGTCGCCCGCCCGCCTGATGGGACCTCGCCTGCGCTACGCCTGGATGCGCTTCGAGTTCGAGTGGCAGGCCGCGCCCGGCGCCTACACGCTGCGGACCCGCGCGACCGACGCGGCCGGGAACACCCAGCCCATGGAAGGAGTCTGGAACCAGAAGGGCTATCTGCTCAACCTGGCGCTTCCGCACCCGGTCGAGGTGAGTTGAGGTTCGGGGGAGCGCGGCGGATGCGATCAACCGCACCGAGTCGAGGTGACCGGTTGGTTGGGGATCGCGTGCCGCTGCCGGTGACGGGCAGGGAAGTGTGGATGCCGGCGGCGATGGGCCGGCTGGACGTGATGGCCGGATGGCGATGACGGCTCGGCGGCGAACGATCGTGCCACCTGTCCTGGCCGGCGCTGCCCTCTCCGCCGCCGCACTGCTGGTGGGCTGCAGCGATGCCCCGGAGGTCGACGGCGCCCTCGTGTACGCCCAGCGGTGCGCCTTCTGCCACGACGTGGAGGGGCAGGTCGGGGCCGCGATCACCGCCGAGACGCTGGCGTCCCGCTCCGACGAGGCGACGCTGACTCGGTACCTGCGGCTGGCGATGCCCTACGAGGCCCCCGGAACCATGACCGATGCGGAGTACCAGGCGACCGCGCGCTATCTGCTCGAGACGCGCGGGCTGGCCGACGGATCGGGCGAGGGCGGCGCAGTCCTTGAACAGACCACAACGGGAGAGGGTCGATGAACCGAATCGTGCGACGCACCCTGATCGGGTTCCTGACGGGCGCGCTCGCCTTCGGGGTGGCGAGCGTCTACCAGGCGATCAGCTCGGGGGTGGGCCTGGTCCCGACCCTCGGGCCGCTGGGGTTCATGATGGTCCTGGGCGGCACCATCGGCGGGTTGGCCGGGCCGCTGGTAGGGGAGGCCGTGGCGCGCTCGCGGCAACGGCGCGCGCAGAGAAAGCGATGAGGCGGTGCAAGCGATGAAACTCTCCTCCTTCGAGGTCCTCACCTTCGATTGCTACGGGACGCTCATCGACTGGGAGAGCGGGATTCTGGAGGCCGTCCAGCGGGTGCTGGTCGCGCACGGCCGCGAACTGACTCCCGCCGAGATCCTGGAGCACTTCGCTCGTTTCGAGTCGTCCATCCAGGCCGGTCCATACCGCACCTACCGGGATGTGCTCTCCCGGGTGGTGGACGAGTTCGGTCGCGCGCTGGGGTTCGTCCCCAGCCCCGGAGAACGCGCTTCGCTTCCCGAGTCGGTCGCGCGCTGGTCTCCCTTCGACGACACCGTTGATGCGCTGCGCATCCTCGCGTCGCGCTATCGCCTGGCGGTGATCTCGAACGTGGACGACGACCTGTTCGCCTTCTCGCAGGGCCGCCTGGGGGTCGAATTCGACGAAGTCGTCACGGCCCAGCAGGTGGGCAGTTACAAGCCCGATGCGCGCAACTTCGAGCTGGCGCTCAGGCGCCTCGCCCTGCCGACCGATGCCATCCTGCACGTCGCCCAGAGCCTGTTCCACGACGTCGCCCCGGCAAAACGCCTCGGATTCGCCACGGTGCATGTGAACCGGGTCTCCCCCCATGGCGGATCGGGGGCTACCATGCCGGTGAGCGCCCGTCCCGATCTGGAGGTGCCGGATCTGCGGTCGCTGGCGGAGATGGTTCTGGGAGAGGACGACGGATGAGCGGGAGCGCGGCGGAACCCGGACGAAATCGGCATCATCGGAACCGGGATCCCGGATTGCGCGGGCAGAGGCCGATCGGGGACCGCGTGCCCGGAAGGGCCCGGGCGATGTTGTTCGCGGTCGGCGCGGCCCTTGTGGCGGGTGGAGCCGGCGCCGCGTGCGGGGCGCCGTCCGATTCGGAGGGCGATGCCGAGGTTGACGGGCCCCTGACGGTGGTGCAGGGGCACATGGATGCCTTCAACCGGCACGACGCCGAGGATCTGTTGGCGTGGGTGTCGCCCGCCGTCGAGTGGGTGAACGTGCAGGGGAGCATCACCTCGGTCGAGGTTCGCGGCCGGGAGATGCTGCGCGACTACATGGCGACCTACTTCGAGGCGCAGCCCACGGTGCGGTCGGAGATCGAAGACACGATGGTCACCGGGGACTTCGTCGCGGTGCGCGAACGGGCATCCTGGACGGCCCCGGACGGGGAGGCGCGGTCGCAGGCCTCGCTCGCCGTCTACCACGTGCGCGACGGGCTCATCCAGCGGGTGTGGTACTATCCGGTCGTACCGTGATCGGGATGTCCGGCCGAAGCTGGTTCGACGCACCGATGGCGGAATCGTCGCGTTCGGCACGAACGTGCGCGAGCCTTGCCGACCGCCGCTATTTCCGCTTCCGCTTCCCCTTCACGTCCAGGACGGACCCCAGCAGCACGCTCACGAACGAGATGACCAGGCTGCCCAGGAGAGCCGACGTGAATCCGGCCACGACCAGACCGTCCGCCAGCCAGTCGGCGAGCATGAGCATGCCTGCGTTGATGACGAGGGTGAAGAGTCCCAGGGTGAGGAGGATGACGGGGAAGGCGAAGAACTTCACCACCGGCCTGATGAAGGCGTTTACCAGCGCGAAGATCGCCGCGACCACCACGACCTCCTCGAACCGGTCGCCGAGCTGGATGCCCGCGACCAGTTCCGCCGCGGCCCAGAGCGCGGCCGCGTTGATGCCGAGTGCGAGAAGGAGCTTGCGCACCGTTCCGTCCGGTTGTGGGTGGCGGGATGGGAATCCAACTCCCGATACGCTCCTACCCGGCGGAGGATTCGCGCGTTCACCCGGGTCGCCGGCCCACCGGCCGAGTCTGCGTGGCCGGGCGCGGGTCGGGCGGGCCTTCTCGCGGGTGCGCGTCCCGTGAGCGCGCCCGGGAGCTCCACCGGTGCGCCCGTCGGGTCCAGCGATGTGCCCGTCGGGTCCGCCGGTGCGCCCGTCGCGCTGGTCACCGCGGCCGGCCGGGGGATGGGGGCGGCGTGCGCCGAGGTGCTCACCGAGCGCGGCTACCGGGTGGCGCTCATGTCACGGTCGGCGGAGGCGCGCCAGCTGGCGGGGCGGCTGGGGGGATGGGGCATCCGGGGGTCGGTAACCGAACCGGACGACCTGGCCCGCCTGGTGGACGGCGCGCTCGACCGCTTCGGTCGCCTGGACGGGGTGGTCAACAACACCGGGCACGCCGCGCGCGGCGACCTGCTCGCCCTCGACGACCGCGCGTGGCACGACGGTCTGGATCTGCTGTTCCTCAACGTCGTGCGCATGAGCCGCCTGGTCACGCCCATCCTGAAGGCCGGGGGCGGGGGCTCCATCGTGAACATCTCCACCTTCGGGGCGAAGCAGCCGACCGCCGCCTTCCCGATCTCTTCGGCGATCCGGGCGGGGCTGGGCGCCTTCACCCGCATGTACGCCACGCGCCACGCCGCCGACGGCATCCGCATGAACGACGTCCTGCCCGGCTACGTGGACAGCTACCCGGTCGACGAGGCCGCGCGCGCCACCATCCCCGCCGGCCGGCCCGCGCGCACCCGCGAGGTGGCCGAGGCGGTGGCCTTCCTGATCTCGGACGCGTCGTCCTACGTCACCGGCGAAAGCCTGCTCGTGGACGGCGGGCTGGCTTAGCGGAAGCGCCCGCTTCGGGGGAGAGCCACTCGACCTATCCCCCCACCCGCTCGAAGATCAGGTCGCGCACGCGCCCCCCGGTGACCGTGAACGCCACCACCCGGCCCGACCCGTCCCGCCGGAAGCGGAGCTCCGGGAAGCGGCGCGGGTCGCCGGAGAAGGCGTCCTCGCCGGTCGGCGCCAGCACCGCCGGTTCGGTGCGCCAGTGGCGGGCGACCAGGCTGCCGCCGTCAACCGCGATCTCGTAGGTCATGTCGATCTCCGGGCTCCGGTAGCGCCCGGCGTATTCGCGCAGTTGGGCTTCCGTCGGCGTGGCCGGCGGGGCGTCCGTGATTTCGGCGGTGCCAACCGCCTCGGGTGGCGGGCCCATCAGCTCCCCGGCGAACACCTCCGCGACCCGCAGTGCGCGCTCGGACGGGTCGCAATCCGACACGTTGCAGAACACGGCGATCGACAGATCCTGCTCTGGGAAGCGCACGAAGTTGGTGCGGTATCCGGCCCACGAGCCGCCGTGCCCGAAGTTGGGCAGCCCGCGGTATCGGCCGATCGTGAGCCCGTGCGCGTAGGCCAGCGTCTCGCCGTCCGTGAGCACGCCCTGCTCGCGCATGGTCCTCACCAACTCCTCGCCGCCGACTTCGCCGGTCTCGTAGTTGCGCATCCACAGGATGAAGTCGTCGATGGTGGTGTTGAGCGAACTGGAAGCCAGCGCGGTCAGCTGGTTGGGCTGGCGCACGAAGCCCGCGGCTCCGTCGGGCGCATACGACTCGGCCCGACCCGGCACCACCTCCAGATGATCGTCCGAGAAGTGCGTGCGATTCATTCCCAGGGGCTCGAAGATGCGCTGCCGGGTGAACTCCCGGAAGCTCATCCCCGACTGCGCCTCGATGACCCGGGCGAGCAGGTTGTAGCCGGTGTTGGAGTACGCGTACTCGGCGCCGGGATCGAAGTTGACCGCCTGCTGCTCGAAGAGCATGCGCAGGATCCTGTCGAAGGAGATGACGTCGCTCCTCTCCAGCCCTGCGAGCGACATGACGTGCACCCAGTCGCGAATCCCGCTGGTGTGATGGATGAGATGCCGCGGCGTGATCCGGACTCCGAAGTCGGGGAGTTCAGGGACGTAGGCGCGCACGTCCTCGTCGAGGTCCAGCATGCCGTCGCTCTCGAGGAGGAGCGCGGCCATCGCCCCGAACTGCTTGGAGATGGAGGCGATGTCGAACACTGTCTCGGGTGTAATGGGGACGCCGTGATCGAGGTGCGCGATGCCGTATCCCGCGCGATGAACCACTTCGCCCCCGAGCAGGACTCCCACCGCCGCCCCCGGGCCGTCCCGGTCCAGGTCGGCGAACACGGCGTCGACCCCTGGATGGGAGGGTCCGTCGGAACCGGTTGCTGCCGGCGAAGCCTGCGAGACGGGGCCGCATCCTGCGGCGGCCAGGGCGGAAAACGCGGCCAGGGCGACGGCCGCAACCCGGGGCGAGAGAGACATGATGCGACTCCTGTCCTTGAGAATCGGCGCACGCGAATCCGAAGATGGCGCACGCTACCCGAGGCGGGTCATCGAGGCAAGCCGAAGGACCGAAAGGCCGGGAAGGAGAGGGCCCCCGAACACATGGGATGGCGGGGGAAGATGGATCGGCGGCCGCGCCCCGAGCGTATGGGCGGCCCCTGCGGGCCGCGGCCGCCGTCGTCCTAAGGGATTGAGATCAGCCGGAGCTTCCTCTGGCTGCGAGAACACCCAGCACGGCACCGACTATACCCGTCACAACCGCCGCAACCACGAGTGCCATCACTGCATCGCCGCTCATGATGCCATTGCTCATCAAGCTCATCACAGCGCCGAGCACTGCTCCGCCCTTGAAGCCGTCCTGGGCGTTGCCCACGCCCCTCCAGCCAAGGACAAGAGTGTAGAATGCTCCGGCAAAGAGGAGGCCAAGGATTCCGTTGAGGTCAAGGTTGGCCGCTTCTCCGACACCTACCGCGCCCTCGACGTAGCCGAGAACAAGCAGCGCGACGGCGACCGCCACGGTTCCAATTGCAAAATTCTTGTCCACATTGCCTCCTTCCTGGAGTGAACCTGCTGGAAGAACGCTCGACCGGGCTCGCCGTGCACGCGGAGCGTGCCGTACGTCCCCGGAGGGGCCGTTGCCTGGTTCGGTATCGGATCAGTCGATAGCTGCTCCTCGGCGGGGACCACGGCTGGGGGGAACAACGGGCCGGGCGGTCGGGGAAGGCTTTCCCGCCATCGCGGGAAGGGGCCCCGCAACACTGAACGGCAGGGACAAAATGGTAAAGCAATCCGTCACAATGGGATCCTGGCGGGGTTTGCGCAAGTAAAACGCCCGGCAGGGCCGGACATGAGCCCAACGGGGGACCGATGCTTCGACTCCGCCGACCCGGCCGTCGGTTCCGGCCGTCGGTCCCGGCTGTCGGGGACCTGTGACCGCGGCGGCAACGACCCGTTCAGAAGCGACATCAGAAAGCGGGAGCTTCGCTCCATGATCAGGCGAATCCTGAAGCACAGTCTCCATGTTCCGGCCCTCGTCCTCTGGTCCGCGGGAGCGCTCTCGGCCCAGGGGGCTCTGGAGGGCCATGTTCGCGACGCGGCGACCGGGCGTGCCCTGACCGCCGTCCAGATCTCGCTGCCGGAGTTCGGGACCGGAGGCATCACCGACGTGGAGGGCCACTACCGGCTCGAGGGCATCCCGGCCGGCACCCGCGGAGTGGAGATCCGTCTCATCGGATACCACACGGAACGTCGGGAGGCGGTGATCACCGAAGGGCTCACGACGCACCTCGACATGGTGCTGGCGCAGGAGGCCATCGCCCTGGAGGGCGTGGTCGCCATCGGCACCCGGGCCCGGCCGCGCACCGTCGCCGAGTCCATGGTGCCCATCGACGCCATCCCGCCGTCCGATTTCGTCGACCAGGGCGACACCGACGTGGCCGACCTGCTGAGGACCGTGGTGCCCTCCTACAACATCAACCCGCAGGCCACCGGCGACGCGGCAAAGATCATCCGTCCGTCCAACCTGCGCGGGCTGGCCCCCGACCACACGCTCGTGCTGGTGAACGGGAAGCGACGCCACCGCGCGGCGGCCATCCTCTGGATCGGCAACGGGGTCTCCGATGGCGCCCAGGGGCCGGATCTCTCGAGTATCCCTGCCATCGCCCTGCGCCAGGCGGAGGTGCTGCGCGATGGCGCCTCGGCCCAGTACGGCTCGGACGCCATCGCCGGGGTCATGAACTTTCAGCTCAGGAACGATCGTTCCGGTGGCGCTCTCGAGGTGCGCGGCGGCGGATTCGCGGACGGAGGAGGCGAGTCGTACACGGTGTCCGGCAATGTCGGCCTGCCGCTGGGCGCGTTCGGTTTCGCGAACCTGAGCGCGGAGTACGGGAACTCGGACGCGACCAGCCGCAGCGTGCAGCGCTCCGACGCCGCCCTGCTGACGTCGGTGGGGAACAGGCACGTGCGCGATCCCGCCCAGATCTGGGGTTCCCCGAAGATCGAGGACGACCTCAAGCTGTGGGGCAACTTCGGCCATCTGCTGCACGGCGGCACCCAGCTCTACACCCACGCCAACTACGCCCGCGAACGGGTCACGGGCGGCTTCTTCTTCCGCAACCCGAACACGCGCGCGGCCGTTTTCAGCATCGACGGGGGCGAAACGCTTCTCATCGGCGATGCGCTCGACGCGCAGGACGAAGTGCTCGACGGATCGGCGGGATGTCCCATCGTCCGCGTGAACGACGGGTTGCCCGACCAGGCCGCGCTCGCCCAGGTCATGGCCGACCCGAACTGCTTCACCTTCCAGAAGATGTTTCCCGGCGGGTTCACGCCCCAGTTCGGCGCCGACGTGTCCGATGCCTCCGTGGTCGCCGGGGTGAAGGGCCAGACCGCGGGCGGACTGCTCTGGGACGCCAGCGCCGGCTACGGCGCCAACGAGGTCGATTTCTTCATCTTCAACACCGTCAATGCCTCGCTGGGCCCCGAGACGCCGGACGAGTTCGACCCCGGCCTCTACCGGCAGGAGGAAATCAACGTCAACGTCGATCTGGGATACGCCGCAAGCGACATGGTCAACCTCGCCGGCGGCGCCGAGTGGCGCGACGAGCGCTTCACAATCGGCCTCGGGCAGGAGGAGTCGTGGGTCATCGGGCCGTATGCGGCCCAGGGGTTCAGCGCGGGTTCCAACGGCTTCCCCGGCTTCAGCCCGATCGCGGCCGGTGCCTGGCAGCGCGCCAACTACGCGTTCTACGGCGACGCGGAGGTGATGGACCCGGGGGCGGGCCGCTGGAACCTGGGAGGAGCGCTTCGCTTCGAGAACTTCGAGGACTTCGGGGCCACCCTGAACGGCAAGCTCGCCGCCCGTTACGCGTTCGTGGAGGGACTCGCGCTACGCGGCAGCCTGAGCACCGGCTTCCGCGCGCCCACCCCTGGCCAGCAGAACGCCTTCAACGTGTCGACCCAGTTCAACCGCGAGCTGCGCGACCTGGTCAACAATGGCACCATCCCCTCGACTTCGAGGGTCGCCCAGCTGGCCGGCGGCGAGCCCCTGGACGCGGAGAAGTCGCGCAACCTGGCGCTGGGGGCCGTCATTGGGGCGGGCCCTTTCCAGCTCACCGCGGACTATTTCCACGTCCGCGTTTCCGACCGCCTGGCACTCACCCAGAGCTTCGAGCTTACCGAGGCGCAGAAGGCCCAGCTGGTCGCGGAAGGCATATCCAGCGCGACGAACCTGCAGAACTTCCGTTTCTTCACCAACGACTTCCGGACGCGCACGCAGGGCATCGACATCGTCGCCACCTGGACCCCGGCCTCCTCCAGCGATACGGAGCTCAGCCTGGCCTTCAATCACACCGATACGCGCGTCACCCGATACGATCCCGATGTGGTGAACGACACCCGCATCCGGCAGCTGCAGGAAGGGCTCCCGAGGTACCGCTGGCTGATAACCGGCAAGCATGCCCTCGGCGGCGTGCGCCTGCTGGCGCGACTGAGCTACTACGACGGCTGGTTCGATTCCCGGGACGATACCTCCTACGCCGGCAACCATCTGGTCGACCTGGAGGCCGCGTATTCGCTGAGCGAGGCGGCGACCGTGACGATCGGCGGACAGAACGCCCTCAACAACTATCCGCAGGAGAACCCCAACGCGGTCTTTTCGGGCAATCGATACGGTCCCAATTCTCCGTTCGGGTCGAACGGCGGGTTCTACTACCTGCGATTCGGGTATCGGTGGGAGTAGCGGCCGACGCGACATCACTCGGCGCGAGACTACCGAAGACGGAGCCATATCACGATAATTCGTCCGCTTTGTCCGCCGGGTCCGGCCTGGCATCCGGGTCCGGCCACTCAGCAGCAAACCGAGCAATATACGCGCGTGCCCGGGTGGAGCCCCCCGCGGGATTCGGAGACCCGGACGAAAGGATGGAGTCGGATGAACGATCTGATCGATCTGCGTGGCCGGAACGCCCTGGTCACGGGGGCCTCCCGCGGCGTCGGAAGGGCGGTCGCGCTGCAGTTGGCGCGGGCCGGGGCATCCGTGGGCATCGCTTACCGGAGCCGCCGCGACGAAGCGGAGGCCGTGGCGGACGAGGCGCGCCGCCACGGCGTGGGCGCCTGGGCTGCGGGCGGCGATCTGTCCCGGCCGGAAGCCGTCGACGGCCTATTCGCGCGCGCGTCGCGGGAGTTCGACGGTCTCGACATCTTTGTCGGCAACCACGGGATCTGGCCCACCGCCGACACGCCCGTGTCCGACATCAGCGACGAGCGCTGGCACGAGACCATGGCGGCCGACCTTCACTCGGTCTTCTACACCTGCCGGAGCGCCGCTCGCGTTCTGCGCGCGGACGGCAGGCTCGTACTCATCGGCAGCACGGCCGGACAGCGAGGGGAGGCGTTCCACGCCGACTACGCGGCGGCCAAGGGTGCGATGGGCTCGTTCGTAAAGAGCTTCTGCATCGAGCTCGCGCCCCGGGGCATCACGGTCAACTGCGTCGCGCCGGGTTGGGTGGACACCGAGATGTCGGCTACCGCCTTCCGCAACGGCGGCCGGGAGCGCATCGCCGCCTCCATTCCGATCGGGCGCATCGCCACCGCCGAGGACGTGGCGGGCCCCGTGGTCTTCCTCTGCTCCGAGCTGGGCCGGCACGTCACGGGTGAGATCCTCAACGTGAACGGCGGAGCGGTGCTGGCGGGGTAGCAGCCATCGCGCCCGGTGCGCGTCGCGTGGCCAGGACTCTGCCAAAATGGCAGGATCCCGGTAACGTCAATCAAGGCAAGAGGACACCTAAGTTCAATAGGGACTGCACGATCTGCCACCCTTGCCGCTGGAGTGAGATCTGATTCCAGCGTGTTGAAACTGCCGGAATGCAGCCTCGAAAGGCGGGAATCCCGGTCGCATCTGGATCCATTTCCGGGGAAGACCTAGCATTCGACGCCTGCGGATAGCTCGACCTCGGCATCGTGAAGCCGCGCCGCCGCAGAGTCGATGATCCGGTACCGGTTCATGTGCCCATCCCGCAGCCGGGAGTTCATCCTCGTTGCGAATCGCCCAGGTCTTCAGAGCCCAGTCAACCAACATTGGGGGCAATTCGGCTCAATGATCATCCCAAACGGGCAAATCGTCGGGATCGTCCGGGCAGTGGTCCCTTGTAAGTGACATGGCGACAACAGTATATGCCGTATCACCGGAACGTGCCATCCCCATGGGTATCCCCCTTCTTCGACGGCATCCATGAGACCGCAGGAGAGGTTTGCGGAGGAGTTCGAACCATCAATGAGCGCTGGGCGCGCGGTTCCTGCCGAACATGATGCGCCGGACCCGGTGGTCGCTGCCGCGGGAACCATCGGCCGGGCGACGGAAGCGAGCTGCGCCGACCGCGCGGCCGTGCCAGCCAGCCGGCGCGCTGCCGCGCGTCGCTTGCCCACCCTCGTTCGGACGCCGGGAGACCCGCCATCCGAACGAGGGTCCGATTCCCGCAGCTTACACCTTGCGCACGTTTCCGTTGGCTTCATAGCCTTACATGAAGGAACATCGCCGTTTGACCCGTGCCGGGGGAATCGGATGAGCAAGCCATGAACCCTTGGGAAACACTCGCCATCGCGGTGGTGTTGGGGGGAGGGTGGCCCCTCGCAATAGTTCGAGACCGGATGCGCGATGGTGGTGCTAAGGAAGCCGTGTGGGGAGCTGCCGCCGTCATGGTGGCGCTGGGAGGCGTGGCGTTGGTGTGGAGGGGCGGGTCGAATCTGTACGGTGCCGTGGGTTTCGTCGCTGGGCTTGCCCTTTTCTGGATTGTCCTCCCCCTCTGGCTGTTTCGACGCGCGTTTCCGCAGGCCCGCCATCGCTGCAACGGGCAAGAGAACAAGGATTCTGAGCGCTGACGAGTTCAAGCGTCGCGGTACTCGGTGCAGAAGCCGACACTGAGAAAGGCTCCTAGGCCGAACAACTGCGCCCAGGCGTCTGCGGTGGCCGGATCCAGTGCCGGATTTGCAGGAAGCATTAGAGGCGGGACAACGAGCGGATCCTAGAAGAAGAGGAGGATAGATGCTGCTGCCGAGCCGCTTGTGGGCCTCATCTTGGATGCCGACGGTGCTCACCATCCTCATCGGGATCGCCATCGCGGAACTCACCGGCTGGTCGTGGAGGGTGTTCCTCGCGCTCGCCGCAGCGGTGGTCCTCGTGGGATGGCTGATTGGGCTGTTGACCAAGAAGCGGAGATGAACCGCTTTAGCCCTCCTCCCCAGTGACGTCCGAGATGCCTGGGATGGAGGTCAGGATCTCGGCCCGGCGCTCCAAGGCTTTCTCCTCTTCGAGCCGCCGCCGGATCTCGGCATCGATGACCTTGGTTGCGATGATCGGCATTTTCGCGACTGATCCACAGGAGGCAGTGCCGTGCGTTTCGTTGTCGCCTTTCTCGTCCTAACGTTGACGCCTGCATTACCACCACAGGACGCAAGCGATCGGTTCAGGCTGTTCGCCAACTGTAGCCCCGTACGCCTCGGCCTCGTCGGTGTACAGGACGACACCGACGACCTGGGGCTGTCGGAACAACGTGTTGAGCGGGCTGTGCGCAGCCGCTTGCGGGGTGCCCGAATTTACTACTCCGGGCCAACGGCCGCAGAAGTATCAGCGATGATGGGGGACGACCCCTTCGGCGCGGTTGCAGCACGTCGACGCCTGCTTCAAGCCCCCTTCCTTTCAGTGGTTGTGCATGTTGTCGAGCGAGCCTTCAACCTCAGGATCCAGATGGGTCAGATTGTCTACAACGCCAATGCCGACCTCGATGGCCTCGCCGTTACTTGGTCCAGCACGACGACAGGGATCCACGGCCGAGACCCCTCATTCGTGCTGGGGAGCGTCTCCGAGATGATGGACGGCTTCATTGATGATTACCTGCGTGTGAACGGGGAGGCGTGCCGGCAACCATGAGACGCTTTCGCAAACCAACCACAGGGAGGTACATGATGTCCAGCGCAATGAGCAGGCTGACAAGAATCCTGTCGGCGGCCTTTGGCCTCATGGGCTTCGGGGACGCGGTGCGGGAAGGCATCGAGAGCCCGGCCCCGGAGCACGAGTCGGTCAGGCCGGAACAACCGGCGGAGATCATGGACCCGGGACATGAGCTCGTTTTCGTTCGCGAGCACGTCATCCGCGAGGCCATCCGCGCGACCATGGGACCGATGACGATCGAGACCTCGGAGCACGTCACCGGGCGACCAAGCCCGGATGGAGCCGCCATCGCCAAGACCACGGGGGAATGAGCTCGGAAGCCACGGTCGGTCCCCTTGCCGGGAGCTGGCTCGTGACCCGTTATCGGTCAGGAGCCAGCCGACGCAGTGTTGAACACTGCGGGCGGGCCAGGGGGACGCTTAGTCCCCCTCGAACCCCCCGGCATTCCGCGCCGCTGCGGAGCAGTTGGCGCGGGGGAGACGCCGCCCGGAATCCCGCCGGACGACCTGCACCCTCCACAAGTCGCCTCCGCTCGCACGCGACAGAGTTTCGGGCGGCTCTATCTTCGCGCTGGCCGCCGTTCCAGCCGCCACACGTCCACGTGGTCCAAGTCGAGGTCGTCCTGACGGATTGTCGCGAGATGATCGCCTCGGAAGACGGGGACGGTGCGCTCCTTGAAGGGAACGGCGGGTACGCTGCCGAGCAGCCCTCCCCTCCGGATCGAAGAACTCCCAGCGGTTGCCGGCGGTGCGGACCACCTCGACCCACAGCCTGCCGTCCGGGGCCACAAAGATTGCTTCGATGTAGGGTTTGCGGTCGGGACGCGAGAAGGAACGCGGATTGCACGTGGCTCCCGGGAAACGCTGCCGGAATTCGTCGTATTCCGCGCTGCGCGCCGCCCATTCCTCGTCGGTGATGGGTTCGGCAGCGAGCCCCGACCGCTCGATCACCCGCAAGGTGTCGCCGACGGGTCCGCTGGCAACGATCCGGTAGAGGTATCCCCACGCGGAGTACATCGCACCGCCCGACGCCGGGTGCTGGTGGAATCCTGACGCAAAGGGTGTCCCGAAATAGCCGTTGGCTCCATCGCCTTGGCAGAACATCGGCTCGACTCTCCCGGGTAGATCCACTCCAGCGCTCACGAAGGACACGGTATCGCCGGTGTCGCCGGCGCTGTAGTGCGCAACCCAGACGCTCCCGAGATCGCGACTCAGCGCGAGTCGGAAAACCTCGTCCGGCCCCACCGGATAGAAGCGAAGCAGGGCGGGCGAGCTGCTCAAGCCTCCTGCCGTCTGGCGCTGACCCAGCCATTCGCCTTCAGCGGAGAACTCGCCGATGCGACCCAGGCGCGGGTCGTAGGTAAGGAGCCGGTCCCCGACCCAAGCCAGAGAATAGAGGCTTCTGAACTCGCCCGGTCCCGCGCCTTCCCGGGCGAAGGTGCGCACATGCTTCCCATCGAGACCGAAGACGCGGACCTCGTGGTTTATGGCGTCCGCCACGAAGACGGTCTCATCGGGCCCGAGGGCGACGGCGCTGACCTGGCCGAACTCGTCGGGAGTCTCCCGTTCGGTCAGCGATTTGGGTCCAATCGAGACGACTGGGGTAAGTTGCCATCCGGTCGGTGTGCCGATGTTGGTGACGTAGACGATGCCACCAACGGTATCGAACGTGGTGGAGAGGTCGCCGGGGGCAGAGGTAGAGTTCCGCTGGTCACAGGCGGCTGCCAATGCCGCCGCGACGAGGAGCGCGACCTTGGCGGGGGTCGACGGGACGTGGATGCGGGGGGATGAGCATTTCGTGCCGCGCTCGTTGGGGGGTGGTCGGGATACCAAAGTCGGCCTGCACGGCGTTCCGTCGCAAGGTCGGACTTCGCCAACGCTCGGGGGTCGGGTGTGACCGTGGCGGCAAGCAGTCCTCACACCGCCACTGGGAAGCGGGAGGAGCCCGTGTCCGCGAAACCGGCGGAAACAGTTCTCATGGGGGGTTCGAGGGGGGGCAGGAGCCACCCCTCGCCAGAGCGCCGTGAAGCCAATGTCAACGGCAGCGCAAGCGCGCCGGCTCACAACCTAGCTCCTGCCACCCTTCTCCTAGCCGTTCCGTTCTCCGAGAACCGACGCGGCGGCGGTTCGTAGGGGCCGGCCGCGACGGGCATCTCAAGCATCGTCGCGATCTGATCGGCCAACCTCTCGACCACCGCCGGTGCCGCAAGAAAAACAGAGGTCCTTTCGCCAACGGTGATTCCAACCACCATGCAGGTCTCGCCGCACATCGTGCGCGTCCCTACCCACATGTCTGATGCCTGACGCCTGGTGTTGGTCTGCGCGTCGCTCTGCACAGGTCCGTTCCCCAGCATGGTACTACCCTCCTCTACCGTGTCCTCTCTCAAGCGCTTCTTTGGTCGTGCGAGACCCGGGGGTCCATCGGCCGCATCCGGCGCCGTCAGAACCATACTCCAATATCGGCAACGCAGGTCGGCCCTTCATAGAGGGAAAACCCCGTAATCCGTGACGGGAATCCCCCTCAAAGCCATGACGGGAAAATCCCCGCAACCCGACCCGCGAGCCCTGCACCGCCTGGCGCTCAGGTTCCAGGTTTGCAGGTGACCGACGGATCGGCCAACGCCCAACGTGCGCACGGCCGAGCCGCCTGTTATTCTGACGCTCGCGTGATTTCGTGCCGTGTGCCGCCTGGACTGCTAGAGGTGCAGCCTGCTTTCCCACGACGAACACTACCGGGCGGTGTTCGAGGCTTCTCCGGACGCCACGCTGATTGTGGATTCCGAGGGTCTCATCCTCGACGCCAATGAGCAGGCGGTGCGGATGTTCGGGTGGAGCCGCGAAGCGCTGACGGGTGCTTTGGTCGAGCGGCTTGTTCCGTCCAGCAAGCGGGGAGCGCACCTCGAACACCGGGCGCACTATGTCCGACAGCCGCGAAGCCGGCCGATGGGTGCCGGACTCGAACTTTACGCGGTGCGCAGGGACGGCACCGAGTTCCCCGTCGAGATCAGCCTGAGTCCCAGGACCCCGCCTCGGGGGGCGGGCCAGGTCATCTGCGCGATCCGGGACATCTCGGCATGGGAGCGCATGCGCAAGCGGTCCGGGCTGATGGTGGCGGCGATGGAGCAGGAGCGAAAACGCCTGTCGCTCGAGCTGCACGACGAGGTGTTGCAGTGCCTCGTATCGCTCAAGGTCCGGATCAAGCTCATGCGGGACGAGACGGACGACGGGAGACGTGCGCGGGAGGGCGAGCAGATCAGCCGCGAGATAATGGACACGTTCAATGCGGTGAAGCGATTGATCCGCGGGCTGCGGCCGCCGGAGCTCGAGCACCAGGGACTGGCCGGCGCACTGCGCGACCACTTCCACCTCCTTCGGGATTCCGGCGGCTTCCAGGTGGATGTCCGGGTCGGCGACGTGGACGACGAGTTGGACGAAGTGACGGCTCTGACGCTCTACCGGGTGGTGCAGGAGGCCGTCGCCAACGCCGCGCGGCACTCCGGCGAGCGTTCGGCGACGGTCCGGGTCGCGTCCGACGGCGGTCATGTGGTCGCCGAGATCCGGGACCGGGGCCGGGGGTTCGAGCTGCGGGATCCCGGTTCCGCGGAGCCCTACGACCATGTGGGCATCACGGGCATGACGGAACGTGCCGCCCTGGTCGGCGGCGACGTGACGATTGAGACGGCTCCCGGGCGCGGCACGTTGGTGCGGCTGACGATTCCCGCCCGGGGCGCGGCCGCGATGCCGCGGGTCCGCTTGCCTTGAACAAGATCCGCGTGCTGTTGATCGACGATCACAAGGTCGTGCGCGCCGGACTCAGGGCGTTGCTGGAATCCACCGGCCGCATCGAGGTCGTCGGCGAGGCATCTTCGGGCGAGGACGGCGTGGCCGGGACTGAGCGGCTCGAACCCGATGTCGTCGTCATGGATCTGGCGATGCCCGGCATCGGCGGCATCCGGGCCACGCGTCGAATCACGGCCCTCGACCCCGACACCAGAGTGCTGGTCCTGACCGTGCACGATGAAGAGGATCAGCTTGCGCGGGCGCTCGATGCCGGGGCGGCGGGCTATCTCAACAAGTCGGTGGCCGATACGGATCTCATCGTGGCGATCGAAGCCCTGGCCCGAGGGCATTCCTACCTTCCGCGCCGCGCCGCCGCGCTTCTCAGGAGACGCGGCCGCGTCCGCGAGGCGCCCGGGCTCGACACCCTGTCGGCGCGGGAACGCACGGTGATCGAGCTGTTTGCCCGCGGATTCACCGCCAGCGAGTCGGCCAAGAGGATGTTCGTGAGTCCGAAGACGGTCGAGGGGTACCTGGCGCGGGCGCGACGGAAGCTGGGCCTGACCGGCCGCACCGACATCGTGCGGTTCGCTCTCGAAAGCGGGCTGTTGCGCGGCAGCGAACAGAAGTAGGCGCGGGACGGCCGACGAACCGCCGAAGGCTCTGCGGGGATTTTCCCGTCCCGGGGATCAGTAGTTCTCCCGTCAGAGAATGCGGGAATCTCCCGCTAACGCCGGGTCGCGGCGCTCCGCATCTTTGTCCCAAGCCGTCGGGAAGACGGTCCGGTCGAATGCCCATCGGAAGGAGCTGCTCAAGCGGCCGCCTTCCCCCGGAGGGCACCCGGGTGAAGAGAGCAGGCATGACGCATCCAGGTTCAGGAGAGATTCCATGATGCGGAATAGGCGGGCTTGGGACCTTGTGGTTGCCGTCCTGCTCGTGGTGGGTTCCCTGTGGGTCTGGAGGACGATCGGGATCAATCGGGAGCTTCGAGCTACCCTTCAGTTCATGGCAGCGCTTGCAGAGCGATCCACGGTGCGGGACCGCCTCGTTGGCCGACGCGTGCCCTCGGACTTCCTCCGCGAGAGCATCGGGATACCCGATGATGATCGTGATGTCGTCGAAGCCCGCCTACTCTGGATCGTCGACTTGGAACGATGCGCTAACTGCCTGACTAGCGGTTTTGCGGTCTGGAATGCGCTGGCGGCGGACCCTTCGGTGAGCCGCCACCTGTTGGTGATTGGAGAGGGAGAAGTGCCGGATTACGCAAGTCGAGCGTTACGCGGTACGACCATCGCCGCGGCGTCCCGAGAAGAGATCGATACGGTTCTGGGGCCGCTGCTGCCCGACACCAAGGTTCTTGTGGACCACAGCGGCACGATCCTGATGTCCGATTCGAGAACCGCTGCCTCGGAGTGCGGCTGGAGCTTCGAGGCCCAGGTTGGAGCCCTGCGCGGGGTTCTTACCAGTGGCGTCATCCGCAGCGAACCCTAGATCCAAGGAGGATCGAGATGGAGAGGATCACACAACTCATCCGTGTCGGTGCCGCGTTGCTGCTCGCGTTGGCGCTGGCGGTTGGATACAGTACGGTCGGCGCGGGGCCGGTCAGCGCCACCGCCACCGCCGCGCGCGACTGCGATTCGGATCCGTACTGTTTCTGGACACCTATCGACGATTGCGTGACCGAGCCGTGCTGGACCAATGCGAACATCTGCTGTTGGCCGTGATTTCTTTCGCCGTGAGCAGAGGTATGGCTGGAATTACCGGCGGCGGCATATCGGTCCGGGCATCCACGCTCGCCGCACGCCTGGCGGTCCTGCTTCTCGGTGCCTGCGCGGAGGCGGAGGATCCGGTCGCCGCCCCCGTGACCGCGACCCTCGAAGAGGTGTTCGCCGTCGAGGCCGTCCTGCAACTCGGTGAAGACCCAGCCGACTCGATTGCCGAAATCGGCGACTTCACCGAGCGGCGGGGCGGAGGGTATGTGATCGGCGACCTGTTCCTGCCCCGCGTGCGAAGCTACGACGAGGAGGGGCGGCTGGAGGCTGCCTTCGGGAGATTTGGAGACGGTCCTTTCGAGTTTCGGCAGATCAACGCACTGGTCGAGACGCCGTCCGAGGACATCGTGGTCCTGGACTTGCGGCGGGCCCGGTTGACCTTCCTGACCAGTTCCTTGGCTCCCGATACTTCCGCAACGTTTCCCGCGACTCTCCTGGATGCTCGGGCGCTCGGACCTGACCTGCTCGTGCGGATGATTACGGGAGACCCTGAAGAACGTCTCTTCGCCCGCCCTCCACTCCTGTCCCGGATGACGGCGCCGGAATTGGAGCTGGTCTGGAGCAGCTACGAACGTCCGTTCTCCGACTCCGAGAGGCCCTATTGGGGCGCATTTGCGCGCTTTCCGATCGCGGTCGGCGGCGACTCGACGTTTGTCATGTCGGGTCTGGAGTACCCCGTCACGATCATCGACGGCGCGGGAGAGACCGTCGGCACCCTTGGGACCCCCTCCGACTCGTTCCGGCCCATTCAGGTGTTGGAGTTGGGCGCGTTCGCCAACCCCGCGGCCTACGGCACTACGCTGCGCGAGTTTCTGGGGACTTTCGACATCATCGACCGCATCGACGTGGTCGGTCGACATCTGGTCCTGACGCGCGCCCGGTTCGACCCTGAACGACCACTGCCTCCCTTCCGGGTTCTGCACACGTCGCTTGAGGTCTACGACCGGCACACCGGAACCAAGCTCTATGAGGATGTCCCGCTTCCAACCGGATCCAAGGTCTTGGGCGGAGGCCGGTCCCTGTACCTTCTCTTGGACAGGGACTTTCCGCCCTGGCGGATCGCGAAGCTCCGGCTCTTGGCGGAGGATTGAGGCGAGTCGGCCCCTCCGCGAGACACCTCCGGGGAAGGGAACGCGGACCGCTTGCGCGATCGAGGGGCCGGCGCCCCCTATCAGCCTCCCCAGGGGACGCACGGAGTGAGGCCACGGGGGTACGCTGCTCCCGGCCCAATACGGGTCGAGCGCCAGCCCGCGGACGCTCGCAAAATGCTCCCCCTCGCCGCCCGGAAACGGTCGCCTAGGGGTGCCGGATCCGCTCGCTTAGCCCTCCTATCGGCAGCCATCGCATGGCCGCGATCGCACCCTTCGGCCCATCACAAACCGAGGCCGCGCGGATCAGCCATCATCCCCGTTTCACAGCATAGCCCGCGCGAGGAACACACCGGGATCCGCCCGCCAATCGGCATAGCCGAGCCGCCAGCCGTCGGTGAGCCAATCGCGCTTCTCGTCGATACAGGCCAGCATCTCCACGTTGTCGGAATGGAGGGCGAAGCCGCCGTATTCGGCCGCGGAATCCACGGCGGCCCACGACGAAGCCGGATGCCCCCACTTCCTCGCCGTTCCCGATCTCGCCCCGGGCCACGGCGTCGATGCTCCCATCCCGCAAGGCGGCCAGCAACTCCTCGCCGCTAAGGTACATCACCTGAGGCATCGTGGTGGGCGGAGGGCGGATGCGCGTCCGGCCCTCCAGTTCGGCGGACGAGGACGCGGCGGTGATCGTGTAAGGGGCCGTGCCGTCGGCAACCATCGTGCCCGCCGGGGTCTCGATCCTCGTACCGCGCGCGAGCACGCCGTCGTCGTTCGCGATCCCGGTGGTCTGGAGCAGCCACGCTGTCACGACCCGCTATCCGGCACGCCAGTCTGCTCGACTTCGAGTTGGGCCCAGACGGTTCGCACTGACCGCCTATCCGGGCGAGTTCCCCGGCGCAGCCGACGACTCCGGCCAGCGATACGGCGAGTACAGCCCGTTCGGCTTCAACGGCGGGTTCTACTACACCAAGCTGTCCTACAGCTGGTAGTTGACGCAGGGGGCCGGGGCTCGACGACGCTGCCGCCGAACGGTAGAGCGGCCAACGCTCGCATACACCGATAAGACCGGCGCTCCGGCACCGGGCGTGACCGGCCAATCGGCTCCGCCCGTAGGCGCATCAATCTTTGAGTTCGGCGAGCTTCGCGCGCGCTTCGCGGGCGGGCGCGAACGATTCGTCCGCGGGTTCCCAGGCCAAGAGCGCGCTCCCGAGGTGCGCCACGGCGCCTGCGGTATCGCCGCTCGCTTCGAGCACCCGGGCCAACTCGACATGGGTGTACGGATCGGAAGGCACGAGGCGGAGCGCCTCCCGTAGCTCCGCCTCGGCCTCGGCCAGGCGGTCCGCCTTTCGCAGCGTGCCTCCGATCCAGCGATACCACTCGAGGGTTCGGTCATCCCGGGACAGAGCATCCCGGTAGTGGCGCTCAGCCGCGACGTAGTCGCCGTCCAGCTCCTCGATCCGTCCGAGTGCGGCGATCAGCGACGGGCGGAACCGGTCGGCGCCCCACGTCTCGATCCAATCCGACGCGGCGCCGTAGGTAGCCCGGGCGACCGCCGTTTCCCCCGCTTCGAGAGCGATGCGGATCCTCCACTGCGAGACGTAGTAGGGGTCGTTCCCGGGCGCATCGAGCTCAAGCTGGGACCGCAGTGCCTCGAACAGGGCGGCGGCGTCCTCCTGCCGCTCGGCTTCAAGATAGATGCCGATGTCCGCGAGCCGGTATTCGGCGATCTCGAGCGGCGTGTACACCCCCGACACCTCTTCCGGCAATGCCCGGGCGGTCCGGATCGCGTCCTCCATCCGCCCCCGGAACCTATAGTACTCTTTCAGTTGGTCCAGCACCGAAGCTTTCTGCCGGGGTGTTCGAGCCAGTTCCAATGCACGCTCATATCCAGCCAGCGCGGCGTCGAAGCGGCCTGCGTGGAGGTCCAGCGAAGCGAGTTCGGCGACCGGCTCCGGGTTGAGGGGATCGACGATGATCGCCCGCTCGAGATGCTCGCGTGCGACACCGTACGCCCCGAGCCTCCTGTGGATTCGCGCCAGATCCCGGTGCCCGGTGTAGTCCGCCGGAATGCGCCTCGCGTACTGTTCGAGGGCGGCCAGTGCCTGATCGTCGTCACCGAGGTTCTCGTAAGCCTCCGCCAGTTCGTTGAGCAGCGCATGGTTGTCGGGACTCAGCCGGTACCGCGTCTGGAGCGTCTGGATCAGACCCTCCCAGTCTCCCCGGATCGACTGCCCGAGGGCGTAGTATTCGAGTGCGGCCGGGTCCTCGGGATGGAGCGCGACCCACATTTCAATGACGGCCCATCCCTGATCCGGCTGCTCCGTCAGAAAGTAGTAGTCGGCCCTGGCACGGAATCCCAGCCGTTCCGGGAACCGGTAGAGGTGGTCCAGGGCGGCCCGAAGGGCCGTGACGGCTTCCTCCGTCTGGTTGTTGCCCTCATACACCGCGGACAGATCGTACTGAGCCACGGCGAACGTCGGATCGAGCGCCGTCGCGGCACGCAGCCCGTTCAGCGCGGCGTCCACGTCCGCCGGATGGGAGAGAAGCTGCGCATACGCCCTCCCGAAGGCCGCCAAGGCCCCCTCATCCTCGGTCAGACGATCACGGACCGGGAGATCTTCGATCCCGTCCCGGTCGGGAATGTCGAGTGCCTCGGCTAGCGTTTCCGACATCTCATCGACTAGCGCCAGAAGGTCGGCTCCCTCATGCACGGTCTCGCTGACGCGGGCGCTGGTGCCCGCGTTGTCGAGCGCCAGAGTCACCCTGAATCCGGCCTCCACCCGATCAACGGTACCGCTGACGAGGAACGTCGCGTGCAGGAGCTCCGCCACCGCGCGTCTTAGCGCCAGCGGGATGGCGCCCCCGCGCTGAAGTCCGTACTCCGCAAGGCGCTCGTTGAACACGGAGAGCGAGACGGGTTCGAAGAAGTCGTCCGCGGCCAGATCCAGCTCGAGCGCGAGCGGAGCCATGTAGGTGAGCCAGAGCTCCTCCTCCGCCAGTCCCGGACCGGCGTCGAAGCGGGACAGCGCCGTCCGTTTTCGGTACTCCGGCTTCGCCACCGTGCGTTCCACCGTCGCTCCTTCCACCTCGAAGGCGGCCGTCGTCGTCCGCGCCCCGAGGTCGACCTCCCGGAACAAGAGGATGAGGATCGCCGCCGCGACCGCGACGTTCACCGGAATCAAGATCTTCTCCGCCATCGGCACCTCGTCCCGGCCGGGCCGGCCGTGGAACCACCCGAGCATCGCCGCACTCGGAAACAGAAGCAGCAGCGCCGACATGACGATTCTCGGCCAGTACGGCGACAGGAGAAACTCGGCAACGATGAACGCGGTGCATTCGACGAGTGCCCAGGAAGCGCCAGCGTAGACCGCGAGCACCTGCGGCAGGCGCCGCTCGAAAAGGTTCCGCATAAGACCCGGCCTCCGTTGGCTCCCCTTCAGACTCCGGCACCTCTCTCTCGGGAGCCGAGCGATACCCGGGGTGGATGGGTCACACCCAGCCCTTGGCCGCCATCCTTCTCTTCAGAAACGATCGGGAGACACGAAGATTGCATTTGCGCCCCCGAGGCCGAGGCCGATTCCGGCTTGAGGCCAACGTTCATCGCAATACGCTCAGTGGTCGCTTGACAACTGTCAACCCTCGGGTCAGGGCGCCACCGCTAGCCATGATGATTGCTGCGTTGTCGGCGCGGATGGGTGAGATGCAGTGCCTCATCTCCCAAGGCTGAGCCCGACGATCAGCCGGTCGCGCTGGGAAAGATCGACCCCCTGGTGAACAACATAGACGTGGACCGAGCCATCGCCGCAGCCGCCCCGCAGTTTGCATGTGGACGCCGTAGGACGCGTTGAACACGAACTCTGTGCCGTCCTGGCTCGGCAGTCCGGGACCGAACGCGGCGACCGGGTTGATCCAGAACGAGTTGCGCTCGAATACCCAGGGGGATCCGGTACTGGAAGTGGCCCGCCGCAACCCAGGTGGGCTTGCCCTGCCCGAAACCGAAGGCGAGTGCCGGAAAGATGTTGAAGCCTTGGACATCCACTTCTGCAACCGCGGCTACGCCCCGCTTCTCGCGGCCCGGTTGCCTTCGAGCGATGTCGCTTGGGCAGATCTTCGGGCCATGGATGTTCGCAATCGCCCGCAAGCGAAGTGGGATGGGTGGTTCGCCGCCGATGACACCCCACTCGTCAAGCGGTGGCTGGTAACCATGGCTGTGCTCCGTTACATCCGCGAGAACGCAACAACGATCACGCCGACTTGGAAGGGCTCGCACGGTCGCTCTCTGGCACGATCATCATAGGGATCCCACGCCGAACCACCCGTCTTATCCGAGAAGCCGCTCGCAGCCATCCGCGCAGACACACGCTAGAGCGGGCGCCGGGGGTCACTCCGGGCATCCGCGCTCCATGGCGGCGGCTTCCACCTGCCGCTGGCTTCTTTGCGGTTGCATCACGACCGATGGAACCAATTAGCAGCTAGCGGTCGATAGGCAGCCCTGGCGGACGCCCTCGAAGCGGCCGACGACGACACCGGGCGGACGGTACCCGAACGCAAGGTCCGGGTCGTTGGGGCCAGCCACTTCGTAGGCTTGGAGGGCCGGGTTCGCCGAAACCCGGCTGTGGCGGACGGGTTCGGAAGCGGCTCGACCAACCTGTTGGAACTTGATCCCCACCGACGCCGTAGCATTTGCCGTGGATCGTGCGACCGATTGGCCGACCAGCCGTGGCGACACTTCGGCTTGCCCGCCGCCGTCCGAGTGCCACGAAGCGCTGTTTCGTCCTCGAAGCGGACTCGGCAGCCGGCTGGGTTGCGAGCCAAGCACGGTGGCAGGGCCGGGAGGGCGGCAGTTCGCCGGAGTCGGGTTGGACGGTGCCCGACTGCTTCGACTTAGGCCGCACTGGAGCGTGAAAACGACGCGGGGGGTCGTTTCACAATTCTGCGGTCCGCCGAGTCACATGGCGGCGGGCGCGTATCCGCCCCGCCCGCAACGTCCTGCGGCCACGCGGCCCGCCCGCCCGTTGCCGGACGGGCCGCACCGGCCGTGGCGGGAGCGACCCCCCTCGCCGAGGGCTCGGTGCGGCATAGCGCCGAGAGTGTTTTCACACCCTCGCCCCTTGCCTTCCAAGGGTCGCTCCCGAGCCAATCATCCCTGCGGGAAGGCCGTCCAGACGCCGTTGTGCGACACGGCGGATCAACCGATCCTCCTCCGGCTTGTTCCACCGTTGCCTAAACGGCTCGCGCCGAGTCCTCCCCCTCGCGCGCGAACGCGGAGTCGATGGCCTCGGCCACCACGGCGACCTTGGCCCCCGACACCACGATCCTCGCCTGCTACTACGCAACCCGTCCGTCTGGGTTTCGCCGCCGATCCATGGAGACCGCCGCAGCTGCGAGGCACCGTCACAGTGAAGAGCGCCTCGCGATGAATCACCCGAATGATCCCTTGGTCCGCCGAAGTCGGACTTGGGAGAGCTGCTGCCTGAATCGGTGGAGGGCTTGGACACTGGTCTCTCCGGTCTGCGCCGCGCTCCAGAGGTCCTGAAGTTCCTCGTGAGCGAGAAGGACAACATCGTCACGCTCGGCCTTCTCCACCTCGGCCTTGGATAGCGCCTCACGCTGTCTAGCCGTCGCGAGGACCGCGATCACTTCGGTGTCGGAAAGTCGGCCACGCAGGTCCTCCGACCGAGCGATGAGCTTGCCCACCTTACCGCCTGAGTCGAGCGACCCGACCGTACACTCGACCGCGAGCAAGACGGATGATCCGGGGGCGTGAGCAAGGTGGTCGACCGTGTCTCCCCGTCTCGTGTGACCCGAAAGTGGGTGCACGTGGAAGCCGAGGAAGAAGAAAAGCAATCCCACAGCGGCCTCGAACTGCTGCGACTTGGCCTTCCCAACGGGCCGAAGCCACTTGATGAAGCGTTCAAGGCCTGGGTCGAGAGCGTCTTGAGCCTTGATTCGGATACTGGAGACGGTAGATGCCAACGGCACGGACATGCGGTCTACGCATCGGTCGCCGATGACGACGAACGCTGTGGCGGTGGAATCACCGTCCTGAACCGGGATGTCCACTTCCGAGCGGAGAGCACCCCCGTCGTGCGCCCATTCGTGCTCGGCGAGCTTGGCCGCTCCATGGCGGACCGGCTCTCCGGTGGTTCTGCCTGCCGTCCAGATGAAGTCCGCATTCGCTACAAAGGCATCCGCGGCAGCCCGCACGGTGACGGTCACCCGATCCGCCGACGAGGATACCCTCTCGGGATCAAAGCGCACGGCGAGGGGGGCGATCAGCTCGACGACGGACATTGTGCCGTGGATCTTCAGGCCTCGGGGCCGTGCGCAGAATCTACGCACCAGGTCGGGCAGGCCATCGTAGGCGTTCGGCCCGCTACGGATCATGCCGTCCAGCTCGAACGGATCGTGACCCGCTTGTCTCACGACATCGAAGATCTTGGAACCATAGCCGACGAGTGAGTGACAGCTCCACAGGTCGTACGCAGCAGTCCGGTACGAGCCGCCCAACTCATTGAAGCTGTATCCGATGTCGGTCTCGGACTGACCCGACTGGCCGACGTACCTGACGTACCGCGGTCGCAGCTTCATCATTCCATTGGTGATGCCGCGGACGATTGCGGGGAGGTCGGGAACCGGACGAACGACCTGCCACGCGCGGAATTGGCGCCGTTCGACTGGTGAAAAGCGTGGAACCGACCGAGGGGAACGATGGTCCAGAAAGCCACGGGTAATGAGGTTCATCCAACGGCGACCGCTACGGATGGCACAGACGCGCAGATCGACGGACCGCCAGAACCCGCCGCCGTTCACGAGGTCGACAAAGCGATTTGCGTCCTCCTCTGGAGAGCGCTCGCGTCCCTTCTGTGACATCGAGTCTCCGTGGCCCCGGCAAGGTTCGAATCACTGCGGCAGGTGTCGTGAAACTAACATGCTCCGGTCTTCGGTGGCCGAGTAGCGTAAGGCCTGATGGCGGATCACCCGGCGGGTAAGCAGTCCGTCGCACTGCCGGGCATCGCCCAGTACGGCCCCGATGGTCGGGGCCGCATTCAACGCCCCCGTGCCGCCCGAGCTTGGAACCGAAGTCGAATGGCTTCAGCGGCCTTCCCGCACGGGAATGATGGACCGGGAGTATCCATGTCAAGCGGATGCCCGTTTTTCGTCGAGCGACGTGTCTCGCAGCGCCCCTCGCGATGCCTCCGTTGCGGTGCCTGTTCTTGCCCGGCTCGATCATCCGTGAACGCT